>Ga0074045_10000807_pt1 | contig 30630 bp, 25 predicted proteins | sample BogForMeECP23OM2_FD_94442 | JGI IMG/M metagenome (GOLD analysis project Ga0074045, IMG submission 94442) | Bog forest soil microbial communities from Calvert Island, British Columbia, Canada - Bog Forest MetaG ECP23OM2 | ecosystem: Environmental > Terrestrial > Soil > Wetlands ...
CAGTCAGCAACGCGGATAGGTGAGTGATCGCTCCGTTCATGCTGATTGAACTCACGAAAAGGATGGCGGTGACAATCCAGAAGGCAGAAGAGCGCAGGCCTTGCTTCCATGTCATTCCAGATTGGGCAACCGGAGCGGACTCAAGCCCGGTTACCCCGCGCTCGCGGATGTAGCGCCAGCTGAGGGGCAACCCGAGTAGCAATGCAAGAACACCCAAGGACGCGTACGCCGCACGCCAGCCATGCCTGCTGATGATGGATTGGGCGACGACGGGCAAGATCATGGCTCCCAGTCCCGCTCCAACCATCACGAGTGCCAGCGCCATCCCCAGACGTCGATGAAACCAGGTGGAAATCGATCGGGAGAAGGCCAGATGAGCTGCCCCGTTCCCAACAACGCCCAGCACGAAGCAAGTCAGGTAAAACTGCCACAATCCGGAGCGCAACAGCGACAATGAGGCAATGGCGCAGCCATACACCGTCATGCAAATAAGAATGATGCGGCGAGGGCCAAAGCGATCGATCCACCGGCCCAGCAATGGGGAGATGATGCCCAGGGTGACGGCGGCGATTGCGAAGCCGCTGGAGATGGCCTCGCGACTCCAACCGAATTCCGCGGCCAGCGGTTTCACAAAAACGGAGAACGTGTAGACGAATAGAGATCCGAATCCCGCCATCACGCCGAGACACGCCGCCAGCACTACCCGCCAGCCGTAATAGCCGAAATCGAATTCATTGGGACCGGATGTCTTTTCGGTGGGTTGCATCGTAAGTGCGGTTTGAGGGTGAGGAGCCAAGTTCACGATTTCCTTCCAACGCAAAAATGTCTGCCGCGGTTTCGGCATGGAATCGTACACGGATTGTCCGGCAGCCATCTCTAGTCTTTTTCTAGTATTGCCGCGATTCAGCGATCGAAAGCAAGGTTTCCCGCGTAAGCCAGGGCTTCGTTTGCTGTCCACTTGTCGACGTATTCGCGGCGGCAAAAGAATCGTCTTCCCGGTGAGGACTACTCCCTCTGAGCTACGTCTCAGACAAAATGGCGGTGACGATCGAGTCGATATCTTGACACTGATCTGCTTTTGGAGCTTCCGATGCGGTTGGATTTCGTCGATTGTGCACCTAGAGTCGAGGAAACGACCAAGACTTTGACAGAAGACAGAGGATCGACACCGAAGCCTGCACATCTTCTGACACCATGGCGATGGTCCAGACACGCTTGCTGTAAGTTCCCTTATTTCGCGCTCGTTTGCTGGCCATGTCGCCGCTGATTGTGAATGGCCCGCGGCGTGCTTTCTGCTGGGAGTGTGATCACGACCGATCCGAGCCAGAACGAAGCGATGGCCGCACACAAATACTCTTCGCCGGCGAAAAGGTAACTCATTGGTTCGACAGTCACGATTCGGCTTTCGCTTGGCGACGCGGCTTGAGCGGATCGGGCTTAAGGATCACTTTGCAGTAGCAGGGGATTGCAACTTGATTCTTTCGGATCGGCTTCTTTTGAACGAGAACGTCAGACATGGATCTATAGGCTTCGTGACCCGCTCCTCGAGCATAGAGAGCGGAAAGGCAGCAGGCAATGAGCAGGATCGCAACATGGGTCGGGTATTCGTTTCGCGTCGCAGGTTCCTTTCTTCTGGTGGTCGGCCTTCTCTGTACAGCGCACGGCGAGGGTGCTTCCGAGTCGCACACGAGCAAGGAAACCGTCTTTATGAGCCGCGAATGCAAGACCGGATGGGAGATGGACTCGCAGCAGGGAGACCAGATCGTGATGCGCTGCGTAGAACAGGATGACGATGCGAATCAGTAAGATCCTGCCCCTGCTGCGGCTTTGTCATGATGTCACGCAAAGTTTGACGGGGTGCAGCGCGTTCCCGACCGGGAGGGTTCAACCCATATGACCTGGCCTCTGCTGGTTTATTTCGTCTTCGTCATGGTTCTGGTTGCGGCGGTTCTGGTCGTCTCTTACCTCTTGGGGCAGAGGCACTCCGAACCTGCCACCGGCGAGCCCTATGAAGGCGGCATTGTTTCCGAGGGTTCCGCGCACGTGCGTTTTTCCATGCGTTACTACATGGTGGCGATGTTCTTTGTTGTCTTCGATCTAGAAGCGGTCTTCTTGTACGCCTGGGCCGGCGCGGTTCGCGAAATTGGTTGGGCCGGGTATCTGGGAGTTGTGCTGTTCGTCGCAACGCTAGGCGCGGCGCTGCTGTATGTCTGGAGAGTCGGGGCGTTAGACTGGTCGAGAAGATCAGGTCGTTCGAGGTGAGAATCGCATGCGGTGGACGCTAACCAAACCGGACATAACGGGACTGACCACAATTCGGGAGCCGGAGCCTCTGGAACAAACCGTGCGGCGGAGCATCGTCCTCTCTCGCCTTGAGGATCTGGTGCAGTGGGGCCGCAAGAACTCGGTATGGCCGTTCAACTTCGGCCTCTCCTGTTGTTACGTGGAGATGGCAACCAGCATTACCAGCAAGTTTGACGTTTCACGCTTCGGTGCGGAAGTGATTCGCGGGACGCCTCGGGAAGCGGACTTGATGGTCGTAGCCGGGACGGTCTTTCTAAAGATGGCGCCCATCGTTCAGAGGCTTTATGAACAGATGATGGAGCCGCGTTGGGTGATCTCGATGGGGTCGTGCGCGAATTCCGGGGGAATGTACGACATTTACAGTGTCGTGCAGGGTGTCGATAAGTTCCTGCCTGTTGACGTCTATGTTCCGGGCTGCCCGCCGCGGCCGGAAGCGTTTCTGGAAGGACTGCTGTTGTTGCGGCAGGCTGTGGGAACGGAGCGGCGGCCGTTGAGTTGGGTGGTTGGTCCGCAGGAAACCACTCGTGCGCCTATGCCCTCGATGCGAGATCTGTTGCAGCCCTCGCGGCAGAAGATGACCACCCTACGGGAGACCGACGAAGTATGATCGCCGCCCCGACAATCGCAGAAGAAATCAGGGACAAACTTGGTCCCGTAGCCGTAGCCCAAGAGACGAATGACCGTATTCCCACGTTTTGGGTGGCGAAGGATCTTCTGCCCGCGCTTCTGCGCTTTCTCAAGGAAGAGGTCGACCAGCCCTACAAGATGCTGTACGACCTCTCTGCCATCGATGAGCGCATGCGGGTGCATCGTGACGGGCAGCCGGCCAGCGATTTTACAGTCGTTTATCACCTCCTCTCATTCGAAAGGAACGAATACCTGCGCATCAAGGTAGCGTTAGCCGAAGGGCGGCTCTCCCTGCCTACGATCACTCCCATCTTCCCGGCGGCTAATTGGTACGAGCGCGAAGTGTGGGACATGTTCGGGATCGCGTTCGACGGCCACCCGCACCTCCAGCGAATCCTCATGCCCAACACCTGGACGGGTCACCCGCTGCGCAAAGAGCACCCGGCTCGCGCGACGGAAATGGGTCCATATCAGTTGTCGCCAGAAAAGGAGAATGCCGAGCAGGAGGCGCTTCGCTTCCGTCCGGAAGAATGGGGCATGCGCAAGGAGCGCGATGGCTCCGATTTCCTTTTTCTCAACCTCGGCCCGCAGCACCCCGGCACACACGGCGTGTTGCGCGTCGCCCTGCAGCTTGATGGTGAGGAGATCGTCGATGCGATACCCGAGATTGGGTTCCACCATCGCGGCGCCGAGAAGATGGGTGAGCGGCAGTCCTGGCACAGCTACATCCCATATAGCGACCGGGTCGACTATCTCGGCGGGGTGATGAACAATCTGGCCTATTTGACGGCGGTTGAGAAGCTGGCCGGGATCGAAGTGCCGCCGCGCGCGCAAGTGATCCGCGTGATGCTTTCGGAGCTGTTTCGCATCATCAGCCATCTGGTCTGGTACGGGACGTTCGCGCAGGACCTGGGACAGATGTCGCCAGTGTTTTTTACCTTCAACGATCGCGAGCGCGCATTCGTGATCGTTGAGGCGATCACCGGCGCGCGCATGCACCCAGCCTGGTTTCGCATCGGCGGCGTGGCCGCGGACCTGCCCAAGGGTTGGGAGAACCTGTTCCTGGATTTCATCCGGTACCTTCCGCCGCGCTTGATCGAGTATGACCGCACGATTATGCGCAACGCGATCTTCAAAGCGCGCACTCAGGGTATCGGCCAATTCACCCTCGACGAGGCAATCGAGTGGGGCGTGACCGGCCCGAATCTGCGCGCGTGCGGGCTGGAATGGGATTTCCGCAAAAAGCAGCCTTACTGCGGCTATGACCAGTTTGCCTTCGATATCCCCACAGCCAGCAACGGCGATTGCTATGCGCGTTCAGCGGTGCGCATCGAGGAGATGCGGCAAAGCCTCCGGATCATCGAGCAATGCGTGAAAAATATGCCCGAAGGTCCCTACAAGTCGGATCACCACTTGACCACGCCGCCAGTGAGAGATCGCACGATGCACGACATTGAGACCTTGATCACGCACTTCCTGGGCGTGAGCTGGGGGCCGGTGATTCCGCCGGGCGAAGCGCTCGGCGCCATTGAAGCCACGAAGGGAAATAACGGTTATTACCTGGTGAGCGACGGAAGCACGGTTTCGTACCGCACGCGTATCCGTACCCCATCTTTCGCACATATACAAACCCTTCCGTTCCTGTCGCGGGGGTTGACGATTTCGGATCTGGTTGTGATTTTGGGCAGCCTTGATTTTGTATTGGCAGATGTTGACCGGTGAGGATTTAAAGCGATGCTGACGGCGGAAGAAATTCAGGAGATTGAGGGCGAGGCGGCGCACTATCCGAAGCGCGAAGCCGTTTCCATCGACGCGCTGAAGATCGTCCAGAAACACCGCGGCTGGGTCTCCGACGAGAGCCTTCGCGACATTGCAGAACACATCGGCATGTCGCCGACGGAATTGGACAGCATTGCCACGTTTTACAACCTGATATATCGCCGGCCCGTCGGCCGCCACGTCATCTCGGTCTGCGACAGCGTGAGCTGTTGGATCATGGGCTGCGAACAGATGCGGAAGCATCTCCAGCAGCGCCTGGGCATCGGGCTGGGCGAGACGACGGCCGACAAGCGTTTTACGCTGCTGCCGACCGTCTGCCTGGGATGCTGCGACCGCGCTCCGGCACTGATGGTGGACGGCGATCTGCACACCGATCTGGATCCGCAGAAGATCGACGGGGAACTCGAGAATTACAAATGACAAGCTCCATTGAAAAACCGCTGACCGGAAAAGTCCCCCTGGATGGATCTGCTCTGGATTTGCCGGCCTACGAGCAGGCTGGTGGCTACCAGGCGATCCGAAAGGTGCTGAGCGGCGGCATGACCCCGAAAGCGGTAATCGCCGAAGTGAAGAATGCGAATCTGCGCGGCCGCGGCGGAGCAGGATTTCCGACAGGGTCGAAATGGTCTTTCGTCCCCGTGGGCAAGGACGTGCCTAATCCCACGTACCTGGTTGTCAACGCCGATGAGATGGAGCCGGGAACGTTCAAAGACAGATTCTTGATGGAGCGAAATCCGCACCAGCTCATCGAAGGCGCAATCGTCGCAAGCTTCGCGATCGAAGCTGACATCGCGTACATCTTTCTGCGTGGAGAATACACGCTGGCCGCCGAACGGCTTACGCGCGCCATCGCCGAAGCATACGAACGCAACTATCTGGGAAAAAACATCCTCGGTTCCGGCTACAGCCTGGAGTTGCATCTCCACCTCAGCGCTGGCCGCTACATATGTGGAGATGAGACCGGATTACTGAACGCGCTGGAAGGTAAGCGCGCGAATCTGCGAGCAAAGCCGCCTTTTCCTGTCGTGGTCGGCCTGTTCGGTAAACCCACGGTTGTTAATAACGTGGAAACGATCAGTTGCGTGCCTCACATTATTAATAACGGCGCGGAGTGGTTCCATGGCCTGAGCCGGACGAAAGATGGCGGCACCAAGTTGTACGGTGTCAGCGGAAAGGTGAAGCGTCCGGGCCTTTGGGAGCTGCCGATGGGGACCACCGTGCGCGAAATCCTCGAGGAGCACGCGGGAGGAATGCGCGACGGAGTTAAGTTCCGCGGATTGCTGCCCGGTGGCAGCTCGACACCTTTCATCGTCGAAGAGCATCTCGACACTCCCATGGACTTCACCGAGATGCCCAAAGTCGGGAGCCGCCTGGGGACAGGAACGATGATCGTTCTCGATGACCAGACTTGTCCGGTGGGTATGGCGTGGAATATGACAAAGTTTTTCGCGCGTGAATCGTGCGGATTCTGCACACCCTGCTGGAGCGGGCTGGGTTGGGCGGAACGGATTCTGCTGTCGATCGAGAACGGTCACGGAAAGCCGGATGACCTCGGCAAGCTTTCCGCTCAAGCCAAGATGTGGGGTCCCGGCGCCACGTTCTGTGCTCTCGCGCCTGGGGCCGCCGATCCTCTGGAAACCGCAATGAAATATTTTCGCGCCGATTTCGAGCGCCACATCGCTGAGCAGCGTTGCCCGTGGAGATAAGTATGGCTACCGTCTACATCGACAACAAACCTTACCAGATGGATCCGGAGGAGAATTTACTCCACGGTTGTCTGTCGCAAGGCTTGAACCTGCCGTACTTCTGCTGGCATCCGGCTTTAGGCTCGGTGGGCGCTTGCCGCCAGTGCGCGGTGAAACAGTTCAAGGATGAGCACGATTCGCAGGGCAAAATCGTAATGTCCTGCATGACGCCGGCTGTAGAAGGCACACGGATTTCCATCGCGGATGCGGAGGCCGCCGCGTTCCGTACGGGCGTAATTGAGGGACTCATGCTGAATCATCCGCATGATTGCCCGGTGTGCGATGAAGGCGGCGAGTGCCATCTGCAGGATATGACCGTCATGACCGGTCATGATTACCGGCACTACGAATTCGACAAGCGCACATTTCGCAACCAGAATCTGGGCCCGCTGGTGAATCATGAGGCGAACCGATGCATTCAGTGTTACCGCTGCGTACGCTATTACCGCGACTACGCGGGCGGCAAAGATCTGAACGCGTTCGCGTCGCGCAACACGGTATTCTTCGGCCGCGATGAAGATGGTGTTTTGGAGAATGAGTTCAGCGGGAACCTGGTCGAGATTTGTCCGACAGGTGTATTCACGGATAAGACTCTGAAGCACCACTACGCGCGCAAGTGGGATCAGCAGTTCGCTCCGTCGGTTTGCGTCCATTGTGCTTTGGGTTGCAACATCGATGCCGGCGAACGCTATGGCACTCTGCGGCGCGTCGTCAATCGCTATAACCACGAAGTGAACGGCTACTTCCTCTGTGACCGGGGGCGGTTTGGCTATGAGTTCGTGAACAGCGAACGACGGCTCCGGCAACCTCTTCTCAACGGCAAACCCGTGTCCAGTGCGGGAGCTCGGCTTCATCTGGATGAATGCGCCGCCAGCGGCAGAGTAATCGGTATCGGCTCGCCGCGGGCTTCACTGGAAGCGAATTTTGCTCTGCGAACTCTTGTGGGCCCGGAACGGTTCTATTCAGGAATGGCCGATGATCAGGCCAAGCTGGCTAGCCGCATGATCGAGATTCTGCGCCGGGGTCCCATGCCCACGCCCACGTTGCGCGAAATCGAGGAGTGTGACGCGGTATTTATTCTAGGCGAAGATATCACCAATGTAGCCCCCAGAATGGCGCTGTCTCTCCGGCAGTCGGTGCGCCAGCAACCAATGGAGATTGCCAAGCGGGCAAACGTTCCGTTGTGGATGGATCACGGAGTACGGGATGCGCTGCAGGACGCGAAAGGCCCGCTGTTTATCGCGACACCGTATTCCACGCGCCTCGACGAGGTTGCGACAGCAACGTTCCGCGGCGCGCCTGATGATCTAGCCAGACTGGGCTTCGCCGTGGCCCACGCTCTTGATCCGGAGGCGCCCTCGGGGCAGGACTTCCCGCTGGCCGCTGAGATTGCGAATGCCCTGAAAACTGCGAAGAAGCCCCTCATCATTTCCGGCATGAGCTGCGGCAGCGAGGCCGTCATGGAAGCGGCCGCCAATGTGGCGATGGCAGCACAGGCGGCGCTCAGCTTAACCGCGCCTGAATGCAACACCGTGGGAGCGGCTCTGATCGGCGGATCTCCACTCACCGCCGCCTTTGAAGCCATCAGGGATGGACGCACGGACACAGTGATCATCCTGGAGAATGATCTCTATCGCCGTGCGCCTGCCTCCGAAGTGGACACTTTTCTCAGCGCCGCCAAACACGTAATCGTCCTCGATCACCTGGCCAACCCGACCACCGAAAAAGCGGAGTTGCAACTGCCCGCCGGGACTTTTGCCGAATCCGATGGCACATTCATCAGCAGCGAAGGACGCGCCCAGAGATTCTTCCAGGTTTTTGCACCAGACAATGAAGTTCTTGCAAGCTGGCGCTGGTTGAAGCCGGAAAGCTGGAAGAACCTGGACGATGTGCTTGCAGCTCTGTCGAAGGCGCTGCCCGAACTCGCACCGGCGTCCTATGCCGCGCCCTCATCCGCATTTCGAATTGCCGGAGCTAAAATCCCGCGCTCGCCGCACCGCGAGAGCGGCCGCACAGCCGTGCTCGTCAACATTGATATTTCGGAGCCGAAGACACCTGAGGATCCCGACTCGGCGCTGTCTTTTTCGATGGAAGGAACGCCGGACAAACCTCCAGCACCTCTTATCCCATTTTTCTGGTCGCCCGGCTGGAATTCCATTCAGGCGGTGAATACGTACCAAAAGGAACCGGGCGGACCTTTGCGCGGCGGCGATGCGGGTGTGCGCATGTTCGAACCGGCAGCGCCGAATGGCCGGTCTTCGAATCGCCAAGCTTGGTTCAGCGCGATCCCGCCTGCGTTCGAGCCGCGCGCGGGTGAGTGGCTGCTGCTGCCCATGTATCACTTCATCGGCTCTGAGGAATTAAGTGTGGCGGCGCGTGGACTCGCAGAGTTGGCAACGAAGCCATACGTCGCCGTCAACCGCGCTGATCTGGCAGATGGCGCGGAAGTCGAAGTGAGTTGTGCGAGCGGCACCTTCCGCCTGCCGGTGCGCCTCCAACCTGATCTTCCGCAGGGCGTTGCCTGCCTGTCTGCCGGAGTCGCACCGCTGAGCGGAGTCACAATGCCCGCGTGGGGCAAGATCGAGAGGGCGAAATGACAAGTCCGTATCCGCTGCTTTCGATCCTCGGAATCGTGATTGGGGCTCTGAGCATCGCGGCTTCTCTCATCTATGTAGAGCGCCGGTTGCTTGCTCTCTGGCAGGATCGTTATGGTCCTAACCGGACCGGGTATTTCGGGCTTCTGCAGGTCGTGGCGGACGCCATCAAGATCTTCATGAAGGAGGACTGGGTCGCTCCGTTCGCGGACAAACCTGTTTTCATCCTCGCCCCGGCCGTCATCTTCGTCACCGTGCTTATGTCTTTCGCGGTGCTTCCAGTCGCTCCGGGGATCATCGTCTCAGACCTGAACGTCGGTCTGCTGTTCTTTCTCGCGATGTCGTCGCTGGGAGTTTACAGCGTCGTACTCGCCGGATGGTCCTCCGACAACAAGTACGCGCTGCTTGGCGGGATGCGGGCCGCGGCGCAGATGCTGAGCTACGAAGTTTTCATGGGCCTTTCGCTCATGGGAGTTGTGGTTCTGGCGGGATCGTTCAGTTTGCCGGCCATTGTCGAAGCGCAGAGGAAAATGTGGTTCGTGATTCCGCAATTTCCGGGCTTCGTCCTATTCCTGATCGCAGGGTTGGCTGAAACGCGGCGGATTCCCTTCGATCTCTCGGAAGCCGAAAGCGAACTCGTGGCGGGCTATCACTCCGAATACTCGGGGATGAAGTTCGGCATGTTTTTTGTCGGCGAGTACATGGGAATCACGCTGATCTCGGGGATGATCTCGGTGCTGTTCTTTGGAGGCTGGCTAGGGCCGGTTTTTCCCGGAGTAGTGTGGTTCTTCATCAAGACCTTTGTCTTTATTTCGTTATTCATTCTGCTGCGGGCGGCCTTGCCTCGCCCGCGATTCGATCAGCTCATGTCCTGGGGTTGGAAAGTGATGTTGCCCCTGGCTCTGGTAAACGTGCTGCTGGCCGGCGCGGCGGTCCTCCTGTGGAGATAGCCAATGTTTAGCATACTTCGAACCATCTGGTACGTGTTCCTTCACGCTTTCCAGAAGAGGATCACGGTTCAATATCCGGAGCAGAAGCCGTATCTCGCGCCGCGCTACCGCGGCAGAATCGTCTTGTCCCGCGATCCGGATGGCGGCGAGCGCTGTGTAGCGTGCAATCTCTGCGCCGTCGCCTGTCCGGTCGGCTGTATCGCGTTGCAGGCGACCGAGGACGAAAACGGGCGTCGCTATCCGGATTTCTTCCGCATCAACTTCTCGCGCTGCATCTTTTGCGGCTATTGCGAAGAGGCCTGTCCAACGTACGCCATCCAGTTAACGCCGGACTTTGAGATGGGGGAGTTTCACCGAAAGAATTTGGTTTACGAAAAGAAAGATCTGCTGATCGATGGGCCGGGAAAGTATCCGGGCTATAACTTCTGGCGCGTGGCCGGTGTCCAGATCGGCGGAAAGAATAAGGGCGAGGCGGCGCATGAATCACCGCCGGTGGACGTGCGGTCGCTGTTGCCGTGAGGTCGATATGGAGCCAACTTTTTACATCGCGGGTGCGGTCGCCGTCGTCTCGACGCTTCTTATGCTGACGCGCTTGAACCTGGTTCACGCGCTTCTATACCTGATCGTGTCGCTTCTTGCCGTCTCGGTAGTGTTCTTCGTGCTCGGGGCGCCGTTTGTCGCGGCGCTTGAAGCCATCGTTTACGCAGGCGCCATTATGGTGCTTTTCCTTTTCGTGGTGATGATGCTCAACGTCGGAAGGGACACTGAAACAGAGCGACAGTGGCTGACGCCGGGAATCTGGACGGGACCCGTGATTCTGGCGAGCATCCTGATTTTGGAGGTCGCCTATCTGGCGCGAGGTGCATCCACAGGGTTGGGTACGGGCGCTGCCGGACCGAAGGAAGTCGGGATCGCGCTCTTTGGACCGTACATCATCGGTGTGGAGCTAGCCTCCATGCTGTTACTTGCGGGACTGGTGGGCGCATATCACCTGGGCCTCCGCAAAACCGAAAAACCGGAGATTCAACATGTCACAGCTGCCCTTGAGGGACGGGCTGATACTGGCGGGGATCTTGTTCTCGCTGGGCCTGACCGGTCTGCTCGTACGACGTAATTTAATTCTTGTTCTGATGTCGCTGGAAGTCATGCTCAATGCCGCGGGTTTGGCATTCGTGGTTGCCGGCTCTCGATGGCATCAGGCCGATGGCCAGGTAATGTTTGTGTTCATTCTGGCGATGGCAGCTGCGGAAGTAGCGGTAGGACTGGCGCTGGTTCTGCAAATCTATCACCGCTTCGATTCGCTCGATGTGGACGCAATTCGTGAAATGAGAGGATGACGTGATCAGCTGGTTGTGGCTCATTCCGACTCTGCCTTTCGTCAGCGCAACGCTGCTCATCCTCTTTGGCTCGCGTTTGCCGCGGAGAGCTGTTGCTGCTGCAGGCATCGGGTCGATCGGACTCTCGGCGCTAGTTACGGCTCTGATCGCTGTCAGCTTCGTAACCAACCCTCCGGCCGGCAACGCTTACGCGCAGGTTCTTTGGACCTGGATCAGCGTCGCAGGCTTTCAGCCGCAGATCGGGCTCTATCTGGATGCGCTCTCGCTCCTAATGGTTCTGGTGGTTACGTTTGTTGGCTTCCTGATCCATATTTATTCGGCCGAGTTCATGATCGAAGATGAGAGTTACGGCCGCTACTTCGCTTACATGAACCTGTTCGTCGCGTCGATGCTCACGCTGCTGCTGGGAAACAACTTGCTCCTGCTCTTACTCGGATGGGAGGGTGTGGGCTTGTGCAGTTATCTGCTGATCGGTTTCTGGTACCGCGATCCAGCAAACGGGCGAGCTGCCCGCAAGGCGTTCATCGTAACTCGCGTGGGCGATTGCTCCCTGATGGTCGGCTTGTTCTTGTTGTTCACGCAACTTGGGACACTACAGATTCAGGACCTGATGCAGCGCATTTCCGTAGCGTGGCCCTCGGGGTCCACCTTGGCGCTCGTAGCCGCTCTTTTGCTGTTAGGCGGTGCTGTGGGCAAGTCAGCGCAACTGCCGCTGCAGGTGTGGTTGCCGGATGCGATGGCCGGGCCGACGCCAACCAGCGCGCTTATCCACGCGGCGACGATGGTGACCGCAGGCGTCTATCTGATCGCGCGTACTCACGTACTCTTCTCTCTTGCTCCAGCCGCGCAGTCGGCCGTCGCGGTTGTGGGTGCGGTCACCTTATTGCTTGCCGGGTTTAGTGCCCTCACGCAGCACGATATCAAGCGCATCCTGGCATATTCCACGATCAGCCAAATCGGTTACATGTTCCTCGCGCTGGGCGTGGGTGCGTGGCAGGCCGCCATGTTCCACTTCTTCACCCATGCGTTCTTCAAGGCTCTTTTGTTCCTCGGCGCAGGTGTAATCATCAACGCAGTAGACGAAGAGCACAGCATCTTCAAGATGGGCGGGCTGCGAAAAGAACTGCCGGTCGCTTTCTGGACGTTTCTGGCAGGAGGTTGCGCATTAGCGGGCTTGCCATTTATCACGGCCGGCTTTTTCAGCAAGGATCTGATTATCTGGCAAGCGTGGTCGGCGCAAGGTGGACATCCGGCGCTCTGGATGGCTGCAATGCTCGGCGCCGGATTGACGTCGCTGTACACCTTCCGGCTGATCTTCCGCGTCTTCTTTGGCCCGCTGGGCCTGCCCGTGACGAAGAGGCCGGGCTATGCAATGAAAGTTCCTCTCGTCATTCTTGCTGTTTTCGCCGTCGCCGCCGGATATCTGAAAGAGCCATTGTTAGCGTTTCTGCATTCGGTGTTGCCATCGACGATCGAAGCACATGCCGGCCGCTTGACGGAGACAAGCTCGGAGGCGATTGCCGGAATTTTGTTCCTCATCGGACTTTATCTTGCGTATGTGTTCCACCTCAAAAAGCGTAGCCTCTCGGACTCGCTTGTCGCGAACCCGATTGGTGGCGTTCTCGACCAATGGTGGTTCGCCGGCTGGGGCTTCGACTGGATTTACGACAAGGCGTTCGTGCAGCCATTTATCTGGGTATCGAACGTTAACAAGAGCGATTTTGTCGACGCATTCTATACCGGAATCGGGCGTGTTGCTGAAGTGTTGTATGGCTGGCTAAGCAGCACCGAAACTGGTCGCGTGCGTTGGTACGCCACAACCATGGCTGCCGGGTCAGTGCTGTTTCTGGCGATAGTGCTGTTTCGATAACGATGGTGTCTCGGATAGCGACGGTATTGTTCGTATGATCTTGATCTTCTTAATCGCCATTCTCCTGCTCGCGGGCATTCTCGCCGCAGTATCGGCCCGCTGGAGCACGCAACTGCCGCGATGGATCTCACTGGCTGCGATCGCGGTGAATTTCGTCCTGACGGCGCGGATCTGGGCCGGCCGGTCGTTAAGCGCTTCGACGACTTGGTACAACGAAGTGGACTGGAACTGGGTCCCGGACTTCGGCATTCATTTTCATCTTGCGGTCGACGGTCTTAGCTTTCTGATGCTGATACTGACGTTCTTCCTCGGCATCGTCGCTGTGTTGTGTTCCTGGACCGAGATCCGAGAGAAGATCGGCTTCTTCCATTTCAATCTGATGTGGGTGCTGGCCGGAATCGTGAGCGTGTTCCTGGCGATGGATCTCTTTCTGTTCTACTTCGCCTGGGAATTAATGCTCATCCCGATGTATTTCCTCATCGTCATCTGGGGCCACGAACGGCGCGTGTACGCGGCGACGAAGTTTTTCCTGTTCACGCAGTGCAGCGGCCTACTGATGCTGATCGCGATTCTGGCGCTGTACTTCTTTCACCACCAGTCCACCGGCGTTTACACCTTCGAATATTCGGAACTCCTGGGCACCACACTCAGCAGCCGCGCGGAGCTTGCGATCATGCTCGGCTTTTTTGTTGCGTTTGCAGTAAAGCTCCCTGTGGTACCGGTGCACACCTGGTTGCCGGACGCGCACACTGAGGCGCCCACAGCGGGAAGCGTGATCCTGGCGGGGTTGCTGTTGAAAACGGGCGGATACGGTCTACTGCGCTTTGTGGTTCCGCTCTTTCCGCGCGCTGCTCATCAATTCACTCCTGTGGCGTTGACGCTTGCCGTTATCGGAATCATTTATGGCGCGGTGATGGCCTTTTCGCAGACGGATCTCAAGCGGCTGGTAGCCTACACCAGCGTCAGCCACTTGGGTTTTGTGTTGCTAGGCATCTTCTCATGGAACCCGCTGGGGCTTCAGGGCGCGATCATGACGATGATCTGTCATGGGCTGAGCACGGGCGCTCTCTTCGTGCTGGTCGGCGGTTTGCAGGAGCGCATCCACACCCGCGATCTCAACCGCATGGGCGGCCTTTGGGCTCTCGTGCCGCACATGAGCGCTTCGGCGCTCTTCTTCAGTTTGGCCTCGCTCGGGCTGCCGGGCCTTGGCGATTTCGTCGGCGAGTTTCTCGTGTTGCTCGGATCTTATAAAGTCAGCGTTGCTCTCACGGTGATCGCGACTCTCGGCATTCTCGCGTCCACTTTCTACGCCTTGCGGATGATGCAGCGCGCCTTTTTCGGGCCGAACACAAACTCGTGGCAACTGCCTGACCTCACGCCTCGCGAGGGACTCATTATGGCGGTGATGGTCGCTGGTCTGCTCTGGCTGGGATTCTACCCGCAACCGGTCCTCAATACTTTTGCGCCAGCTATGGACAACTTACAGCGTCAGGTTCAGATGCCGGCCGCGGTACTGAGGAGATAGCCATGAACGTTACCGACACACTCGCCCTCCTTCCACTGCTTTTGCTCGCAGGGACCGCGATCGTGGTCATGCTGGGCATCGCGGTGAAGCGAAGTTACAAGCTCGCAGCAGGGCTGACGCTCACGGGCCTCGCCGCTTCTTTCATTTCGGTGTGCGCGGTTGCTCCACTGGTTCCGCGGCAAGTGACCTCGCTATTGCTTATCGACGGGTATGCGTTGTTCTACCTGGGGCTGATCATTGCTTCGTCCGCCGCCGTTGCAGTTCTGTCCTACCAATATTTCGCCAAACACGAAGGCCAACGCGAAGAACTTTATCTCCTGCTGGTGCTTGCGACTTTGGGTTGCGGAGTGCTGGTGACGAGCGTCCATTTTGCATCGTTTCTTCTCGGCCTCGAGGTTCTGAGCGTTTCCCTCTACGGCATGGTTGCGTATTTCACGGGACGCGGTCAGGCACTGGAAGCCGGCATCAAGTACCTGATCCTTGCTTCGGCGTCGGCGGCGTTTCTTCTCTTCGGTATGGCGCTCATCTACGCCGGTACCGGCACCATGGCTTTCTCGAACCTGCGGAATTTATCCCTTGGTGGTTCCAGCCTCGCGCTGTTGCTGCCAGGTATCGCACTCAGCGTCACCGGCATTGGATTCAAACTCGGCGTGGTCCCCTTCCATCTCTGGACACCGGACGTCTATCAAGGTGCCCCGGCGCCGGTGGCGGCTTTTGTCGCGACCACGTCGAAGACCGCGGTGGTGGCGCTGCTGCTGCGGTATCTCGGGGCCGGAACTCAGGAGTCTCCGGCGGTGTTCTTGCTCTTCTCGATCATTGCAATCGCCTCGATGGTTGCGGGCAATCTTCTTGCGCTTCGGCAAAACAACGTGAAGCGCGTTCTGGCCTACTCTTCGATCGCGCACTTTGGATACATTCTGGTGGCATTTCTGGCCGGCACAACTATGGGCGCGGGTGCTGTGGCCTTCTATCTCGTCGCGTATACGGTGACCATACTCACGGCTTTCGGCATTGTCACGGTCCTCTCGACCGCGGAGGCCGATGCCGCCGATCTCGAAGACTACCGCGGTCTCTTCTGGCGGAGGCCGGTGCTCGCGAGCGTCTTCACCGCCGTGCTGTTCTCGCTTGCCGGCATCCCGGCCACCATGGGTTTCGTCGGCAAGTTTTATATCCTCGCCTCCGGCGCGAATGCTTCTGCGTGGCCGCTGATGATTGTCCTCGTGCTCACGAGTGTGATCGGCCTGTTTTATTACCTGCGCATCGTGGTTACGCTCTTTTCAGAAGCGCCGGAGCGACAGTCTTCGATGCAGCGGATCGAGTGGGGCAGCGCTTTTGTCCTCGGTGGACTGGCAGTTCTGCTCATAGGGTTCGGCTTGTACCCTGCGCCTCTGCTCACTCTTATCCGAGCAACGATAGGCGCACTCAACTAATGTGGTGCCTGGAAGTCTGCGCTTCGAAAACTAGACGCCAGTCTCCGGTTTGGCCGTGTTCCTGCGTGTCGGTTCATTGACAGACTTGGCAACCGACGGACAGTCGTGTCGCATAAAGAAAATCTCGCTGGCCAGATGAAGCGAGCGTGGTTCCGAAGGGCTTTCAAATCCAATAGCTTAGAGATCTTCGTTCACTCTTCTTAATCTGGCAGCGTGCTTGCAAATTCGGTTGCGGGTAAAGTCGTGCCCTGGAAATCATCATGAGATCTGAGTGTCTGGTTACCAAACTGCCGCTGGCTGCGATGCTTATCGGCCTGACAATATTGCCGCTGTGCGCGAGAGCACAACTTCGCCAGGAGGGCGGCCAAGCACTCTCAACTCCACTTGAACCCTCGCGATCAAGTGTTACGGAAGGCCGAATTATCGATCGGTTGCTTGACCATAATGAAATGCGAAAAGTGGCATTGGTGGGATACGCGGCATTGAGAACCTATCAAGTCGTCGACTTGAAAGGGAAGGTGCATGCCGAGGAAGTCGGGCGGATGGAGTTCCACGCGCCGGACAAGAAGACCTTCGTCGTCACATCCGAAAGCGGGTCAGGACTCGTCCGTCGCCTGGCGTTGAACCCGCTTATTGCCAGCGAAATCGAAACCGCCGCCGGCAAGGAGCATCACGACAGCGCCATCGCCCCTGAAAACTACACCTTTACGTTGCTCGGCGAACAACAAGTAGGGCCGTACCGCTGTTTCGTCATGCAAGCGGCCCCCAGACGAAAAGACAAGTACTTGTTTGAGGGCAAATTGTGGATTGATGTCGAAGATTATGCCGTGGTCCGAATCGAAGGCCAACCCGCCAGGAAACTCTCATTTTGGATAGAACGGGCTGACTTCGTGCGGCAATACCAAAAGATCGGCGGATTTTGGCTGCCACAAAGAGATGAAACGTTCGTGCAAGTTCGACTGTATGGAAAGAAGGTCCTGACCATTGACCACCAGGATTACGTGGTCAACGGCGCGGAAGCCAAAGGGGGATCGACGCCTGCCCAGGAAGCCTCTGCGGCCGCCAACGGCGCTAACTAGCGCTGCTTGAATCGGCTCGACGGAACAGATATGGAAGAGGCGAGATCACAAACCGAACTGCTCGACTCCTCATTTGCCAGCGCCGATGCGCTAACGCTTCGCAATATCCTGCTGGCGACCGATTTCTCGGACTGTTCGGCGCGAGCCCTTAATTACGCGCTCGGGATCGCTTCCCGGTACGCGGCAAAATTGCACCTGTTTCATTGCATCGACCCCGTGCCTTACAACATGGTGGGGCCCGATGCGGTTGAGACGGCCTACGAGGCGGCCTGGCGCGACATGCGACAACTAGATTCGGGACTTCGCAGTGGCGGCCTCGAAAAAAGTGTTGAAGTCAAGCTTCTTGTAGAAGCGGCAGATCTGCCGACGATCCTTCCGGAAATTGTCAGGGAACTGGACATCGGCTTGATCGTTGCAGGCACCCACGGCCGAACCGGCTTGAAGAAGTTGGTGCTCGGATCGGTGGCCGAGATCGTCGTGGATTATGCTTCTTGTCCGGTGCTCACCGTGGGTCCCTCCACCGACCGAAATCGACTGGAGCGATTCGGACCGGAAAGTATTCTCTTTGCTAGGAATCGTTCAGCCGGTTCCAAACTGGCGGAATCGTATGCCTTCTCGCTCGCCCAGAAATACAACTCCCGGCTTGCCCTCGCCGATGTGCTGGAAGAGGGCTCCGCAGGCGTTGTTGCTCAAGTGTCGCGGTTCAACGAATCTCAGTCGAGGGAGATTGGGGGGAACTCTACAAACCCTACGCAATTACGAACTGAGATCGGTACTCAGAGCGACCTGATCCTGCAGATGGCGGACGACTCTGCCGCGGATTTGATCGTGCTCACCGTGCCCGCAGACCATAGATTTACCAATCGTTTTCTCTCGACGAGCTCCTACAGAGTACTCTGCGGCGCACCTTGTCCAGTTTTGACCGTTCGCACAAATTCCTCGGAGGGATGAGTCGAGCGCTTGCGAATTCGGTAGTGGGGTGCCCTCAATTCGCTTCTTCCGGGGTGGACGGCACTCGACTGCCGATCCGCGCCACGTTGATTCATGCCCGCAAAGACTTCTAGGCTGCGACCAGAATGGATTTTCTGCCGACGATTGCGATCGGTGCACGCAAGTGACGAATTGGCATCAGCGTTGCAAGGGGAATTGCAGCACCGACAGCGGAGGGCGGCATGGACAGTGACTATGTTTTTCTGTGTGGGATTATGTGGTGCAACTATGGATGGCCAGAAGCGGGGAAAGAGCTGGTCAGAGCGACTGGCTCCGGCGATCCCGATGCGAAGGCCCTGGCGCGGGCAATGCTGGCGAAAGGGATCGCTCGGTTGAGAAGGCTTGTGAATGAACAAGCATATGGCCAGCTCGGAGGAGAGTCATGTGGACCAGATTATGTCCTTGGTGCAAGACTCTCCTGAAGAAACATAAGCTATCGCATACGATCCGGTGCGGGTGCGGGTGGGAGTGGTAGGCGCCGGTTTCGGCACGCGCAATCCCGACACGATTGTTGCGGGAGCCGCACGGTCCAATTCCCGACAGATTACCCCTTGGCGGAGAGCTCGGGTTCGCTGACGCGGAGTCTGTATTTGTCGCTCGGCCACTGGAATTGGTTAAGGCCGGCAAGCGCTCTGCGCGCTCAGTCAGGTTCGCTATCGTAGTCGAGTTCAGGACGTTGAACGCGATCACTTGCAGGGGTACAATGCCTCGCACGTTCATCCCGGAGCTACTTACGTTGGAGACAGGCTGGCCGCCAGACATTCGCCTACACCCCCCTCAAGCGCCGTGCGGGGGATCAAATGAACCTGCCAAATAATGACGCGCAAGGCTCCGTCGCCCAACGAGCATCAAGGACGGGGCGCATCATTCACTTCGAACGCTACGGGCTTGCGGTTCTTTCCGTCGCTGCCGCGCTGGGGGCGGCGCTACTCCTCCAGTATTTTCATTTCCCCGACACCGCAGTTCCGCTACTGCTTTTTTCGGGGGCGATAAGTGCCTGGTATGGAGGGGCAGGCCCTGCGCTGCTCGCGATCGTGTTGTCCTTAATGGGTTTTGCCTACTTCTTCGTGAATCCGATTCATAGTCTGCGCGTGGCGCCCTCGGAGCTCCCGTATTTCATCATCTTTGCGGCATTCACTTCTCTCATCTCGTGGCTAGCCACGACTCGGCGCGAGAAAGAGAGCGAACTCGAGAATCTTATCGAAAACGTCCCGGCGATGGTGTTCGTCGCTCTGCCGGGACCCTCCAACGTATTCGCAAGCCGCCGTTGGCGCGAATACGCCGGCCTGTCTCCGGAGGAAACGATAGGACTGGGCTGGCAAAGGGTGGTCCACCCAGAGGATCTGCAGCGACACGTGGAGAAGTGGCGAGTCTGTTCGGCGAGCGGTGAGCCGTTCGAAGATGAGACGCGTTTCCGCCGCGGTGCGGACGGGGAGTATCGCTGGTTTTTGGTCCGGGCGGTACCTTTCCGTGACGAAACCGAAAACGTCATCAAATGGTATGGCGTCCTGGCGGATATTGAAGATCGCAAGCGGGCTGAGCAAGCACTAAGGCAAAGTGAGGCGCGCCTGGCCGACGCGCAGAGACTAAGCCACACAGGTGGTTATGCGTGGAATCCCCGGACGAACGCGGTGGTCTATTACTCGGAGCAGATGTACCAAATCTTCGGATTAGATCCGCGGGAGGGGTTACCGAGCGTCGCAAAACTTCTGGAACGAGTGCACCCCGAAGATCGCGACCGCGTCAAAGAAAGCCTCGAGCTTCAGGCTCGAGAGGGCAACGCTGCCGCCGAAGTTGGCTATAGGCTGGTGATGCCGGACGGCAAGATTAAGTACATTCGAAGTATCCGGCAGGCAGGATTGGATAACAGCGGAACTGTCACCGAAATTATAGGGACTGCGATCGATGTGACGGAATGGCGGCAAGCCGAACAGAAATTCCGAGGGCTCCTGGAATCAGCGCCCGATGCGATCGCAGTGGTGAATTCTGAGGGCGAAGTTGTTACGGTTAACCACCAACTGGAGCGGTTGTTCGGTTATCAGCGACAAGAAGTATTGGGGAAGAAAATCGAAATGTTAGTGCCGGAACGGTTCCGGGGCAATCATCCGGGACACCGCACGGCTTTTGTCGCCGCCCCCCGCACGCGGCCCATGGGGTCTGGGCTGGAACTGTACGGCCTGCACAAGGACGGGCGTCAGTTTCCAGTCGAGGTCAGCCTCAGCCCGCTCGAAACCGAGGGAGGAGTGCTGATTTCGGGCTCCATTCGCGATATCACAAGCCGAAAGAATGCCGAAGAAAAGATGCGGCAGAGCGAAGAGGAGCTTCGACAGCTTGTCGATGTGATTCCGCAGCAAGTATTCGTTTTCGATGCCGGCTGGGGTCCTCTTTTTGCCAACCGGCGGGAAGTGGAATATACCGGGCTTACGTCGCAAGAAATGCAGTCGAGAGACGCGGTTGCCCGAATCTTTCATCCGGAGGATTTGAGGAAGTTGGAGCTTGCTCGTGAACGGGCTCTCTCCGACGGCGCCCCTTTTGAGATGGAGGCGCGAATACGGGGCAAAGACGGAGGCTATCGCTGGTTCTTGATCCGAGACAATCCGCTGCGGGATGAGAATGGGCGCATCCTGCGCTGGTACGGCACGCGCACCGACATCGAGGACCGCAAACGGGCCGAAGAGGCTCTCCAGCGCAGCGAAGCTTATTTGGCAGAATCACAGAGGCTCACCCAGACGGGCAGTTGGGCCTGGGACCCGGCCACTGACAGGATCCTTTACTTGTCGCAAGAGATGTTCCGAATCTTTGGATTAGAGCCGCAAGAGATTTCGCCGGGCGTCGCAGAACTACGGGAGCGAGTGCAGCCGGAAGACCTCGACAGGGTGTTCAAGTATGTTTCGCAGGCGGTAAACGACAGAAGAGACTTCGACGTCGAATTCAGAATCATCCTGCGCGACGGAACGGTGAAACACATCCAGTCGTCGGGCCATCCGGTTTGCGATCCGAATGGAGAGGTGATCCAGGTAGTGGGAACCCACGTTGACGTGACGGAACGCAAACGTACTGAGCAGGAGCGCGAAAGGCTGCGCCAGGCGGAGGCGGAGCTGGCGCACATTAACCGCGTCAGCATGCTGGGCGAGCTGGCGGCATCCATCGGTCACGAAATTAAACAGCCCATTACAGCGGCCGTCACCAACGCCAGGACCTGCTTGCGCTGGCTTAAGCGCGATCGGCCAGACTTGGAGGAAGCGCGGGAGGCGGCGGAAAGAATGGTCGCAGATGGCTTGCGGTCAGCCGAGATCATCAACCGGATGCGTTCGCTTTACGAGAAGATCGACCCGCAACGTGAGTTAGCCGACATCAATGAAATCATTACCGAGATCGTTGCCTTGTTGCGCAGTGAAGCGGCTCGTTTCGGTATCTCGGTTCGCATCCATCTCGCGGCGAATCTCCCGAAAGTCACGGGAGATCGCGTCCAGTTGCAACAGGTCCTGATGAACCTGATGATAAACAGCATCGACGCACTGAAGGGGGTTGACGGCAAGCGCGAAATCATTCTGACATCGCAATCCGAGGGCAGGGATCAGCTGCTGATTTCGGTCGGTGACACGGGTGTAGGATTGCCTGCCGAGGTGGATCAGATTTTTGACGCCTTCTTCACAACCAAGGCTCACGGAACGGGCATGGGACTAGCGATCAGCCGCACGATCATTGAGTCCCACGGAGGCCGGCTATGGGCAACCTCGAGTGCCGGCCCCGGTGCGACATTCCACTTTACACTTCCCGCAACGGCAGGTGTTCAAGCGTGACCCCAGACGACACGCCGACGGTTTTCATCATAGACGACGACTTTTCCGTACGGCGTTCAATCCAAGGACTCATGAAGTCTGTGGGATTGCGCTCGGAGTCCTTCGGCAGCGCCCGGGAGTTTTTGGCCAAGCGCGCTGGCGACGGGCCCAGTTGCCTCGTTCTCGACGTGCGGCTTCCCGGTCTCAGCGGGCTCGATTTTCAGCTGCAACTGGCAGATGCGGGAGTACAAATTCCTATTATTTTTGTTACCGCCCACGGAGACATCCCGATGTCCGTCAGGGCGATGAAATCCGGTGCGGTCGAGTTTCTGACCAAACCGTTTCACGATCAGGACTTGCTGGATGCGATTCAGCAGGCACTCGAACGCGACCGTATTCGGCGCGAACAGCAGAGCGAAGTAGCGGAGCTGCGAAAACGCTATGACACGCTGACGCCGCGGGAGCGAGAAGTTATGCAGTTGGTAGTGACCGGCATGTTAAACAAGCAGGTGGCAGCGGAACTCGGGACCAGCGAAATCACGGTCAAGACTCAGCGCGGACGGGTCATGCACAAAATGCAAGCTGAATCCTTAGCGGAGCTTATCAGGATGGCGGATAAGCTCAGGATACTGACCTCTAAATAATGGCTGGACTGTTTAGGCTGCGCCGCCCAGGATTGAGCTCGAATGACAGCTGTCGATCCTGGCGCGTGATTAGATACAGGGCGCCGAACTCGTCGAGTACGAGCTGTTCGACGCGGCTTTCTGTTCTTCGAGGCGGAAGCGGGTTCCGCCAAACGATTTCTAGTGCCATAAATTTCTCCTGATTTTCTTGTACACATGCGGTTCGCGCCTACATGACGCATTCGCGTGCGCGATTACGACTTTGCATTTGACGCGCCAATGGAACTCGTCCTGCAGGTACCGCTACAGTTCGTGATCAGCGCATCAATTTTCCTGGGTAGGCTGCTTTCAGTGCGGATTTGGATCGTTACGTGCGAGAGTCAGGCAGAAGCGAACGTCACAATTCGAACCTCTTGTGCACACAGAGAGTCAATCTACCGGCAAGGCTGAGCGCTGAAAGTAGGAGGCAAATGATACCAAAGGATGATTGCGCGACTCTTGCTATAAGGTCTAATCTCCTCGACATGGCCGTTCAGGTGAGAACGAAAGTGGTTGCAATTGTCGATGACGACGAGTCGGTACGAGCCGCCCTGCTGGGCCTGATGAAAGAAGTCGGCTTGCCAGCAAAGGCGTTTGCGTCGGCGGAGGAGTTCCTTGATTCAGGCGAACAAGCCCAGATCGCATGCTTGATCACCGACATCCGCATGCCAGGAATGTCGGGTCTGGAGCTGCAGGCAAAACTGAACGCCGAGAACTGCCGTATTCCGACTATTTTTATCACTGCACATGGAGATGCACGGATGCGAATGCAGGCTCTTCGCTCAGGCGCGGTGGAGTTCCTGGCGAAACCCTTTAACGATGACACCCTGCTTGAAAGCGTCCGGGCAGCTCTGGAGATGTGATACTAGCAAAAAGGAACTGGTCAACGGCCTGAGGGGGATTCTGTGGGGAGTTCCGAAGTATTCAAATCCGGTGAACGGGATCTCGGCGAACCCAGATTTCAGCAAATTATCGGGAACAGCCGCGCCTTAGAAGCGGCGCTGGAGAAGGTTGAACGAGTTGCACCCACCGACTCCACCGTCCTCATCGAAGGAGAAACCGGCACCGGTAAGGAATTGATCGCGCGCGCGATTCACAACCTTAGCGAACGGTGTGGCCGCCCACTCATCAAGCTGAACTGCGCCGCGATCCCGCTCGATCTTCTGGAAAGCGAACTGTTTGGTCACGAAAAAGGGGCCTTCACCGGAGCAATCGCGCAGAAGGTTGGCCGGTTCGAAATGGCCGACAAAGGTACGCTATTTCTCGACGAAGTGGGCGATATTCCACCGACGTTGCAGCCCAAGTTACTGCGCGTGCTGCAAGAGCAGGAGTTCGAGCGTCTGGGCAGCGGGCGTACTCATCAAGTGGACGTAAGGCTGGTGGCTGCGACCAATCGAAATCTCCTGGAGATGGTGGCGCGAAACGAGTTCCGCTCTGACTTGTACTACAGGTTGAATGTCTTCCCGGTTGCTCTGCCGCCGCTGCGGGCGCGCAAAGAGGACATTCCCGAGCTGGTGGCCCATTTTGTCGATAAGTTCAGCCGCCGGATGGGTAAGCACATCGAATGCGTTCCGCCGGAAACCATGGCAGCGTTCCAGGCCTACTCCTGGCCCGGAAACATACGTGAGCTGCAGAATTTGATTGAGCGCGCTGTAATTCTGACCACTGACGAGGTGCTCCCGAATCCGCTTCCTGTGTCAGAGCCTTCCACGGTCACGGACGCACCGGGCACGTCACACACGGTCAGACATTCCGAACCTGCCCTCCCCAGAACCCTTCGAGACTCGGAACGCTCCCTGATACTACAGACGCTGAATGCGACGGGATGGGTTATCGGTGGATCCAACGGTGCGGCCGCGCAGCTCGGCTTGAAGCGGACGACGTTGATTCACAGGATGAAGAAGCTTGGCATCGAGCGCGCGAGCCGGCACACTGATTCTACTGACACTCTTATAGCGAGGGAGCCTCCTTCGCCGCGGGCAGGAGTCTGAATATTTGGCCGGAAAACTCTGTTCCGGCCTTTCCCGGGAGCTCTGGTCTTTCTTGGGTGGCGATCATCGACTAGGTTGTGACAAACGAAGTGCCCGTTCGACTATTGTTATTCCGCTTTGCGCAGTCTTGGAATCTCACAATCCGCACAGGCGAAGCAGGCAAAACGTCGCGCTGATCATCAAAAGCAGCACTCCTAGGGCTATCAGGGCGTTGCGAGGGCTTGGCTTCTCCCTTACCTCGATATCAAGATAGCGTATGGCAGACCAGACCTCCTGGTCCGAGGGAATTTTCTGATCAAGCGTTTTCCTCTGCTCATTGAACTTGGGCACGTTTTATCTTCTCCACCACCACGGCGGGCAAGCGGACGGGGCCAGCGATGCTGAATCGAAGACGACCCTCTCAACTGAACTCCACGTCCGCTTGTTCGAGGAGCGGTGTTTGACGACAGAGGGAGCAAGTTCAGTTCCAAAGCGCCAATCCGATTTTGCACGCACATCTGAATTGCTTGCACAATAGCGAACCACTATCCCTAGCGAAGATCACCGACGCGACCATCAGCTTTGACTCGCCGTTTTGCACACCCAGAATCGGTTCGGACTTTAACATCGGCAGGGAATGCTATGAACTCGCCCGCTTCGGTCTAATTTGAAGCTCTGGGCTTAGCGATAGGTGCTGCGAATCACCGGAACTGGTTTGGGATCACTCGCCAGAGTGTCGGGAAATTGACGCCGATGGTCCACGCAGCGTCAGGGAGGTCATTCTATAACCTCGTCCCGCTTTCTTTTTCAGTCAAGTTCCCGAGAAAGCGCCTGCCACGAACAAGATACGGGCAAATGCAGGTCAGTGGTTGTTTGGCGTGAATCGTGCTTCTTCCTCATACGGCGGGAGATCCGGTCGGTCGCAGACCGGGGGCACAGAGCCGGTATGAAAATGCGAAACAACTCTTCCCACATGCAGTACGCGGTAATACAGGTCCGTAGGAGCGACGCTGGCCTTGAACGCTTCGTGATCGGGTACGAAGACGAGCGCACGTTACGACAACTACTGGCGAGGCCCAGCATTGTTGCTACAGGGTTTTCATCTCGCGATGAAGCGACAACAAAATTGTTTACGGCAGGAATTGGACGTACGACATTATTGGAGTTCATTTCCAGGCTCCGCCTCTTGTGCGCTTGCTATGAACTCCGCATGTTGAACATGCGAACAAGTCCAGTCCGGGCTCTGAGCGTAATGAAGCCTGTCATCCACATTGCAGGTGCTGCTCTCCACAAAATTCAATCCCGCTTGATACCCGGTAGGCGACGCCTGGAACCGGCCGTGCAGTAGCAGTGATTGGTACGCATCAGGAACGTACTATGGCAGCGACAAGAACGACATTCCAGCAACTCGAACCCGAAGCTCGGCAAGGGAACACAGAAAAACTCGAATGGCTCGTGATGCACGAAATGCCGAAGTTTTATAGGCAGGCGTATCGACAGTTAGACAATGCGCACGATGCGGAAGACGCCGTACAAGATGCGGTTCTTTCTGCCTACAAGAACCTGTCTCAGTTCAGAGGGACAGCCCAGTTGTCGACCTGGTTCACGGCGATCGTTATCAATGCTGCTCGGATGCAACGACGCCGAAGGCGCCCCGTCGTGTCGCTTGACGAGCAGCTCAGTTCAAGCGAAGACGCTCTGACGCTGCTCGACACCTGCGAAGATTACCGTCCTGACCCGGAAGAAATCTATGCTGACTCAGAGCTGCGCAAGCTGCTTGCGGAAGGTATAAACCGGCTCTCGCCGGCGTCCCGTAGAGTCATGAGGCTGCGCTATAGCGATGGCATGAGTGCTGCGGAGGCAGCAGCCACACTCGGGGTTCCGGTGGGTACGATCAAAGCTCAACTCTCGCGCGCGCGCGCCAAGCTTGCCAAGTTGCTTCGCCGGGAACTCGGTCCGCGAAGACCCGCAGCAAGAGTCAATAAGACTCGTGTGGCCCCATAGTTCCGCGTGACTGCGAGTAATGGGCTAAGCCATTTTGAAGGTAATGTACGACGCTCTTCGCGTTTTGGAGCAGAAAATGCATTACACAGCCGCGATTCGGCGTTTGTTGGGATGTTTTCGAAAACGCGCAGCGCGCCGGCCGGAACATCGATGCGGATTATTGCAGGTAAATAAATCACCGAGGTGGTAGATGACGTATCTCAGATTGAGCGCCTTCAAAGCGGCTTCGGAAGTGATCTCCAGCATTATGAATTGTGTCTGTCCAGAATGTGGCGGATGCATGGGCGGAAGAGGGACGGAGTTCAAGTGCCAAGGGCGATGTCGGAGGAACTGGCGTGAGGTTTGGGACGACTACGCCGGCGTCGGCGGAAACTCTCGCTCGCGAAGGTCCTAGTGAGCCCTAGCACTAAGTCTTGACCCGACACAAGCGATTGCGGTGTCAGCAAGTGACAGCGTGTCTAAATCCCGACCGCGTGTTTGTCGCCACATATTCCTCCAGTAGCTAAGTTTCCAACTCACAAAGCCGGCAAGCGCCAAACGCACCGGAGATTGTGCTTCTCCACTATCCCGCCTGGAACGAATCGCTGAGCTCTATAAGGCTTCCCGACATGAAAGCGCCGGTTTGTAGATGACTCCGGATGCCCGCACCATCAAAGTTAATAGAGTCGTTAGGCGGGCGTCGGATGCGTTCTGCGGTCGGGAAGCGTTGCCGGCTGCAAGGAAGAGCGCCCTTATTTCACTGCGTCCTCGGTTTTCTTCGCGCCCTTGTCCACGCCTTTGCCGGTGTCCTTTATCCCTTTCTCCACACCCTTGCCGGTATCTTTAGCTCCCTTGTCAATCTCTTTGCCAGACTTTTTGCCAACATGCTCGCCAACGCGTGCTGTCTTACCTACTACCTTCCCCGTGTCTCGAGCCGCTGTCTCTGCTGCCTTGCCTACGTCCTTCGCTCCCTTGCCAACATCGGTAGCGACATCCTGCGCAAATCCGATTGAACCTAACGTCAGGACCAGAGGAAAAAGCCTTGCTTGCATGAGCTTCATATGAATATTCTCCTTTTCGAAAGTTATTGATCAAGTACACAACAACTTGTATCTGTGGGTTGCAATCCGTCTGCCACCCCTCTTCTATGAACTCATTGAAATTGTGCTGGCGGCCAGTCGAATTCAGACGATACAACGCCGTACAGAACCACAGTGGTGGTTCGTGACCTGCTCGAGGGGCAAGTGTAGGTCAGGATTTCGACACGACCGTCGAGGTGCTGACGCTGCTTCTTGTCCGCGAATGTGAATTACCAAGCAAACTCTTATGGACAATAGTGGCAACGTTGGCCCCGATGTGTAAGCGAGCGCATTCTTGATCGCTATTGACAGATACTTGGTGTTTTTAGGCACGAAACTCTCTTCCATCGTCGAAGTGGCATGAGCCCGCCAACGCGTTTGGCATGCCGATTGCCTCCTGACAAGCGAGACCGTAACACGCGAACAAGTTCGATCTCGCCTTCCCCTTTTAACCGGCCGCGGCAACTATGGGTGGTACGGGTGTTCAACCAAACACCCGTGCCACACAGTTTGCAAGTTCGTTATTGCGTCGGCGGCAGCGGGATGTGGAGCACGAGGTGCAGAAGGATTGTTGAGACAGGAGTCGCGCTTCATAACGAACCTTTTGCTCGTTGACCGGCCTGTTGCGCAGAAGGGTACAGGCCCGCATCGAGTCCCTTTGGGAAGCAGGAAATGAAGACTCTGGCTTTGCTGTATCTCTTGCAGAGGAAGGAGAGTAATTAATGTCCGCGTCCCCCGTTCCTGTCGTGCCTCCAGCACCGGCATCGAAGCCGGAAGTGCCTGGCAAAGAGCAGGGTGCAGCAGCACAACCTGGGTCTCGGTGGCCGAAATACGTCACACCTCTCGTGGTTGTGCTACTCGGCCTCGCTGTCTTGATTACCATTACCCGGAACTGGAATTCCTGGGAAGGCGGCAAAGCGGAACAGGTTACGGACGACGCTTACGTGCGCGGCGACCTCACACCGCTTAGCACCAAGGTTGCCGGCATCGTTCGCGCCGTACACGTCTCTGACTATCAGCAGGTGCACAAAGGCGACCTGCTGGTCGAACTGCAAGACAACGATTACCAGGCGCAGGTGGATCAGGCGAGTGCGGCGGTGGCAGCGGCAAAAGCGACCATCGAGAATAACCGGCGCCAGAAACAACTGCAGCAAGCCAAAATCGATCGGGCGCTCGCGGGGGTATCGGAGGCGCAAGCCGAGATTGCAGCGGCGCAGGCGGGAATTTCAGCCGCGCAGGCCGACCTCGATCGCACTCTTCCCGAACGCCGCCGGCAGGAAGCCCTCCTCGAGACCAACTCCGCCACGCGCCAGAAAGTTGAACAAGCCGTGGCTGAGGAAGAACGCTCCCGGGCACAACTAGTCAGCCGCCAGGCATCACTGGAGCAAGCCAAGGCGATGCTCACCAGCAGTCAATCGGCGGTTGAAGCCGAACGCCGCGGCCTCGACGTTCTGAATTCCCAGGAACTCCAACTCATCGCCGACGTGCGCGCCAAAGAGGCCGCGCTCACCGTCGCGCAAGTGAACCTGGGCTATACGAGGATTGAAGCGCCCGCAGACGGAACCGTCGGGGAACGGCAGGTTCGCCCCGGACAGTTGGTCTCTCCGGGAACGCAGGTGATTCCTTTCGTGGATGTCACAAAGTGGGTAGAGGCGAACTACCGCGAGACGCAACTGACAAACGTGAAAGTTGGGGATCCTGCGGAGATTCGCATCGACGAATACCCCGGGCAGATCATTGATGGCAAGGTCATCGAGATCGCTCCCGCCAGCGGTTCACAATTCAGTTTGCTGCCGCCCGACAACGCCACCGGCAACTTCACCAAGGTGGTACAGAGAATCCCGGTGAAGATTGCGCTCGACGATGCGAGCCTGGCTGCGAAACTGCGACCAGGACTTTCCGTAATTGCCACAGTCCGCACCAGACGATAGCCGGAGCATCATGGCCGCTACTGCAATTACAACTCGTCCGCCCACTCCGCTGGAGTTTGCGCATGCAACAGCTACGGCGATCCCCTCGGAAATCACGCCCCGATCTTTTTTAGCGATTATCGGGGTCATTATCGGCGCCGGGCTGGTCACGCTAACAGGCCGCATGCTTACGATGGGGCTTGCAGATCTGAGGGGCCACGTCGGCATCAGTTATGACCAGGGCGCATGGCTCGACAGCGCTTATAACGCGTCCCTCATGTTTATCGGGCCCTTTAGTGTCTACCTCGGAGGCTTGCTTGGGCCGCGTCGCATCCTTTTATATTCGGCCGGAGTATTTACCGTGACCTGCGGCTTCCTGCCCCTCATCCATAACTACAGTCTGCTGGTTGCGGCGTTGATTGTCGCCGGGCTGACGTCAGGCACGTTTTATCCGCTCACCCTGACTACTGCACTTCGCACCAGTCCCTTGCGGTATCTACCTATCACGATGGGGTTCTATGCAACGTTTATCGATGGATCAGTCAACATAGCGCCATCCCTCTATGGCTGGTACCGCGACCATCTTTCCTGGCATTGGATGTTTTGGAATTCGGCGCTGATTGCGCCGGTGATGATGATCTGTATTTATTTGGGCGTTCCGAAGGCCCCTCCCCGAAAGCCGGGTACGGCAGCGCCCAGCTTCGCTGGATTCCTTTACCTTAGTGCCGGATTGGCCCTGATGTTTGCCGCGCTCCAGCAAGGTCAGCGTCTCGACTGGTGGCGCTCCGGAGTATTCAACGGATTGTTTTGGTCCGGTGCGTTCTTCACCCTAGCTGCGCTCGTCCGGCGATTACGCGGTCCCAACCCTTTGGTCGCGCTCCCTTATCTCTGGAAACGGAACACGATCCTGCTGGGGGGGCTACTCTTCTGGTTTCGTTTTACTCTCACCGGAACCATCATCCTGATTCCGCAGTCGCTGGCCATTCACGGCTTCGAAGCCGACCAGATCGGGCC
>Ga0074045_10000808_pt1 | contig 30624 bp, 30 predicted proteins | sample BogForMeECP23OM2_FD_94442 | JGI IMG/M metagenome (GOLD analysis project Ga0074045, IMG submission 94442) | Bog forest soil microbial communities from Calvert Island, British Columbia, Canada - Bog Forest MetaG ECP23OM2 | ecosystem: Environmental > Terrestrial > Soil > Wetlands ...
GAACAGGGCCGCTCCCGAAATGGGCGCCGCGATCAGCGCGTCCAGGCAGTCGTTGGGCAGCTCGCGCGCGAAGCTGCGGTTCAATACCAGGGCCCCGGCGAAGGCGTACACGATCCACAGCAGCCCGCCCGAGATCTCGCGCGTGGTGTCCTCGGTTGGATCGAAGGCGAAGCTGAAGAGCACCAGGATCACCAGCGCGAAAGCCAACGAGGCGTTGATGGCTTCCTTGGTGCGCAGCTCGGCGCGCAGATCCTTGGCGGCGACGACCAGCACTTGCCGGAAGAAATCCATCATCCCTCGCCATACCTCGCATAGAGGAAGCCGGGGTCCGCCACCATCTCCTCCGTGCGCGGGCCGTCGAAAGCCACCCTCCCGCGATTGAGCAGCGCGACGTGCGTGGCCAATTCGAGAGCCTCGCGCAACTGGTGCGTGGACATGACGATGGTCTTGCCTTCGGCGAGCGCCTCGCGCAGCAGGCGTTGCAGCACGGCGATGGCGCGGTCGTCGAGCGCGGTGAAAGGCTCGTCGAGCAGCAGCACGGAAGGATCGTGGAGAAAGGCGCGTGCGACGGCGAGGCGCTGGCGCATGCCGCGCGAGAACTCGCGCACCAGGCCGTTGGCAACGCGGTCGAGACCGGTGCGCTCCAACCACTCGCTGGCGGCCTTGCGCGGCTCCTGCAAGCCGTAGAGGCGCGCGAACAGCGTCAGATTCTCGATCGCCGAAAGCTCGTCGTAAACCGAGATGCCGTGGCCTAGGAAACCGATGCGGCGGCGCGTGGCCGTGTCGCGCGGCGCGGTGCCGCAGATGCGCACTTGCCCGCGGCCGGGCCGCGAAAAGCCGGCCAGGATGCGCAGCAGCGTAGTCTTCCCCGCCCCGTTGCGCCCGATCAGCGCCAGGCAGGCTCCCGCCGCGGCGTCCAGCTTGACGTCGCGCAACGCGGGATAATCGCCGTAAAACTTCCAGACGCCATCAACCGCGACCGCGCTCATCGCTCTCCTTGGCGGCGGGCACCTGCGCGCGATACAGCAGCGCGAAGCCGAGACCCAGAATCGCCAGCGCCAGCCCGACAATCCACTTGGCCCTGGCATTCACGCGCGGCGGGACGACCTCGATGCGGGAACCGGAATCCTGATCCGCGGAGGAATCGGCGGCCGGTTCGGCGGCGCCCGTGGATGCCGCCACAGCGCCGGTTAGCTTGATGCGATACGCGGCGGCGTTCAGCCCAAAAATGTGCGCGTGGGTGCGCGGTTCGTTACCCAGATCCTGCAGCCCGGCGCCTTCCAGCGTCACCCCTTCCGGCGCCACCAGATACGTGTTTTCGTCCTGGCTCACAATCTTTCCGGCGTACGCCGTGCCGGCGGTGTAAGGCACCGTGTAGTCGACATCGATGCGGGTTTCGCCGGGCTTGATCTCAAACTTGGCGGCGTACACCTGGGGCACGGCAGTCTTGGCGGTCGGAATCGGAATCGCCAGCCCATCGGGTGCGGCACCGGTGGCCTCCACTCTCCCCTGCACTGAGGATGGTAGATAGAAGCGCAGCGTGCCGCTCCCAGGATCGACCCACGTGGTCTTGCTGGAATTGTCGATCAGAAACGTCTCGTTCACCGACATCGCGCCGCCCGCCGTTGGCTGGAACACCAGCATGTGCTTCGACACTGCCACGGGCCGCGGCGGGCGCGTGGCATTGAAAACGTCGAGCGTAATGCCGGTAGTGGGCGTGCCTGGCGGCAACATGCGATTGTAAGTGACGTTGTCGATTTCAACGCGCAGCATGGCGGGCCCGGATCCGGCTGGGGCCTGATGGATGGTGAATTGGCCTTGCGCATCGGTCTGGGCCGCAGTCACCGGCTCCATGCCGCCCTGGCCAAACTTGTAGAGCGTCACGGTGGTGGCGGCCTGAGGCGCGCCGGTGGTGCGATTGATGACCGTGCCGGTGATGGCGGCGGATAGCGGAAGCGCGAAGAGTAGAAGAAAAGCGCAGCTAGCGTTGACGGACGAAAGCGTCTGTCCCACTTGGCCGCGGCAAGACTTCGGGCGTTGTGGGGCAGGAGCTGTCGCCTGCCAACTGCCGGCTTCAATGCTTCTGTCCGGCCTCATGCGTTGGCTGCCTTCATCGGCTTCCCGCACTCGCCGCAGAATTTCAACTCTTTCACGAATTTTGCCCCACAGGATGGACATACCAAACCAGTTTGCCTCGGAGGAACCGGCTCTGGCGCGACCGCCTTGAAGGCGACCTTGGCGTGACCGGCCAGCGCCGCACCCACACGATCGATTTCGGCCAGCACGGCCGCGAGTTCCCCTTGCAGGTCGCTCTTGGTCTTCTGGTAATCGGTTTCGGAGAGTTTGCCGACGCGGTACTCGAACTGCAAGTCGCGCAGATTCTCGTAGATGGCGGCCTTACGTTGATCCAGATGGGAGAACGGGTCGGGCGGCTCCGGCGGCGGCAAGTCCTTGGGTCTGACAATCAGGATGAACGCGATGACGGCAACCGCCAGCACGGAAGCGATAGGAATAATCACGCCAGGATTCTACTCCAGATTGGCCAGATCCTTCTCGATCTGGTCCTTATACTTTGCGAGTGCCGGATTGTCGACAACCGCCGGGCCAACTTCAACTAAAGGTTTCGGTTTTCGATATTTCTTGATGAAAAACCAGATTGCTAGCAGACCAAGTGCTGCCGCAATGTAGGGCACGGCCCAGCCAATGGCACTGGGTGGCGCCAGGTAGATACCGAGCCCGTAATCGCGACTAAAGGCATCGATGATCTGCTGATCGGAGTAGCCCGCCGCCTGCATACGGGCGATGCGTTCCTTGGCGGGCTTGGAGAACCCGCATTCGAGCATGTTGCAAGTCGCTACCGAATCTTTGCAGCCGCACTTGCAGGCGAGCCGCATGCCGACCCGCCGGACATCGGCATTCGGTTTCTCCGAAGCCGTCTGCGCGAGGGCGCCGAAAGCCAACACGCACGCCGCGAGAATGGCGAGGAACCGGGCGGCGTAAGGGTTGGCAGGCGGAAGCGCCTGCCCCACTTTCCGGACGGGTGGGGCAGGCGCTTTCGCCTGCCAACTGCCGTTACCCGATGAGTCCTTACTGCTTCGCTGGCAAGTCCACATGTTGTTTGGCGATGCCGACCACCTGGGTTCGCGCGTATTGCATATTCACCTTACTCGGAACCAGGCAGACCAACGTGCCGCCGATCAGCACCAGGCCACCCAGCCAAACCCAGGTTACCAGAGGATTGACAAAAGCTTGAATCACCGCCCGCTGGCCGTCGTCGGACATGCCGCCGAAATTGACGTACAGGTCTTCATTGAGGCGCTGGCGGATGGCGACCTCGGAGGTGCTTTCCTTACTGGCTTTGAAGAAGCGCTTTTCGGGCCGCAGCGTGCCCAGCGGCTGGCCGTCCTTGGAAACCTGGAAGATGCCGCGAGACCACATGTAATTGGGATTGTCGCCTTGCTCCAGGCTGGCCATGCGCAACTCGTAGTGGCCAATCCGCATGGTGTCGCCCTGGCTCATTTCCTTGACCTCGCTCCGATTGAAGGCGTGGCCGGTGAAGCCGATGAAGATCAGGACGACGCCCATGTGCACCAGGTAGCCGCCATAGCGGCGCGTGTTGCGATGGGTCAGTTCGAACGTCGCCCGCAGTAGGTTCATGCTCCTCTTAACGAGAGCGTAAAGTACCCCAGTCAAGGCGAGCCAAACAGTCCCGAAAACCAAATACTCCAGTTCCGTCAACTTTGGCGGATGCACGGCGATAATGACAACGAAGGGCAGCAGGAAGAGAAGATATCCCCGCAGTGTCAGCTTCTGCGGGCCCGTGAACCGCTTTGCGGCGATGGACCTGGCCCCCTTGTAAAACTCGACGATCACGGTGAGCGCCACAAAAAGACAGAAGCCGAACGAGATCAGCGGATACGGTTGGTGAATTCCCGCCGCGAACAGCGCCACGACCAGCACCAGCGCGGCGATGCCCGGCCACTGGAAGTTGCGCCGCAGCCGGTCGGCCGACGTGCGCCGCCAGGCAAACAGCGGACCGACGCCGGTGAGGAAGAGCAGGAACAGGCCGATGGGCACCATCAGGCGGTTGTACCATTCCGCATCGAGCGAGATCTGGTCGCCGGAGATCCATTCGGAGATCTTCGGGAACAGCGTGCCCCACAGCACGGCGAAGCAGCTCGCCAGCAGAATCAGGTTATTGAACAGAAAGCTCGATTCGCGGGAAATCACCGATTCCAGTTGCGATTCGCTCTTCAGGTAATCCAGGCGATCGAGGATCAGATAAGCGGTGGCCGCGATGCCAACGGCGAGGAAGGTGACGAAGTATTTGCCGATTTCCGATTGCGCAAACGCATGCACGGATTGCACCAGGCCGCCGCGCGTCATCGAGGTACCGAGGATGCAGAGGAAGAACGTGGTCGCGATGAGGACCATGTTCCACACTTTCATCATGCCCTTCTTCTCCTGCATCATCACGGAGTGGAGGAAAGCGGTGCCGCTGAGCCAGGGCAGCAGCGACGCGTTCTCGACCGGATCCCATCCCCAATAGCCGCCCCAGCCGAGCACGTGGTATGCCCACGCCGCGCCGAGCATCACGCCGGTGCCCTGGAACAGCCAGGTGACCAGTGTCCAGCGGCGCGTGGTGTGGATCCATCCATCGCCCGGTTGCCGCGTGATGAGAGAGCCCATGGCGAAAGCGAACGGCACGGCGAAACCGACGTAACCCAAATACAGCATGGGCGGATGAATGGCCATCGCCGGGTATTGCAGCACGGGGCTCAACCCACTGCCATCCGGCGGCTTGATGATGAGGCCTTCGTTCGCCAGCAGGCGGAAGGGGTTGGCGACGAAGTTATTGAGGGTGAGGAAGAAGAGTTCGATGGTGGTGAGGATGGCAAGCACCCACGGCATCATGTCGCGATGCCGGCGGCGATTGGTGAAGGCGACCACCGCCGTGTACGACGACAACAGCCACATCCAGAAAAGCAGTGAGCCTTCCTGCCCGCTCCACCAGGCGGCGAATTTGTAAAGCACGGGCAGCGCGTTGTTGCTGTGCTCGGCGACGTAGGCGAGGCGGAAATCGCCCGTCAGCAGGGCGTGAACCAGAATGGCGGAAGCGACGGTTACCAGCGCCCAAACGGCGTACACCGCGCGGCGTCCGCTCTCCACCAGAAATGGTTTGCGGCGCACGCGACCCACCACGGAAGCCAGCGTCGCATACAGCGCCACGCAAAAAGCCAGCAAAATGGCCAGTGATCCCAGATTCTCCATGACCCCTCTTTACGATTCTTCCACGCCTCGTTACACAACAAATGTACCAACCGCTCCCTAACGGTCGCGGCTCTGAAAAAAACGCCACGCCCGCAGCCGCGACCGTTATGGGTGGGGCAGGTTTTAACCTGCCAAGCCGTTAGGGAGCGGTCGCCCGCGATTGAACTCGGTGCTCCATGACAGATCCTAGACGCTGGGCTTTCCGCTGTGGACGTCGGGCTGGCCAGGCGCCTGCACGTTCGGTTTGGCCTCGTATTTCGACGCGCACTTGGCCGAGATCTTGGAAGCGTGGAAGGTGCCGTCGCGGTCCATGCGGCCGTCGGCCAGCGCTTGCGCGCCGTCGCGGAAGGTATCCGGCAGCGGATCGATTCCGGCGTAGGCCACTTGTAGCGTGCGCGTGTCCTGCTTCAGCGTGAACAATACTTTCCCGCCAACGTGCTGGATGGACCCGGGAGCTACATCGCCGCCGACGCGCAGCCGCGCGCCATAAGCGCGGTCGCCCATCTGGCTCAGTTCGTCAATCGATTTGTAGTAAGTCTTGCTGTCCCCAGACCCAGCAAAGGCCAGCCACATCAGCGTCCCAATCACAACGGCAATCAACGCCGCGAATTTGCCGTACTTGCGCATGAAGTACCCCTCTGAAACTCGAGTATAGCGCCAAAGGACGCAGGGGATGGTCGAGGAGCCGCGTCCTCTGTGGGGAATTCCCATACCGGAGTGGTTCCGAAGCTGAAGCTTCTCGATTATCGATTCCATTGCCGCTACGACACGGACCTGAGCGCGGGTGCCGGCGTAGACCCTGCGGATCAACTGCTCCGAGGCGGGATGACTCCGCGCCACGGCGGAGGCGGATGGGTGGTACGATACTGCAATGGCTCGACTGCGAGACCTGGGAAGCCACATATCCCAACAGCGGGGACTACGCTAGTCTGCCCGCCGACTGGTCCGGGGCCGCAATCATATCCAAGAAAGGAAATACTGAAATGCGATTTCTCAAGCCTCATGCTTCCCAACTGCTTGGGCTCCTGACGTTCTCCCTGTTTGCAGTGTCTGTCGGGAGGGCCCAGTCCAGCCCCAAGGACATGATCTCGTTACCGATCCAAAGTGTTAGCGAGAAGACGATCCAGGTGGAAAGCAAATCGGGCAGAATCTTCAGTTTCGCGCTTGGCCCTCACACCGTATATTGCCAGGGCAACAAGAAGGTGTGGGATTGGGTCTACCTGAAGAGCAAGGAAAAGAAGGACGATAAGACGGTCACCATCAAATTGTCGGCGGACTCCAAGACCGCCCTCGTGGTCTGGGACCAAGGGCCTTCCAAGGCAGCCTCGACGGAAACGCCGGCCGGCGGAGGCGAAACGCTCGGGTTCCCCCCGATGTGTAAATAGCCGCACGGTTGGCGGCCCGACCAAACCGCCGTTTTCTGCCATGCCGAATGTGCGCGCGGTGGCGGGGCACACACTGCGTCTTCTAGTTAGTTTTGCGGTGGGGCAAGTTTCGCTCTTGGGGCGTGTCAGGAACCCGCGAGCGCCGATCATCGAAGACGGCCGCAGCGCATCAGCCGTGGGTCCGCCAGCCCCCGCAACATAGCCGCGTAATGGGGCGCAGGGATTCCGCCGCACGGGATGCCTTGTGCCCCGTTCCGGGGTTTTGCCGAATTCGAACATCTCCCAAGGGTTGCGCCTTGGGCCATCCCTTTTCACGTTCCGTACACCGGTTGCCGGCGTTCGCCTCCCGCCTGATTCTCCAATCCATTGCCGGAGGCGCTTGACGGCAAAGCCCGGTATCGATATACTGTCTATCGTTATCGAATGACGTTAACGAAATACGATTACGATAATCGCTTTGAGTATCGGGATCTTTATGCGGGGTTGATCCGCCTTCATATTCTGCATCACGCGGTCGAAGGGCCGATCTTTGGGCTCGAGATGGCCGAGGAACTGGGACGGCATGGCTATCGGATCAGCCTGGGGACGCTCTACCCGCTGCTGCACGGGCTGGAGAAGAGAGGCTATGTGCGATCGGTGGAAGAGCGCAAAGGGCAATCGATTCGCAAAGTGTATCGGGCCACGCCGCTGGGGCGGAAGGCGCTCAAGGCGGTGAGGGCAAAAGTGAGCGAACTGGTTGGAGAGCTGAATGAATCGAGGTAGCCGGATGTGCGGGCCAGTTGCGTCTGGAGCGCTGCGGGCGCTGGCGGTGCTGGTTTGCGTTTCGGCGGTTGCCCTGGCCGGTCCTCCGTTTCAGACCGACGACCCGGAGCCAATCGATTTCAGACACTTCGAGTTCTATACGTTCGCAGCCTCCGACGGCACACCGGTGGAGACCGACACGGTTGGCCCCGCGGTGGAGTTCAATTGGGGAGCTCTCCCGAACGTTCATCTCCACATCATCATTCCGGCGGCGGCGATTTTTCCGTCGAACAATCCCGCCTTAACCCCTGCCGGCACGGGTCCGCGGGCGTTCGGGCTAGGCGACATGGAACTGGGAATCAAGTACCGGTTCGTGCAGGAGACGAAGCATCGTCCGATGATCGGAACGTTCACGATGTTCGAAATGCCGTCGGGCAGCGCCGCGCGCGGACTCGGCGTGGGAAGTACCTGGTACAAACTGCCCGTCTGGGCGCAGAAGAGTTTTGGGCCGTGGACCACATATGGGGGCGGCGGGGCGACCGTGGTAAACGCGCCCGGCTATCGAAATTATCCATTCGCGGGTTGGCTGGTGCAGCGCGATCTGGGTAAGAAGCTGACGCTGGGAACCGAGGTCTTTTATCATGGGCCGGAAGGACTGGCGACGCCGCAGCCGAGACCGGCGACGCTGATCGATGTTGGCGGTTACTACAAGTTTCGCGATCCCGGATTTCAATTCCTGTTCTGTTACGGCCACACCGCCATTGGACAGACCGAGAACTACGCTTACCTCGGTCTTTACTGGACCTGGGGTAAGGGCGGCAAACCCGGCGATACGGCGCGTGCCGCATTCAACGACGTTACTCCGCCGGGCTTTCAGGGCCACACATAGGGCGAGCGTAGTTGCAGAAGGGAGTAGCGTTGAACATCTCAATCCGCGACGTTACACTGCTTGGTCATGCCGCATTCGGCGTCACGGGCTGTCTGGCGGCATTGTGGGTATTCGTCGAGGCGCTCAATGCCAAGCCGGGGAACGCCGTTCGCATACGGGCAGCCGCCCTGATGACTGCGGTTTCGATGGCTGCGGCGTGGATCTGCGGCGGATATTGGTACGTTCACTTCTATCCGGCGGAGAAGGTCTTGATCCTCGATGGGCCGTGGCCGTTCGCCCACAGTCTCTTCATGGAGGTCAAGGAGCACCTGTTCTTCATCACAGCAATTCTGGCGTTTCTCCTTCCAGTGATCACCCGGGACAAGCTGCATGCAAGCGCCGCCGCCCGCAAAGTGGCGCTATCCGTGGCGGCGCTGATTTTGATTACAGGGCTGGCGCTGGAAGGCGCGGGCGCGGTGATCGAACATGGGGCGAAGGTCGCGCTGCTGCGCGGCGCGAGAGGGGTGCGGCAATGAATTCCGCGACGGCGGCGGAATCGGCGGAGCTGACGGCATCGACATCGGGCTTTGTCCTGGCTGCCATCATCGCCGTGTTATTCAATACCGGGCTGGCCTGGGCGAGGGACGCCTATGCCCCATTGAACGACGTCATGAAATCGCTCACCGGCAATCCCTGGATAGCGCACGGAGCAGCCGTTCTGGCGCTCTTCGTGGGGCTGGGTTTCATCTTCACGAAGATGGGAACGGCGGAGAGAGTGGATGCAAACCGCCTGATTCGGGCCCTCATTGGATCCGTGGTGATCGCGGGGTTTGGGCTTGCGGTTTGGTTTGCGTTCGTATAGGCGCCAGGCCCACCGAGGTTTCAGAAGCGGTAGCGGAGTTCGAAGCGGGCGAATCGCGGGGGTTCGATGGCGATGGGAAGCCGTAGGTTGAAATTCGGGCCGGTAACGTCGGATTGCTGGATGGCCAGGTCTGCATTGGTGACGTTGAGCATATCGGCGATGGCCGTGATCCGGCCGTAGTGGAGCGGCCACTCCCGGCTGAGGCGCAGGTTCCAGTTTTGTACGTGCTCGGCGCGATTGCCGCCGCCGGGGCTGCCGCGCGGAGTGGTGGCGACCAGGAACGGGCCTTGCGGCAAACCAGTGACTAACAACATGCGGGCGAAGGCCAAGCCATCGGTGTAGCCGGCTACGGTCGATACCAGGACGCCGCCCCAGCGCAGCGGCAGGCGATACTGCGCGGCAAGTTTGCCGGTGAAGGCGCGATCGGTGAACGCACGGCCGGTCGCATCGATATCGGCATTGGGGTCGGAGAACAGCGCGCCGACTACGCCAGGATCGTTTTCGAACACGGCGTTGCCTGGGTTGGTGGGACCATACGATTTCTCCGCTATGAAGGAAGCCTGCACCGCGATGCCTCGCCAAGCGGTGCGCACTTGGGCGTCGAAACCGGAATTGAGGGTGCGCAACCCTGCCGGGTTCGTCAGCAGATATCGATCCTGGCCGAGCGTGGCGGGATTCTGAGCGTACACGGTGAGCGGCCGATCGTCGAATGTGCCAGTTATGCCATCGGGACCGGGATCGAGGATGGTCACGGGCGTGTAATCCTGCGGCGTCACGCCGGTGTCGATGGCGGCAACGCGGTCTTTCTCGTCGCGGCGGAAAAGGTGGATGGAGGCTAGAGTGGCAAACGGCAGCGGCATCTCCGCACCGACGTTCCATTCGTCCGCGTAGGGGCGGCGCAGGGATGGAGAAATCGACGAGTACGGGCCACCGAAACGGGCGAGCAGCGCGCCCTGCTCGTTCGGTTCAAACCAACCGTCGCCATTTGCATCGCTCCATTGGTACACGTTCCCGCCGAGGCTGTTGGGGTTTCCGTAATCCAGATAGCGGCCAGCCAGTGGCGCGTAGGTGCGGAAGAACGCTCCGCGCAGAACCAGGCCGTGGGTGTGCGGGGGCTGCCAGGCGAGGCCGGCGCGCGGAGACACGCTATTCCAAGCGATCAGGTCCGGCTGTGCAGCGATTTGCCGCGCGGGGGTGTAGAAACCGGCGGGGCTGGACTGGCTGGGAATGCCGCCACGGGAAAAGTCGGCCAGCACGCCGAGATCGAAGGTGAGCCGGCGCCCGATGCCGACGCGATCGGCGGCCCAGGCGGTGGCGGTGGCGATGCGATCGCGCGAATCGAGCGGCGTATTGAAGACAACCACTTCGGCCGGCGCTCCATCGTCCGTGATCAGGTTCACATCGGAGGGCGTGCGGTAGCGGTTCTGCGGCTGCGAAGTCTTCCAGCCACCGCCGGCCATGACTTGATGGCGGGTGCCCGCGAGCCGCAGGATTCCCGGCTCCCAGGCAGCGGCGATTTGCTGGCGCGCGCGCACGGCAAGATTGGTGAGCGGAGGTTCGCCAGTGACCGCGCCGCTAGCGAGATCGATGCTGCTCTGATCAATGGGCGTGACCAAGGACGGAGCGCTATCGAGATGGGCGAACGAGTCCCCGTAGCGAACCTGGAGCGTGCCGGCTGCGCTGGCGGCCCAGACGTGGGTCCATCCAGCTTGGACGAAATCGAGGTGGTCGGTCTCCTGCAAGCCGGCCACGCCATCCGGCGATAGAAACTCGGGCGAGAGGCGGCGCGCGGCGAGCGCTTCGATGCCGGCCGGCTCGCCGTAGTTGGACAGATCGATGCGGGAGCCGCTATAGAGCGCGTCGAACCGGTCGTGCGCCCCGGCGCGAAGGTGGCCGACGGCGTTGCCGAACAGCAAACGGCTGTTCTGACCGGTGCCCGGCGCGGCGAGCGGAACGGCCTGCGCGGCCCACTGGCCGGAGCCGGAGACGAAGACATCGGCCCATCGAGTGAGCGGGCCGCCCAGATCGGCGTGGTCGCGCGTGAGCCAATCGTACTGTTCGGACTGCGTGACGGCGCCGCGCATGGCGGGCGGCGGCAGATTGTTCGCAGCCAGCGCGGCGGCGGTTCCGGCGCTTGAGATGGCGGCGTGCCACGATTCGCCGGCCTGCGCGGAGAACAGGCCAACCTCAGCGCCATAGGCAGTCGAAGACGTCAAGGCAAAGCCGCTGCGCACGGTGGCTTCGACCGCATCGGCATCGGGGAGCATTTGCGGACGGCCCGGCTGATAATCGTCGCCGGCATCGAGGCCATTGAACTGGAGCGCGGTATCGGTCCACGAGAAACCACGCTGGGAAACGACGGCGAGGCGATTGTCGGCAAGGCCGCTGAAGTCGACCGGCTGGGTGACGCTGCCGGGCTCGAGCGCAAACAGCGCCGAGGCGAGCGAAAAGCCCGCCGGGTAGAGGCAGCCGTTGGTGCGGAGCCGGTCTGGAGAGGAAGACGGGCAACCTAAAGCATGCCCCACCTCAGGACTCGACGCGGCGCCGGGCTCGATGCGAAGCGGCGCGTCTGGTGCAATTACCAGCGTGACGAGAGTGGTTTCGAGCGGGAGGATGTCGAGCGGCTGCACGGAGAGTCGATCGGCTTCGAGGGCGATGCGATAGCGGCCATAGGGCAGCGCGAGCGCGAAGCGGCCGCCGGCATCGGCGCGCACGATCAAGCGCAGACCGCCGCCTTCGATTACCACGCCGGCCGCAGGCATGGGGCCGCCGGCACTGGTGCGCACGAAGCCCTCGATGCGGCCGAGGGCCAATTGCGCGCGCAGCGTGCCGCAACTCAGCCACGCGGCGAGCAGCAGCAGGAGGCAAGAGCGCAGACCGGGAAAGCGGTGACAGCGGCTCAAAGGCAGTTGTCTCCAAAGCGGCACGCCAGGCCTATCAGGAGTAAGACGGAAGGCCAGTACAGCGCGAAGGGAGCCTCAGCCAGCAGCCACATCGCAGCGTAGCCATGCCCTTTGAAGGCGTAAGCCAAAACGATTACCCAGAGGAACGACGCTACAAAACTGGTGATAGCCGCCTGCTCGAGTCCGCGGCCCTGACTGTAAAGGACCATATAAAGGAAGGGCAGAGCGAACGCGAGAGCCGCCAGAATCGCCGAGTATGCGATGAGCGATCGCGGCAACTTCCTGGCTTCAGGCTCCATATCAGTCATAGCTTAGCCTCCCCGCATAGCTTGCAGCGGATGTCAGCCTATTGTTGCAGCACGACAAACCGGCTGATCGAATATCCAAGCGCGCCGCCCATGAACACGTCGGAGAGAAAATGCGCCGAAAGCGTCAGACGCGAAACTCCGACCACCGCGGCCAAACCGTACGCGACGTAGGGAACCCAGCGATGCTGGCGGCCGTAACGGCGGGCAAACACGGTGGCGATGGAGGCCGCCGCAATGGTGTGGCCAGAAGGGAAACTGCCGCTGCCGCGCACAATATTGCCGCCGCTCTCGAACCAGGTATCGGAAAAATTACCATTCGGGGCAATGGCGCCGGGCCTGAGACGCCGGTCGATGTCTTTCATCACGGTGGTGAGGATCTCGGAATCGGCGACCGCTTCCGCCGCCAGCAGCGCCGTCTTTTGGGACTTCTGGTCCTTGCGGATCAGTCCGACGGCGTACATGGAGATCGGCGCGATCAGCATCCCCAGCGACGTGTGATTGCCCGAGAACACGGTATTGAAACGGTTGAAGGCGGAGCTGTTGCGAAAGTAATGCCCTTCCTTCGGATCGAGCTCGACCAGCGCGGCCGTCGCACCGGCCACGGCGAGCGCGGAAAGCAGAACCTTACGGTGGCGCAGATGAGCGGGAAAGAGCCAAATATTTTTCTGATCGCCGAGGATGTTGCCGGGCAACTGCTTCCACGACACGTCGCGGTCAGGCGCGGCGGCTGGTGCGGACACTATGGGGGAATCCACGGCGGGCGCACTCTGCGCGCGAAGCGGCAACGGGGCCGCCGCGGCGGCGAGCAGTAGAAATGCGATTGCGGGCCGAGTGAACAAGAGGCTCTCTCCGAAATGCTAGTGTAACAGTTGAGCCGAAATGCGTGCCGTAACGCGATCAAGAACGTGGATGGAACTGTGCGAATGAGTCCATGGCAATCCACGCTGGAATTGGCACGGGCTTTACTGGCGGCCATGGCAGTGGTGCTGGCGGCGGAGATTCCGTGGCCGGTGCCGACTCAGGTCAACCTGAAGCTATCCAGTTCCCTGCCCTGGGCGGCGGGGTGGGCATTCCATCGTCTCAAGACAGCGACAGGCACGGCACTTCCCGGCACAGAGTGAGCGGCAGGCAACACGTTTGCGCGCATCTGCGCTTTCACCCGCGTGCGAAAATGGAGGCATATGGGTTCCCGTTTGATGGCAGCCGTCTTTGCGGTGTGTCTGGCGGCCTCGGCACAGTCTATGTCGGTCGAGAAGCTGCGGCAATTCCTCGCTTCGAACGTCGAGATGATCCAGAAGGGCACCTCGTCCGACCGTGAACTGGCTTCGTACCTGGAGAAGGTCAAGCTCACCGAACGGCTGGACGAACGCGGGATCGAAGACATGCAGGGCGAGATGCGAATTGGCCCGAAGACGCTGCTGGCGCTGCGCAGGCTGGCGGCGGAAAGCGCGTCGCTGCCGGTCGCCGCGGCGATCCCGCCACCGCTCAAGCCAAGGCCGATTCCGCCGCCCACGTCCGAAGAGCAGGCGGCCATCATCGACGACGTGCGCGAGTATGCCTTGAACTACAGCGACACGCTGCCCGACTTCATCTGCACGCAGGTGACGCGCCGCTATGGCGCGCCCATGCCTGGAACGAAATACGGCGGCCCGGCGGGCGGCGATCCCCGTTGGCAATTGTTCGATACGTTGCAAATCCGCCTCAGCTATTTCGAGAAGCGCGAGAAGTACGTGGTGGTGCTGATGAACAACGCCATCGTGAACAAGGATTATAGCCAGGTGGGTGGATCGAAAGCGTTCGGCGAATTTGGCAGCATGATGCGGGAAATCTTCGAGCCTGCGACGGAGGCTCGCTTCGGCTGGGACCATTGGGGCCTGCTGCGCGGCAAGCGCGTGATGGCATTCAATTTTCACGTCCGGCTCGACCGTTCCCAGTTTCAGATCGGGGTGGATGAGGGCAAACTGCACATCACTACGGCATATCATGGGCTGGTCGAAGTGGAACCGGATACGCATGCGGTGGTGCGCATCGTGCAGGAAGCGGAGAATATACCGCCCGATTTCCCCATGAAGGAAACCAGCGACGTTCTGGATTACGACTATCAGGACCTCTCCGGCCACACTTTCCTGCTGCCGTTGAAATCGCAGGTGATCATGAAGACGATGGACGGTATCACTCGGCTGGAGGAGGAATTCCGGCTGTACCGCAAGTATTCGGCGGAATCCGAGATCAAGTTCGACTCCGACCCAATCGCGCCGCTGCCCGACGATAAGACCAAAGAGACGAAGGAACCGAGCGGACCTGCCGCGCCGCCCAAGAAATGAGCTGGGCCAAGCCCCGTCTCCTACCCATCCCAGCGGCCGCGCTCGCGCAGTTTCGCGACTTCGCTGCGCGCCATCTCTTGTAGGCGGACGACATCCACTTTCGCGCTGCGGTTGAGCGGCATGGTGCCCGGTTCCAGAATCACGTAATGCAGAGGGCGCATGTACCCGGCGAGCGAGCGCGCGTGTTTGCGCAACTCGGCTTCGCTCAGCTCCGCGGCCGGCTGCCGCTCAATAAAGGCCACGATGCCTTCGCTCCACACGCGGTGCTCGTGCCCCACCACGCCGGCGTTCGCCACGCGGTCGCCCAGCGCGGCGAAGTGGTTTTCGATGTCGCCCGGGAATACCTGGTGACCGGCGGGCTTCAGCACCCACTTGGCGCGGCCGGCCAGGCGCAGCCCGTGTTCACCCACGCTGCCGAGGTCGCCCGTGTAGAGCCAGCCGTCGCGCGACACGGTGGCCGCGGTTGCTTCCGGATCGTTGACGTAACCCAGAAACGTCTGCGGACCATCGAAGCAGATGTGGCCGATTTGTCCCGTAGGTATTTCGGCTCCGGCCGCTCCGCCGGCACCGTCCATGGGTTCGCGGATCGACAGGCGGTAGGCAGGCATCGCCCATCCGATGCCGTGCTCCAATTCCGCGGCGTCGGGCGTGAGGCGCGTGTAGGTGCAGAAGCCGGAGGATTCGGTGAGCCCGAGGCCGGTCGCGATGCACGGCGCCATCCGCAGCATCCGGTCGAGGAACGGTCGCGGCACGGCTTGCCCGCCGTACACCGCGGTTTGCAGACTGGAGAGATTGCGCTGCGCGAAATCCGCCGTGCGCCATTCCAGGTTGAACATGGCCGGGATCTGTCCAAGCAGCGTGACGCCGTGCCGCTCAATCGAATCGAGACTCTTCACGGCATCGAAGACTTCCAGCGTCACCGCGGTTGCACCCATGAAGAGCGACGTGAGCAGCACTTCCGCCTGGCCGCCGACGTGCGACGCCGGCAGATTGCACAACACGCGCTGGCCGGGGCCGAAGCGAAACGCGGTGCCGAGGCAGAGATTCTGGCAGGCGATGCCGCGGTGCGAGAGCAGCGCGGGCTTGGGCGCGCCGGTGGACCCGGTGGTGAAAATCACCTGCGCTCCGTCGCGCTCCGAGGCGTGCGATTCCAGGGGTTCCGGGTGCGCGCGCGCCAACAGATCGAATGCGCTGGCCGCGCCAGAGATGCACTCGGACGCGGGCGAGAACTGCACCAGGTGTTCGATGGAGTCGCAGCGTGCGCGAACGGCCTCGCCGAGAGCGGCGAAATCGGCCGCGGCGGTCTTTCCCAAAAAGAAATATCCGCGCGGCCGGATCAGGTTCAGGCAGCGGATGACTTCGGCCGGGGGCAGGCGCAGATCGAGCGGCGCGTGAATCGCGCCGATCCGGAAGCAAGCCAGCTCCAAGAGGATGTGCTCATTGAGCAACGGCAACGAGGCGGCCAGGAAATCGCCGTGGTGAAAGCCCATGCGGCGCAGTTCCGCGGCGATGGCGATGGAGCCGCGCTCGAGCTCGCGCCAGGTAAGCGCAGTCCCGCGCGTCGCATTCACAATCGCCACTTCGTCCGGCCGGCGAGCCGCCCACCAATCGACCGATGCGTGGATCAAATGGCGGCCGGCGTACCCGGTTTCAAACTCTTCCAGCGTGACCTGCGGGATGGTATCGGCGGGCATGGATTCTATCTTGCCATAGGCGCCGTTATCGAAACGCATCTGAGGGAGGATTGCTGGCGGGGCATCCGGATGAGGTGAAGCGGCGCCACGCCCGGGCTTGCGGTATCGTCGATATGAATGACCAAGCGAATGTGTGTGTTTTGCGGCTCAAGCCGCGGGGCTCGCCAATGTTACGTTTCGGCGGCGACTGCACTTGCAAGGAGCCTCGTCGCGAAGGGTATTTCCATCGTGTACGGCGGCAGCAATGTCGGGCTGATGGGAGCGCTTGCGGATGCGGCCCTCGATGCGGGCGGGGACGTCATAGGCGTCATTCCACGATCGCTGGTCGAGAAGGAAGTGGCGCACCGCCGGCTCTCGGATTTGCGCGTGGTCGGCTCCATGCACGAACGCAAGGCCCTTATGGCTGAGCTCTCCGACGCGTTCCTCGCACTGCCAGGCGGCTATGGCACGTTCGAGGAGTTTTGCGAAGTCCTCACCTGGACGCAGCTTGGCTTGCAGCGGAAACCTTGCGGAATTCTCAATGTGGAAGGGTACTACGATCACCTCCTGGCGCTGTTCGATCATGCGGTTTCGGAACAGTTCTTAAAGCCGGTGCATCGCCGGATGGTGGTTTCCGACAGCGATCCGGAATCGTTGATCGTCCGCTTGCTGGAATATGAGGTCCCGTTGACCGGCAAATGGATCGACCGGAAGCAAACGTAAGCGATCCATCAGTCGAATATCTGGGCCTGGAACACAGACAAGCGCGCCTGCGGATCCCGGTATGCGCCAGGCGCCAGGCCGGCTTTTCGGGACAAGGCCTCCAGGAAGCTGGTTTGCGTGAAAGCGCCGTGAGCGGCCACTTGCGGCAGTAGCAGTCCGCTGCGGGCGCCGCAATCCAGGTAGGCACCGTGGCGTCCAATCTGGAAGGATCTCCAGTCGCGAATTCGCTTCATGGGTGTCAGCACGGAGATTTCGATGTTCAGTCCGTCCGGCACGCTCGGGCGCCGCGGGAACCGAGGGTCGTCGAGCGCCGCTTCCAGTGTCAGCGTGGGTACCGCCTCCGCCAGCGGCGTTTCCGCCGTCACCATGCCAATGCAGCCGAACAACTCCCGGCCCTGGTGCAGACTTACGAAGACCGCAGCACGGCGCATCGGCAACGGGCTGCCATCCGGAGGTGGAATTGCCCGCCGCTCGCCGGTGGCACTGAGATGCCGTAAGGTCTCCCGCGCGCTGGCGAGCAGCGCGGCCTGCGTCTCACTATCCAAGTGGAACGAATCGGCGTGAAAGTAGCCGAGAGATCCGTAGCTGACCACGTGCTCGAAATCGCCCGTGGAATCGGCGGAGGTCTGGTAATCGAGCGTCCGCTGGAACACGTCCTCGCCGCCTAATAGGCCGATGGTGTCGAGCAGCAGGGCGATGGGTGCGAAACCGCAAACCGTGGAGCGGAATTCGCGCAGCGTTTCGAGGAACAGGCTGGAATCGAGGCTGCCGGCTGCCTCGATTGCGCGCGAGTCGAGCTGGAACAATCGCCAGCTCACGTCCGGGCCGGCGGGAAACGGCTGGTAGCCAAAATCCCGGCCATAGTGAGTCAGGTCGGAGCTCGCTAATAAGACGTCTCCCGGGCGGATCTGCCGAGCCAGAACCTGCGCCGCCGCGCGCCGCTCGGTGTCGCTCAGAGAACCGACATAAAGCGGAACCACCGAGGCGTCCGCAACAGCTTTTTGCAACAGCGGGAGTTGAATCTCAACCGAGTGGTCGCACACCCTGTTCTCGGCGATCAGGGCGAATTGCCCACCGGATGCCAGCTCCCGAGCGGCCGCCAGATCGACTTTGACCTCACCCAGCGGAGTCTGAAACGCACCGATTTCGGGAATCGAGACCCCCGGTCTCCCGCCGCGGTGCGTGAATCCGAGGATAAACACTCGTTCGGGTTTCGCGGCCTGCAAATGGCGATAGGCCGAGGCGGCAACCGTGCCTGAGTAAGCCAGGCCGGCGTGTGGGACGACGAACCCGAGCGGCCGCGGAAGAAGGCTGGGGCCGGTCCGCTTCAGCGAGGAGTCGAAGAGCCGCTCCAGGAGCGCGTCTAACTCGGCGCGCCGCCCTGGATACCAGGAGCCGGAGAATGGTGTCGCGTGTACGGTAGCCATCGGGTCAACCACATTGTCTTTGGATCGTCACGCAGTCCTCGCGAACCGGCTGCGGGCCAGGCCGCCAGAAACCTGGAATCGCGCATCGGCAACGCGGGCAGGCCCCGTCTGCCGTCAATCTGTTCTGGAGAACTTCGAAGCCGGACCGTTCCACCAGCAGAGCCCGGCAATTCGGGCAGTAGGTGTTCTCGAGTTCCCCGACGCTGCCCGGTAGGTTCCCCGCATACACGTAACGCAGCCCGGCCGCGCGCCCAATCGATGCGGCACGCTCCAGCATACGAGCAGTGGTGGCGCCCGGCCCCGTCATCTTGTAATCGGGGTGGAACGCCGTGACGTGCCACGGGATGTCCGGAGAGACGCCGGCCAGGAAGCCAGCCAGCGCCGTCAGCTCCGCGGGCGAATCGTTGAACCCAGGCACCAGGAGTGTGACAGCTTCCAGCCAGAACCCCATGCTGTGGATACGTTGGATCGAATCGAGGACCGGTTCGAGACGCCCGCCCAACTCGCGATACCGTCGATCGTCGAAGCTCTTGAGATCCACTTTGTAGAGATCGACCCACGGGCGCAGATACTTGAGCACCTGCGGAGTGGCGTTCCCGTTGGAGACGTATCCGGTGGTCAAGCCGGCCTTGCGCGCTTCGCGAAAGACAGCCACAGCCCATTCGCTGGTGATGAGCGGCTCATTGTACGTGCTGACGATACTCGACGCGTTGTGCCGCAGAGCCAGCCTGACGATCTCCGCCGGCGAGATCTCGCGGAAATCGAGCGAGGAGCGGACGTCGCGCAGCGCCTGCGAGGTCAGCCAATTTTGGCAGTAGCCGCAGTGCAAATCGCACCCGAGCAAGCCGAAACTGAGGGCGCGCGAGCCGGGCATGGCGTGGTAGAACGGCTTCTTTTCAATCGGATCGCAATGCAGGGCGTTGACGTACCCGTACGGCACCAGCAACTTGCCCCCGCGATTGAACCTGACTTTGCAGACGCCGGCAAACCCGGACGGGATGGGGCAGCAATGGCCGCAGGCGTAGCAGCGGATGCGGTTCCCCTCCAGCGATTCGTACAAGTCGCCTTCGCGGGTGTGCAAAGCAAGCTGCTCGGCCAGCGTCATGCTAGCGATCCCTCTTCATTCTAGACCGCATTCTTTGTCCGGAGGCGTGGGTCTTCTGGAGGTACTTCGAGACCGTTTCCCTCGGGCCGGATCGCTGCAACCCATCGCGATCACCGGTGCGCGGGGCATCGGTCACAACGCCACGCGGAGTTGTTCCATCAGCGGCGCGGCCGATTCGGTGTGCCGTTCCAGGTTCCTCAGCATCCGGCGATAGTGTGGAATCCGCAGGCAGTCTTCGGCTGGCGGCGTGGGCGGCTCACACATGGCTCGCACGCACTGCGGCACACGAGCCAAGGAAATGCTGCTGCGGTGAGTGCCGATCAGCAGCTTTCCCAGGAAGCCGCCGAGGTCGGCGGCGGCCAGCCCCTTGGGGAGGCTCCCACGCGCCAAGCCGCCCATGGAATCCATCACCGCCGTGAGCAGCTCCGGCCAATGCTGAAGAGCCAGCAGAGCCTCTGCCACGTAGCGCAGCTCGCGCCCCGCCAGTTCGATTTGGGACCGATGGCTCCGGTAGAAATGGCTGAACCGGTCGAGAAATGCGCAGGCGGAAGCGATGCCGGGCCAAGCCGGTGACAGTTCGGCGGCCAGCCCCATCCGGAAAGGCATCTCCTGCGGCGAGAGGCCCTGCAGCCAGGAAGCCGGGCCCGCGGACGCACTTCCGGCCGGAAACTCCGCGAGGAGAAAGTCCGCTTGCTCCTGCCTGTAGAGCGTGCTGCCCACGACAAATTGGACGGAGCCGTCCTTGACGGACAAGAGCATTCGGTCGCCGCCCCACTGCGCGCCGGGCGCCAGCCCTGCGCCTCTCGCCTTGCCGATCTCCACCACAGCCAGGATCTCCGCCGCTTTGCGGATGGCGCCGGGTCCCACAGCTATCACACTTCTCGGCAAACGATCCACGACCTCACGTTGCAGACATCACCATTGTAGAGGAAGGCAGTCAGCGCCGGCCTGATTGCGCCGGAGGCCCACACGAACATCCGCGAGCGCCGGTGCGTACGCGACGGTGCCGCATCATTGTGCATCGACTACGCAGCGAAAACCAAGCGTGCCGGCGCGATCCTTGGACGGCGCCATCAGCAGGTACTTTCCGTGCTCGGTGAGCCTGTAGGCTTGGGGAAAGTACCAGATTGAGTTCTGCGGCCGATAGAAACTTCCGCCGCGCAGCACGGCTGCGCGCGTGTGCTCGTCCACGTACTCGTCGGTCCACTGCCACACATTGCCGGTGAGGTCTTCCACGCCGAATGGGCTCTTCCCCCGGGGATGCGTGTCGACCGCGCTCGCCGGTGGCAGATCCCGTCCCTTGTAGGGCGCTGGAACCGCTGTCTCATCCCACTGGTTGCCCCACGGGTACAAGCGGCCGCCGGTCCCTTGCGCGGCGTACTGCCACTCCCATTCGTGCGGCAATCGCTTGCCCGCCCACGCCGCGTAGGCGCGCGCTTCTTCGATCGAAACCCAAGTCACCGGGATTTTGTCCTCGCCGGAGCGCGGAGCCCCGTTGACCCAGTGACGCAGGAAGTTGTGATCGTCGGCGGGACGGTAATGCGTTGCGTCGAGGAACTTCTTGAATTCGCCGTTGGTGACAGGATACTTGTCGATGAAGAACGCTTGGACCGCCATGCGGTGACGATGGCTGCGGCGTGGCGAGTCCTCCCAGGGATACTGCACGTCGAGACCGGTCATGTCGCCGCCCTCGATCTCGACGCCCGTGACATGGAAATCGAACTCGCCGGCCGGAATTCCGACCATCCCCGGAGGCTCATTGCTTACAGGCGCGGTGGGGGCGATCGCGACCAGACGCTGCGGCAGGAACTGCCATTCCTTGGAATACGACTGCAGAGGCTTTGCCGCCCACGCGCGCATCTGGGCCAGCAGATCGGCGAGGCCCTCGACCTGCGCCCCAGGGTCGATCGAGAGGAGTGCCCCGTAGCCCTGCGGTTCGAGGTTGAGCCGGATCACGTCCCGATCGCCCTCGATTCCCGGTGTTACTGCAACGCCGTTCCATAGGTCGTAGTAGCGCCGTCCGGACACATGCCCGACCGAGATCACGTCTTCCGCAACGTCGAACTCATTTCGGTTGACGACAGTCCACAGAGTTCGCCCGCTGCCGGGGAACATGCTGGCATAGACGCCGTACCGCAACGTGGGCACGTGCGGCGTCCAATCCATGCTCACCAGCAAATCGGGGAATGCCCGGTAGAGGTGCGAGATGCGGCGAAGAGCCTCGGCGTCGCGCGGCGTCATCTGGTTCCAGATGCCCCAGACATTCTCCCAGCTCTCGTACCCCACCCCGTTGAAGAACGCGGCCTGGAGGTCGTCGGTGTGATTGCGCGCCCAGCGGTCGCAGACGTGGACCATGTGGCGCGGTTCGAGCCACTTCAACTTGCTGACCATGGGGACGAACGGATAGTTCCAGTAGCCCCAGCTTTGATTGTTGTAAGCCAGCATACCGTCTTCCTGCGGCGCGCCCTCCGGTTCGAGCGCGATGGGATGGCCGGTCGCGTCGGAAGCCAGCCGGTAAGCCCGCGGCAAGCCGGAGAAGGTGTCGCCATTCGCGCCGTCGGCGCCAATCTCCGCCATCAGCTTGGCGGTGGCTTCCCAGTAGGGCACTCCGACATCGCGCGTGCCGTTGTCCCACGGCATGGTCGGAAAGAAGACGCGCACGCCCCGCCGGTGGAAGTCCTCGACCATTTGGCGCAGCGCGGGAATCCCACCAGGCATGTCGCGCGCCAGGTCCCATTGGTTCCGGTTATCGATTCCGATGTTGGGATAGACCGGCCAAAGGAGGATGCTATCGATGCCGCCATATCGCTGGTTCCCGTCGTCCAGAAAGCGTTCGACGGTGTACCGGCGTTGCAGTGGGTCGTAGAGGTACCGCTCCTCCACCATGGTCTGCGGCTGGACGAAGTTGCGCTGCGTCCACAGCAGGTCGGGCCGGCGATACTCGGAATCGTCATAGCCCATCCGGATCCATTGCTCGTGCCGCCACACGCGAAGATCTTCCAGCCAGCGGCCGAACGCCGCCGAGGAGTCGCGCTGCCAGTTGGTCATGTTGGAATACCAATCCTGCCCGTCGCCGGCTTGCGCCGGGCCCGGGATCTGACTCCCCTGTGGTTGGACCGGCGACACCTGAGCGGGCAGTACCTGCGCCAGCCAGCCAAGCAGAAACGCCATCGATGCCAGTATTCTCATTTTTCGTCCCCAATGATACACTAACGCTGTTCTGGACCGGTTCGGCGGCTACTGGAGGTCGAATTCGAGTTCGGAACGGCGAATCTCTGGGGCATCTCGTGGCGACCTCGATTGTGGTGATCGGCAGCTTGAACATGGACTTCGTCCTCGCGGTCGACCGCCTGCCGCTGCCGGGAGAGACCATCCTCGGGCGCAACTTCCGCCTTATTCCGGGAGGCAAAGGCGCGAACCAGGCCTATGCCGCGGCGAAACTGGCGGGACGCGGGACGGTTGTGCGGATGCTGGGACGCATAGGAGCAGACTCATTCGGAACTGCGCTAAAGGCCAATCTGGCGAGCGTGGGCGTCGATGTCATTCCGGTGCTGGAAACGGATTCCGAGGCGACCGGCGTGGCCTTGATTCACGTAGACGGCGCGGGGCAGAATTCGATCACGGTCGCGCCTGGGGCGAACGGCGCTCTGTCCGCAGGCGACATCGATTCGCAACGCTGGGCACTTGCCGGTGCACGCTCGGTGCTGCTGCAACTTGAAGTCCCGATCGAAACGGTCGCAGCGGGCCTGCGCGAAGCGCGGCGTGTCGGCGCCACGTGCATCCTGGACCCTGCGCCCGCGCGCCCTTTGCCCCAGGAGATTCTCCAACTGGTGGACATTGCAACGCCAAACGAGAATGAGGCATGCACCCTGGCGGGCGTGCCGCCGAGCCGGATCGGCGCCGACGAAGCTGTCGCGCTCGGGCATCGGATCCGGCAACTCGGCGTGCGGTCCGTTGTCGTGAAACTGGGCGACCAGGGCTGTGTGTACTGCGGGCCGGACCGAACGTTCTCGGCGGCTCCTTTTCCCGTGCGGGCCGTGGACTCGACCGCGGCGGGCGACACCTTCAACGCCGCGCTGGCGGTGTCGCTGGCCGAAGGCGCGCAAATGGAAGACGCGCTGCGATTCGCCAACGCGGCGGCGGCGATTTCGGTCACCCGGCCGGGTGCGCAGACGTCGGCGCCGCCGAGAGCGGACGTTGAGTCGCTGCTGGCGCAGACGCGCGGACAGCTTCAGTAATGGAAAAAGCGTGGTTTAGTCTGGTGAGCCGGGCGGGACTCGAACCCGCGACCCTGTGCTTAAAAGGCACATGCTCTACCACCTGAGCTACCGGCCCTGACTGGAATGCGCTCTTCAAAGTGTACCAGACGGCGGCGGATACCTTGGGCGTCGCTTTCCGGCAGGCGAGGCGTGTCGAATCCAGAAGACGACGGGCAAGCTAAAGCATGCCCCACCCGGCTATACTTGGGTCTGCGATGCCGATGAACCGGCTAGTCCGGAGAGTTGTGTTGACCATCCTCGCCATCGCCGGCACGCTGGCGATCGGCACCGTCGGCTTTACGGTCATCGACCATTACCCGCCCTTCGACGCTTTTTATATGACGCTCACCACGATGACCACGGTGGGCTACGGCGAGATTCATCCACTGTCGCAAGCGGGGCGCGTTTTCAATTCGTTTCTCATCATGTTCGGCGTCACGACGATTTTGATCGCGATTGGCGCCATGACACAGACGATCGTCGAAATCGAGTTGGGCGATCGTCTACACCAGCGGCGGAACAAACGCATGATCGACAAGCTCAGGAACCATTTCATCGTGTGTGGATACGGACGCGTGGGGCGCGGCGCGGCGGCCGAACTGCTCCACGCGGGAGTGCCTTTCGTGGTGGTGGACCAGGACCCGGAGCGCACGGAACGCGCGATGTCGGCAGGCATGCTGGCGGTGGCGGCGGACGCCACCCGCGACGATACGCTGCGCCAAGCCGGCATCGAGCACGCTCGCGGACTTGTATCCGCGCTGGCGACCGACGCCGACAACTTGTTTGTGCTGCTCTCGGCGAAGGGGTTAAACCCAGGACTGTACGTGGCCGTGCGCGCGGCCGAGGAAGGCGCCGAAGAGAAGATGCGGCGCGCCGGCGCCAACTCCGTGTTCGCACCCTACGCGCTGACCGGACACCGCCTGGCGCAGGCGCTGCTGCGGCCGCACGTGGTGCAGTTTCTCGATTTCACCACAAAGGATATCGGACAGGACATCAGCATCGAGCAGGTCGTGGTTGCCGCCGGCAGCGAAATGGTCTCCAAGACCATTCGCGACATGCAGCTTGGCCGCGACCTGGGTGTGATCGTGATGGCCATCCGCAAGCGCGACGGCCAGATGCTGTTCAATCCGCCGGCCGATACGGCCATCCACGGGGGCGACTTCCTGATTGTGATGGGCCGCCAGGAGAACCTGCGGACGCTCGAAACCCTGTTGGCCGGACATACTTCGCCGCGCACCAGCTAGGCGGGCTGGCGGCTGGGCGCTCCGGCGGAGATAGAAGAAAAGCCGAGGGTCAGCAGACTGGACAGTCTGCGCCACGGAAACAGAAGCGTACAATTCTAGTTATGGGGAAGTTGCGGGCGCTGTTCGAATCGTTCGTCTACGCCGGTTTGAAGCCACAGGGGCCCGGTGTCGAACCGGTCAAGCCGAGGAGCGCGTGGCGGCAACGCCTCGATAGGATCATTAACGGGCCGCCGAACACGGACCCGCTCTATCTGAGCAATCGTACTGTCTGGCAGAGGGCGCGCGCCTGGGTAGTGATCCTGGTGCCGGCGGTTCTGGTGCTGGCCGCGCTTGTACTCGCCTGGAGCGGCGTGTTTCAGAGCGACGAGACGCCTAAGCTGAAAGAGCCGACTGCGGCGGAAAGAGCCGCCCGCGTCCTCCCCAACTTCAACCCGAAGATTCAGCTACCAGCAAACCACGAACTGGACGTGGAAGACGCACATGTGGAGCACGGTTCGCCGACCCGCGTGGCGGGGCTGGTGAGGAACAACACCGACCACACGATTGCGTCCGCCGACATGGCATTCGATCTGCTCGACGATCGCGGATCGCGTCTGGGCGCGGTAAGCACGCACGTGGAACAACTGTCTCCGCATAGTACGACGCCGTTCCGGTTCGTTGTGAAGCAGGACAACGCGGAACACGTATTGGTGCGCGACTACGAGGTTCGTTAACAGGGCATCCTGGCGCGTGCGCGGCGTGCCCTGCCCCTTCGGCGCTGGAATCTCCGAACGACGGCCGTGGCCGCGTTCACTCGAACCGCTTGCGAAAGTCGTCGAATTCGCGGCGCAGCGCTGCCAGTTCCCGCTCGAGCGCGGCGATACGCTTGGCCAGCGGCGATTGCGCGGCGGGAGCGGACGCGGTCTGGGTCTCTTCGACTGGCGCTACGGGATCGCCCGCCAGCAGATGCGCCCAGCGCGGCTCGCGCGATCCGCCGTAGCGGCTCAGGCGGACCACGAAGCCTAGCTCCGACAGATGCTGCAGCGTGGTTTCCACCGCCGCCAGATCGTCGAATTGGTAAAGCCGATCGGAGCGGCTGCGCAGTTCGCCCACGGTTTGCGGGCCGCGCAGGAGGAGCAGGCACAAAAGCGCGGCTTCACGACGGCCTAAGTTGAACTGCTCGGTGAACCGCTGGGAGTGTTTCGGCACGCGAATATCGCGGCCGGTGAGCCGCGTGGCGAGGCTCTTGGCGCGCAAGCCCTCGAGCGCCGCTTCAACGGTGGATTCGTCGTAGGCCACCACGGGATCGCGATTCGATTTCTGATTGCAGGCGTTGACCAGCGCGTTGAGCGACAGCGGATAATACTCGGGCGTCGCGATTTCCTTTTCGAGCAGCGCGCCCAACACGCGCGCCTCGGCCGCATCCAATTGCCAGTCCATTCGTTTAGGTTACCGCCGGTGCGCGGGCGAGCGGGTGAGCCGGGTGTCTGCAGGCGGGCGTTCGCAGGTCGGGGACGTGCGCCACTCGCCGGCTTGTCGGGCGATGTGCATCGCGATAGCATAGCGGCTTACAGGAGAGGGCTTCGATGGCACACAAATTCGGGCGGCGGTATTTCTTCTTCGGTTCGCTTTTGGCGGGCGCGATTCCAAAGGGAGGGTTCGGCAGCACGCCTTCACTGAGCAAGTTGGGCTACAAGTCGCCCAACGAGAAACTGAATATCGCTTCCATCGGCGCGGGCGGCAAGGCCAACAACGACATCGAGGGATGCAGCGGCGAGAACATCGTGGCACTCTGCGACGTGGACGAGCGGCAAGCCGAGAGGAAATTCAAGGAGTACGAGAAGGTTCCCAAGTACAAGGATTTCCGGAGGATGCTGGATAAGGAAACGGGCATCGATGCGGTGATCGTCACCATCCCCGATTTCATGCACGCCACCGCCGCCATCTGGGCGATGGAGCGCGGCAAGCACGTCTACGTGCAGAAGCCGCTGGTGCGCACGATTTGGGAGGCGCGCCAAATGATCGAAACGGCCAACAGATACAAGGTCGCCACGCAGATGGGCAACCAGGGTTATTCGAACGAGGGCACGCGGCAATGCGCGGAGATGATCTGGTCCGGCGAAATTGGCAACGTCACGGAAGTTCACGCCTGGACCAACCGGCCGATCTGGCCGCAGGGGCTGACCGCCATTCCGCCGGCCGACCCGGTGCCTGCGGCCCTCGATTGGGACCTCTGGCTCGGCATAGCCGATCGTCGCCCGTTTACGCTTGGCGGCAAAGGCTATCCGAACGAGTTCGGCGGCTATTTCTATCAGCCGTTCAACTGGCGCGGCTTTTACGATTTCGGCTGCGGCGCGCTGGGCGATATGGCGTGCCACATTCTGGGCGCTTCCAACATGGCGCTGAGACTGGGAATTCCATCCTCGGTCGAGTGCCTTCGGAAGGAAGGCGTGAGCGACTTCATGTTCCCCAAGCGGTCGGTGATCCGCTACGATTTCCCGGAGCGCGGCAGTATGCCACCGGTGAAACTGTTCTGGCACGATGGCTGCACGGAGACGCCGGAGATTCCGGGTGCGCCTAAGGGCGAGTTGCTGGGCGATTTACCCGCGCGGCCTTATCGGCGCCCGCCGGCGCAAGCCGAGGGCGGCGCGCCGCCGCGTCCGCGGCCCGAATCCACCGGTCCCGTTTTCGGTTGGGAGCGCTTTGAGGCTCTGCTCCACGATCCCGAGGCGGTTCCCGATAAGCCGAATGGCAGCGTCTTCCTCGGCGACAAAGGCATCATCACCACCGGCACGTACGGCGAGGATACGCGGCTGATACCAGTCGAGAAGATGCGCGATTACAAGTTCCCACCGGAATTGCTGACGCGTTCGCCGGGCCACTACCACGATTGGATCCGCGCCTGCAAAGGCGGCGAACCGGCGTGCTCCAATTTCAACGTGGCGGCGCCGTTCGTAGAGTGGATGCTACTGGGGGTGATTGCGCTGCGCGTGGAAGGCAAGATCGAATACGACCCAGCGAAGATGCGCATCACCAATAACGAGCAGGCCAACCAGTACCTCCGGCCGCCCTTGCGCAAGGGCTGGAACCATACGAAGGGCTGATCGGGCGGCGGGCGGGCCGCCGTCTGCGTCATCATCGATACGGCGAATCCGGGGGCGAGCGCGCGACCGGAAGATGGCGTCGGCGGGTTCGAGAACCCGGACGTTCGCGTCACGCTACGGCGGAACGCGGAGCGAAACCGGAGCGACCGGCTCCGGAATTCACACTCTCAACGGTGGTGATATACTCCCCGCTGGAGACGAGCACTATGAAGAAAGTTCTTGCACTTCCCCTGCTGCTGGCGTTGTCCCTGCCGCTGGCCGCGCAACAAACCGGCACACTGAAAGTCAAAGCCGATCCTGGCCGCGCTGGTGTGTTTGTGGACGGCAAGTATCTCGGACCCGCATCGAACTTCGGCATGGCCCGGACCTACACCGTGGCTGCCGGAGAACACGAAGTGAAACTGGTGGACCCGCGCTACCAGGAAGTCGTCACCAAGGTGACTATCGAGGCCGGCAAGCGAAGCGTCGTGACGGAAAAGTTAACCGAGTTGCCGCTTCCCAAGCCGCCCTTCGGCACCATCCGCACGCACAGCGCCGATAAGTACGCCGCGGTGTACATCAACGGCAAGTATTACGGGCACAACGACGAGTTCGACAACTTCGCGCAGGGCCTGCTGCTACCACCCGGCGAATATGAAGTTCGCATCGAACCCGCCAACGGCACCCCAGTGGTGAAAAAAGTCACTGTGGTCGCCGACAAGACGGTCGTCGTCGAGTAATCGGCTGTCGATATCGCATATTAGGAAATGGGACGCCCTAATTCGGGTGTCCCATTTTTTTCGAGCATGGCGGCCTACGACCCTTCCTGGTACTCGAATACCTCCTCCACGGCGGCATCGAGCGAGTGAGCGATCCGGAAAGCCAATAGCAGCGAGGGCGTGTACTTGCGCGCTTCCAGAGCGATGATGGTCTGCCGCGTGACACCGGCTCTGCGCGCCAGTTCCTCCTGCGTCATCTCGCCGCGTTCAAAGCGCAGGCGGCGGATGTGGTTCAGAATCTCATTCGCCATGCTGCCCGTCCCGATACGAAACCAGCACCGCCACAGCCTGTATCGCGAAGACCAGGATTCCCGCCGCTAACACGATCATGGATAGGTCCAGAGCCGAAATCGCGATCATGGTTTGCGGTCCTTTGAAGAAAAACGGCAGCATCAGGCCTGCCACAAAGAGCAGCCAGAATGCACCGAAGGCGATCGCCGTGGCCCGTTTTGCGATGGCGTGGTCCCGCTCGTCGGTCAGCTCTTTTCGCGCAATCAGCGGGGTCAAACCGGAAAAGCCGAAAAGGCCTAGAGCGCCGAATGTCCCCGGGTGGAAGCCCCAAATCAGGCCGGCCGCACCGAAGACCAGCAGCGTAATGCCGAACACCGCGAGGACGAACCAAGCCCGCTTCTGTTGCGCATTCATGAGTTTTCTCCCCGTAGGGCTTCCATAACGATGAGCAACTTGAATCCGAACGCCACGAGTACGAACCAAATTCGCTTTTGTATTGCATGCATTCCGATTTCCTTATGTAACCTATATCTTACTAACTGTAATGTATAGCTTACATTCAACACGAAGGCCTGTCAACGGAAAAATGCAACCAGGCGCCGCACGCCCCAAAATCCTGCGCAAGCCACGCGCTCTGCTTTCGCGATGCGGCCGCCGCATCCACCCACGCGGGACGCTACACTAGACGTTTCATGCGTCGTCTTCTTCCCCTTCTGGCCGCGCTCCTTTCCGGATGCGGCTATGTGGCCGGGCCGCTGCCGCGGTTGGCCAACATTCCGGAACGAGCCACCGACCTCGCCGCCGTCCAACGCGGTGACAAGCTGATGGTCCAGTTCACCGCACCGCACCTGACCACCGAGGGCGTGATCGTCAAGCAGCCCCCATCGTTCGATCTGCGCATAGGCCCAGGCCCGGTTCCCTTCAGCGCCGCGCAGTGGGCGAGCGATGCGAAGCGCATTCCGCCGGTTGTGGCCGCCGGAGACAGCGTGGCCCATTACGCGGTACCCTGCGCGGAATGGACGGGCAAAGGAGTTACCATCGCCGTCCGGGTGGTGGGCGCCAACGGGAAAGATGCCGGGTGGTCCAACTTTGTCAACGTGGACGTGATCGCGCCGCCAGACGTGCCCACGGGGCTGCGAGCCGAGATGACGCGGGGCGGCCTGCGGCTCTCCTGGCATGCGAACGGGAGCCACTTCCGCGTGCTGCGCGCTCTGGAAGACACCGAGAAGTACGACCAGGCCGCCGAAGTGACTGCGCCCGAGTGGACCGACCTGGCCGCTCAAACCGGCACTCGATACCGCTACCTGGTCCAGACCTTCGTCCCGCAAGGAGAGAATCACGCAGCCGAAAGCGATCTCTCCGCGCCGCTCGAAGTGACGCCGGAACCGATGCCTCCCGCCGCACCGACTGGACTGCGCGCGGTGGCCGCACCCAATTCCATTGAGCTCGCCTGGGATCC
>Ga0074045_10000809_pt1 | contig 30609 bp, 25 predicted proteins | sample BogForMeECP23OM2_FD_94442 | JGI IMG/M metagenome (GOLD analysis project Ga0074045, IMG submission 94442) | Bog forest soil microbial communities from Calvert Island, British Columbia, Canada - Bog Forest MetaG ECP23OM2 | ecosystem: Environmental > Terrestrial > Soil > Wetlands ...
CGGTGGAGACTGGCGCGGAGAGCTTGCGGGCTTCAACCGCGCCGCCGCCTAGCATCAGGCCGGCCGGGCAGGCTCCCAAGCCTGGTCTCACGAGCTGCGCCGGCAAATATGAAGGGCGGTGGGAGCACGTCTCAGGCATGGGCGGTATGACGGTTGTTTTCCGATCCGGCAAGGTGACGGTGACTGAAGGACTCGGAGGTCCGATGGAGTTCGAATGCTGGACCGGCGGCGAACAAATTGTTCTCTACAAGGCCGGCGCCTTCACGCCCTTTTCTTACGGCTTCGACATCAACAACGATGGAACCCTGCAGACGCCGCTTGGGGCGATCAAAAAGATGGGCAAGTAACAAAAAGACTCTGCACCGATGCGGCGCGAGTCACGCCCGAGATAGTTTTGTCATGGCGGATGCGCTTACTTGGATTTGGAATTCTGAGTGCTGAAGATGAAAGTTGCCACGTTGTCGTGGATCGCTTTCAGCGAAGCCTCGTGCGCATAGACCATATGACCGGATTCATAGAACCTGAACTCGATATTCTTCTGCAGAGCGGGAGGAATCGGCAAATGCTGCATTTCGAAGATCCCTTCGTAGAAGGGCGTTGCCAAATCGAAGTAGCCCGCGTTCACCAGGACTTTCAGGTCAGGGTTATATTTCATCGCGCTGGCCAGATCGACCATCACGTTGGCGGCCTGGGGCAGCGGGGTCGGAGCACCCGGGGGTTGGTGCAAGTAGTTCCAGTTTTTCTCAATGTCGGCTGACGGCTTGTATTCCCTGGTCCCGGTAAACTTCAAATCCTTGCGCACGTAATCGTTTAACGCCGAGACGTAGGCTGAGGCGATCGCCGCCGCCTGCGGATCATATTCCGCCTCCTTGCTCAGTGGATCGAGGGTGGGGCCGGAGAAGCGGGTGTCGAGCCGGCCGGTAGTCATATCGCCGTCGCCTTTCAGCGTTTTTTCGAATTCTCCGACATTGATGCGCAGGTCCGCCTTCTCAATGTATTCGGCGGGAAGCCCGGTGTACTGATGCAGCTTGGCGACAATCGCCTTGCGCTGCTCGGGCGCGAGCGTGGCTCCGGCTCCCAGCGCCACGGCGTAATCCGTCATGGCAAAATGCTCGACCTCCGCCAACAGAGGCGCCAAGTCCTTCGGTGCATCGGGCAGCTTGTGGTGATACCAGGCGGATGCGGCATAGGTTGGCAGCGCGAGCTGGTAAGGCAAGTCGATGCCCGGATTGAACTGCGGGGTGTCGGCGTTGTTGTCGTAGTTCAATATTTGCGACAGCAGGATCACGCCGTTGAAATCGACGAGCTTCACGGTTTCGAGTTCATTGATCAGCGCTCCCGATCGGGTGGTGCCGTAACTCTCGCCAAACAAATACTTCGGCGAATTCCAGCGTCCGTACTTGGTCAGAAACTGTGAAATGAAATCGGCAAAGGCGTCGGCATCGGCATCGACCCCATAGAATGCCTTTTCGCGATCCTTTCCGCTGAGGCGGCTGAAGCCGGTTCCCGGGGCATCGATAAACACCAGATCGCTGGCATCGAGCAGGCTGTAGTCATTGTTGACAACTGGATAAGGCGCAGCCGGGGTATGGGAGTTGTCAGCGGTGACGACGCGCTTGGGCCCGAACGCCCCCATGTGCAACCAGACGGTGGATGAACCGGGGCCGCCGTTGTAAAGGAAGGTAACTGGCCGCTGCGAATTCTCGCCGGACTTGAAATAGGCGACGTAAAACATGCTGGCCTCGGGCGGCGAGTTCTTGTCGTCCTTGTCTGCGTTCTGAGGCACGTCGTCCCAGCTCTTCGGATGAACGACGAGCGTGCCGGCGAACGCGTCGTAGGCGATCGCTTTTCCGTTGACCGTGACCGAGCCTTTGCTGGCGTCCTGCTCCGGCTTGAATTCGTCTCCCTTCGCAGAGCTCGGCTTGCTCTGAGCTGCGTCCTCTTTCGATTGGGCGCAAAGCGGCTTAACCAGCGCCGCTCCTAGGATGACAAAAGCGGCGATTCCAAAAATGACCCTTCGCATCGGGGATATCTCCAGGAAGACGCTTGGTTTGGACTCTCGTTTCAATTTTGGGGCGGAGCGAAGCCTATACCGGATGGGCAGTGAATGCAACCTCGCAGGGATCACGTTAGTGCAGTTTGGCTGACGCTCCACTCCAGTTAAGCCAGAGATCCTTCGCTCCGCCTGAAAAACGGCTACGCTCAGGATGACACCGTCGCCTAGATACCGGAATCGCCGCGGTCCAGAAGAAAAAACAGAAATTCTATTCACTCCAGCGGCGGAAGAGCAGCGCACCGTTGGTGCCCCCGAAGCCGAAAGAGTTCGACATGGCATATTCGAGTTTGGCTTTGCGGGCATGGTTGGGGACGAAGTCCATGCCGGCGGTTTCGGGGTCCTGGCACTCGAGGTTGATGGTGGGAGGCAGAATTTGATCGCGCAGGGCGAGGACGGTGATGCCGGCTTCGAGGCCGCCGGCGCCCCCGAGGAGGTGGCCGGTCATGGATTTGGTGGAGCTCACGGGAATCTTGCGCTCGCCAAAAAAGTTGCGAATGGCGTGAGCCTCAAGCGTGTCGCCGATGGGCGTGGAGGTGCCGTGAGCGTTGACATAGTCGACTTTGTCGGGGCTGACGCCGGCGTCGCGGGCGGCGTTGCGCATGACGCGGAAGCCGCCTTCGTGCTCGGGAGCGGGCTGCGTCATGTGGTAGGCATCGCCGGACATGCCATAGCCGGCAACTTCGGCGAGGATGGGAGCGCCGCGCCTGCGGGCGTATTCGAGTTCTTCGAGAACCAGGATGCCCGCGCCCTCGCCCATGACAAAACCGTCACGATCTTTGTCCCAGGGACGGCTGGCTTTTTCCGGTTCGTCATTGCGGGTGGAAAGCGCGCGCATGGCGGCGAAGCCGCCGACGCCCATCTGGGTGATGGCGGCTTCGGAGCCGCCGGCGATCATCACATCGGCGTCATTGTGCTGGATGATGCGGAAGGAATCGCCGATGGAGTGAGCGCTGGTGGTGCAGGCCGTGGCCGTGGCCTCGTTCGGTCCCTTGGCGCCAAGACGCATGGAGACGTGGCCGGCGGCGAGGTTGATGATGGCCGCGGGAATAAAAAACGGGGAAATCTTTCGCGGGCCGCCTTCGATGAGGGCGGCGTGTTCGCGTTCGATGATGTCGAAACCGCCGATGCCGGAACCGATATGAACACCGACCCGCTCGGCGTTTTCGGGGGTGATCCTCAGCCCAGACATTTTGAAAGCCTCATCCGCTGCGGCGACGGCGAGGTGGATGAAGCGTCCCATCTTTTTGACTTCTTTTTTTTCGATGAAGTTGAGGGGGTCGAAGTTCTTGACCTCGGCGGCGATGCGGCAGGCAAAATTACTGGTATCGAATTGGGTGATGCCGGCCACGCCGCTCTTACCGGCAAGCACGGCCTGCCACACTTCTCCGGTGGTGTTGCCTACGCCACAGATCAGGCCGATGCCGGTAACTACGACCCTGCGTCCCAAACTACTTGCCACCTTTCGAATGCTTGCCGATGTAATCGATGGCGTCCTGCACGGTACGGATTTTCTCCGCGTCCTCGTCGGGAATCTCGATGTCGAAGGCTTCCTCGAAAGCCATTACCAGTTCGACGGTGTCGAGTGAATCGGCGCCCAGGTCGTCCACGAATGACGCGCTGGAGGTGACTTCGCCTTCGTCCACGCCCAACTGCTCTACGATAATCTGCTTTACCTTTTCATCAACGGCTGCCATGTTTCTCCTCGTTTGCTTCGATTTGCTTTCGCTCGACTGCTTGCTGCGACTCTGTAACTTGACTCGAAATTATTTGAATCTGGCCCGCGAGTGGTTGTAAAACGCTGTGCTCCGGTTCGAGGTAGCTTTCCGCCGCCGGACTTCGCTACTTTCCGGCAGACCTTCCGGTGGCGCACGCCATCCCCGACTATCCTCTCAGCGAAACTAAAAAGGCGAGTGTGTAGTGTAATCGTCCCGGTGAATTGCTGTAAAGGAAGGGACTTGCCGCAAGGGAAAAAAGTCTGCCCAGCGCTGCATTGCACAACTTGAATCCTAACGGTTGGCGGTTGTGATGGTCAAACGTGCGGGCGGTTCGGTAGTGGCGATTTATGATGTGGCGGTATCGATTTCCGAAGATGGAATGCGGGAGAATGCCATGCGTGCTGTGGTGCAGCGGGTGAGCCGCGCCCGGGTGACGGTGCACGGAGAGATCGCGGGCGAGATTGGTTTAGGGCTGCTGGTTCTGCTGGGCGTTGGCAAGGATGATGCGGAAGCCGATGCGATCTACCTGGCGGGGAAAATCGGCGGCTTGCGGGTGTTTGAAGATGCTGAAGGAAAGATGAACCGCAGTGTGGAGGAAGCCGGCGGAGCGGTGCTGGCGGTTTCGCAATTCACGCTGTATGGGGATGTGCGGCGGGGCAAGCGTCCGTCGTTTGATGCGGCGGCGCCGCCGGAAAAAGCGCGGCATTTGTACGAGTTTTTCGTCGAGCAGATTCGTGCTGCGGGATTGCGCTGCGAGACGGGGCGCTTTCAGGAAATGATGCAGGTTGAGTTGGTGAATGAGGGGCCGGTGACGATTCTGCTGGATTCGGGGAAGGGATTTTAAGGATCGTCAGTGAGCCGCCAGGATCGTGTCCGTCGCTCGCGCTGCTTCGACGGCCGCCTTTACGTCGTGCGTGCGCAGGATATGCGCGCCTTTGAGGATCAGGACGGTGTGGGCGGCGAGGTTCCCGTAGAGGCGGTCGGGAGGGGCGGCGTCTTTTCCATTTTTTGCCAGCATGCGGCCGAGGAAGGATTTTCTCGAGGTGCCGGCGACCAGAGGAAAGCCCAGGGATTGCAGCTCCTGGAAGCGACCCAGCAGAGGATAGTTCTGCTCCAGATTTTTTCCGAAGCCGAAGCCGGGGTCGAGTGCGATCCGTTCGCGGCGTATGCCGGCCAGCACGGCCGCTTCCACCCATTCCCGGAGTTCGCGCTTGACCAGCAGAACGATATCGCCGGGCGGCGGCAAGGTGCGCCACTCTTCGGGACGGCCGCGCATGTGCATGACAACCACTCCACATTTTATTTCGGAGACCGTCCGTGCCATCTGCGGATCCCAGCGGAGGCCGCTGACGTCGTTGACGATCTCGGCTCCGGCCCCGACAGCGGCCCGGGCGACGGCGGCTTTGTAGGTGTCGATGGAGATCACCGCGTCCGGACGTTGCTTCTTGAGCGCGGTGATCACGGGCAGCACGCGGCGCAATTCCTCTTCAGCGCTTACGGCGGTTTTTGCCGGCGCGGTGTTCTCTGGAAGTGTTTCTTCTTTCGTTTCTGGACGCATCGGAGAAGCAGCGACGCGGGCGCCGGGGCGCGTGGATTCTCCGCCGACGTCAATCATGTCGGCGCCCTCGTCGAGCAATTGAAGCGCGTGCGCCGTGGCTTTCTCGGAATCGAGGTACAGGCCGCCGTCGGAAAAAGAGTCTGGGGTTACGTTGACGACGCCCATGATCAGCGTGCGCTTGCCCAGTTCCAGCGCGCGCGCGCCGAGATTCCATTGAAAGACCGTTCGCATGGACAGATTCTAAATGAATGAAACACGGGAGAAGTGATGCGGGGCTGCTGAGAAGCCGATCGAGCTTCGCTCGATGGACAGCCGGGGGCGGCTGTCCCCACATGGGGGTTGCCGCAGACTGGGACACTGTAGAAACCGGTTAGCGGCGGCGGACGGCTGCGTCCCGGGTGCGCGTGGCTCGAAGGCCGGCGGGGCCGGTGCCGGTAGGCGGTTTGCGCATTCCGTTGAGCAGGTCCTTGAGCACGACGGCGTTGTTGTATTTCTCGTTCTTAGAAGCAAACAAGAGTGTGAGACGTTTTCTCTTGTGGGCGAGAGCGTAGAGCTTCTGCAATTCTTTTTCGGCTTCGGGATTCGCCAACTCTTTCAGGTAACGCTTACGAAAGACCCGCCACTGGTCGGGTTGAGCGTGAAACCACTTGCGCAGTTCGTCGGAGGGTGCGATGTCGCGCAGCCAGTCGTCGAGAGCGATCTCGGTCTTGCGCAGACCGCGGGGCCACAGGCGGTCCACCAGGACGCGAGCTCCGTCGGAGCGCGACGCCGATTCGTAAACCCGCTTCACGACGATGGGCATGGGCTTAGCAGCTTTGCATTATCATTGTAAGACGACTGGTGTGGCAGGGCTGTGGGAAAGCGGGCACGGAGGACAATGCGACTGCTCGAAGCGCGAGGGTTTGAGGGGACGACTCGACGATGTGAGCGAGTTGCAGGTTGCGGGTTGTTTGCTTTGGTTGCGGTGCTTCTGCTCGCCACACTTGCGGGATGCGACGTGGAGCGGCGCAAGTCGGATGCTGAACTCGGGCTTAATCCGCAGCAGGCCTCCGGTCGCAAGATCTACGATAATTACTGCGACCGCTGTCATCGACCCTATTCCACGAAAGGAAAAAAGGGGCCGGGGCTGAAGGGGGTTTTTCAACATCCTTTTCTGCCGGTGAGCGGGCTGCCGGCGAATGACAATCGGGTCGGCGAAATCATTCGCTATGGCCGCCACGAAATGCCCGGCTATAGTCAAACTCTGAGCGCGGAAGATTTGCAGGCTCTGCTGGCTTACCTGCACTCGCTGTAGTGGGGGTAGTGGCGCAGTTTGGCGTACGCGTCAAGCCGGTTCAGTTTGAGATCCCTTCGACTTCGCTCAGGGCAAGCTCTTCGCTCCGCCTGAAAAGCGGCTGCGCTCAGGATGACACCACAGTATAAGAACCGCAGCGCTGCCTAGGGGAGGCTGGATGCGGGCTGATACTGCTCATGGGATAATCCTCGCGTGAAACCAACTGCGTCGCCGGAACTCTTTCGCAAGCTGCCATCTGTGGATGATGTGGTGCGCGACCCTGCCACGGGTGCACTGGCGGCGAGTTGCGGACACGAAGCGGTGGTGGAGGCGGCGCGGGCGGTGCTGGCGCGGCTGCGGGAGGAAATCGCGTCGGGGTTGCTGGACGGTGATGGCTTGGAACTGGCGCTTTCGGGGCTGGCGGGCGCCGTGGAGAAGCAGGTTCGGATGGCGCTGAGATGTTCTCTGCATCCGGTGATCAACGCTACCGGCGTGATCCTTCATACGAATCTTGGCCGCGCTCCGCTGGGCGATGCGGCGATCGAGCATATACAAGAGACGGCTGCGAGTTATAGCAATCTGGAACTTGATGTAGCCACCGGCGCCCGCGGCAAGCGGGATGTGCATGTGCAGCGGCTGTTCCGGAGACTGCATGGAGAAACCGCCGAGCTTCGCTCGGCTGAACAGCCGGGGGCGGCGGCTATCCCCACACGACCTCTCTCGACGATCGTGGTGAACAACAATGCTGCGGCGGTTTTGCTGGCGCTGAATACGCTGGCTGAAGGCGGAGAAGTTATTGTCTCACGCGGCGAACTGGTGGAGATTGGCGGGTCGTTTCGTATTCCCGATGTGATGGCAAAGTCAGGCGCGATCTTGCGGGAAGTGGGGACGACGAATCGTACTCGGGCCGCGGATTATGAGAACGCCATCACTGAGAGAACGCGGCTTCTGCTGCGAGTGCACCGCTCGAATTTCGAGATCACGGGCTTCACCGAGCAGGCCTCGACGGCGGAACTGGTGGCTCTGGCGCGGAAGCGGAGCATTCCACTGATGGAAGACCTGGGCAGCGGCGCGCTGTTTGACTTGCGCTCGATCGGAATCAGCGGCGAAACGGGGGTGCTCGAGAGCCTGCGAGCCGGCGTCGATATCGTTACTTATAGCGGCGACAAGCTGCTCGGTGGTCCGCAGGCGGGGTTGATCAGCGGGGGTGCGGAATTGGTTCGGCGCATGCGATCGAATTCGCTGTTTCGCGCGCTACGGGTCGATAAGCTGATCTATGCGGCGCTGGAAGCGACTCTTCTGGCGTACGTGCGGCACGATCACGATGCGATTCCGGCGCTGCGCATGATGCGGCTTTCGAAAGACGACATCGGGAAGCGGGCGGAGTCGCTGGCGGCGCGGGTCGCGTCAGCCCGGCTAAAGGTTGAGATCAGGGATGGGGAATCACTTCTCGGCGGCGGGGCTGCGCCATCTTCATCTCTGCCGACGCGAGTGCTGGCGCTGACTTGCGACGGTCTGAGCGCCGACGAACTGGCGGAGCGGCTGCGCAGTTCAGAGCCTGCGATCATAGCCCGCGTGGAAGACGGCCGCGTGCTGCTCGATTTGCGGACGGTGTTTCGGGAGCAGGAGGATGCAGTGGTGGCGGCACTGAATCGAATCTCTGCCTGAAACTTTGGCATCGAAGCCATGGTGGCTCGCCTCTACACCGTTGGACATTCGACGCGCACACTCGAGAACCTGATCGAGACGCTGCAGGCGCACGGAATACAAACTCTGGTGGATATCCGTGCATTTCCCATGTCGCGGCGGCTGCCGCAATTCAATCGCGAGTCTCTGGAGAAGAGTCTGGCCGCGTCCGAAATTCGTTATGTATGGATGAAAGCTCTGGGCGGCTACCGCAAGAAGATTCTCGGGGAGTCGCCACACATTGGGCTGCGCAACCCGAGCTTCCGCAATTATGCGGACTATATGCTAACCGCAGAATTTGAAAGCGCGATGGGCGAACTGATTGCGCTGGCCGAGAACGCGAAGACCGCCTACATGTGCGCCGAGCGAGTATACTTCCGCTGCCACCGCATGCTCGTCTCTGACTGGCTGGTCGCGCACGGACATGAAGTGATGCACATTGATGGAACCGGCCCGGTAAAGCCGCATAATCTCACTGGGGAAGCGCGCATGATCGAAGGCGAACTGATCTATCGCGGCAACCGGCTGCTGTAATTGCCGCGAGTCATCGGAGTTTTCGCGAAATATGATCGTCGGCACAGGCATCGATATCGCGGAAGTTCCCCGCATCCGGCAATCGATCGAGCGCTTTGGCGACCGGTTTCTGCAGCGGATTTATACGGGGGGCGAAATCCGCTACTGCGACTCCAAGGCCAATCGTGTCGAGCGCTACGCTGCACGCTTCGCCGCCAAAGAAGCGGCCATGAAAGCTCTGGGGACGGGTTGGAGCCACGGCGTGCGCTGGCGGGATTGCGAAGTTACGCGCCTGCCCGGCGGCCGTCCGACGATCACATTTCACGGAAAGGCCGCCGAGGTCGCGGCCAAGCTCGGGGTGAGGAATGCCACGCTGTCCCTCTCGCACACCGCGGAGCTGGCCATCGCGCAGGTGATTCTGGAGAGCTAGGTTTGTGGTTTACAAGCACCTAGAACTTGAACCACGGGGGCGAAGTATCGCGAAGAGTTTCCGGAAATCCAGGTAGTGGTGCACTTTGGCTTACGCGTAAAACCGGTCAAGCGGGAGATCCTTCGCTCCGCCTGAAAAGCGGCTACACTCAGGATGACACCGCAGAATAAGAAGCCAAACTACACGATTAACGGGATCTTTCATCGATCCACCTGGGCAGATCCCTGACTTAAGGGGCATCATTACGGGCCTTCTGCTAGACTGTCGCATTCCATTTCATCCTCCTCATGCCAGCAACTGTTCAGGCTGCCGCGCCGGTTTCTTTGCACACGGAGATTCCCGAACGAACTCTTCTCTTCGGTTTGGGATTAACTAGTTTTGCCGCATTGTTGCTGGAACTGGCGCTCACACGGTTGTTCTCGGTGGTGCTCTTCTATCACTTCGCATTTCTTGCCATTTCGATTGCGCTGCTGGGGCTGGGCGCCGGCGGAGTGTTCGCCTATCTGTTAAAGAGACGCCTGGCGCGCTTCGAGACTTCCACGGTTGCGTCGCGCCTGTGCATGGTCAACTCGGCTGTCGTTTTTCTGGTGCTGGAAATCGTGCTGCACGTGCCGGTCGCCCTGACGGTGACGGGAAAGAATTTTCTACACCTGAGCGCTATTTATCTCGCCGCCGCAGTTCCCTTCTTTCTGACCGGACTGCTTTTTTCCATCGTCTTTGCGCGCGAGACCTGGCGCTGCTCGCGGCTTTATGGCGCGGATCTGGGGGGCGGAGCGCTGGCATGTCTGGCGGTGGTTCCGCTGCTCAACTGGCTGGGAGGACCCAATACGATTCTGGCTGCATCGGTTGCAATGGCCGGGGCAGCCATGGTTTGGACAGCATCACCCGCGGCGCGGAAAATGGCAGGCGGTTTGGCGGCGGCGTTCGTGCTATTGATTGCGGCGAATCACTCGAACCGGTGGATTGATGTGGTCTACGCCAAAGGCATGTTTCGCGATCCGGAGTGGGTGGAATTTGCCCGATGGAATGCGCTGTCGCGCGTGGAAGTGGATCGTCAGGATGAGGCTAAGGCCATCGTCATCGACGCCGACGCCTCCACGTACATCATGAATTGCGACCTCGGGCAATGGCACGGTTCGCAGTGGGAGCACGATCTGATGTCGGCTCCGCCGGCGCTGGCCAACGTGCTGCGGCCGCGAGGGGAGTTCGCCATTATCGGGCCGGGCGGCGGCGTGGACGTGGTGCGGGCGTTGGCGAACGGCAGCCCCAGCGTGACCGGCATTGAAATCAATCCTATTATTGCCGATACAATAATGCGCGGGCGTTATGCCGGCTATGCGCTGCATCTTTATGAGCGTCCTGAGGTGCACATTCATGTGACCGATGGCCGGTCTTACCTGCGCTCGACGCCACAGCAGTTCGACGTGGTGCAGATGACGCTGGTGGATACGTGGGCATCGACCGCCGCAGGCGCTTTCGCGCTGAGCGAAAACAATCTTTATACGGTGGAAGCGTTCCGTGAATATTTTCAGCACCTCAAGCCGGACGGCATGATCGCGATCACGCGCTGGGAGTTCCGCCAGCCGCGCGAGGCGCTGCGCGTTGTGGCCGTGGCGATGCAGGCGTTGCACAGCCTGGGAGTGGCCAATCCGGCGCGCAATTTTATCGTGGCCTCGCAGGGGGCGTTCGATGAAGACGGGATTCCGGTGGTGGTGCTGGCCAAGAAGACTGCTTTCACCGCAGCAGAAGAGTCGGCGGTGCAGGCTCATTTCGAGCGATATGACGACCTCAATCCTCTGTACCTGCCTTCGCAGGCGGGGAGCGCGGTTGCCGGCAACCCGTTTTTTGATTTGATCGCGAGCAATGATCCTTATAAATTTGCGCGGAGTTATGCCTACAACGTTTCGCCGGTAACCGACAACGCGCCGTTTTTTTTCTTCACGCTGAAAGCCGGGCAGATTCTCGGTCAGGAGGGCGTGGAGCAGGCCATCGACTGGAAGGTAAACCTCGGAGTGCTGGTCCTGATTCTCGTGCTGGTCATTTCCCTGGCTGCGGTGCTGGGCTTTTTGATTCTTCCCCTGGCGCTGCAGGCGGGGCGTCAGTCGCCGCTTCCGCTACTTTATTTCGTGGCGGTGGGTCTCGGGTACATTCTGGTGGAGATCGCATTTATTCAGCGTTTCGTGCTCTTTCTGGGACATCCGACATACGCTCTGACCGTGGTTATTTTTCTGCTGATGCTGTCGAGCGGGGCCGGAAGTCTGTTTTCCCGCCGCTGGCTTTCGCGTACCGAGATGGCCTGGATGCCGCTGTTACTGGTGATTCTCGCGCTGGCCGGAGACGTGTTTTGGCTGCCTCGCGCCCTGCCGGCGTGGGTGGGACTGGGATTTGGCTACAGACTGATGGTCAGCGCGATGCTTCTGGCTCCTCTCGGTTTTGTGATGGGGATGCCCTTCCCGACGGGATTGCGGGCGCTGGCTGCGGCATCGGCTTACGGCGCCCCAAGTGGAGCAGCCGGAGCAGACAATGCCGTGGAGTGGGCCTGGGCGATGAACGCCGCCGCCAGCGTACTCGGGTCGGTGCTGGCCATGGTGATCGCAATTGAGTGCGGCTTGACCGTGACCCTGATGTGCGGAGTTGGGGCCTACCTGGTCGCTTTGCTGCTGCTGCCCTCCCTTCGTCTGCAACGCGCTTAGGCGGTGGGTTTTGCTATGATGCTGCGAGGGGCGTGGGCAGTACGGTGGTTGTGGGGCCCCCGGGACAACCCAGGTAATATGACTCTGACGGCGGTCTGAGGGAATCATTTGCCGAGCCAAAAGCAACTCCAATGGTCGCAACTTCGCGTTGGTCTGACGGTGGTTTTCGCCAGCCTGGTACTGGCGCTTCTTTTATTTCTGATGTCGGGGACGGGCGGCCTCTTCACCAGTCGAATCAGGCTGGTCTCGTACTTCGACAATGCCGAAGGCCTGCGCATCGGCGCGCCGGTGCGCCTGAATGGCGTGGACATTGGAAATGTCGCGAAAATTCTGATCGTTCCAGACAAGGACAAGCAGATCACTCCGGTGGAAGTGGTCATGAAGGTCAGCACGAAATATATCTTTAACCTGCATCGTGATTCGGTTACTTCTCTCGACACGGCCGGGGTGCTGGGCGAAACTTACCTGGATATCGACAGTTCGCAGGCGGTCGGCGCGTTGGCTCAGGACGGCGACACACTTCCCACCCACGTGCATCCTCACTTTAACGAGGTGGTGCGCTCCAGCCAAAGCACGCTGCAGAACATGGACGCGCTGCTCAAGCGTGCCGATCGCATTCTGGCCTTTGCGGAAAGCGGCAAGGGATCGCTGGGCAAGCTGATTTACGATCCGCGGTTATATGACCAGTTGTCGCAGACGGTCTCGGAGTTCAATAAAATTGTCGACCAGATTGCCAAGGGACAAGGCAGCCTGGGGCAGTTGATCAACAGCAACGATGCGTATAGCAAGTTCCTGGCGACGCTCGACAAGATGAACGGAGTGGTTGACGACCTGCAAGCGGGGAAAGGTACGGCTGGAAAATTCCTGAAGGACCCAGAGCTTTACAACAATGCCAACGACACCGTGGCTAATTTGAAAAAGGTGAGCGAAGACATTAACGCGGGCAGAGGAACGGCGGGACGGTTCCTGAAGGATGAGGAACTGGCGAAGAAGATCGACACCACAGTCACCAAACTGGCGGCGCTGACCACCGAACTGGAAGCGGGCCAGGGGACGGCCGGCAAGCTGTTCAAGGACGAAGCCCTCTACAACAACGCGACCCAGATGCTGGAGGAGACGCGGAACCTAATCAAGGCGATTCGACAGGATCCCAAGAAGTATCTCAGTATCAAGCTGCACGTTTTCTGAGGGCGCCTTCCTTTCACTGTTCGGCTTCAGTGCTCGCCGATCCCGAAAACTGCTCCCAACAGCAGAATCGTAAGCACGCCAAAAGAAATTGCTCCGTACTTCCAATCCTTTTCGCGCAGGAAAAGAACTCCCGCAACCGCGACACGCACCACTGGGGTGGCCAGCATTAGCAGCACGCCGGCGCGTTCGATTTCCGTGGGAAGGTTGTTATGGACGAAGATCCCAACCAGCAATCCTGCCAGCATGATGAAGAAACAGCCGAATGCGCCCACGCGCAAGACCAGGGCGACCACCTGATCGAAGACTGGTTCCCGCAGTTGGCTCATGCCGCCGCCCCCGTGAGCAGATGCACGATGAGGTGGCCGGCAAGATAGAGCATGATCGCAACCAGAAGGTAGATGACATACTTCGTCTGAATGCGAGGCGCCAGTCGCGCGCCCAGCAGCGAGCCCAGAAATACGCCGGCCGCCAGGGGCGCGGCGATCTCCACCAGAATGTCTCCGCGGCGGTAATACACGATGGCGCTGGCCGCCGCAGTTACACCGACCATGAAGTTTGAAGTGGCGGTGGCTACGATCAGGGGGACATTCATGAAGATATACATGACGGGAACTTTGATGGGGCCGCCACCAATGCCGAGCAGGCCGGAGAGTCCGCCGGCGATGAGAGAGGCTGTCAAGCCGAGTGGATAGCGCTGCGGTTCGTAGGGTGGAATCGTGGTTTCACTGGAATTTTGAACGGGTAGTTCTTCATGCTTCACTTTGCCGCCGCGCAGCAAAATGGTGACGGAGCTGTACAGCAGGAAGGCGGCAAATATTCCCTCCAGCCAGTTGCGATTGAAATAGGCGACCAGATAGGCCGTAACCGCCGCCCCCAAGGCCGTTGCCAGTTCGAGCGTCATGCCCAGACGAATATCCGTGGTGTGGCGCTGCAGGTGCACTGAAGAGCTCGCCGCCGAGGTGGTGATCACGGCGACCAGACTGGTGCCGATCGCTTGCCGGATGGGGATTCCAAAGTGCAGCGCCAGGATGGGCGAGAGCAGGATGCCGCCGCCGATGCCGGTAAGCGCTCCCAGGAGTCCGGCGAAGAAGCCCAGCAGAACGAGGAGCGCGCTCAGCATGCCGCGACTAGGACACCACCCGCGGCGCGGAGGTGGACTCGGCCTGCTCGTGCGCGTGATAGCTGGAGCGCACCATGGGGCCGGATTCAACGTGGCGGAAACCGAACCGCAACGCGGCCTCCCGCAACGCGTGGAATTCTTGGGGGGTGTAGAAGCGGGCGATGGGCAGGTGATCGCGCGAAGGGCGGAGATATTGGCCGACGGTGAGAATGTCGACGCCACGGCTCCCGAGATCGCGGAAGACCTCTACCAGTTCGTCGGTCGATTCGCCCAAGCCGACCATCACGCCACTCTTGGTCACCATGCCGGGAGAAAACTTCTTGGCGTTCTCCAACAGGTGCAAGGTGCGCTCATAACGGGCGCCGGAGCGGACCGCGCGATAAAGGCGAGGAACGGTTTCGGTATTGTGGTTGAGAACGTCGGGGTGGGCGTCGAGCACGATCCTGAGCGGCTCTTCCAACCCTTGAAAATCTGGAATCAGAACTTCGATGCGGCACTCCGGAATCAGCTCGCGAATCTCGCGGATGGTCTCGGCGAAAACCCTGGCGCCACCCACGTTGTCATCATCGCGATTCACACTAGTTACAACGGCGTGTTTCAGACCCAGCGTGGCAACCGCTTCCGCCACGCGGCGCGGCTCGTCCCAGTCGATGGGCTCGGGACGCCCCTTGGGCACGGCGCAGAATCCGCACCGCCGCGTGCAGATATCGCCCAGCAGCATGAAGGTTGCGGTCTTATGATTCCAGCACTCGCCGATATTGGGGCACTGCGCCGACTCGCAGACGGTGTGCAGTCCGAGGCCGCGGGCGAGCTTTTTCAAGTTGTGGAAGTTCTCGCCGACCGGGGCTTTGGCCCGCAGCCACTCCGGCTTCGGCCGGCGCAGCGGGGGCCCTGGCTCGATCTGGATCAGTTGAGGAGGCGCTGCCATCATTTCGATTCTACCAGTTCACCCCACCTCCACCAGGCCGTAGGTATGTTGCCAGCGGGTGCGCAGGGCAACGAGGGCGCGACTGATTTCCACTTGCGTGATCTCGGCGTTGGGGCCGGCCATTACCGCTGCGGCTTCGCGCTTGGCCAGTTCCAGCAACTGGCGGTCGCGAATCAGGTTGGCCACGCGGAAGCTGGGCATGCCGGCCTGGCGCGTGCCGAAGAATTCTCCGGGGCCGCGGAGTTCTAAGTCTAGCTCTGCGATCTGGAATCCGTCGTTGGTGCGCACCATGGCTTCGAGGCGGCGCTCGCCTTCTTCGGTTACTTTACCGCCGGTCATCAGGACGCAGTAGGACTTTGCGGCTCCGCGCCCGATGCGGCCGCGCAGCTGATGAAGCTGCGCCAGGCCAAAGCGTTCGGCGTGCTCGATCACCATCACGGTGGCGTTCGGGACATCCACGCCAACCTCGATCACAGTGGTGGCGACCACAATCTGCAACTCGCCTTTCTGAAACATGCGCATGACCTGGTCTTTTAAATCGGCGTCGAGGCGGCCGTGCAGCAGGCCGACCTTCAGATCGGCGAACACTTTTCCGCTCAGCTCGCGGTACATCTTGATCGCGGCTTTCACCTCGGTCTCTTCGCTCTCCGAGATGACCGGGTAAACCACGTAGGCCTGATGTCCATTGGCGATTTGCTTGCGGACGAAGTCCCATACTTCGGGGGAGCGGTCGTCGCTGATTCTTCGCGTTACGATCGGAGTGCGTCCGGGGGGGAGTTCGTCGAGCACGCTCAGATCGAGATCGCCGTAAAGGGTTAAGGCCAGAGTACGCGGGATTGGGGTGGCGGTCATGACTAAGACGTCGGGCTCGGGGGGACGGACGAATGCGTCCGTCCCTACGTTTGCGGCGTCGTTGCTGTCGCCCGATTTCTTCATCAACTTCAGGCGCTGCAACACCCCGAAGCGGTGCTGCTCATCAACGATCACCAGGCCCGGCTTTGCGAATTCGACTTTCTCTTCCAGCAGGGCATGCGTGCCGATGACGAGCTGCGCGTTGCCCTGCGCAATGTGGCGGCGGATTTCGCGCTTGCGGTCGGCCTCGAGAGAGCCGGTTAGCAGGACGATGCGGTATCCGGCATTCTCCAGAATTCGGCGCGCGGAAAAGTAATGCTGCTGCGCGAGTATTTCCGTGGGCGCCATCAACGCCACCTGGTAACCGTTTTCGATAGCGATGATCGCCGCCTGAAAACCGATGATAGTTTTGCCCGAGCCCACATCTCCCTGCAGCAACCGCCGCATGGGATGGGGCTTTTGCATGTCATCGGCGATCTCTTTCAGAACCCTTTTCTGGGCGATTGTAGGATGGAAGGGCAGGATTTTCTTGATCGCCTCGCGCACCCGGCCGTCGATACGAAAAGCGATTCCAGTTTGCGCTTTTTGCTGGCGGCGTTTTAGTTCCAGCCCCAGCTCGATGAAGAACAATTCCTCAAAAATCAGGCGAATGTGTGCGGCGGTGCGCGAGGACTGCAAAGCTTCGAAGCTCTCGCCGGCCTCGGGCCAGTGAACCTTTTGCAGCGCCTCGCGCTGGGAAACCAGCGCCAGACGCGAGCGCACGGCTTCCGGGATAGTTTCGGCAAGGTCGGGAGTCAGATCGTCCAGCGCTGTGTGTATTACGCGGCGAAACCAGCGCGCGGTTACGCGGCCTTGCCCGGCGGATTCATAAATGGGCACGATGCGGCCCACTTCGAGCGAAGTCGCGGCTTTGTCTTTATTATTTCTATCCCCATTATTTTTACCCCCATTCTCTTTATCCGCGCCGTTGCCCTCGGCATCGCCCAACATTTCAAACTGCGGTTGGATAATCTGGAATTCTCCGCTGCGCTGGTCTTGCTCGACCTTGCCGTAGAGTGCGATCAATTGGCCAGGCTTGAATTTGTCCTGCAGGTACGTGGCGTTGAACCATAGGCATTTCAGGCGGGAGCGTCCCTGGCCCACGGTGAGCTGGAAAATCGGCATTTTGCGGGTCCGGAACAGTCCGGAGTTCCGGACTTCCCCAATCACCGTGGCCATTTCGCCGGCGCGAAGTTCCGCGATGCCGCGGGGATTCAACCGGTCTTCGTAACGAAAGGGCAGATAGTTGAGCAGATCGCCCACCGTGGCGATGCCCTTGGCGGCGAGAATCTCCGCCATTTTCGGACCGACTCCCTTGACGTACTGGACCGGGGTGGTGAGTTCAAGCATGGAAGGCTACGAGGGAATGTTAGCAGCTTGTTTACTCATACATGCCGGGGCGTATCATTGCCCGGCTCGCAAAGCATGAAATCGGCGCCTAAACCAAGTGTGCTCCTAAGTCTTATCCAAGCTCTGTGCGCCATCATCCTGGGCAACGTGGCGTACTTCTTTCTTGCTCCCGCCTTCCATTTGCCGCGGCACCGTCCTTTCCAGATGGATTGGGGCCTCGTCGTAGACTTCTGGTTCTGCGTGGTGGCTTACGGGCGGATCCGCACGGCGAGACAGTGGAAGTAGGCAATTCAAGTTCCCCCGGCCGCGGTTTCTGGTTACTTTCGGAACCTTCGCAAGGACCTCTGCCACGTTACGATATGTCTGAACGTTTCCTGTAATTGTTTCGGGATTATGAACAAAATTGCTGTCCTGTACGATGCAGGGCAAGCTGTGCTTTCCACCTTTGATCTGGACGAGGTGTTGCAGCGCATCCTCAGCATCGCCCACGACTATTTTCATCTACGGAATGTGGCCATTGTGCTGCTCGACCGGCACACGCAGCAGTTGTACGTCCGCTCGCAGATTGGCTGGGACGAAGGGCAAGACAAGCAACGTCTTTCTCTCGGCCAGGGGATCACCGGGGCCGCGGCGCTCAAGAAGCAGCCGGTCTATGCCCCCGATGTAACCAAAGATCCGCGGTATTTCTGCACCGCGAAGTCGACGCGCTCCGAGCTCGCCATCCCTCTAATGGTGCGCGACGAAGTAGTTGGTGTGCTCGACTGTCAAAGCGACCGGCTGGATCACTTTGATTCTGAAACCATCGATTTGCTGACCCTGTTCTCGACCCAGGCTTCGATCGCCCTGCAGAATGCGCACCTGTACTCGCTGGAGCGGCAACGGGCGCGGCAACTACAGGCCATCAACGCCATCGCTCAACAGACTACGGCGGTCCTTGATCTCGAAGAGTTGTTAGGGCGCGTGTGCGGGCTGATTCAGGATGCGTTTCAGGTATCGCACGTCTCGCTGTTCCTGCGGGAGGATCACGACCTGGTGTTGCGGGCACATCACGGCACGCTCACTCTTCACATTCCGGAAGGCGGGCGCTTCCCGGCGAGCACCGAGCCCTGGGCCGGGATTCTCTCCGCCACCGGCACGGTGATGGAGCGAGACCTCTGCGACGCACCAGCCTCGTCAAAATTCTTCGCTGAATCGGCCTCGCGAATTTGCATACCCCTGGTGTCGTTTGGGCAGGTATTGGGAGTGTTGGCGCTGGATAGCTCCAAGGTGGATGCTTTTCGAGACGGCGATTTGCAGTCGCTGGAATCGGTGGCCGATATTTGCGCCACCGCGATTCAGAACGCCCACTACGTTGAGCGCGTCAAGCAGCTCGCCTACCTGGACGGTCTGACCGGCATTTTCAACCGGCGATTTTTCGAAATGCGCATCCTGGAAGAAATTGAGCGCGCCCGGCGCTACGACGTCGGCATGGCCGTCATCATGGCGGACATTGACCAGTTCAAAAATCTGAATGACGAGTTCGGCCACCTGCTGGGCGATGAAGTGTTGCGCCAGGTTTCCTCACTGTTTAACCAGCAACTGCGGAAGATTGATGTGGTCTGCCGCTACGGAGGCGAGGAATTCGGGATTCTTCTGACTCAAGTCAACGCACAGCATGCAATGACTGTAGCGCAGAAACTGCGGAGGGCGGTAGAAGGCTGGCAGTTTCCCGGCGTGCCTCAGACCGTGACCATCAGCGCCGGAGTCGCAGTGCTGCCCGACCATGGTAAAAACCGCGACGAGTTAGTGAGAGCGGCGGATAGCGCGCTCTACGCGGCCAAGCAGGCCGGGCGAAACCGGGTTTCCCTGGCGCCTTTGGCCCGTGGGAAAATGGCTAGCACTTAGTTTCCCGTCATTTTCTGTCGCACACCGAGACCCCGTCGCTTCGCTGGGGATGGCAGTTCCGTGGTGCGGGTGACCATTCGCTGTCCATACGGGATCGTCGTTCATCCGGGCTGCCCGCTTCAGATATTCAACCAGTCTCCCTGCATCTGGTGACGCAGCTTTTCCATCTCCTGCTGTAGTTTCTGGCGGCTTTTCTCGAGTTCTTCCCTAACCTGCGGCGTAATTTGCTGCCTCAGCTTTTCTGCTTGTTCTTTCATCTTTTTCTGCTGGGAGCAAAGCGACTTCTGCATGTCTCCCGATGCCTCACGAAATTCTTCTTTGGCCAGTTCCATCTGAGGCTGAAGTTCAGCAATTTCGCTCTGCACTTCGGCGAGCTGGGCTCTGGTTTCCGCATCCAGTTCAGGCGCTTGGAAGCTTTCTTCAATAATCTCGCTTGAGTCTTTGCGTTCGGGCAAGGTCAGCGTGAGAGTCTGCTCCTTCTTGTCGCGAATTACGGCAACGGTCACCGATCCAGCGGCGCGGGAATGCAGAGCATGAGTGAAATCACTGGTGTCATGAATTGGCTGGTCGCCGACCCGGGTAATGACGTCGCCGGCGCGCAGGCCAGACTTGTCGGCGCGGCTGCCTTTCTCCACCGACCGCACCAGGACACCGTCTCCGCTCCTGGCGCCGAAGAACTCTCCCAGCTGCGGCGTGAGGTTCTCCACCATCAGGCCGCTGCGCGCAGAAGATCGCACGACAACGACATTAATTTCCGGCATGTCAAAGTCAGGAAGATTCGGGATATGCGGAATCTGGATTTCGACGTCCTTGCTTCTGGCAATGTGAGGAAATTCTTTTTGCCGGTCAGCGAGCTGAACCTTGATTATCACAGGTTGCCCATCGCGGCTGAGTCCGAGGCTCACCAGACGGCCGGGCGGAGTCTCGTGAATCATCCGCTGCAACTGCGTTTTGCTCTCGATGACCGTCCCGTTCATGGTCAGGATCACGTCGTGCTCTTTGATGCCAGCCTTGCCGGCGGGAGCATCCTGATCCACCATGGTGACTTCGACTCCTTGCTCTTCTTTCAACTTGAGAGCTCCCAGCCGGTCGGTCCCAATATCTGAGATGTCAACACCCAAATAAGAACTGGGGCCCGAGTCTTCGCTGGGTATGCCGAAGGGCTGCGCGGAATCCACCGCCCACCTCTGCGAGGCGTACGAGGGCGTGAGCAGCAAAGGCAGCAATGCGATGATCGTCAAAATGGATTTGCGCATGGCGTCTCCTCAAATGGACTGCGGTTTCGTATTCCTTGCGTATGGTTTCCGGTTCGGGTGAACTTATCTATCAGTTCGCCCGCTTGAAGCAGATATCGCCGGTCGTCGTCCGAACCTTCACCACGGGGCCGCCGCCATTCAATTTGCCTTCGGCGTTGAGCGTCTTTGGACCCCACTGGTCGCCTTCGCTGTTGATGTGGATATCGGACAGCTCCGAGGTAATGCGGTGCCCGTTGCCGAGATCGACGCTGGCGCGCACCGAAATAGCAACATCGGACGCGATGTAGACGGTGATGTCGCCGGCGGAGGTTTCGATCATGGAATCGCCGCGCTCGGCACCGGTGTTGACTAACTTGACGATGATGCCGCCGGCTCCGGTTTCGACGCGCGCTGAAGGCACGCCATAGAGGTCAATCGTCCCGCCGCCGGTCCGCGCCCGCACCGGGCCCTTCGCCGAAGTGAGGCGGATGCTGCCGCCGCCGGTCTCGATGTCGGCCGCGCCGCCGATATCGCCCAGATCAATATTGCCTCCGCCGGTGGTGGCTTTCACTCGCCCGGAGCAGTGTTTGATCTCCACGTTTCCGCCGCCGGCCTCGAGGCTCGCGCCTTGTTCGCCGGAGACCAACAGCACATTGCCGCCCCCGGTCTGGGCGATGATCTTGCCCTTCACCGATCGCATCGTAATGTTGCCCCCGCCCGTCTGCAGCTTCAGATCTCCGCCCACAGTCCCGACATCGATAGCATCGCCTCCCGTTTCCACCGCCGCTGACCCGCCAATGTCATCGATTCGCACTTTGCCGCCGCCGCTTTGAATGTCGACGCGGCCGGCCACTCCGGTGGCGTCGACCCCGCCTCCGCCGGTTTCAATTCTGACTGACTCCGTGGCGCGCGGAATGTTAACTACCAACTCGCCGGAGAACTTGCGATCCGAACCCATCATGATGGTCACGCGAGCGGGACCCATACGAACCGAGTGGCCGCCGTGCCACTCCCCCACCACCCAGGCCGTATCGCCACGCACATAAGCGGTCACCTTGTAGGCCTGGAACTGCCGCCGCGCATCCTCCTCGGCGGGACCGTGAGAGTGCATGTGAAGCGCGTAATCAATGCCCGGCTGTTGCGACCCGCGGAGGACCACTGCGCCCGCATCTACGCGCACTCTGATGTTCTTGACAGCGGCCAATGATCCCGTCAGGACCTGACTCCAGACGCCGTTTTCACGGGATATGTTTTGCTCCTGCGCTACCGCCAAGGGAGCAAGCACGGCCACTAGCCACAGCAAGCCGACGAATTGTGGCGAACGTTTCAGAATGAGCTGCCTCGGTTTCTTTTCTCTAGTTCGTGTCTATCGCCGTTTTCAGCGAAATTCATTTTCCGATCAATCAATCTCGGGCAATTGCGCCAGCATGGTGCGAGCCTGAGACTTTATGTATTGGCTTTGGTCCTTGGCGGCGAGCGTCATCAACACGCCGCGAACGCTGCCGTCGGCCTTCACCGGTTCGATCAAACGCAGCGCTTCGGTGCGCACGCCAGGATTCGAATCGTTCACCAGTGCTTCCAGCACGACATCGCGGACCCGGACATCGTCTTTCACGAAACCGCCCAGACCATCGAGAGCCTTCAGGCGAACGCCCGGATTGGTGTCGTAGCGCAGCGCATAGATCAACGCATCGCGCACCTGGGAAACGTCGGGCTTTTGCGTCAGCAGATCGACCGAATCCATGCGCACGCCGGAATTGTAGTTGTTACGGGCGGCAAACAGCAGGAGTTGCTGGATGCGCTGGTCGTTAAGCGATCCCTGCGTCTGGAGAGTAGAAACTGTGTCGTACTTGATGTTGATCTGATTGGAGCCCGGGTCCTGAGTGATGGAGCGGATGCCGGTGATGGAAGATTCGGTCGGGGCGGGAGCTGCGGCTGGGCTCGAATTCTGCGGGGAATGCACCAACACTCTGTAGGACGTTCCCACTCCACCCGCGAAGCCCAGGATTAGAATCACCGACGCCAGAGCTGGCGAGAAGCGCACCTGGCGCAACCAGTTCGCCGGATCAAATGCCAGCCGCCGCCAGAAACCGCCCTGCTCAGCCGTTTCCAGCGCTTCCTGCAGCTGCATGCGGGAAGCCGCGAGCAGATTGGCCGAGGGCTCCTCCGCCCTCTCTTTCGCGAGCAGATCGTGGAACTCCTGCTCAGCTTTCAGTTCGGCGGCGCAGTCAGCGCAGCGCACAATGTGCTGCTCCAGTTCATGGCGAGCGTCATCGGCCAGCTCGCCATAAACCTGCAGCGTTATATTTTCTCTTACCCATTCGCACTTCATAATTCGCACCTCCCTCGGCCTACGTAGCGGCGGACGCCTTCGTCCGTCCGGCCGGGTGCCCCTTGTCTCGCTTCATTTGCGAGACGTGGGGATTTTCCCTACCTCATATCCGCCAATTGGCCGCGCAACTTCTGCGTGGCGCGGAAGAGCGTATTCTTGGCGGTCTCTTCCGTGGTATGCAAAATCTCGCCCACAGTGCGCAGCTTCAAACCGTGGTAATGCTTCAACTCAAACACCATGCGCTCGCGCGGCGTTAACTTTTCCAGTGCGCCGGAGATCCTCGCCCCAAGCTGCCGCCGCATCAGATCGCGCTCCGGATTCGCGCCCGCCCGGCCGTCGGCCACCTGATCGAGCAGGTCGTACTCGCCGCCGGAGGCGTCTTTCACCACCGGTGCATCTTCCTTGCGCACATTTTTCTTGCGCAGATGATCCAGGCACAGGTTGGTCACGATGCGGTAAATCCAGGTGTAGAAAGAACACTCGAAACGAAAGCTCCCGATGTTCTTATAGGCCTTGAGGAAGGCATCCTGGTAAACGTCCTGGGCGTCGTGCTCGGTGCCGGTGAGGTGCAGCGCTAGCCGCAACACCGACTGATCGTAGTGACGCACCAGTTCCTCGAAGGCGGCGCGGTTGCCGCGTTGCGCCTCGCGGATGAGAATCGTATCGTCGATGCGGCGTTCTTGCCCAGCCATGCGGCCCCGCGCGGGGTCCAGGTTCACATCAGGTTTGTTCTCACCGTCTCTGTTGTCGTGCTTCGCTCTCGAGCGGGCCCGCTCACCAACCGCAATTGGTACTACCCAAACATCGGCCGGCATGTTTCGTCATTGTCCCTGCGCGCCCGGTGTCGTGTCGTATCCGGGCTGGCATAGGAATAGACGGGCTGCAAGTGGAACCGTGAGCAGGGATTATAGGCCGGGAGTGGGATTCTTTGTGGCTCGAAAACCGCTAAATCGGCTGGGAAGCATCTTCGTGGAGGATCTCGTCCAGCGTGCCGGCGAAAAGATCCGCATCAGCCTCAGAGAAAACGAGCGGCGGGCGCAGTTTTAGCACGTTGTGGTGCGGGCCATCGGTGCCGGCGAGAACTCCGCAGTCGCGCAGGCGATTGACAATGTAGTCGGCCTGATTCTTGGCCGGGGCTCGCGTTTCCCGGTCGAGGACCAGATCGACGCCCAGGAATAATCCTGAGCCGCGCACGTCGCCAATGATCCGATGAAATTTTTGTAGCGCGAGCAACTGATCCTTCAGATTACCGCCCACGCCCAAAGCATTCGCTTGCAGACGCTCCTTTTCGACGGCGTCGAGCACCGCAAGCCCGGCGGCGCAGGCTACGGGGTTTCCCCCGAAGGTGCTGAAGAATTCCATCCCGTTGGCGAAGGATGTCGCGATTTCGGGCGTGGTGACAACGGCGGCCAAGGGGAAGCCGTTGCCGATCGGTTTGCCGAGGACAACGATATCCGGGACGACCTCCTGGGTTTCGAAACCCCAGAAGTGGGTACCGAGGCGGCCAAAGCCGACCTGCACCTCGTCCGCAATGCAGACCCCTCCGGCGGCGCGGACCTGCCGATACACTTCGGCGAGGTAGCCGGGCGGGAAGACAATCTGGCCACCCACGCTGGGAAGCGTCTCGGCGATGAAACAGGCAATATGGCGTCCGCTGGCGCGGGCTTGATCGAGAATCTCAGCGACGTGCTGCGCGTATTTCGCTCCTGCATCGGCGTCTTCGCGGCGATAGGCGCCACGATAATCGTCGGCCAAAGGCGCGACGTGCACCCAGGGTTTGCGGCCGCTGCCGCCGGGGCCGTTAAATTTGTACGGACTGATGTCGATGAGAGTCGTGGTGTGGCCGTGGTAGGCGTGTTCCAATACGATAACGTCTTCGCGGCGGGTGTGGGTGCGCGCCAGGCGCAAGGCGAGCTCATTGGCTTCGCTTCCCGAGTTCAGGAAAAAACACACGCGCAACGAGTCAGGCAGCAGGCGCGTGAGCCGCCTGGCATATTCATTCACGTTGTCGTGAAGATATCGCGTGTTGGTGTTCAGCAACGCCAGTTGCGCCGACACGGCCTGGACCACCCGCGGATGGCTGTGGCCGACCAGAGGAACGTTGTTGTAGACGTCGAGGAAGGCTCGCCCGGTTTCATCGTAGAGAAACTGCATCCATCCGCGCACGAGTTTCAGCGGGCGGCGGTAAGAGATGCTGAGGTTTTGCCCCAGTGAGGAGCGGCGCCGGTCGAGGGTTTCGGCAAGCGTAGGTTCCGATGGTTGAAAACGATCCGCCGGAACGCCGAACAGAAGATTCGGATCGGGTGACAGGCTGGTCCAAACCTGCCGCTCCGAGGCAAAAGCGACGCCCGGAAAATCAGTGCCAAGGTCGAGCAGGTCGGAGATGACCTGAAAATGGAGATGAGGCGGCCAGCCCCCGTTTTCAGCGGACGAACCGATCCTGGCGAATGCCTGCCCCTTTGGAATTCGCTGGCCAATTTGCAGATTGCTAAGCGAATCGATAGACAGATGTCCGTACAGCGCAAAAAAGGTATCGCGGTTTCCGTCCGAGTGCGCAGTTGAATGTTCGAGTATGACGACCGGGCCGTAATCGAGATGGGCACTGTTATTCGCGAAAGCGCTCACGACGCCATCGAGGGGCGCGCGCACCAGTGTTCCGGGGGCGGCAAACAAATCCATGCCGAGATGAACGGTGCGATGCTCGGCCGTGGGCCGGACGGTTGTTTCGGCGTCGCTTTTTGCTCGAGGATTAGCCCGGAAAGCCGGCGAAGTGTAGAGCGGACGCGCCTCGTCGTATCGGCCAATGCCTACCGCTACACCGTTGCGCCGCATCTCGCCGAAAATCGCATCGGTCACGGCGGGCAACTCGGAGTGAGCAGGGTTGGCCCCAAGAAAAGTGCTGCTAACGCTTAGATCGAAGACCTGAACGGGCGTGGTGCGAAGATCAATATCCAGAATCAAGGCGGCTTCTTGTGCGCTCTCTTCCAGCCGACGTTGAATGGCCGCTCTTCGAGGCACGGCTGGCAATCCGCACGCCGAGCGAAATGTGTAGTGCGCGAATTGCGGATGAACTTTTGAGAGGCCTTCAAGGGCTTCCCAGGCCGGCGCTTCGCTCACCGTGACGTAAGCGTCGTCCGGCTTTATGGTTTTGCGATAAGCAGAGTTGACCACGCTGACGGCAAGCCGCATGGCAATGAGCGCGTAAAGAACTTCGAGTTCGATTTCCTGCAGCGGATAGGCCGTGTGATATCCGGAGATAACGGCTGCGGCCGCGGGCAGGAGACTTCTTTCCCCAAGGATTGCATAAGCGGCTGCAATGGCTGGTTCCGAAGCAGTGATCCCATGGTGCATGTCGCCGAAGTCAATCACCGCAACTGCCTCTCGCGGCTGCGGCCAGGGCTCGCTTACCAGAACGTTGTTATCGTTGGCGTCGCCATAGATAACGCTGCGACGCAGCTTCGGAATCGCCGGCAGCACCTGCGATTCAAAGAGAGCTAGAAAGTTTTCGATCAATTTTCGGCGGCGCGCGTCTCCGACATATGGAATGAACTCGCGAATCCAGGCGGGGCGTGCCGAATCCCACTTCAGCTCGCGCAGCGTGGCGGGATTCGAGAAGCCAGCCAGCGCCGCATCGATTTCTCCCAGCAGCCGGCCAACACTGTGCAGCAGTTCGGGCGATTGGGGGCGGGCTTGGGCAAGAACTGTTCCCTTTACAAAGGTCAGCAGCCAAACCCAACGCGTGGAACCATCCGCGGCGGTGACGGAATTAAACGTGGCACCGTTGTTCGAAGGCACAACACGAGGCAGACGGCGCTGCGGCAGGTGTTCGGCGAGATGCTGCAGGGCCCGGACCTGCATGTCAATAAACGACTGCTCCCGGGCAGGATGCATGACCTTAAGAACAAAAGCGCGCCCGTCGTTAGAAGCGAGGTGAAAATTGTCGTCGTGCTCACCCGGCAGAACTTTGGCCGACGTTTCAAGGCCGTAAAGCTCGCGAGCCAGGCGCACCGCCTCGGCTTCGGTGGTTGGAGTTGCGGCGCGGTCTTCCAGAAGCATGCTGCCGATATTGTAGCCTTCATCCCGGTTGTAACCGTTGTGCAATCCGGCAGAGCTCTCCGGACGAGTTGCGCGGCGCTATTCCCCCAGCGAGAAATTCTCATTAATTGGTCTCTCCGATGTGTCACAATATGCAGACCACTCAGACTTCGAGCTTGAACGCGACCATGAGCATGGCTGCCAGGAAAAAAACCGCCAGCAAAAGTAAGGCGGATGAAATATTCATCCCCGACAAGCTCTACTTTCGCATTGGCGAAGTCGCCACGCTGTGCCGCCTTCCGGCCTATGTGCTGCGTTTCTGGGAGAGCGAGTTTCCGCAACTGAAGCCGGTGAAAAGCAGCACCGGGCAGCGCATGTACCGCAGACGCGACGTGGAGAACGTCCTGCGTATCAAGCAGCTGTTATACGACCAGGGGTTCACTATCGTAGGCGCCCGCCAGCAACTTCGTTCCGAAGCCAAGAGCGATAAGGGGCAGGGCGCCATTCCGTTCCCCGCGCAATCACCCGCCGAAATCCAGCACATCCGCCAGGGCCTGCGCGAGATTCTGCATCTGCTCTCGACGCGGCGGACAGGATAGCCGGGGCTGAGGTCTTGGGTGTTAGGGTCTTGCGTTGCAGGTCTTAAGTTTTTGATTCGGTGTTATTGGTGTCCCTTAAGAGCTAACGCCTGGGACTTAAGACCTTCTCCCACGATTTACGCTACGCGCTCCGGAGTTGGGTTCTTCGTCCTTCCCGCGTCCGCCGCATCCAGGCGAATCCGGCTGATGCGCGCCGTTTCCTGAACCAGACTGTCAGGGGAGCGAGTTGCTTCGCCCGCCATCACCGAGCCTGCGGCCAAGGCGAAGCGCAGCGCGTCGGCCTGATCCTCGAAATACAGAATGACTTGCCCGGACATAAAGAATTCCCCCGAGTGTGAGCTACTTTCACCTGCGGCTGAAAAGATCATGGACGACGGCGCGTCAACGGGCGTGACTCAAATGGAGCTTTCCACGATTGTCGGAGAATGCGCTGCCGGGTCATAGTGCTTTTCTTGGTTCGCGGTCGGACCAGAATTCGCTAGCGGACTCTAGCGGCATGTTTCCTCTCTGGACAGCGACACTCCTCTGCGGGAGAATAGTAGACATGAGGTGTGCAGGTAAATTCAGGGGTGCGATCGTTCTGTTGGCGATCGGCGTGTGCCTTGGTTCTAATCTCACCCTTTCAGCCCAAACGTCTGGCTCCTCGTCCGACGACGTAAACACCTCCCGGACCGACACAATCGATTCTCAAAGCGACAACATAAATTCTACTCGTACGGTTGAAAGCCATACCCAGAGCGGCAATCGAACCATCGATAAACGGTCGGTCGAGTCCCGCGGATCGGATGGAAATTTCGAGCCTTATCAGGACATCGAAACCGAAACCGTGAGAGTGAATGCTACGACCACACGCACCACTACGCGCACGTTCGGCCGGGACTCTGATGGCGCAAAAACCCTGGTGCAGGTAACGGAAGAGGAAAGGCACACTCTTCCCGGAGGCGATTCAAGCTCAGTGCGCTCCACCTCGAACCCTGATGCGAACGGCCGGCTGCAACTGGTTCAGCAGGACATCGAGGAGACAAAAAAGATCTCCAAGGATGTCGAAGAAACCAAATCCACGATCATGCTTCCCGGCGGCAACGGAGATCTGGCTCCCGCGATGAAGGTGCAAGAGCGCCGTCAACGAGGGCCAAATGGCACCACCGAATCTCAAAAAACGACTCTGCTGCCCGATGGCAACGGAAACTGGCAGGTGGGCGAAACCAAGCAAACGACGATTCGGCAAGAGGGCAAGAATCGCACCTCCGAGGAGACCACCTCCCGCTCCGACCTCGACGGCAATCTGGACGAGGTATCGCGAACCGTAAGCAAGGAATCCGAAGACGCTCCCGGTCAAACCACCAAGACCGTGGAAACTTATTCCGTCGACGTCCCGGGATCGACGCGGGACGGAGGCTTGCACCCCGTTGAGCGTAAGACGACCACCCAGCGTACTGACTCCACGGGAGGGCAAACCACCGCGCAGCAGGTGGAACAGCTAGACCCCGGTAATCCAGGATCCGGTCTGCAAGTGACCACAGTCACCATCGACACAACGCGCCCAGATTCTTCCGGTACTCACTCTACTAGAACGATTCAAGCTCGTGACGCCAACGGCAGCCTGGGAGTAGTGTCCGTCGACACCGCAGACGCGACCAAAAGTCCCGCCGTTCAGGTGCAGATCGCGCCCTCCGAAAAGCCGAAATAATCCGATCAGACCTTCGTGCGCAAGACCTTGCATCTTGACAGTCGCCCAGATATAAGAGACTATCTGTTGGCCCGTCGCGTGCTGCCCCCGTCGCTGGTTCGGGCTAAACCTTAAAGTCAGTCTCATTAAGAGTAGCCTAAAGGGCGATGCCTGCGTTCCTGATGAAGGCTGTATCCGTTTGAGCAGGAAGCGTTCTTGCCGCTGTGCTCCCAGTAGGCCTGGCGAACTTAAGACATAGAACTGGTTCAACCCGGGGCTTCCGCATTTTCGAATGTCACATCAGTATCAAGTTCTTTTCCGCCGTCCATCAAAAGGAGACAATCACCAATGATCACGCACAGCTTTCCGCCGCCGAAAAACCTCTCCGAGCCTCGGTTGATTAGTGCCTGCACCATCGGCAGGCGATGCCGCGCGGCTCGGTCATCTGCGTCGGCACTGGGCGCGCTTTTGCTGTGCTCCACATTTTTCCTGCCGGCGAGGGCGCAACGCGCCGGCAGCCAAACCACAGCGCCGCTGAACGCTGCCAGCCTCCCGTCGGCCGCCCATGATTCCATCTCAGCCAAGACCGCCGCGGAAATCAATGTCACTACTTACCACAACAATACGATGCGCAACGGCTGGGACAATGCGGAAAAGTCGCTGACCCCGAGCGTGGTCGGCGGCGCCAGCTTCGGGTTGCTGCATCAGGTAAAGCTCGATGACCAGGTCGATGGGCAGCCCCTCCTGGTGACCGGCCTCACGATCGCGGGTGGCACGCACGATGTCGTCTACGTCGCGACTGAAGGCAATACGGTATACGCGATCGACGCGGCGTCGGGGACGATCCTGCAGCAAACCAATCTGGGCACGCCCGTTTCCATCCACCAACTACCCGGCGGCTGCAACAACAACGGCAACAATGTAGGAGTCAATTCAACGCCGGTTATCGATCTCTCATCTCAGACGCTCTATGTGATGGCCTATGTTTATACCGGCTCCGTGCAACAGTTCGTGCTGCACGCTCTCAGTTTGACGACGTTGGCCGACAAACTGACGCCGGTCGTGGTCACGGCCGCGCACACGCTCTCCGACGGCACCACCCTCTACAGCTTCACCGCGGCGGCGAGCCGTCAGCGCGCCGCCCTGCTGGAGGCGAACGGTAACATCTATGCCGGCTTCGCCAGCTTTTGCGACATCAACGCGAACCTCTCGCGCGGCTGGATACTCGGCTGGAGCGCTTCAACGCTCGCGCCCCTTGTGCAGCAGCGGCTCAACAACCAGGTCCTGCCCGCCAATTCACCGAACAATTTCTTCCTGAGCTCGATCTGGATGTCGGGATATGGCCCCGCGTGGGGCGGCGGCAATAACCTGTACTTCGTCACCGGCAATTCCGACTACAGCGGCACGACCTACGACAATGCCCACACAATCAATCTCTCGGAAAGCGTGGTGGC
>Ga0074045_10000810_pt1 | contig 30599 bp, 28 predicted proteins | sample BogForMeECP23OM2_FD_94442 | JGI IMG/M metagenome (GOLD analysis project Ga0074045, IMG submission 94442) | Bog forest soil microbial communities from Calvert Island, British Columbia, Canada - Bog Forest MetaG ECP23OM2 | ecosystem: Environmental > Terrestrial > Soil > Wetlands ...
CATTAAGGGCGGCGCTATCCTGTATGTTGATTTTATAGAAAGGCGGCCGCTTGCCGGTGATTTCCTTAATACGTTCCAGAACAGAGGCCTTGCTGTTTGTGAGGTTATCTACAATAACCGGATGATAGCCTGCGGCAGTGAGGGCGATAACGGCATGGCTCCCAATGTAGCCGGTTCCACCGGTAACGAGAATGACTTTTTTTGTATTGTTTGAACTATTATCTTTCATTGATTTTATTGAGATTAATATTCTCCCAAAATTTTAACAATTGTTTCTATTAGTTTTTTTGTCCGTACCGGTTTTGGCAGAATATAGTTATTTCCAATTTTATTCTCCTTCCCTTCAATAACATCTTCATTTGTGGCAAGCGCTGTGACATAAAGAATCGGTATTTTAGCTGTAGAGGCCTTTTCTCCTAAAGCAGCCGCAACATCTTCGCCGGGCATATCGGGCATGAACAGATCAAGCAGGATAATATCCGGTTTTTCATTTTCGGCCATTTTTATTCCTTCGGCGCCATTTGTCGCGATAATCACATCGAACATCCCTGACTGCATGAGATTTTTTTTTACAAAATAACAAAAATCAGCTTCATCATCAATAGCCAACACTTTTATATTTCTGGACATCTCATCTCTCCTTTGTTTTTGTCAATTTGCTTTTCGGTTGAAGTTTAATGAAAAAAGTTGTTCCCTGGTTTTCCCGACTCTCGACATCAATCGTGCCATATAATCGATCCATTATCATATGGGCAACGCTAAGGCCAAGACCAGTTCCCTCATTTTTGGCCTTAGTCGTAAAAAATGGCTCAAATATTTTGGGCAGAATTTCCTCGGGAATTCCTTTTCCTGTATCTGATATTTCCACAACAATCATTTCATCACCAATGCTAAAATAATCAGCCCGACGGTAACCGGTTTTATAACCTACCTCAGAGACTAATTGTTTATAGGCGCGAATCGTCAATCTCTTTTCTTTATCGTTTTTCATGGAATCAACCGCATTATTGACAAGATTTAAAAATACCTGTTCCATCATATTATAATCACCGGCCACTTCCAGCAATTCGTTTTCATATTCACGTTGTACGTTCACGCTGTTTTTTTGAATCGCTTGTTGGGCAAGCGTCAACACGTTATCAAGCAACGGGCATATGGGGATTTGCGTTATTTCTCCTACCGATTGTCTTGAAAATGATAAAATATTTTTGATAATATTTTCGGCCCTGTTAATCGCGTCAAATATTCTTTCTATTGATTCACTGATGTTAGGATTATCATCAGGAAGATTGTTCTCCAGATAATCCATTCCCATACTAATAATTTCCAGCGGATTCCTCATTTCATGCGCAATGCCGGATGCCAATCGTCCGAGAGCGGCCATCTTATCCTTTTGTATCAACTGGTCCCTGGTTTTTCGTAACATTTCAACAGTATCATTTAAATTTTTCTCCCTTTCAATCCGTTCAGTGATGTCTTTTGAAATAATGCAAACCGCAAAAACATCATGACTTGAGGGATCTCTTATCGGACTCAGTGTATTGGCTAGCCATATAGCATGATTTTTATCATAGGATTCATACTGCACCATGGCATTATTTTCATAGACCGACTTAACATGGCTCAACGATTTTTCCGATTCGATTTCATCTTCATTATAAATCTGCGAGATGGTCAAACCTAAAAGACTTTTTTCATCCTGAAATCCATAAAACCTGACAAGTTTTTGATTGGCAAATAAAATCTTGTTGTCATGATCAACAATGCACATCAACACATCCGTGGCCTGAACTATTTGCTCATATCTTTCCCTGACTTCATTAATCCGTTCGTCTTTATCTTTTAACCGGGTCGTTATGAGATATCCGTAAAACAATGCAATGACGTCAATAAACGGAATCTGGATCAAATAGCTGCCGGCCATCGGACCTGTTAAAAGATCCCTTTTATATAACAGCCAACTGTAGATGACGGAAAAGAAGAGAGTGTTCATCACCAGGTATCTAAAGCTGGAACTCATTGTAGTTAACGAGATAATGAAAAAAAACATCAGGTATAAATCCGACCCGACATATCCGGAAAAATAAATTCCGGCCGGCAACAGGATGCTGTCGCATAAAATAAACCCATAGAAAATCTTATCGTCATAGAAATATTTTTCCGGAATGTAGGCGACAATCAGATTGGTCATCAGATAAAACGCGATAAAAAGATATGCATAGATTTCCAATTCTCTGCCGGCGGATGGCGAAAAAATAATAAAATAAGCCGACGTAATGATGACCATCAGGCGAACAAGAAAAATAGTTTTTTTTCTGGGAATTGGATATGCCATAATGCTCCTTAGATAAAGTAAAGCATTGTTTTAGGACATATGAAAGTAAATATAATATAAGGTAACTGGTTCTTTATGTCAATGAAAATAATGTCTTAATAAGGTGTCGTTATGAAGATAAGCTATTTTAAATTGGTCGGGGCGGAGTGATTCGAACACTCGACATCCTGCTCCCAAAGCAGGCGCGCTACCAGGCTGCGCTACGCCCCGACTTCTAATTTCTTAATCTTTCACCAAGGACTTTTTTAAGCTGGGCAAAAGCCTGCCCCCGATGACTCACTTTATTTTTTATTTCCGCCGGCAATTCCGCAGCAGTCATTTTTAGTTCCGGCACGAAAAAAACAGGATCGTAACCAAAGCCGTTATCGCCGCGGCGCTCATCGATAATCCGCCCTTTCCATTTTGATTCAAAGCTATCGTAACTGCCGTCTGCGTTATATAATACAAGAGCACAACAGAAAGAAGCCGTCCTTTTTTCCTGCGGAATGCTTTTTAATTTAGCCAGAAGAAGATTTATATTGTCGTCGTCCGTTGCCATTTGGCCGGCATAACGTGCAGAATAAATGCCCGGCTCTCCTCCCAACGCATCCACCTGTAATCCGGAATCATCCGCCAAAACGGTTTCACCGGTAAAGGCGGAAATTATCGTCGCTTTTATTAAAGCGTTTTCCTGAAAACTTTTTCCGTCTTCCACAATTTCGGGTACGCGAACGTAATCTTTTAAAGAAACTAATTGGATTCCCATTCCTTCAAGCATTTCTCTGATCTCTTTTACTTTTCCTTCGTTGCCGGAAGCAAAAACAATTTTCATCCCTTCAGATCACCCACTATTTCTTTCTGCCGTTCAATAATCTGCCGGATGCCGCTTGAGGCCATATCTGTCATCTGCGCCATTTGTTCTTTGTCGAATGGAACCCGCTCCGCGGTGCCCTGTACTTCAATAAACAGTCCTGAACCGGTCATGACAAAATTCATATCTACGTCCGCCCGGGAATCTTCTTCATATTCCAGGTCGAGTAAAACCTGATTATCTATAATACCTACACTGATCGCTGATACAAAGTCGCTTACAGGAATTTCTTTAACAATACCATCCCGTCGCATTTTTTTAAATAACTCCACCAGCGCGACAAACGCGCCCGTTATTGACGCCGTTCTTGTTCCTCCATCAGCCTGGATAACATCGCAATCCAAATAAATTGTTTTTTCGCCAAAAGCGGTTAAATCCGTCACTGTCCGTAGAGACCGGCCAATCAATCGTTGAATTTCGTGAGTCCGGCCCCCCAATCGTCCCCGAACGGATTCCCGCGCTGTCCGCGTTTGGGTGGACATGGGCAGCATAGAATATTCAGCCGTCAGCCAGCCTTTCCCTGTATTTCTTAAAAAAGGCGCCGTCTTATTATCCAGCGAGGCCGCGCAAATTACTTTGGTGTTGCCAAATTCCACTAAGACTGAACCGGCATCACTCATCAAGTAATTATTTGTAATTTTTATCGGTCTTAGTTCGTTGAACTTTCTGCCTGAATTTCTTTCAATCACTGATCACCTGAAAAATGTTTTAATGCTTTTTGCCAGAGATTTGGAAATCTCCGCTTGTGTTTTTAAATTAAGTAATTTACTTTTGTCTTCGGAATTTGTAGCAAAGCCCATTTCCACAACCAATGCCGGTACAAGCAAACCATCAGTTACCGGCAAATCGGCTTTTCTCAAACCCCTGCCCTTTCGCGGAAACAAAGTATTCAAGTTTTCCTGAATAATTTTTGCCATAGCCACAGAATCATTCTGACATTTATTTTTCACCTGCAACTTATCGTCTTTTGCTGTCTTTTTTCCTTTAATGATATCTTCACTCAGTCCCTGGTAATAGAGCTCGAATCCGGAAGCATTCCTGCCGAAGCCTCCATTAACATGAAGACTTAAAAAAAAGTCCGGCTTAATTTTCCCGATACTTTTTTTCCGGTCTTCTTCAGTAACCGTCTTATCTGAATCACGGGTTAAAACAACTTCCAGATTGCTTTCTTTAGAAAGTTCTCTCTTTATGAACCGGGCAATTGCCAGCGTAATATCTTTTTCGTAAACATCATTCGTCAATTTAATGCCTTGATCCTCCCCTCCGTGCGCCGGATCAATAAGGATTATATGCTTTTTTTCCATCGCGGATAGCTCACAAGCCGCGCAAAATAGAAAGCACACAAAAATGCCAATAATTAACAATATATTTTTCTTATTAAACATAAAGATCACCAATATTAAAGTTGCGCTTGCTTATAGCAGAGTCGCTTCGTTTGTCAACAATCAATTTGTATTCTTACTAAATTTTAAAAATGATGTAAACGCTCGATTGATCTAACAAATTTCAACTGTTTTATTGCTGAAAGGATTTGATTAAGTTGCTGTAAACTGCTGATGTCGATTACAAAATTACAGGTGGCAATCATATTAATCGTTTCTACCTGAGCGTAACTGATATTGACATCAAAGGATGAAATTATCGAACTGACTTCCGTCAATATTCCCTTGATGTCTTCACAAATAACTTTAATTTGTACAGGATAAGTATTCTCCTCTCTGGAACTCCATTGGACATTTACGATTCTTTCAGCGTCCATTTTCTTTATATAGGGACATTTGTTTGTGTGCACTATAACGCCGCGTCCGCGGGAAATATAACCCGATATTTCATCTCCGGGAATTGGATTGCAACATTTGGCAAAATTAACCATTATATCGTCTATATCGTCAATGCCGATAAGTGACACGCCCCTTGACGGAGATGCCTGCTTTTTCTTCTTTATTTTTTCTTTAACCGGCTCATTAATTTCGGCATCAACGCCTGGCAGAAAATAATTGACAACACGCCTGGGTGAAATACGGCCAAGACCTACCTGTGAAATTAAATCATCAAGCAAAGTCACGGAACACGCGGCAAATACTTTTTTAATTTCTTCCGACTTAATATAATTGCTGAATTTCAAATTATTTCTTTTAAATTCTTTTTCCAGCAAATCGCGCCCTAAAGCCATGCTGCTTTTCTTTTCTTCTAAATTAATCCAGTTTCTTATTTTGGAAATCGCTCTTGTTGTTACGACATTTTTCAACCAGTCCTTACTGGGATGGTGACCCGCCTGAGTTATTATTTCCACGCGATCTCCATTTTGCAGTTTATATCGGAGCGGAACTATACTTCTGTTAACCTTGGCGCCAATGCACTGGTTGCCGACATCGGTATGAATGCTGTACGCAAAATCAATGGGTGTGGCTCCTTTGGGAAAAGATTTAACATCGCCATGAGGCGTAAAAACATAAACTTCTTCCGGAAATAATGCCAACTTCAAGTCGGACATGAATTCCTTGGGATTTTTTATGTCCTGCTGTATTTCCAGTACTTCTCTGAGTTTTTTTATCTGGTTCTCTTCATCATCTCTATGAGCCCGGCCTTCTTTATACCGCCAGTGCGCGGCAATGCCCTTTTCAGCCCATTCGTGCATTGCTTTAGTCCTGATTTGGATTTCCACTCTTTCCCCGTACGGTCCGATAACTGTAGTATGTAAAGATTGATAGTTATTGGCTTTAGGCATGGCTATGTAATCCTTAAATCTTCCGGGGACAGGCTTCCAGAGGGCATGCACCATGCTCAATACTTCATAGCAGGTTTTTTCCTTATCGGAATCAAGTATTACGCGAAACGCGATGATGTCGTAAACTTCGTCAAATTTTATGTGCTGTTCGTGCATTTTTTTGTAAATGCTGTAAAGGTGTTTTGCCCTTCCTTCAACTTTGCATTTAATGGAATATTTCTCCAGTTCTTTGAAAATGATACTTTTAACTTCTTCGGTATAACGATTGCGGGCTTCATTTGATTTGGCGATTTGCGCGGATAATTCTTCATAAGCATCGGGAGCAATATACTGAAAAGACAAGTCTTCCAATTCCATCCTCATCGAATTTATTCCGAGACGATTGGCCAATGGCGCGTATATATCTATAGTCTCCCTGGCAATATAAAGTCTTTTCTCCTTCTGATGATACTGCAAAGTCCTCATATTGTGAATCCGGTCAGCCAGGCGCACCAGTAAAATACGGATATCGGCGGACATGGCCAAAATCATTTTGCGAAAGTTTTCAGATTGTCTTTCTTCCTGAGAGCCGAAAGAAATACGGCTGAGTTTGGTCAATCCTTCGACCAGAAAGGCCACGTCCTTGCCAAACTCTCTTTCAAGCTGTTCTGCTGTGGTTAAAGTGTCTTCGATTGTGTCATGCAGTAATCCGCTGATAATTGTCGCGGCATCCATTTTCATATCAGTCAGGATTCCCGCTACTTCCATCGGATGGGTGAGATACGGTTCCCCCGATAATCTTACCTGTCCCTGATGCACTGAGGCCGAGTAAATATAGGCCTTTTCAATCATTTCCAGGTCTTCGGGCGGAAGATAAGTTTGAGCTTTATCAATAATATCATTAATACGTAGCATTAAGTCTCCAGCCTGTTCGACGACTTACGGCTATAGTATATCAGGATTTAATTCCTGCTCAATAATTTGTTTTATTTTTTGTACTATTTCCTGCAGTGAGTATAACTTATTTTCGCCGGTCTTTCTGATTTTCAGCTCAACATTTCCCTGAGAAAGGTTTTTCTGACCTATGGTAATTCGGAGCGGAATGCCGATTAGTTCCGCGTCTTTAAACTTTACCCCGGCGCGTTCATCACGATCATCGAAAATAACATCAATACCCAAGGTTTTCATTGAATTATAAAGATTCTCCGCGGCATCCATAATGTTCTTTTCATTGACATTCACAGGCGTTATAATCACATGGTATGGTGCCAGGGGCATCGGCCAGACAATTCCGTTTTCATCATAATTCTGTTCAATTCCGGCGGCAACCGTCCTACCAATTCCAATTCCATAACAGCCCATTATCATGATTTTTTCCTGACCGTCTTTATCAAGATATACGGCCTTCATCGCTTTGCTGTATTTTGTTCCCAGTTTAAAAACATGACCTACTTCGATACCCCGCGCGAATTTTATGCCGCCGCCGCAGCGGGGGCATTTGTCCTTATCCGTGATAACACGAAAATCAGCAAAGGCATCAACTTTAAAATCCCTGCCGATGTTCACATTCTTTATATGATAATTTTCCTTATTGGCTCCGGTGACAAAATTGATCATATCAATTACTGAATAATCAATAAGTATGGGTATTTTTATATTCACGGGACCGGCAAATCCACGCGGCGCACCCGTCGCCTGCATAATCATTTCATCAGAGGCAAGTTCCAACTCGGAAGCGCCTAAATAATTTTTTACTTTTATCTCGTTGACTTCCTGATCGCCGCCTATAAGCACGGCGTAAGGTTTGCCATCTGCACTGAAAATCAATGTTTTCACGATATCCTGCGGATTCACTTTTAAAAAAGCGCTGACTTCTTCAATGGTACGAACATCCGGCGTATTAACATTTTCCAAAGGCAGAAAATCCTCTTCAAATATTAATTTTTTCTCCGGACACGCCACTTCGGCTTTTTCCAGATTAGCCGCGTACGAACATTTTTCACAAAACACTATCGCGTCTTCGCCGGATTCGGCCATGACCATAAATTCATGCGAATATTTCCCGCCGATGCTACCCGAATCAGCTTCCACCGAACGGAATTGTAAACCGCAACGCCGGAAAATATTATTATAGGCGGCAAACATCTTCTCATAACTTTTCTCCGCGCCCTCTTCATCAACATCAAAACTGTAAGCGTCTTTCATTCCAAATTCCCGGCAGCGCATCACGCCAAAGCGCGGACGAACTTCATCGCGAAACTTTGTCTGAATTTGATAAAGATTGCGGGGCAACTGACGATAGGTTTTTATTTCATTACGGACCAAACTGGTTATGACCTCTTCATGGGTCGGCCCCAGACAGTATTCATGGTCATGGCGATCACGAAATCTCAAAAGTTCCTTTCCGTAATGCGTCCATCGCCCCGATTCTTCCCAGAGCTCCGCAGGCTGAACCATTGACAGATGAACTTCCTGCGCTCCGGCTTTATCCATTTCTTCCCTGATAATTTGTTCCAGCTTGCGGATAACGCGATAACCCAGAGGCAGGTATGAATATATGCCGCTGGTCAATTTTCTGATCATACCAGCCCTGATCATTAACTGGTGACTTATTACTTCGGCATCGGAAGGAACTTCCCGTCCCGTCGGTAAGAACATTTCTGAATAACGCATTAAATCTTTTTCCTTTCGTCCATCATTATATTTATCTCTTTAAGTAAAACTTTCACGAAGTCTTTTTCGTTAACTTTTTTTACAACTTTTCCCTTTTTAAAAAGAATCCCCTGCCCCTTGCCTCCGGCAATACCTACATCGGCATCCGCCGCTTCACCTGGACCGTTAACCACGCAGCCCATCAGAGCAATTTTCAAATAATCCTTTTTACCTGTAAGAGCCTTTTCTATTTCGCCGGTTACACTTAAAAGATCAATTTCACAACGCCCGCAAGTCGGACAGGAAACAATTTCGGGTCCCACCTTCCTGATTTTCAACGCACGCAAAATTCCATAGGCCAGGGGGATTTCCGAAACAGGATCGCCCGTAACAGACACCCTGATTGTGTCGCCAATGCCTTCATAAAGAAGAGTGCCTATTCCCAGCGCGGATTTAATTGCGGCATTAACCAGTGATCCGGCTTCCGTCACTCCCAGATGTAAAGGATAATCGGTTTTTGCCGAAATAGCGCGATAAGCACTGATCATAGTGGGGACATCCGATGATTTAAGAGACAATTTAATCAAGCCGAAGCCCTGATCTTCCACCACCTCTATGTTTTGCAACGCGCTCTCGACAAGGGCATCAGCCGTCGCGCCCCCATATTTCGACAATAAATCTTTTTGCAGAGAGCCGGAATTAATACCAATTCGAATCACTGTTTCCCGCTCTTTGGCCACCTTGACAATTTCGCGGATTTTATCCGGGGCGATATTGCCGGGATTGATTCTAATTCCCGCAACTCCCTGTTTCATGGTATTTATAGCCAGACGGTAATCGAAATGAATATCGGCAACGAGCGGAATATTAATCTTCTTTTTTATGGCGGGAATCGCCTGCACAGCTTCTTTATCAGGCACAGCGACGCGGATGACTTCACAACCGGCTCTGGCAAGCGCGTTGATTTGCGCTATGGTGGCTTCCACATTCCGCGTATCCGTATTTGTCATCGATTGCACAACAATGGGAGAGCCCCCACCTATTGGTATAATACCAAGATTTATCTTTTTTGTTTTTCTTCTCCTGATAAAAGATAAATTTTCCACAAACGCCAACTCTCTAATGAATTTACAACATTTGAATTCATCTTCAACTAAAATATTATTAAACGACGAGGAAGTGAAGCTAAGGTTAAACTCAATTTCCCCGCCAACATTGCAGACACAATTGATCTGCCGGAAGACCTGTCCCCGCGATTGGATAAATTCCAAATCTCGAACGAACAATCAATGGACGGTGAGTTTCATCGTTAATCGTGCCACTGCCGGATTTCTCTTCCCCATGCTCTCAAAGGCATTTGCTTTAGCTGTATTTGCCAAATTTTCCAATGAATTAATTTTTTTACTACTCTCGATGACAATCGCAAAAGCTACCCCTTAATATTATTAGTATTATATTTTTCTATTAATTTCTGATTAACATTATCCGGCACTAAAGTTTTAACCGTTCCTCCCAGACTCGCCACTTCTTTTATTAACTGGGAACTCGTATAAAACCATTTGAACCCGCTCATAAGAAACACGGTTTCGAGTTGTTTTGTTTGACGACGGTTCATCAGCGCCATTTGAAATTCATATTCAAAATCAGATAGCGCTCTCATTCCACGCAATATTATATTGGCGCCGGTAATTTTTAAATAATCAACCAGCAGACCTGAATAGCAATCCACCCTGACGTTTTTAGTATCCTTGAATATTTCGCGAATCATTTCCATTCTTTCTTCCGCTGTAAAAAGATAAACCTTGTTGGGATTGTAAGCGATAAGAATGACGATTTCATCAAACATTCTCAAACCCCTTTTGATAATATCGACATGACCATTCGTAATTGGATCAAATGATCCCGGGTATATTGCTATTCTTTTAACGAAATTTTCCTGCATCATTTATTCTCCATCTTTAAAAAAGTTAAGGCATTATGGCCATATTTTCTCTGATTTGTTAGATAAATATTTTTATCCATGGCCTCAGTGAAACTTTCTTTTATCGAATGTTGAATTATAACCACACCATCTTCTTTGAAAATTTGATATTTATTTAAGAGATTCAACGTTGTTCCGACCAGATTCCGGTTATAAGGCGGATCGGCAAATATGATATCAACTTTACATTTTTTTTTAAAAAGATCGCCTAAACCAAATTCAATATCTTTGGCAATTATACTGCAGTTTTTATCTAAACAGCATGTTTGAATATTTTTTTCGATAATCGCAACAAGGTTTTTGTTTTTCTCCACAAAATAAACTTCTTGTGCCCCTCGGCTGGCGGCTTCTAAACCGACGCTGCCCGACCCGGCAAAAAGATCAAGAAATGTTTTATCTTTCAAGTGACCTAATATATTAAAAAGAGCTTCTCGTAAAAAATCCGAAGTTGGCCGTTCCTTCGATCCGGGAGGAAAAAGCAACTTCCTTCCCTTGGCATTACCTCCGATAATTCTCATAATTTTTCACGAAAAATTAAAATAATAATCCTGTTAAAATTATTTTACTTATTCATATCATTTTTCTTTCTCTTGGCTTCCTGCCATTTTTGCCGGTCAATTCTTATGACCCACCAAATCGGTCCGGAAATAGCATAACCTAAGATAATCACGAAACCCATTATTTCCGGCCAATGAACAATTATAATCAATAAGCCTGTTAAGCAGAAAAAGATAGGGAAAGGTTTACGTGCGAGAAGCTTCATGTCTTTAAAACTGTAATACTTCACACTGCTGACCATCAGGAAAGACAAAGTAAAGACAGAAACCAGGATGAAAATATTATAGATTTTTCCTTCCACACCGAAATAATCGAAAAATATTACTGTCATCGCCACAACTGCAGCAGCAGCGGGAATAGGCAGGCCATTAAATACCTTGCCTTCAATTATACCTATCTGGATGTTGTATCTGGCTAATCTTAACGCGCCGCAAAGGACAAACAAAAAAGATACTATCCAGCCCAACTTTCCGTAAATAGACAAAGACCAGTTATATGCCAAAAGCGAAGGAGCAATACCGAAAGCTATAACATCGGCCAGAGAATCATATTCCGCGCCAAATTTACTGGTTGTATTTGTCCAACGGGCAACACGGCCATCCAATCCATCAAAAATACCTGATACAAGAATAGCTATCGCCGCGGGAACAAAATTTTCTTTAATGGAAGCGATCATGGAATAGAATCCGCAAAACAAGCTGGCCGAAGTGAACAAATTCGGCAACACATAGATTCCTTTTCTAATACGCATCCTTTGAGGAGAATTTTCCATATTCATGATAAATATCCTAAAATTGTCTGACCCGCTTTAACTTTGTCTTTCAGCTTAACTGAGATATCGGAATCTTCAGGCAAATAAACATCCACTCGCGAACCAAAGCGAATCAAGCCAAATCGTTCGCCTTTTTTAATGTTCGCCCCCGGGTTTACCCAACAAACAATACGCCGGGCGACCAGACCGGCAATCTGCACCGTCCAAATAGTGCGTCCATCTTCAGTACGAATCATAACTTCATTGCGTTCATTCTCTTTTGAAGCCTTATCTAAATTGGCGGAAAAAAATTTACCTTCGTGGTAATTAATCGTTTCAATTTTCCCCGCATAGGGAGCTCGATTAACATGAACATTAAAGACATTCATAAAAATACTTATTTTTTTAAATCTTCCGGAAATTGTTCCATCCACTTCGACATTTTCAATTTTGATTACCTTACCATCGGCCGGAGAAATCAGGGCTTTTTCCCGGTCTTGAAAAGATCTTTCCGGATTACGGAAAAACCAGATAATAAAAAATGACAGAAGAGTAAATAGAATGATCAACCACCGGTTCCCGCTTAGCAAAGCGATAAAAACCGTGACGACAAGGGAAACAACGATAAAAGGATAACCTTCGGGAGCAATAATATTATCACGTTTCATAAAGCATTTATCTTTTCTTAATACATATTTGCATTTTATATGATACTGAAACGGTAAAAAATATAAGCCGTTTGCTTCATACGGCTTAAGCATTAAATGACTTTTTCTGATATATCAATTGAGTGCGATTGTCAATAAATCTTTAATTTTTATACAAAAACAAGTCAAAATAAGTATTTGTTTGTTATTGCATACCCCGCATATATCCTGTATAAATAAAAGTAATTTAATTACTGAATTTTCTTCGGTTCATCTTCATATGCAAAATACGCAAAAAATAAAATGGAACATGGTCTGGGGCATTTTAATCACGATTGCCTTTTTTTTGTTGTTATTAATCCGTATTGATTTTTTTCAGAAAAAAATGGAACCAGTCGCAACTATACAAATTTCAAAATCACAGCAGCCGCAAGACACATGGATGAATATATATCAAAACAATAATAAGATCGGGTTAATTCACCGGACTTTTACCAGTGCGAATAAAAAGTTTCATTTTATTGAGACTGTTTTTATGCAAATAAATATAATGGGAGTAACTCAGGAACTCAATATTTCGACAGATGGCGATTTGAACCCGGATATGACACTTTCTTCATTTAATTTTAATTTGAATTCCGGCATTTTTCAATTTAATGCTCACGGCCATGTAATTAAAAATAAGCTGATTTTGTTCACCGGTTCGCCTGAAACGCAAGAAAAAAGCGAAATCCCGTTAACAGATATCCCTCATATCAGCGGCAACATTTATGAGACCGCATTTCACAATGATTTGGAAAAAGATTCAACCCGCAGTTTCAGTATTTTCGATCCCTCAACACTTTCAGTCCGCGCGATAAAAGTTACCAGAAATGCTGATGAAATTATTACCATAATGGGGAAACGAATTCTGACAAAAAAATATTGCGCCGATTTCATGGGTGCCATAAACTGCGCATGGCTGAATAAAGAAGGAGATGTTGTGAAGGAAACAGGCATTCTGGGCATCTCTATGGAAAAGGTTAACCAGCAAAAAGCCATGGAAGGAATAGCTTCCGGAGCCAGCGTCGATTTTACGCAAATTTCCTCCATACCTTCCAATGTTCAAATTACTGAACCTGAAGGGCTGCGCGAAATTAAAATTAAAATCAGCGGTATCGGCAACACTTTATCACTCAATGATGAAAGGCAAAGTTTTCGCAACAATATTCTAACCATCACCAGGGAGCAATTGCCATTATCTTCAACGTTAAATCATAATTTCTCCGGAAATATTGCCGTCTTTTTAAAACCTGAAGCGCTTATACAATCCGACGATCCGCAGATTAAGAGACAAGTGAATAACATTATCAAGCAAACTGATTCTGACGAGCAAAGAGCAAGAAAAATTGTCGATTGGGTTTACCGCAATATTGAGAAAAAACCGGTGTTGTCCGTGCCCAACGCGCTGGAGGTTCTGAAAAATAAAGCCGGCGCCTGTAAAGAGCACTCGGTGCTTACAGTTTCTTTACTGCGGGCTGCCGGAATACCGGCGCAAATAGAAGCGGGATTGGTTTATTTGCGGGGCCGGTTTTATTACCACGAGTGGTGCGTGCTTTATCTGGGTAAATGGATTACTGCCGACGCTGTTTTCAATCAGTTCCCGGCTGATGTGACCCACATCATGCTTGTCCGCGGCAATGGCAAAGAGCAACTAAATTTAATTGGCGCCATAGGTAAAATTAAACTGGAGGTATTAGAGCAAATAAAATGATTAAACTTCAGGAACTAACCAAGGATTACGGCACTACCCTGGCGGTAAACAAACTCAATTTAGATGTCGCCGGCGGCGAAATATATGGTTTTATTGGCCCCAACGGAGCCGGCAAAACTACAACAATCCGTCTGATGGGAGGTATCCTTGCTCCCACTTCCGGTAAGATTATAATCGGTGGATTTGATATGGCCAAAAACCCCGTCGAAGGGAAAAAAATGATCGGCTTTGTTCCGGACAGGCCTTTTCTTTACGAGAAACTCACAGGGATGGAGTTTATGCGTTTTTCTGCTGATTTATACGATGTTAAGCGCGAAATAATTCCGCAAAAATCCAAAGAACTTCTTGTGCAATTCGCTCTCTGGAACTGGGCTGATGAGCTGATTGAAGCTTACTCTCACGGCATGAAGCAAAGGCTGATCATAGCCTCCGCTTTATTACATGATCCCAGGATATTGATCGTTGATGAGCCAATGGTCGGCCTTGATCCGGAGGCAGTGCATATGGTTAAGGATATTTTAAAAGAACTTGCCGCCAATCAAACGACTATTTTTATTTCCACGCACACTTTAAGCATAGCGGAGGATCTATGCCATCGAATAGGATTAATTCACAAAGGAACACTGTTGGCCCAAGGCACCCTTGATGAATTAAAGCGTATCGCGAAACTCGGCGAGGCCAGGCTCGAAGAAGTATTTCTGACTATAATTAAAGAGAATACTTTTATATGAATACTATTTTTTCTTTATTAAGGCCGCGCATACTTTCCGGCATCAACAGCTTGAGGCAGGGCAATAAAAAAAATAACTGGGCGCGTATTTTTATGTACAGCGCGCTTGGCATTGTTTTCTGGATAGGCACATTTATTATTTTCTATCGTGTGTTGTTATACTTTCAAAGTGTGCAGGATTTCGGAAACATATTGGCAATGAAACTTTTGTCCATGATCATCATGACCTTCTTTACGCTTTTACTTTTCAGCAACATAATTAATTGTCTTTCTCATTTGTATTTGAGCTATGATTTACCGCTTCTGCATTCATTGCCGGTTTCCTCAAAAGATATCTTTTTCTCAAAATGGCTTATCAGCGCTTTTGACAGCTCATGGATGATTGTCGCCTTCAGTCTTCCGATATTTTTATCTTATGGATTAATATACAAAGCAAACATCATTTATTACGTGACTTTTTTAATGGCGATGATTTTCATGTGCCTCATGGCTTCAGCGATCGGCGGCATTTTAGTTTTATTTGGCGCTATAATACTTCCTGCCGGACGAATCAGAACAATTCTAATTCTTCTGGGCGTTATTATGGTAATGATTCTTATTTTTATTTTGCGTTTAACGCGACCGGAGCAATTAGTTAATCCTGACAGTTTTGCTTCCGTTGTTCTTTATTTAAATTCCATGCGAACACCAAATTCGCCGCTTCTGCCCACAACATGGATTACCGATACCATTAAAGCCGCTCTCGATAACGAAACAAAAACATGCCTGTTCAATTTAGCGCTTACCGGAACTTTTTCTTTCATGCTTATTTTTATCAATAACATTATCGCTAAGATCGCATACTTTACAGGTTTTTCTAAATCACAAACAACTCCCCGGCGCCTCTTTGCTCCGCTGAAATATAAGGGTTCTAATTGGGAAAGTTTATTAAATTTTCTTCCGCGCGAATCGAAAGCTTTTGCCGTCAAGGAAATCCGGACTTTTTTCAGAGATTCGTCACAATGGCCGCAATTATTTTTAATGGCCGCACTGGTTACAATTTATCTCTACAACTTTTCTGTTTTACCTCTGAACAATTTGCCAATTAAAACTATTTATCTGCAAAATTTATTTTCTTTCTTAAATATAGGACTGGCGGCTTCTGTGCTCTCGGCTGTATCCGCCCGTTTTGTTTTTCCTGCAGTAAGCATGGAAGGCGAAGCCTTCTGGATTGTTCAGGCGGCACCGGTATTGACAAAAAAATTTCTCTGGATTAAATTTTTTTTATATTACATACCTCTGGTAATTTTAGCAGAAATTCTGGTTATCTTTTCCAACTTATTTCTGCAGGTTTCTCCTTTCATGATGGTTCTATCAACCATAACAATCTTTTGTCTCGTTCCTGCCGTGGTTGGCCTGGCCACCGGGTTGGGAGCCATCTACGCAGATTTTAAATCGGAAAATCCGGTGCAGGTTGTAACCGGCTTTGGCGGATTGCTTTTCATGATTCTCAGTTTCAGTTTAATAGCTGTGGTTATAATTCTGGAAGCCGGACCAGTGTACTACATCTTTATGACCCAATTGCGCGGACAGAGTCTTTCATTGATGCTGATGGCATGGATAATCTGCTCTTTTGGTCTTGCTCTTTTTCTTTGTCTTTTGGCCATATTTTACACAATACATCTTGGGGGAAAAAGTCTTCTTATCAAGTAATACCTTTTCCATTAGTCTCTGCCGCCTTCGCGGTACTATGTCCCGGTAAGGAAATGATTTATTTACATTGTGTCCCCTTCGGGGACGCTTTTATATTCCATACATTCTGGAGGGCCGACGACGATGTCAACAAAGTTAATTTATAAAAGCGAATGGGTATATGGACTTCCTGCTTCAAATTTCCGAATAACTTTCCCCTCCCATACAGCAGGGGTTTTAACGTCTACAGAGCAAAATATTATCTTGATTTTACTTACTAAATAAGCTACATAAATACATATTTCAACCAAATTTTGCAGCCTTGCGTTAATGGCTGAAATTAGGTTTTTTACTGGAAAGACTTTTTTATTATCAAGTTTCTCCAACAATAATTGTTTTTTGTTCAACAAAGATTATCAGGAGTACTATGGAAAAGATCTGCATTGTAAGAAGGCGTCAACAATACGCCCAACCGGAAGTTAAACTTCCACAACCGGAAAAGAGTGATACTATTCCTACCAAAGCCGTTGCCAGCAGCATCGCCATAGATAATCGCATCGAATTCCCTGATAAAAAACCTGATAAAAGGATAGAAGAGGAATATCTCAACAGCATCGACAAGCAGAACCAAAGCGAATCTCCAAATAAGAAAATAGTAGAGGAATTTGTAAGAAGCTTCGCCATGGAGAACCAAAGCGAATTTCCGGATGAAAAAACAGCGGAAGAATTTGTCAGCAGCGTCGACATGCAGAATCAAAATGAATTTCCAGATAAAAAAATAGTAGAAGAATTCATCGACAATTCCTCTTCTGTTATTTCCATCATTATGACAAAAGAACAGTCCGCGCTTTTACAACAATCAGAATATATAAAAGACTTGTTGAGCGGAACAAAAAATGATCCGTCATTTGATATAAAACTTAATGCTGATGGACAACTTGCTATTAATTTTCGTTTTAATGATTCTTTGCTTTTAAGAATGCTGGCTCCCAATCAAGTTTGTCAGATGCTCCAAGTCAGCCGCAGCTTTTTGCAAAAACTTGTCCATGAGAAGAAGATTAATAGTTACAAACTGGGAAGAATGAGACGCTTTTTACTGGAAGATATACTGGAATATTTGAGTAATGATGCTCAATTCGCTCAACTCAACAATGAACATTAAATTTGTTTTATTATTTAATACTGAAGGATAAACTTTATATATTTTGTAATGGGTTATTAGGAGAAGAAAGATGTATAGCGATTATTGGAATTTAACTAAGCCACCTTTCGACAATGTTCCTGATGCTTCAATGTATGTGGACTGCCATGAATCCATGGAAAATGTTATTGCTGAAACAATTTATGCCATTAAAGAGGGCAATGAATGTCTCACCGTCATTGTTGGCGAAGTTGGTTTAGGTAAAACTCTTTCCCTGCGAGTAATCATTGATTCATTGGAGCCGGAAAGATACAAAGTCGCTTTAATTACCAATCCCGCTCTTTCTTTCGTACAATTGTTAAAAGAAATTATCGGACAGATAACAGGTAAGCAATGTGAAATAAAAAATAAGGTCGATTTGCAGGAAAAATTTAATCGTCTTCTTTTTGAAACAGCAGACCAGGGCAAAAAAATTGTAATTGTTATTGATGAAGCCAATGTCTTGTCTCCCACTAATTTAGATGATTTACGACTTTTAACCAATATGCAGGATGACGATCGTAATCTTTTTACCTTGCTTCTTGTCGGCCAGATGGAATTTGCGCAGACATTAGAACATCCTAAACGGGCTAATTTATTTCAACGGATTGGCACTTATGGTCATTTAGAAAAACTGCCCTCAGAGGAAGCTGTTAAAACTTATATTGAAGCAAGACTCAAGATTGCCGGCACTCAAAGAAAAATATTTGACGATGACGCCATTCCCGTAATCTGGGAATTTTCCGAACACGGTGTACCCCGCCTGATTAATAAGATATGCAAACTTTGTATAAAAGCAGGCGAAACTAACGAATTTGAATCCATATCCGGTGAAGTTGCTGTGCAAATCGCCGATCGCTTTAAAAAATTAAGCAAAACCTCTTTGAAAAAACACAAGCCGCAGACCCGTCCAGAGGCAGAGCCATCCGGTGAAAGCATTGAAGAACCGGAAACTGAAAAAACATCCAGAGCTTCAGTTCCAAAGAAAGAGGTACCTAAAACAGAAGCTCCTTCAGAGCCTATTCCCCCTCAATGGGAAGAAGCCAGACCTGTTCGACCGAGAATGGAAATGCCGGGGCAGCCTCCTGCACGGCCTATTCCTCCTCTACGGGAAGAAGCCAGACCTGTTAGACCGAAAATGGATATGCCGGGGCAGCCTCCTGCACGGCCTATTCCTCCTCAACGGGAAGAAGATAGACCTGTTTCACCGGGAATCGAAATGCAGGAACAACCTTCTGCAGAATCTATTCCTTCCCAATGGGAAGAAGATAGACCTGTTTCACCGGGAATCGAAATGCAGGAGCAACCTTCTGCAGAATCTATTCCTTCCCAACGGGAAAAAGATAGACATGTTCAATCGGGAATCGAAATGCAGGAGCAACCTTCTGCAGAATCTATTCCTTCCCAATGGGAAGAAGATAGACCTGTTCCACCGGGAATGGAAATGCAGGAACAACCTTCCATAGCGCCTATTCCTCCTCTACGGAGGGCCAGACCTTTTCCACCGAGAATGGATATGCCCCAACAACCACCTTCCGCGGCGCCTATTCCACCTCAGTGGGAAGAAGATAGACCTATTCCACCCAAAACAGTGCCACTGGCAAAACCTTCTACAAATTATGTCCCTATTCAGGGTGTGCCCCTTGCGAGAACTTCTGCAAATAATATTCCTCCTCAACGGGAAGAATCTAAACCTGTTGGGCCAAGAACGGTAATGCCCCGGCCTCCCGTAGCGCCTATTCCTCCTCAACGAGAATCCAGACCTGTTGAGACAAAACAAAAAGAAGTGGAAGAGCAGCCAATACAAGTGGAGGAAGAAGTTTACGAAGATGTATTAATCGGCAAACAGAAGATCAAACTGGCTATTCCTGCTAATACTATAAGACAAGCGCAATCGGCAAGCGCTGAAAACAAAAACAAACTGGCGGGATATTGGTCAGCACAAATCCTTAAAGGAAATCCGCAAATGATGCATGCATCAATTTCTGATCCGGTTGCTATTTGGTTTGAAGTCAAAAATGTTATTTTAAAGAAATTCAACAGCACCTAAAACACAAATTGAAATCATGACATCATTATGAAAATCAGGTATAAACAATTTTGGAAAAGATAACATCCGAAAAACAGTTTAATGCTCGATCAGATAACAAAAAGTTGATCATCGCTCGTCGCAATAAATGTATTGGAAAAGATACTCATTCTTCCGATGATTACGTCAATCTGGGTCTTTTTCATCTGGATAATAGAGATTATGATAAGGCTTTAGAATGTTTTCATAAAATAACAGAACTGGAACCAAACAATCCCAAAACTTTTATAAATCTTGGATATATCTATGAAAGAATGGATATGTTTGATTCTGCAAAAAAATGCTACGAAAAAGCATTGGAAGTAGATTCTTACAATATCGAAGCGATTATCAAAATCGGCCATATATTGGAGTTGCAAGGAGATTATCACAACGCTTTAGAACAATACACAAGAGCTATTGAAATTGCTCCACAGGATGTCGAACCTCGTTTTTGTTTAGCGACTCTGTATGATAGACATGATATGTATGATGAAGCGGAGGAAGAATATGAAAATATTATTGAGATTAATCCAAAACATACGAAGGCTCTGCACAATTTAGGCAGAATTCATTTTCAAAACGGAGATTATGCCAAAGCCTCAAAAAGTTTCCATAGTGTATTAAAAATTGATCCTGAAAACACTGATGCACTGAACGATCTTGGTTCTGTTTATGAAATAACTAACAATGTAATACAAGCTATATCTGCTTATCGTAAAGCTCTTAAAGTTAACCCTTTAAACGAAGAAACCAACTATAATTTGGCTAATGCTTATTTTTCAGTATTCTTATCAAATCCTAATATTGTAAACATTGAAGATATTGTCGAACGTCTTCAATTTGTCCTTTCCCAAAATCCAAACAATAATAAAGTCCGGGAACTGTTGAACAAAGTTAAAGCATCTTAATACCATTTCAATTTGAAGTTGCCGCCTATCCGGCGTCAATTCCCGTCATGGTACAAATCAATTTTATTGTGCTCCCTTCGGTTGCACTCACGATCAAAGGATAACGCGGCGGCATGGAGGAGGCTTGGGCAGGCGTATTTTATATACGTTGAGGAAACCGGCGACGATGCCAACAAAGTTAGCCAAAGACCGGAAGCGCATCCCGTAAGGGGAGCGCATAATAAATCGTAACTTTACCTTGCCGGTAATTACCGCCTGCAAGGTGGTGATTACAAGCGAGATGGTATCAATTCTGAAATAAAGATTTCTTAATACGTGCGTCCACCGAACGCAGATAGACAGGAACAAATGTCTCGGCATCAAGTAATTCGTTGCGATTATACTTATCCATGCCCAGAATAGCCACAGATGAAGCCCTGATATATTGCTGCAATTCTGATGCGATACTGATTTTTTTATTTGTGTTGTTACTTATTATGCCGGCATATTTGATGGCTCCGTCACCAACAAAAATTATCTCTTGCTTGGAATCATGTGCAATTTTCTCCGGATCAATTACTTCATCTATGCCGATTTGTTCCGGAAGGCCGTTTTTTTTATACCGGAAATACGCAATATAAACCTGCCCACGCCCCGCGTCCATTACAGAACAAATCATTTTTGAACTAATTCCGGCATTCAAAGCAAGGGCCGCAAGAGAAGAAATCCCGACGGCGGGTTTTCCTGTCGCCAGCATTAATCCTTTGAGTGTACTGGCTCCAATACGCAGTCCCGTAAATGATCCGGGACCAATGGTGAAGGCAAATAAATCAATTTCGGAAATTTTTATTTTTGTTTGCAGGCAGGCTTGTTCAATCGCCGGTAAAAGCACTTCCGAATGGTTTAAATCAATATTGATAATAGCATCATATAGAATGATGTCATCTCTTAACACAGCAACCGCGGCAGTTTTGGAAGAGGTATCAAAAGCTAAAGTCAACATAGTTCACTTAAATATTTTCATTATGTCATTTACAAACTTAATGTTCAATCGCTCAATATCAATAAAAATTACAAAAAGCATCAGCATCAACAGAGCTACAAAACCTATTTGTTGAGATATTTCTTTCACTTTGACGCTTATCTCTTTTCGGGTTACAATTTCAATCAGGTAAAAGAAAATATGTCCGCCATCGAGAACGGGAATGGGGAACAAATTTATAACACCCAAATTAATAGAAAGAATTGCCATAAAGAGAATAAATGGTATGATTCCCTCCTTGGCCATAGCTCCAGATGCCTGAGCGATAAAAATGGGGCCGCCCAAAGTCCTTGGTGAAACAACCCCCTCTAACATTTTTACCACGGCAAGAATAGTCAGTTTGCTGATATCCCATGTCTTGGATATAGATCCGATGACTGCATCCCATGGATTTCTTCTTTCAATTATTGTATTTCCGGCAGGAGATACTCCAATAAGATATGTAGATTCTTCTTCACCCCAAATATTTTTCGCTTTAGACAATCTTGGTTTGATCAGAAGATGCTTCCTTTCCGCACCCCTCTCGACAATCGCTTCAATTTCCTTGCCTTTGCTGTCAGCTATTATTGGTTTTATCTCTTCCCATAAAATAATTTTACGACCATCAAGGGTAATGATTTTATCTCCATGCATCATGCCCGCTTCAAAAGCGGCGGAATCTTTTTGTACTTCACCTATGTTAGCTGTTAAATTTGGCAATCCGTACATAAAAACAACTGTGAAAATTACAATGGCCAGTAAAAAGTTAAAAACAGGGCCGGCCAAAACTATCAACATTCTTTTCCAAACCGGTTGTTTAAAAAATGATCTTTTCTCATCTTCCGGCGGCAATTCTTCATTGCCGGATTCACCCAGAAGTTTGACAAATCCTCCTAAAGGAATCCAGGAAAGCGCATACTCCGTCTCCCCTATTTTCTTGCCAATTATCTTTGGTCCAAAACCGAGAGAAAACTTAAGAACTCCTACTCCCGCAATTCGGGCTGCTATAAAGTGGCCAAATTCATGGACAAAAATAAGAATGCTAAGTAAAATTATAAAAGAAATTAAAGTAATCACGATATCATCCTTTCGATTATTTTTTCAGTTTCTCTCCTGGCCCATAAATCGGTTTGGAGAATATCATCCAAAGACGGATTGTAAATAACGTTATTAAGAGCGAGAACATCTTCGATGATTCCTGGCAAATCAATAAATCTAACCTTCTTCTTCATGAACGCGGATACGGCAACTTCATCCGCGGCATTGAGAACAACAGGAGCCGTGCCGCCGCAAATACCTGCTCTATAAGCAATATCCAGGCAGGGGAATTTCTTTATATCCGGTTTGTAAAATTCCAGATTCCCTGTTTTTATAAGATTTAGAGATTGAAGATCATTAATAATTCTTTCCGGATAAGTCAAGGCATAAGCAATAGGTATTTTCATATCCGGCACACCCATTTGGGCTAAATATGCGCCGTCAATAAATTCAACCATGGAGTGAACTATGCTTTGCGGGTGAATTAAAACATCTATAGCACTGATATCCACATTAAACAACCACTTGGCTTCAATCACTTCCAGTCCCTTATTCATCATGGAAGCTGAATCGATGGTTATTTTCTTTCCCATCTTCCAGTTGGGATGATGTAATGTTTGATCAAGACTGACCTTCTTCAATTGATTTGGCGTAAAATTTAAGAATGGCCCTCCTGAAGCGGTCAAAATTATCCGCCGCAAATTTTCGCGCCTGCTTCCCTCCAGACACTGAAATATCGCGCTGTGCTCACTATCAACAGGGATAATTTTCACCCCTTTTTTATTCGCTCTTCGGGTTACAATTTCTCCGGCCATTACCATTGTTTCTTTATTGGCCAATGCGATATCATTGCCCGCTTCAATTGCCGCAAGCGTCGGCACTAATCCGGCAGATCCCGATATGGCTGAGATAACAATGGCTGAAGGAAATGAAGCAATCTCCTTTAAGCCTTCTTCACCGTAATATATTCTAACCTTACTTTTGGCGGCCAATGCTTTGCCAAGCGTCAGAGCGTTATCTTTACTGCCCACGGCAACCAGTTTTGGATGAAATTTTTCTATCTGCTTTTTGAGTAGTTTGATATTTTCCCCGGCGGCGAGGGCCACGACGTCAAAACGTTCCGGATTTTTCTCAATAACATTCAGCGCGCTGCATCCAATTGAACCTGTCGAACCTAAAATTGATATTTTTTTCATTTAGTTAATCACAAATATGCGGTAGTAATAAACAAAAGGAGCGATAAAAAGCAGGCAATCCAAACGATCAAGGATTCCTCCATGACCGGGCAGAATCGAACTTGCATCCTTCAGGTGGTAAGTTCTTTTAATGGCAGATTCACAAATATCTCCCAGTTGCCCGATGATACTGCCCGCAAAAGCGAGGATTGCTATTTTAGTAAGCGGTATTTCCGGCAATAAATAATAACTGAAAATCAGACAAGCCACTGTGCTTCCGAAGACCAATCCTGCCAAACCTTCCACAGTTTTACCGGGGCTGACAAAAGGGGCTAATTTTCGTTTGCCGAAATATTTACCGATATACAGCGCGAATATATCCCCTATGAAGGCAAGGATCAAAACAAACAATATCCACAATGACCCTTTATCCATCATTCGCAATGCAATAAAATACGACATAAGAAAAGGTATATACATTATGCCAAAGATTACTTTGGCAACTGATAAAGCATCGAAATTCGATTCTTTAATCGACAGGATAAATAAAATAAAGGCAATCAATACCGCAGAAGCCAGCACGGCAGTTAAATACTGATTGTTTCCACGTAAAACAATCAAAGGAATCACTATCGCAAAGATCATGCTTTCAATTTTTTCCATTATAAAACCATTTCCGAAAACCATTTTATTATATTCCCAGACTCCGCCCAGAGTAACTATAACAATCACAGCCGCGAAAATTGTTTCCGAACAGAATAAAATAATGACAGCTAATACAGGCGCCACAATTAAACCCGTTAGCCATCTCTTGATAAATGAATTCCCTGTCTTTGACATTAATTCCAACCTTCAATTTTAAATATCTATGGTTTGGCAGCGAGAATTTCTTTCCATCAACTGTTCACTGGTTAGACCAAAACGTCTTTCACGTTTCTGATAGCTGGCAATCGCTTTGAAAAGATCATCCTTTGCAAAGTCGGGCCAGAGGACTTTTGTAAAATATAATTCTGTATAGGCCATCTGCCAGAGCAAAAAATTACTGATGCGATACTCGCCGCTGGTACGAATTAACAGATCAGGATCCGGCATGCCGCAGGTGTATAAATAACTGTTAAAAGTTTCTTTATTAATATTATTTACGTCAATTTTACCATCTTCATTATCTTTAATTATTTTTTTTACAGAGGAGATAATTTCATCTTTGCCTCCATAACTTAAAGCGAGATTTAAAATCATCTTATCATTTTTTGATGTGCTTTCTTTTGCCTGCAGGAGTTTTTCTTTTACCGATGGATATAATCGATCTATTTCTCCAATAGTTGTTAGTCTTATCCCCTGTTTTTGCAATTCTTTTGTTTCTTTGATTAAATATTCTTCGAGTAATAACATTAAAGCTTGAACTTCTTTTGCCGGACGTTCCCAGTTTTCTATGGAAAATGCGAATAAAGTAAGATATTTTATGCCGATTTCACGACATGTGCGCACTACCGTCCTTACGGCCTGGGATCCTTTTCTATGCCCCCTGATTCTACCGATCGCGTGTTTTTCCGCCCAACGGCCGTTACCATCCGGAATTATGGCTATGTGTTGAGGTAATTTATTCAAGTCAATTTTAATCACTTATAATCTCCAGATATATTTTACTCTAATTGACAAAGCAATTTTTTTCAACAGGCAATCTTATGAAGAATATATTTAAAATTTTATTAATCAGCGAAATACACCGACCGAAAATATATCATTTCGCCTTTAAAGACAACGGGGCGGAAAAAAGAAGGCTTGTGCAGGCGTATATGAGCCACACCATAATGGCATGGCCGATCGGTAAGGAAGTAATCTATTTATATTGTGTTCCCTTTCGGAGATACACCCCGGTATCCTGATTTTGAGAAAGCCGGCGATGATATCAACAAAGTCAGCCTTAAAAGCAAATTGGTGTCAGCCAAAAAAACAAATGGGGAGTTCCATAACCCCCCATTTTTATATTTATGTAAAATCCGGTTTAAACCTCCATTATTTCTTTTTCTTTTGCCACCAGTATTTTATCTGTTTTTTCAATATATTGATCAACTAGTTTTTGAACTTCTTCTTGAGCAGTAAAAAGTTCGTCTTCAGATATTTTATTGTTCTTCTTTAGACTTTTTAATTCTTCGTTGGCGTCTCTACGTGCGTTGCGTAACTTGATTTTTCCTTCTTCGGCCATCTTCTTTACAACCTTGGCAATTTCTTTGCGCCGTTCTTCTGTTAATTGAGGAATAGAAAGACGCACTGCTTTTCCGTCGTTTGATGGAGTTAACCCCAAATCCGATTTCTGGATAGCCTTCTCAATTGCGCCAATTATTGAAGCATCCCAGGGAACAATAAGAATTAAACGGCCTTCCGGAATAGAAATATTAGCTACCTGCGCAATGGGGGTAGGAACATCGTAATAATCAACTTTGATTCCATCCAATAATGAAATTGACGCTCTGCCTGTTCTTACCCTGCTGAAAGATTTGCTTAAACCGCCTATCGTTTTTTCCATATCTTCTTTAAACTTCTGAAAAACAGCTTCTTTCATATCATTCTCCTACATAAGTACCAATTTTTTGACCACAAATTGCTCTGCGAATATTCCCCTTCTTTTGCAAATTAAAAATAATAATTGGTAACAAATTATCACGACAAAGCGATATCGCGGTTGCATCCATTACTTTAAGGTTTTTTGTTAACACATCAATATAACTTATTTTATTAAACATCACTGCTGTTTTGTCTTTTATTGGATCGGCATTGTAAACACCATCCACCTTGGTTGCTTTCATGATTACGTCAGCCTTCATTTCCACAGCTCTGAGCGCCGCTGCAGTATCGGTTGAGAAATAAGGATTTCCCGTACCTCCGGCAAAGATAACAATTCTTCCCTTCTCCAGATGACGAACAGCCCGCCGCTGAATAAACGGCTCGGCTATCTCTCTCATCTCAATAGAGGACTGAACACGAGTAGGCAGACCTCGTTCCTCCAGTGCGCTTTGAAGAGCAAGACTGTTGATGACAGTTGCCAGCATTCCCATATAATCTGCGGTTGTCCGATCCATTCCTTTGGCACTTGCCTCTATGCCGCGAAAAATATTGCCCCCACCGATTACAATTCCCAATTGGATATGAAACCCGGACAGAGACTTTATTTCACCAGCTATATAATTGGCCACATTCGGATCAACACCGCCGGATTGTTTTCCTAAAAGCGCTTCGCCGCTGATCTTTAAAAGAATTCTTTTATAAGCAACTTTTTGATTTACAATCATTATTGCTTTATTTCCTCGCCAAGCTGAAAGCGGGCAAAACGACGGATAATAATATTTTCTCCTGTTTTTGCAATCATATTGCTGATCAGAGTTCCGATGGTGATATCCTGATTCTTAACAAATTTCTGTTCAGTCAGGCAAACATCCTCGTAATATTTTTTAAGTTTTCCTTCGATAATCTTATCCCAAATTTTTTCCGGTTTCTTTTCTTCGCGTAATTGACTGCGGTAAATTTCCTTCTCTCTTTCCATTGCAACTTCCGGAATCTCATCCGGACGCACATACAACGGATTAGATGCAGCAATGTGCATGGCAATATCTCTGGCCATTGTCTGGAAGTCGGCCGTTTTAGCGACAAAATCAGTTTCACAATTTATTTCGACCATTACGCCTATTTTACCGCCCATATGAATGTATGAAGCTACAGTACCGTCCTTAGCAGCTTTGGACGATCTCTTTGTTGCCGCGGAGAGTCCTTTCTTTCTTAAGTAATCAATCGCTTTTTCAAAATCACCATCTACCGCTGCAAGCGCTTCTTTGCAATCCATCATGCCCGCACCGGTTTTTGTTCTCAATTCTTTAACCATTGCTGAAGATATTTCCAATTTAATTTTCCTCCCTTAATACTTTAATAAATCCAAGGTAGCGTAAAAGCTGTTTAAATGATTTTCATGCATTTATTCCTACTTTTCAATACTATTATCCATTTCTACACTTTCCGGAATATCCGCTTCCACCGGCTTTACTTCGACAACCGGCTCTGTTTCTTTATTTGATTCTGCTGTCATTTTTTCTTCAAAACGTTTTTTACCTTCCAAAACCGCATCAGCAAATTTAGACGTGAATAATTTAATTGCTCTGATGGCGTCATCATTTCCCGGGATAACATAATCAATATTGTCAGGATTACAATTGGTATCAACGATAGCCGCTATGGGAATCCTTAATTTTTTCGCTTCATTAACTGTTATATGTTCTCTGCTGGGATCAACAATAAACACCGCCGCCGGCGCAGACTTCATATTTCTAATTCCGCCTAAAACATTTTCCAGTTTTTCCTTTTCTTTTTGCATTTTGGTTATTTCTTTTTTCGGAAAAGCATTAATGGAATCATCAGCAAACATATCCGTCAAAGTGTTTAAACGATCTATGCTTTTTTTAATGGTAATGAAATTAGTCAACATACCGCCGAGCCAGCGCTGATTGACATAGGGCATGCCGCAACGCATGGCTTCTTCTTTAATGGCTTCCTGTGATTGCTTTTTTGTTCCGACAAAAAGAACCTCTTTGCCCTGGCTTACAGTATCAATAACGAAGTTGTACGCCGCTTGAAACAGACCGACTGTTTGCTGTAAGTCAATAATGTAGATATTGTTTCTCGCCCCAAATATGTATGGTTTCATCTTGGGATTCCACTTGTTTGTCTGATGCCCGAAATGGACACCCGCTTCCAGTAAAAGTTTCATTGAAATTGCTGACATTTTTTTCTCCTTATTTGTTTTTTTCCTCCATCCTCTTCACCTTACACGGCAAACTTAAATTTTAAGCAACATGCCGGTAATCCAAGAATGTGTGAAATTTATTGGGCGGCAATTAACATAAACAAACTAAATAATCAAGTTTAAATAACTGTAATTTAATATATTTTATCTATCGTTTAAGTTGAATATTCGGAGTTTATTTTTACATAATCATAAGAAAGGTCCGAAGTATAAACATAATACGATTTATCTCCCCCTCCCAAGTCAACCTGCACCTCAATTCGATCCCTCTGAAATATTTCTTTTAATTTATTTACATTAAAATCGAGTGGTGAATTTTGGGAAAATATCAATATATCTCCTATAGATAAGCTAATTTTTTCTTTTTCCATAGTTATTCCGGACGCGCCGAGTGCGGCAATTATTCTTCCCCAATTAGGGTCCTCTCCAAAAAATGCGGTTTTTACTAAATTAGAGTTAGCAATAGAATAAGCGGCGCACCTTGCGTCCGATTTTGATTTGGCGCCATTTACCGTTATGGAAACAAATTTTGTAGCCCCTTCGCCATCCTTAACAACCGCCTGGCAAAGTTCCATTAAAACATCCGTCAACATTTCACGAAAATGCTGCAGGCGGGCTTGCACCTTTTCCAGTGGGTTGTTGCCGGCCAAACCATTGGCTAAAATAATTGCCATATCATTCGTGCTCATGCAGCCGTCAACACTGATGGAATTGAAGGTAGAATTAATCGCCTGATGGAAAACCGTGTTGAGAGCTTTGTAATCAATTAAAGCGTCAGTCATTACATAAGTCAACAGAGTGGCCATATTGGGTTCAATCATGCCGGCTCCTTTGGCTATGCCGCATATTGTAATATCCTTTGCCCCGACTACTCCTTTGCGTATAGCAATCTTGGGATATTTATCTGTCGTCATCATCGCAGTTTCCGCGTCTTCAATGCCTGCGTCATTTAATCCCTTGACCAGTTTGCCTATGCCGCTTTCTATCTTTTTTACGGGAAGCCTCTTTCCAATAACTCCTGTCGAACCCATCAATACAAGTTCATCCCTTATATTCAATTGTTTAGACAAAACATCTGAAATTACTAACGCGTCCCTGTAACCTTCTTTTCCCGTTGCTGCATTGGCGCAACCGCTATTGGTGATTATTGCCTGAGCGATCCCTTTTTTAACGCGTCCCTCATTAATTAATAATGACGGCGCTTTAAAGGTATTTTTTGTGAATACAGCCGATACTTTCGCGGGCACAGTCGAATAAATTAAGCCAAGGTCTTTCTGATCATTCTTTTTAATTCCGACGGAAATTCCATTGGCCAAAAAACCAGGTACGCTATATTTTGTTTTGTTTTTAACCATTGAAACCAACTCCTTCTAAAATAACTTAAGCACCGCAACACTTCTTATATTTCTTGCCGCTTCCACATGGACAAGGATCATTCCGTCCGGTCTTGGCGCCCTCATGCTTAATTGTTTTCGCTTCCGGCACATCTTCTCCACGGCTCATGATGTAATCCTGTTTTTGTTTCTGCCGTATTTCTTCTACTTCTTCCTCTCTTTGAATTCTAATCAAACATAACTTTTCCAACACATCCATCTTAATGCGTAAAATCATTTCCATAAACATTTCATATCCTTCACGCTGATATTCCCGCACAGGATCTTTCTGGGCATAGCCGCGCAAACCGATACCTTCTCTTAAATGATCCATTGCCAGCAAATGTTCTTTCCATTGAGTATCTATTGCCTGCAACATAATCACTTTTATCAAGTAATCCATGAGTTCTTTGCCAAATTCATTTTC
>Ga0074045_10000815_pt1 | contig 30572 bp, 32 predicted proteins | sample BogForMeECP23OM2_FD_94442 | JGI IMG/M metagenome (GOLD analysis project Ga0074045, IMG submission 94442) | Bog forest soil microbial communities from Calvert Island, British Columbia, Canada - Bog Forest MetaG ECP23OM2 | ecosystem: Environmental > Terrestrial > Soil > Wetlands ...
AACAACTGCTGTCCCTGCTGGCGGAGAAGTCGTTTCGCCTGGGTGAATTCAAGCTTTCCAGCGGCGGCGCCAGCGACTACTACATCGACTGCCGGCTGACCACGCTCGACGCCACCGGCGCGCTGTTAACCGGACAAGCTGTTCTCGCGGAGATCCAACGCCAGGGATGGAATGCCAACGCCATTGGCGGAATGACTATGGGGGCAGACCCTATCGTAGTTGCAACCTCGGTGATCAGCGCGCAGCAAAACAAGCCGATACACGGCTTTCTGGTACGCAAGGCTGAGAAGACGCATGGTACAGGACAGCGCATCGAGGGCTTTCGTCAGAAGTCGGCGCGAGTGGTTATCGTGGATGACGTGTGCACCACCGGCGCCTCCACCGTCCAGGCCATTGAGGCGGCACGCGAGTTTGGATTCGAGATTGTTGGTGTGCTGTGTCTGGTGGAGCGGCAAGAAGCGGGCGGACGCGTCAACGTGGAGAAAGCCGCGGCGCCGGCGCAGTTCGTTGCGATGTTTACCGCGAACGAGGTTCGCGCCGAGCACGTGAAGCAGTGATCCGTGGTCAGTTGTCAGTGATCAGTTGTCAGCTAGTAGGATGTGAAGGTTGAATTGTATTCTCGTGTCATCCTGAGCGGAGGTTCGGCCGCTTGCGGACGAACCGGAGTCGAAGGACCCCTATACCGCAAGAAATGTTTTCCCAGCTATAGGGGTCCTTCGACTCGTCGCTGCGCTCCTCGCTCAGGATGACACAGACTTCGAACTAGACAGCGAACTACTGGCATCTGACAACTGACCACTGGCCATTGACAACTAAATGATCAAGACCCTGGAATGGACGAACGACGGTGTGCGCTTCATCGATCAGACGAAGCTGCCCACGGAAGAGACCTACGTCACCTGCAAGAGCTACGAAGAGGTCGCCGACGCGATCCGCACCATGATCGTGCGCGGCGCGCCCGCCCTCGGGGTCACGGCTGCGATGGGAGTTGCTCTCGGGGTGCGCGACTCGCAGGCCGCCAACCATGAGGGGCTGAAGCGCGATTTCGACCACATCTGCGAAGTGCTGGCAGCCACGAGGCCGACCGCGGTCAATCTCTTTTGGGGCATCCGCCGCATGCGGACAAAGTTCGAGCAGCTCAGCCTGCTGACCATCCGCGATATCAAGCGGGAGCTCATCGCCGAGGCGCAGCGCATGCTGGTGGAAGACATTGCCGCCAACCAGGCGATGGGCAAACACGGTGCGGTGCTGTTGCCGTCGAGTGGCGGAATCCTCACCCACTGCAACGCGGGCGCGCTGGCGACCTGCGGCTACGGCACGGCGCTGGGCGTGATTCGCGCCGCGGTGGAATCGGGGAAGAAGCTGCACGTGTTTGCCGACGAGACCCGCCCGTTTCTCCAGGGTTCGCGTCTGACAGCGTGGGAGTTGATGAAAGACAACATTCCCACCACGGTCATCTCCGACAACATGGCGGGCGCGATCATGCAGCAGGGCAAGATTGACGCGGTGATTGTGGGCGCGGACCGCATCGCGGCCAATGGCGACGTGGCCAACAAAATCGGCACCTACACGGTGGCGGTGCTGGCCAAAGAGCACGGCATTCCGTTCTATGTCGCCGCTCCTTTTTCGACGGTCGATCTTGAGACTCCCGACGGCAGCGGGATTCCGATCGAACAGCGGGCTTCCCGCGAGGTGACCCATCTCGCCGGAAAGCAGATTGCGCCTGACGGCGTCAGCGTGGAAAACCCGGCGTTCGATGTCACGCCTGCGAGCTACGTGACGGCCATCATTACCGAACGCGGAGTGGCAAGGACGCCATACGCGGAGTCACTGCGCGGGTTAGCGGGTGAAGGTTGACACCGGCTTGATTGAGGTGGGCAATCCAAGTGTAGCGGCGTTTAGAGTGGAGCACCGCTTCAGCGGTGCATTACAGCGGTAGTGTTGGAAACCGGCTTTAGCCGCTGAGGTAACTCATCCAGCACAAGGGCCCGATTCAGGGACGAATAGCGATATCTCTCGGCCGTGTCAGCGAGCCCAGCCTTTACCGGGTTTTGGTGAATGTAGCTCCGATACTTCTCCAATTCAGCCGCATCGCGAACTCGCCGATCCACAAAACTCTTCTGCCAAATTGCATACCGCACTCCGAACCGCTTGCCCGCTTGATAAGAAAAGCCGCCCTTTATGAACTGTATTGCCCGCTCCAGGGTTGAGCCTTCCGGCACGGTAAGGATCAGATGAAAATGATTGGGCATCACGACAAAAGCGTGCACCTGAAATCTGTCTGCATCCCGGTAATGAAAGAGCGTTTCGCAAAACAGCTCTGCCATGTGGTCCGACTGCAGCAGGTTCTGTTTGAAGGAAGTCCCGGCGGTAACAAAGTAAGTGGCGGCGGTGGTTGTTCCTCGATAAGGAATGGCCATAAGTTCGTTTCCTCAGCGGCTAAAGCCGCTTTTCCTAAGAAGTCGCTTTAATGCACCGCTAAAGCGGTGCTCCACCCAGTAGCGACCGAAGCGCTATCGCCAGACGAAGCAACGCATCGACATTCATCGTTTATCACACGCCGCCAGCTATTGTCAGTGAGGTTTGAACGCCGCTCCAGCCGGACAACCGCGGGAGACGACCATCCAGTCTGCATTGAGGGCCACACAGCGTGCAGTTTGCGCGCGGAGTGGCGCGCGCGCCCGATGGGGAGTCGTTGCGGGGGCTGGCGGAGGTGAAGGTCGCGACCTAGCCAAAAGCGGTGCTCCGTCCGAAGCGCCGACACTGACCAGCTTCTATATAGATAATTATTAAGCAAACAAATAGTTAACGTTATGGTAAACAACAGAACCAGGCTATGTCATACATCGCTTTGTATCAGGGCACGGCTTCAGCCGTGCCGTTCCGCAGAATGAAATGGCCTGGGCTTTAGCCCCTGAGGGAACTCGACTTCCCAATGCCCACAAGCGAATTCCCTCCGCGGCTAAAGCCGGCCGAATCCCGAGGCTTACGGCGCGCCTGAAGGCGCGCCCTTTCAAAGCAAAGCGCGAAAGCAAGTGCCATAAGCAGAATGTCAACGAGCCATTGTGTGTGTAGGAGCTCGTCCGTCCCTGAAGAAGCCGCTTCCATCTCCCACCCAGACCGGAAAAATGGCACTAAGGCTGGGGCTGTCGTAGCTCGGCCCAGATTTTGTCCACTTGCAGCTCGGCGTCCTCCATCGAGCCGGAGTTGTCGATGACATAGTCGGCGTGGCGGGCCTTCTCTTCGTCGGTGAATTGCGCCGCGCTTCGCCGTTCCACTTCAAGCCGGGCGGCGTCGAGTGACACGTTCGTGCGATGGGCAAAGTGCTCGACCTTGCGCTGCAAATTGCAGGTGACGACGATGACTTTGTCGAAGTCCTTATGCGCGCCGGCTTCGATGAGCAGCGCTGCCTCGACCACCGCGATGCCGTGGGGATCGAGACGCTCGACCTCATCCATCCAGCCATTCTGGCGCCTCACCACTTCGGGATGAACGATGGCGTTCAATTCGGCAATGCGGTGGGGGAAAACAAGGTTGGCGAGCCGAGTGCGATTGACGGTACCGTCGTCGTTGAGGATTTCGCGGCCAAAGTGGCGGACGACTTCGTCGTAGGTTGCGGCCCCGGGAGCATAAACCTGGTGCGCGAGGGCGTCCGCCGACAAGTAATGCGCGCCGCGCTTGACCAGCATGGCCGCGATGGTGGACTTGCCGCAGGCGACACCGCCGGTCAGTCCTACACGAAGCATGCTTCACCCGAAAGCACGGACTTGTTTGCAGAGTGCATTGTTACATTTCGGCAACAGAACCCACGCAGTATATAACCGATCAGGCAGCCGGCGAACGGCTGCCTTTTACTGCCTCACCAGACTCCAGCGCCTGCCTTGCAGGGCATGCAATTGCATTCCTTACGATGGCTTGATGACCTTTTTATAAAAAACTTATGACTCCGGGAGTTGAATGGAACTGGAGTTCCTTTTGCAGCCAAGACTTCAGTCTTCCCGGAGCTTCCGGGCATGAGTTCCTCCGCTCTGGTCCAGTACGCCGCTTTTCTTCTGGCGGTGACGCTGCTGGTGAAACCGGTGGGACGTTACATGGCCCGTGTCTTCACCGGTGAGAGCACTCCCCTCGATCCTCTGTTATGCCCGTTGGAGCGCTTGATTTACCGGCTGACGGGAGTGCAGCCGAAATCGGAGATGCGCTGGCAGGAGTACGCCCAGGCGTTCGTCATCTTAGGGATGGTGGGCACGCTGTTGCTTTACGCCATCTTGCGGTTGCAACGGCTTTTGCCCTGGTTTTATCCCGCCTACATGACCACGCCCATGACGCCGGACTTGGCGATAAACACTGCGGTCAGCTTCTCTACCACCACCACATGGCAAGCCTACGCAGGAGAAAGCACGCTGAGCTACTTCAGCCAGATGGCGGGGCTCACGGTGCAGAATTTTCTCGCGGGTGCGGCGGGACTGGCAGTGGGCGTAGCTTTCATCCGTGGCGTGGCACGCGATCGGGTGGAGACGCTGGGTAACTTCTGGGTCGATCTGGTGCGGTCGATCCTTTGGGTGCTGCTGCCTCTGTCGCTGGTTGGCGCGCTCGTGCTGGTATGGCAGGGCGTGCCCATGAACTTCCAAGCTTACGCGCAGGCGACAGGTCTCGAAGGTGCGCGGCAGACGATTGCTCAGGGACCGGTTGCCGCGCTGGAAATCATCAAGAACCTGGGCACCAATGGCGGCGGCTTTTTCAACGCGAATGGCGCCCATCCGTATGAGAACCCCACTCCACTGTCGAACTTCATCGAAATGCTGGCCATCGCGGTGCTCCCGGCTGCCTTCACTCATACCTACGGATTGATGGTGGGACGGCCGCGCCATGGCTGGGTCCTCTACCGGGTCATGGTCCTGCTGTTCGTCGCTGGACTGCTGGTCTGCGGCTGGTCGGAGCAGCGTGGCAATCCCCGATTCCCGCAAGCGTTGGCGGCCCAGGCCAGCGGCACGCAAGCGGGCGGCAACATGGAAGGCAAGGAAGTCAGGTTCGGCATCACCTCGTCGGTGCTGGCGGCGGTAACCACCTCCAACGGCGCAACCGGCTCCTACAACTCGATGCAGGACAGCTACACGCCGCTCGGCGGGATGGTGCCGCTAGTCAACATGCTGCTCGGGGAGATAATTTTTGGCGGGCTGGGAACAGGAATCTACAGCATCGTCATGATCGCGCTGGTAGCAGTGTTTCTCGCGGGGCTGATGATCGGACGCACGCCTGCGTACCTGGGTAAACAAATTCGGGCGTCGGAAAGCAAAATGCTCATGCTGTACATACTGGCCAGTTCCATCTCCATCCTGCTGTTCACCGCCTTAGCGGTGCAAACCAAGGCGGGGCTTGCCGGTCTGGTAACCAATACAGGCACACACGGTTTCACGGAGATCCTGTTCGCTTATGCTTCGGCCAATGCCAACAACGGCCAGAACTTCGCGGGGCTCACTGCGAACACCACCTTTTACAACTTGACAACTGCCATAACCATGATGGTGGGGCGCTTCGGCCTGGCGATTCCGGCGCTAGCGCTGGCGGGGTTATTCGCGGCCCAGCAGCCAACGCCTGAGACCGTGGGCACGCTACCGAACAGCTCGTTGTCGTTCGCGGTGTTGCTGACTTGTACCGCGCTGATCGTCTCCGCCCTCAGCTATATTCCGGCCCTGGCGCTGGGACCGATTCTGGAGCACCTGACGATGGTGCACTAAAGCAGTTTCTGAGTAGCTGTAGTCTCTTTGAAAGGGCACGGCTTTAGCGGTGCCGATCGGCGCTATAAAGACTCGGCCTTTAGGCCCTGAGGTACGTTCCCTCAGCGGCTAAAGCCGATCGCTCCGGGCGACCTTTTCGGCACGCCTGAAGGCGTGCCCTTTCAAAGCGGGCTACACCAACTATGAAACTGCTATAGAACGGCGAGTTGACGCGCCGAGGCGCTCTGCTTGACGGGTACAATTCACATGCAGCCGCCGGAAGGAGCCGAGAGCGATGCCATCGAAGCAACGTAAGCCGAAGCCGTTCCGCGCCGCGTCTGCGGTGAAGGCGGCGGCCCGCGAAGCGATAGGCACACCCCCGCCTACGCGCGCCGAACCCGGCGACAAAAAGCGGAAATCCGAGGCCGGGAAACACAAGCCGACTCTGAGCAAGCTGCTGGGAGACGCGGGCGAGTAAAGCGGGTCTCTGCCCGGCGCTGGTTTCAGCTCTCTCCGGGAGTCAGTCAGACTCGTTGCTGTAAACCGGCTCGTGCCTTTCGAACGGACTGTCGAGACCGCCGGCGGTCCCGAAAGCCGCTTCATCGGCAATCTTCTGTAGCGACTGCTCAAATTCGCGGCTGCGCCACCGCACCACCAGGCGCTCTTTACGCTCGACGCCGTGGCCGTAACAGAGAGGGCAAATTACTTCATTTTTATCTGGGTCCATGATCAACAAATACGCCACTTGATGGGTGTGCGCAGTGAGCCAGGTCACGCGAAACTGTGAGACAGGGCCACTTCGGGAATTGCGGCTGAGACATTTATTTTTCTGGCGAGAATTTTCCCGCTGTGCCATGCTACCGAGTGATGGGATTCTGCATCTGAGGTCTCATGTCGATTCAATCGGAATACGAACTGGAGCAATTACGCATCGTCGGCAGGATCGTCCGGCTGGCGTTGCAGGCGATGTCTGCCGCGGTGGAAGTGGGCGTTACAACCGCGCAGCTCGATGCCGTGTGCGCGCGGGTATTGGCCGAACACGAGGCTGTGGGGGCGCCGAAGAAGGTGTACGGGTTCCCCGGCACGGCCTGCATCAGCGTGAATGATGAGGTGGTACACGGCGTTCCCGGCGAGCGCGCTCTGCAGGCCGGCGACCTGGTCAAGCTCGATGTGACCGCGGAGAAGAACGGCTTCTTTGCCGACGCTGCCGTGACGGTGCGAGTGGGAGAGGTCTCCGCCATGGCCGACGCTCTGGCGCGCTGCGCCGAAAACGCATTTCAGCAGGCCATGCGCGTGGCGCGGGCGGGATACCGGGTTTACGAGATCGGCCGCGCGGTGGAGCGCGAGGTGCGCCGCAACCGCTTCAGCGTGTTGCGCGAGTATTGCGGACACGGAGTGGGACGGACCATCCACGAGTATCCGACGGTGCCGAACTATCTTGACTTGAAGAACCGCGCCCGGCTGACCGATGGCCTGGTGGTCGCCATCGAGCCCATTATCGCAGCCGGTGGCGGGCGGACCGTTCTGGACCGCGATCGCTGGACCGTCCGCACCGCCGACCACAGCCTGGCGGCACATTACGAGCAGACGGTGGTGATCACGCGCGGCGAGCCGGTACTGGTGACGGCGTAGATTCGATGAAAACTATGGATTACGAAAAACTGTTCCGGCCAGAAGCTGGCCCGGGTTCTGTCCAGGCTTCAGTTGCCGCAAGAAGAAGCGAAAGCATGGCATCGCGATTTGCGGGCCGCCCGTACTAGGCTGCGTCTTCCGCTGATCGAGGCTTGATCTTCAGCAGTTCCCGGCGCAGCTCAACCTTGGCGCGGCGGACCTCGTACGAAGTTTGCAAATTCATCCAGAACTGCTCCGAGGTCTCGAAGAACTGCGCCAGCCGGACCGCGGTATCAGCGCTAATGCCGCGCCTTTCCAGGACAATATCGTTTAATCGGGGAGCAGGCACGTGGAGGCGTTTTGCCAGTTCGTAGACCGATAGCCCCAACGGTTTGAGAAACTCCTCACGCAGAATTTCGCCAGGGTGTACGTTCCAGTTGGCGATAGGTCGCTTTGTCATTGCCATGATGTCACCGCCCGAAGGTTAATGGTAATCCACGATCTCTACGCAGTAAGCGTGCCCGTCGCGCCACGCAAAACAAACACGAAACTGGTCATTGACGCGAATGCTGTGCTGCCCTTTGCGATCGCCCTTCAGTGCCTCAAGGTGATTACCCGGAGGAGCCTTCAAGTCCTCCAGCATCACGGCGTCATCGAGCATTACCAGTTTTCGCAGCGCAACGCGCTGAACATTTGAGGGCACGTTCTTGCTCCTGCCAGTGCGCCAGAAATTCTCTGTTCGCTTGTCGGCGAAGCCCTTGATCACAATTATCCTTATGAACGTTTCCCGTTAAGAATGCAAGAAAAATCTTGAGGGCTTGCCGTCCGCCTCCCCACCTCTGCTCCTGGCTGGTTCGTTGACGGTAATTTGAGGTCGCAAATTGCGACCTCAAAGCGAATGTTCCCCGCACTCGAGGCACAACCTTGAGAGTGTTCACTTCTGTGTTGTGCTGATGCTGAAGCCGATCTGGGGAATGCGTCTCGATGGCGGCTTCATCAGGCGCTGGATGGCGGCGACGATGTTATGGATGGCGGCGTCCTGGTGGTCCAGGCGGCGGTTGAGCTGCATCACTTTCGCCGCGAGCTCGCGGTTAGAAGCCAACATCTCATTGAGCCGTACGAATGCGCGGACCACAAATACGCTCATCTCCACGGCCCGCGGGGAATTCAGAACGCTCGCGGCCATGATGGCGCCGTGCTCGGTGAAGGCGAAAGGCGGATAGCGCCGCCCGCCGCGCCCAGTGTTTGAGGTCGCAATTTGCGACCTCAAAAGTGTGTTCTCCGCGGGCGTCAGGCGAAACATGAAATCTTCAGGGAAGCGCTCGGCATTGCGCTTGACCTGCTCGTTGAGGCGTTTGACGGTTACACAGTAAAGCTCAGCCAGATCACTATCCAGAAGGACCTTGCGTCTTCGAAAGAAAAGGATCCGGTTTTCCACCGGACGCCGAATCATCGCGTGTTCTTTGGCCATGCAACCCAGTTCCTACCCACCACAGATTGGTCCTGGGGCTGAGGCTCGCCTAGTACGAATATCCGTCCGGCTGGCAAACGGCGCCGACTTCAACTTCGGTGTCGATGTATCCGCGTCCCGCAGACATGGCCAGCTTGTCAAGGTCGAGCAGCTTGGGGTTCTTGACGGTATCCTCAAGCACGCTGATGGCGGACTCCGCAGGCATGCATTCCGTCTCTTCCAACAGCGCGCCCAGCATGACCACGTTGGCGACCTTCGCTGAACCAAGCCGGTCGGCGATCTCCGATGCCGGCACGCACACCACACGTGCCTGGGTTGCGGTGAAGCCCTCGGGGAGCTTGGTGTGGTTGTAGAGAATGAGGCCGCCGGAAGCTACGTTGGGAGCGAACTTGTGCAGCGAGAGCTCGTTCATCGCGATAAGCACTTCGGGCTGCGAGATGAGCGGCGTGCCAATGCGGTCGTGGGAAAGCGTGACGTGGCAGTGCGCGCTGCCGCTGCGCATCTCGGGACCGTACGACGGCAGCCAGCAGACTTCCATGTGTTCGCGCAGACCCATCTGGGCCAGCAGTTGACCCATAAGCAGGATGCCCTGGCCGCCGAAGCCGGCAATCTTCACTCGTAATTCGCGGGTGTGATGATGACGGTGCGTCGCCGGCGCTTGGGGCACGCCCTCCTCTACTTCCAGCGCCTCGGCGATGGTCTTGTGCGGCACCTTCGCACTGGCTGGGAGTTCCGGCTTGCGGTCGCGGAAGACGCCCAGCGGAAATGCCTTCAGCAGGGTTTCGCCAACCCATTTGCGCGCGACGACGGGATCCATCTTCAGGATGGTCGGGCACGGAGAAAGAATTTCCACCAGCGAGAAGCCGCCGCCGTTCTTCTGGATCTCCAGCGCCTTCTTCACCGCCTTCTTCGCCTTCATGATGTTCTTCATGTCGTTCAGCGCAACCCGTTCGATATAGGTCGGCGTTTCGAGCGCAGCCAGCAGCTCGGCAACATGCAGCGGCAGACCTTCATTGCTGGGACGGCGACCCCAGGGCGAGGTTGTGCTTACTTGGCCAACCAGCGTCGTCGGCGCCATCTGCCCGCCGGTCATGCCGTAAATGGAGTTGTTGATGAAGAACACGCAGATGTTCTCGCCGCGGTTGGCGGCATGGATGATCTCCGCGGTGCCGATGGCGGCAAGGTCTCCGTCGCCCTGGTAGGACATGACGATGGCCTCGGGATGGGCGCGCTTGAGCGCGGTCGCCGCGGCGGGAGCGCGTCCGTGAGCGACCTGCACATTGCCCACGTCGAAGTAGTAGTAGGCGAAAACGGAGCAGCCGACGGGACTCACGAAGATAGCGCGGTCCTGCAGGCCAAGTTCGGTGAGCGCTTCGGCAATCAGCTTGTGCGCCACGCCGTGTCCGCAGCCCGGGCAATAGTGGGTCTGTTGTTGTAGCTCGCCCTTGCGCTCGAACCGGTCGTAGAACGCCGGTGACTTTTCATGGATGACTTCGTACCCGTTCACGATTTCCTCCTCGTTCCTCTACACCAGGGCTGACATGCGCGCAAAAACCTGCGCCGTGATTTCCTCGGCCATGGGCACGTTGCCGCCGGCGCGTCCATAGAACTCAACCGGCAGCGTACCGTTGAGCGTCAGCTTCACGTCTTCCAGCATCATGCCGGTATTGAGCTCGACCACCATCACCGACTTCACGTGCTTCGCCGTCTCGCGCAACTCGCGCGCCGGGAATGGCCATAGAGTGATGGGCCGGAACAGGCCGGCCTTCAGTCCTTGCGCGCGCAGTTGGTCCACGGTGGAGCGCAGCACGCGCGAGACGATGCCGAAGCCGACGAGCAACACGTCGGCATCTTCGGTGAGATATTCTTCGCAGCGGGTCTCCAGTTCCTGCGCAAGCTGGTACTTCGATTCAAGCTTTTGGACGTGGGCTTCCAGAACATCGGGCTCAAGGAAAATTGAAGTGACCAGGTTCTTCTTCGATTCCGCTGTGCCCAGCACCGCCCAATCCTTGGCGGGCGCTTCGATGTTTCGCATCTGGATATCCAGCGGCTCCATCATCTGGCCGACATAACCGTCGGTCATGATGACCGCGGGGTTGCGATAGCGGTCGGCAAGCTCAAAGGCCAGCACGGTGAGATCGAACATCTCCTGCACCGACGAGGGCGCGAGCACGAGGTTGCGATAGCAACCGTGGCCGCCACCTTTCACGATGCAGAAGTAGTCGCTCTGCTCGGGCGCGATGTTGCCCAGGCCGGGACCGCCACGCACGACGTCAACAATGACGCACGGCAGCTCGGCTCCCGCAATGTAGGACATGCCCTCCTGCATCAGGCTGAGCCCGGGTCCGGAGGACGCGCTCATCACCCGCACGCCGGCCGAGGCTGCGCCATAGACCATGTTGATGGCCGACACTTCGCTTTCCGCCTGCAAAAAAGTACCTCCCACTTCTGGAAAGAGGAGGGAGGCGTATTCCGCAATCTCGCTGGCGGGAGTGATGGGATATCCGTAATAGGCCTTGCAGCCCGCGAGCACTGCGCCTTTTACGACGGCGACATTTCCTTTACAGAGTTGCCTCATGGGCCACCTCCTGGGTCTGCGTTACCGGCACTCTGACGGCCCGGGCCGGGGGAGTAAGGCGATAGACGACGATGGCTCCAGGCTCAGGGCAGCAGTAGAAACAGGCCCCGCATGCGGTACATTTTTCGCCGGTGTACTGCGCCGGGTGCACACCGTATTTGTTCAGCTCGGGCGCCAGGAACAGGCACTCGGGCGGGCACGACTCTACGCACAAGCCGCAGCCCTTACATTCTTCGGGATCGATGGTTACGTTACCTCGTGGTTGCGATGTCATTCTTTCGCTCCTTACCCTCGCACTTCTGCTTCCATGGCGTTGCGCTGAAACCAGCGCTGGCGCTCGCAATATTCGAACAACTGGTTGTGAAATTTGGGATGGGCAATCTGGATAAGCGCTTCGGCGCGCTGGCGCACCGTCTTGCCATGCAGGTAGGCGACGCCGTGCTCGGTGACGACGTAGTGCACGTCGGCGCGCGTGGTCAGCACGCCTGCGCCGTTGGCCAGCCGGGGCACGATGCGCGACACGGAGCCGTGTTTCGCCGTCGAAGGCAGCGCGATGATGGGCTTGCCCCCCTTGGAGCGCGCGGCCCCGCGGATGAAATCCAGTTGCCCGCCAAAGCCGCTGTAGAAGTTCGGCCCAATCGACTCGGCGCAAACCTGCCCGGTCAGGTCAACTTCGATGGCCGAATTGATGGCCACCATACGATGGTTCTGCGCGATGCGGAACGGGTCGTTGGTGTAGGCCGAAGGATGAAACTCAAAAACCGGGTTTTCATCGATGAAATCGAACAGCTTCTTGGTGCCGAGTACGAAACCGAGAATGATTTTGCGCGGCTTGAAGTTCTTGCGCTGCCCGTTGATCACGCCCGCTTCGATCAGCGGAATGGCGCTGTCGGAGATCAACTCGGTGTGCACGCCCAGGTCTTTGCGGTCCATAAGGCTGAGCAGGACGGCGTCGGGGATGCCGCCAATCCCGCATTGCAGGACCGAGCCGTCCTCGACCAGCGAAGCGACCTGCGTCCCAATCCCGCGAAACAACTCACTGGAGGGTTGCACCTTCAATTCGCAGAGCGGGCGCGATAGCTCCACGATGGTGTCGATATCACTCACATGGATAAAACTGTCGCCGTAGGTGCGCGGCATTTGCGTGTTCACCTGCGCCACCACATGATTGGCGTACTTCGCAGCGGTCAGCGTGCAATCCACTCCCACGCCGAAGCTGCAATAACCATGCGGATCGGGCGGCGACACCTGGATGAAGGCGACATCGATCGGGACCTCGCCGCTCTCGAACAGCGCCTCCACTTCGCCCAGAAAAATCGGCGTGTAGTCGGCGCGGCCATCGTTCACGGCCTCGCGTACGTTGGCGCCGATGAACAGTGCGTTGTGTCGGAAGTGTCCCGCCATCTCGGGCGCGCAATACGGCGCCGTGCCGTGGGTCAGTATGTGTATCACTTCGACGTTCTTCACGAACGGCGCCCGCACCATCAGCGCTTCTACCAGGGCTTCCGGCTCGGCACAGTTGGAATGGATATACACACGCATTCCCGATTCCACGCAGGCAACTGCCTCGCGTGCGGGTTTCAGTTTGCGGCGGTATTGCTCGATCCAGGACATAGGCTGACTTCCCGTTATTTGGTGAGCGTTTCTGCCTTTATCGTGAGGCCGGCGGTGGCGCGCTCGTGGCCCAGCGCGGCGTAGTAAATGGCGAGATGGAAGAACTTGTCGAGCATCTCCAGCAGTTCCATTTCGCCGAAGATTTCGGCCGGACGCTCCAGCTCGGCATGCTTCTGTAGGTATTCCCACAGGTTTTCGCGCACCAGGCAGATCATCCAAGCCACCTGGCTGACGGGGACACCCTGCGCCGCGCGCTCCGCGCCAATCTCCAGGTAGCGGCCTTCGATGTCCGCCTCGGTCTTGCCCAGCAGCCACTCGCCCAGGTGACGGTACACCTCGTACACCTTTTCGATCAGCTCGCTCTCCGGAACGCCGGCATAGGCCGAGCACTTGTTACAGGTGCGATAGCGGTTGTGCAGGCTGCGGGCCAGCCCGTCGGAATGATCTTCAATCAGCTTGACCAGGCGGTATGCGTGGAGCAAGGCTCACCTCTTTCTCGCGGCCGGCGACTGCAAAAGGCAGGGTGCAGAGCGACCGGGCGGAATCCTCACACTTACAAACTAGTGTCGCGCTTTATGGACGGAAGAGCCGTGATTCTAGTCACCCGGAATTGTGACAGGAGTCACTCGGACGGGGGTATGGAATGGTTATCGGAAAGGAAATGCCTCGAACTCATTGACAGAGCGAGTGCTTGCTGAGTCGTCCGTTCACTTTGGTACCGCTGAAGTGGCCCTCTTTGGCCTTCCTCCCAGTCGACCATTCTTGCGGGAGGCCGAAACTTTGGCCGGACTGGTGGACATGCCTCCAAGCGCGCCTAGTCGCGCCGCCATCCAGCGTTTAGAACCAAAGAAACCCTCCAGCAACGCGGGAAGGTAAACGTCAGCATTCAACTTGGGAAAATGGAGGCCAAAGCCGGATGGCGTAATTTCGATGGGCTCCAGTTGAGCCGGCTTGGCGTTCTCCAGACCCTGCACCAAATTGGGAGGAAAAGCAACGTCCATTTGCGTGCTGAGTCCAATCACAACGCGGTCCCTACTCCGATCGTAGTGCGCGCTGACGGCAGCGGGAAGGCGGTCACGCTTTCTTTTAGCTCGCTGATTGGCTAACTCAAACTCGTCACGTTTCGGCACGGATCTTTTTCCAGTCTCTGCATAGTTGCGCCACCCGAACGCCCAACAGCGCTTTGATGCGTGCAATGTCGCCGCCGGCTAAACCAGTAGTTCTCCCGCAGTGTCACCGGTCCTTTGGGGCAGTTCAAATGAAATACCGCCTCACAGCCATGTCCGGTGACGTGAACGTGAGCCGGACGGTGACCGTTCGGGTAAATCACGGCCCGGAATCCGAGCAACCTCAGAACGGTCGGCACTATGCGCACAATACTAACATAATCCCAACCGCTTAGGTTCAGTGCGGCAGCACTTCTGGCCAAAAGCGAAGAGCGTAGAGCGACCGCGGCCCCCATGACATTTGTCACTCACACAGCCTGACAATCCACACTACTGCGCGTTCCGCGGATGATGGAAGATCATAACCGTGCTGCAAAGATCCCCGAGCACAGGAGTGAACCATGTCAACCGCTTTAGCCGAAATGCCACGCAGCGCTCCCGCCCCGCGGCAGGTCAGCATTGCCACCACGCGTAATCTCACCAAGAGCTACGGAGCCGTTGTGGCGCTGCGCGACTTCAACCTTGATGTGCATGCCGGTGAATTGCTGGCGCTGCTCGGTCCCAACGGCGCGGGCAAGACCACGCTGGTGCGGACGCTGCTCGGCGTCGCGCGTCCCGACTCAGGCAGGGTCTCGGTGTTTGGCGACGACCCGCACCAAGGGCGGGTGCAGCCTCGTCTCGGCGCCATGCTACAGGTGGGCCGCGTGCCGGAGACCCTGCGCGTGCGCGAGCATATCGACCTGTTTTCGTCCTATTATCCCAAGCCGCTGCCGCTGCAGGAGACGTTTCAGATCGCCGGCATCGAGGACATCAGGGACCGCCCCTTTGGCGAGCTGTCCGGCGGCCAGAAGCAGCGTGTCCTGTTCGGCATTGCGATCTGCGGCGATCCTGATCTGCTGTTTCTTGACGAGCCAACCGTCGGTCTCGATGTGGAAGCGAGGCGATTGATGTGGTCGCAGATTCGGACACTCATCGCGCGCGGCAAGACGGTGCTGCTGACCACGCACTATCTGAACGAGGCCGACGCACTGGCCGACCGCATTCTGGTGCTGGACAAGGGTTCCATCGTGGCCGAGGGCACTCCCGCCGAGATCAAAGCACGTGCCATGGGCAAACAGGTCCGCTGCACCAGCCGGCTCTCGCTGGCAGAGGTGCAGCGAATCCCCGGCGTCCTGAGTGTGAAGGCCGACCGCAATGCCTTCGAGTTGCAAGTGAACGCGGCCGAGCCGGTGGTGCGCGAGCTGTTGCAGCGCGACTCCTGGCTGGGCGACCTGGAAGTAACCAATGCAGGCCTGGAAGAGGCGTTCCTGGCGCTGACACAAAACAACCACGCCGAAGCTGCGAACGGGAGGAACTAAGATGGCTGCCATCACTTTTCCCGCGGTTGCGATTGCGCCGCGACGCACGTTGTCAAGGACCATCGCGCTCTACGCCAAAGAGGCCAGGTACGAGCTGCTGAAGAACATTCGCATCCCGATTTACGCCATCTCGACGGTCGCCTTTCCGGTAATGTTTTACGTGCTGTTCGGGATCGTGCTGGGATCAGGCAATCCGGCAAACCGCAACGAAAATGCGACCTACATGTTGGCGACCATGGGCTGCTTCGGCGTGATGGCGGTGGCGCTGTTCGGCTTTGGCGTGAGCCTTGCCATGGAGCGCGGCCAGGGCTGGCTACAGGTGAAACGCGCCTCACCCATGCCGGTCTCCGCCTATTTCTTCGGGAAGCTGTGCTCCGCTCTAACGTTCAGCACGGTGATCATGTTGCTGCTGCTGGCCATCGGCTACAGCTTCGGCGGCGTGCGCATGCCGATAACGACCGCAGCCAGACTGGTCGGCATTCTCGTCGCCGGCGCCATTCCGTTTAGCGCGATGGGCATGGCGATTGGCTACTTCGCCAAGCCAAACTCAGCGCCCGGTCTGGTTAACTTGATCTATTTGCCCATGTCGTTCTGCTCAGGATTGTGGATTCCACTGTTCTTGCTGCCGCACGGCTTGAGGACGTTTGCCAAGCTGCTGCCGCCTTACCACCTCAGCCAGTTGGCCCTGAACGCGGTCGGAATGGTGAACCATCCGACTCCTGCCTGGGGACACGTCGAGGCGCTCCTGGCGTTCACTCTGTTGTGCCTGGGTGTGGCGGCGTGGGGATACCGGCGGGATGAGGGGAAGACGTATGGGTGAAGCAGTAGCCAGTAGCCAGTAACCAGATGGCCAGTCGAAGAGCGAAAAGCCAATAGCGAATAGCCAACAACGAGGTCATCAAAATGGCAAACAAAACTGCACAATGGATTCTGTGGGCGATCGCTATGGCTACCTTTCTAGCTCTGACCCTGACCGGCCACACTACGCTCCTAGGGCTGACAATCGCGGCAGTCGCGATAGTTTGGTATACAGTTGTGCCGTCGGCCCGTCGGGACGACAATAGACCCAGAAGCTGGGAACCAAAGAAACCGTGAACGCGATTAAGACAATCTGGTGGAAGCTCTATCCCAACGATGACGAGCATCGCTGGATGCCGCTCATTTGGCTGCCCTTCATGGTCTGGTTCTTCGTGTACCCGATATGGAATCATGCCGGTCCGCTGGGCTGGGCGATCAACACGTTCTTCGGGCTGCTTTTCATTCTGCTCTACCTGCAGGCGTTCTCGCGTCCTGATCCGTACAAGCTGGCCAGCATCCTGGCCATGACGGCCATGGCTGCGTTCTTTATGACGCATAACGGCGGCGCCATAGGATTCTTGATCTATGCAGCGGCGGCTGGCGGCTTCCACCCCAACCTTCGCCGCGTGTCAATGCTGATCGCCTTGGACGTCGCCGTCCTGGTGTTATTTGTTTATCGGCTCCATCTCCCTATCACGTTCTGGGGCTCGATGCTGTTACTCATTATCCTGGTGGGTTTTGGTAATCATTATGGAGCACTCAGCCACTGTGCCAAAGAGAAGCTGCGAGTTGCAAACGACGAGATCGAGCACCTGGCCAAGGTCGCCGAGCGCGAGCGCATCGCCCGCGACCTGCACGATCTGCTGGGCCACACGCTCTCGCTCATCACGCTGAAGGCGGAGCTGGCGCGCAAGCTGGTGGACCGCGATCCGCAGCGCGCCAAGCAGGAGATGCAGGACGTGGAGCAAACTTCGCGCGCCGCTTTGGCCGACGTGCGCGAGGCCATCAGCGGATACCGCGGTCAAGGGCTCGCTACCGAGCTCATTCGCGCCCGGCAGACCCTGGAGACCGCAGGAATTACCGTGGACTGCGACGCCTCCGCTGTTCCGCTGAGTCCGGCGCAGGAAACCGTGTTGGCCCTGGCACTTCGCGAAGCTGTGACCAACGTCGTCCGCCATGCACAGGCGCAGCGTTGCAGCGTGCGGCTCAGCCGCGACCAGGAGCTTTGTACCTTGGAGATTGCCGACAACGGCCGCGGCGCTGACGCTCCCGAAGGCAACGGCCTGCGCGGCATGCGCGAGCGCCTGGAGGCTATCGGCGGCTCGCTCCAGCGGCGCACCGAAGCCGGAACCCGCCTTGTTATTCATTTGCCTCTCGCGTCAGCCGCCTCCGCTCTGCGAAACTGAGAGCGTGCCGCCCGCCAAGCGCGACAAAATCCGGGTCGTCCTCGCCGAAGACCAGGCCATGGTTCTGGGCGCACTCGCCGCACTACTCGAAATGGAAGACGACATCGAGGTGGTGGCGCGCGCGGGGTCGGGCGACGAAGCCCTCCGCGCGGTGCAGCAGGTACGGCCCGACGTCTTCATCACCGATATCGAAATGCCCACCCTCACCGGGCTTGAAGTCGCAGCCGAGCTGAAGCGCCGCGGCGTGGCCGTGCGAGTCATCATTCTGACCACGTTCGCACGTGCCGGATATCTGCGCCGCGCCCTCGACGCCGGAGCATCGGGATACCTGCTCAAGGACATGCCCGCCGAACAACTCGCCGAGGCGGTGCGCCGGGTGCACGCCGGGTTGCGCGTGATTGATCCGCAGCTTGCCGCCGAGGCCTGGACGCACGAGCCCGACCCGCTTACCGAGCGCGAGCGCCAGGTGCTGCGCCTTGCCGGAGAAGGCATGGCCAGCTTAGATATCGCGAACGAACTGAACCTGTCCGAAGGGACGGTGCGCAATTATCTCTCCGAGGCGATCAGCAAACTCGGCGCTGCCAACCGCATCGAGGCCGCCCGCATCGCCCGCGCGAAGGGATGGCTGTAGGCCAACCAGCATATTTTCCAAACTTCGCACTTGAATTCGGCCTATACTACGCGCAATTGTGAGGTCCCCATGAAGCACCGCACCATTCTGGTGGTCATGGCCGCCATACTTGTCGGAAGCGGCGCACTGGCCCAGTCACCCTCCGCTACCCCGCCCGACGCTCTTTCTCTTCTTCAGCAGGTGAGCCAGCGCTACGCCGACGCCAAGGCGTACCACATCAAGGCGATCGAGGAGGATACCCAAAGCCAGGAGCTTGAACATAATTGGAGTGAGCGCATTCTCACCGCCGCGGGAGCGCCCGGCAATCGATATCATTTCGAAGCTCAGTCCAGCTCAGGTTCCGCTCTCTATGTGTCCGACGGCAAGACCGAGTGGGTGTACGAGGTCGAAGCCCATCGTTACACCCAGAAGCCTGCACCTGAGGATGGCCCCGATAAGCCCACGCTGAGGACGGCGGTTCTGATGGAAGCCTACGAAGCGAAACGACTTCGTGATTCGCTCAGCCACTTGGCCAAGACCTACAAATCAGCGACTCAGCTTCCCGACGAAGAGATTACCCTGGACGGACGTAAGCTTCCCTGCTTCGTTGTTCGTCTCACGACATCGGACCGCAAGCGCACCGGCTCCAGCGAATTTTCCTCGGAAGAAACCATCTGGATCGACAAATCCCAGATGACGGTGGTAAAGCACCTCCACCGCACCCACACCTACATCGGAGTTTCCGAGGAAGCCCGTATCCCAATTTACTTTGAAACTGTCATCCTCTACCCAATAACGGACCTTGATGTCAAGGATCCCGACGCGGCCCTGTTCTCCTTCACGCCGCCGCAGGACGCGAAGCTGGTGGATAAGTTTCCCGAGCACAAGCGCCCGGACCTCACCGGCCAGACCGCGCCGTCATTCAGCTTGAAGACGCTTGACGGGAAACAGGTTTCCTTTGACTCCCTCCGCGGCAAACCGGTGCTGGTAGATTTCTGGGCGACCTGGTGCGCGCCCTGCGTCCAGAGCATGCCGAAGCTAGCCCACCTCTATGAGCAAACCAAGGGCAAGGGCCTTGTCGTGCTCACGATCGACAAGGACGAAACAGCGAAGACGCTACCGACTTCCTGGCCAAGAACCATTACGCGTGGGCCAACTTCCACGACGATGGCGAGGCCACAAAGGCGCTCGGTGGGAATGCCGCCATACCGCGCATGATCCTCATCAACGCGGCAGGAAAAATCGTGTACGACAAAACGGGCGGCGACGATCGCGACGATCTGGTTGCCGCCGTCGCCGGGCTCGGCCCCGAGTACGCGTTCCTGTCGCCGAAACCGAAGCAGGAGCCGTGTGTCGCGTCTAAATGAGACGGAAGAAAATTCTGCTAAGCAACCTGAGACCGACACTCACTAACTGGTGTGACCCTCCTCACTAACATCCCCGACCGCGTGACTACACTGGGTGCTTGAGGGTCTCCGGGACCCGGAAAATTGACGCGAAATGGTGCTTTTGACGCACGGAAGGTATAAGCTGCGATGGTTATGACAGCGGTAATGGCACAAACCCCTCTGCTCCTGGATCAGTTTACGGAATCGGCGACCAAGGCGGTCGCCACCGTCGAGGTCATCGACCGAACTCCTGCGGCCCTGCGCGATGCAATCTTGCGGGCCGTTGGCGACACGCCGCGAATTCTCTACGCTCCTCCGCACGACCTGCCGGCCACGCTGTTCAGCGATTTCGCTAAGGACCCTCGCGTGGTTGTGGATGCCACTCCCGAAGAGATGGTCCGCACCGCCGCCGGTGTGACGGAGGCCTTCGCTGCGGTGGCCAGCACCGGCTCGGTCTGTATCAATGTGAGCCATGAACGCACCGGCATGGTGAGCCTGCTGGCGCCGCGCCAGATTGCAGTCGTCGCCGCCGAGACGATCGTGCCGCAGCCCCGCGACCTGTTTCGCACCGACGTGCTCGACGGCAAAGGGCTGACGCGGGACTTCGTCTTCGTCACCGGCCCCAGCGCCACCGCCGATATGGGGCCACTGGTGCGCGGCGTCCACGGCCCGCACAAGCTGCACATCATTGTCTTGAGGTGATTATGGCCACGCTTGTAAATCCAGCCGACATTATTCCCCGCCAGGTAGCGAACAAGAGCGACAAGAAAGCGCTGCTTCAGGCCCTCCGCATGACGCTGGGGGTGCAGAGCGCCGCCATCCGCTTCAACACCCAGAGCTTCAACCGCAGCCGGTACGCGGCGATTGGGCGCCTTGCGGATTACGACCAACTGAAAGACCGCGCACGCCAGATCAAAGAGCAGGCCATTGCCAACCTGCCGGCGCTGCTGGAGCAGCTTGAGGCCAGCGTTCGCGCCCGCGGCGGACATTTTTATCTGGCCAAGACCGCGGCCGACGCCAACGCGTACATTCGCGACGTGCTCGTGCGCCACGAAGTCAAGCTGGTGGTGAAGGGCAAGAGCATGACTTCGGAAGAGACCAAGCTGAACCATGCGCTGGAGGCGGTGGGCATCAAGGTGGCCGAGAGCGACCTGGCGGAGTTCATCCTGCAAGTGGCGGACGAGCAGCCTTCGCACATCGTCGCGCCGGCACTGCACTATTCGCGGGAACGCATCACCGCGCTGTTCAAGCGCAAGTTCACCACCGACCTGCCGCTCGATACCGGCGAGGAACTGACGAAGTTTGCGCGGGAGATTCTGCGCGAACAGTTCATCGACGCTGACGCCGGCATTTCAGGCGCGAACCTCATCGCCGCCGACAGCGGCTCGATCCTGCTGGTGGAGAGCGAAGGCAATATTCGCATGTCCACCACCCTGCCGCCGGTGCACATCGCGATTGCCGGCATCGAGAAAGTCGTGCCCTCGCGCACGGACTTTGGAACGTTCATCGAGCTTTTGCCGCGCAGCGGCACCGGCCAGCCGTTGACCTCCTACGTCAGCATTCTGCATCCGCCGCTGAAGGCAACGCCCTTCGTCGCTCCCGGCAAAACGGCCAAGCCGCGCGAATTCCACATGGTGCTCATCGACAACGGCCGCAGCCGGATGCGCGAGGACCCGGTACTGCGCGAAGCCTTGTACTGCATTCGCTGCAGCGCATGCCTGAACTCGTGCGCCAATTTTGAGACAGTCGGCGGCCACGCCTTCGGCGGCGAGACTTACTCCGGCGGCATCGGCGGTTCATGGGAAGCGGGAACCGGCACGCTGATGAATGCGCGCTTCAGCGAACTGTGTACGGCATGCTCGCGCTGCGTGCCGAACTGCCCGGTACGGATCGACATTCCCTGGCTCAACGAGAATCTCCGGCAGCGGATGAACTTCGCGCAGGAGTCTGCGGGCGCGAAGTCGGCGTTTGGAGCGCTCACCGGCAGCGCGCCGGAAGATCGCACTGCGCCGCTGCAGAAACAGTTCTTCGGAAACTACTCCGCACTTGGAAAGTGGGGGACCGAGTTCGCCGGGTTGGCGAACGCGTCCATGAGCTTACCCGGCGCGCGGAGCTTCATGGAGAGCGTCTTCGGCGTTGACCGCCGGCGGACGCTGCCGCCTTTCCCAAAGAAAACCTGGGAGCAACTCTACCGCGAACCGGGCGCCGCCCAACCCGGAGTACTTCAGCCCGGCGTGGCGATGCTGGCGGACGTGTTTACCAACTACGGCGCACCCGAGCGTGGCATGGACGCGATTCGCGTGCTGCGGGCGGTCGGGCTTGACGTGGTGCTCAGTCCCGCGATGCCGGACGGGCGCGCTGCCATGTCGCAGGGCATGATTGAGACCGCCCGGCAGCAGGCGCGTGCTATCGCTCCGATGCTGCGCCGCTATTTGGACGAAGGAAGGAAAATTCTTGTGCTTGAGCCCAGCGTGCTGGCCATGCTGCGCCGGGACTTCCAGCATCTGCTCGACGGGGATGATACGCAAGCCCTACTGGCCGCGAACAGCTATGAGCCGTTGGAGTATCTGTGGAAGGTTGCCCAGGAGCAACGGCTCGACTTGGCGCAGATATTCCACGCCGCGAAATGCCCTCACGGCACCAGGTTGTTCTACCACTCGCACTGCCAGCAGAGGACCTGCAACGCGGCGACCCAGACCCTCGATGTGCTGCGTGCCGCCGGCTTCGATGTGGTGACGTCGTCAGTGGAGTGTTGTGGCATGGCGGGCAGCTTCGGATACAAGCAGGAATATTACGAGATGAGCATGGCTGTGGGCGAAGACCTTTTCGCTCAGGTTCGGCAGGCCGACAGCGAGGGCGGACCTCGCACTCTGGCCGCCAGCGGCATCTCCTGCCACGAGCAATTGTTAGCTGGGATGGGACGTGAAGTGGTCCATCCCATGGAGTTGCTGGCGAGCACGCTCCGGTAGCCGGATGGTTAACGCAGATAGCTTGGCGTTCACGCGAGTAAAGATATCGCGCGAAATTTGACCTGGGCGCTAAGGTATCAATGAACGTTATTGTTGCGTCTACTATTGGTTACTTCAGGTTACTAATTTGTTTACCAATTTATAATCGAAGAACTATTTACAAAACCCAGGAATCGAGCCACAATCAAATTGCAGTCAGGCAGTTCTGGGGGAGGGCTGCCTTACGGGCGCTCTGCATAACCGCGGAGCGCCCTTGAATTTTTGGAGGCGGTTTCTCTTTGCCCAGGCCTGCCGCGAGCTGCAAATCAAGCCCATCCGCACACGCCTGGCCGCCGACTTCACCGGATGGGGGCAGGATCCGCAGAAATTCGAGGCGCAGGTGGAGAACGTCATCCGGGCGCTGCGCACCGACGAAGGCGCGAGAGAAGCCGCCCCAGCCGAGGCTGTGAAGCAGGGGTCAGGGGTCAGGGATGAGAAGCTGCGCAGTATGCTTGAATGACAGCAATATATATTTATATAGCATGGACCACTTGGACCACTTGGGCCAGGCTCGATTGGCCAAAAATGCCGTTTATCGTCACCTAAGTCCTTACTATAGAATATTTTGCATACAAGTCACACGCGCTCAATATTTTGCGCATCAAACACCGCCTAAGTTGTTGATTCTAGGTAAGAGCGGGAGAGGGGGCGAATCTGTGGTTATGGCTTCTTTGGCGCTTCGTTCTTCGCTGCTACGCCCGAGCCTTCCTTCACCTGGTTGATCCTGTCGATGACAACGTTGTCGAAGCGCTCGGTCAATCCGCTCGGCCAGCGCACTTCGACGGAGTCCAGCTTCGTCTCCTTGCCTAAGCCAAAGTGCACCCGCATGTCGCTGTTGGAGACGTAGCTGGAACCGCTGCGTACCTCATCGACCAGCAGCCGCTTGCCTGTTCTGACCGTGATGCGTGCGCCGATGCCATCGCGATTGGAGTTGGTGCCCACAGTCTTGAAGGCGACCCAGTGGTTTGGATAGCGGACCTGGTTCTCCAGCAAGCTGGGACGTGCGTTCATATTGCTGATGACCGCTGACATCCTGCCGTCATTCCAGAGATCGCCAATAGCGAGGCCACGCGATGACGATGGCGTAGTGATGCCGCTTCCCGCCGAGGCCGAGATATCCGCGAAGGTGCCGTTACCGTTGTTGTGATAGAGAAGCCGCGGCTCCTGGTAGTCGCTGCCGAGATGATACTTATCGACCTCGGGATAGACGTGGCCATTCACTAACAGCAGGTCAGGCCAGCCATCGTTGTCGAAGTCAAAGAACATCGTCCCCCAGCCAAGATACTTAGTGTTGAGGCCGAGGCCTGCGGCGGTCGTAGCGTCGGTGAAGGTACCGGCTTTGTCGTTGTGTAGCAAGGTCGAGGTATCGTCAGAGAAGTTGGTCTTGAAGATGTCGAGACGCCCATCACCGTCGTAGTCGGCTACGGTAGAGCCCATGCCTGCTTGTGCGCGTCCGTCTTCGTTGAAGGCCGCTCCGGCAATGACGGCAACGTCGGTGAAGGTGCCGTCATGATTGTTGTGATAGAGAATGCTGGCCGTGCTGTCGCAGGCGACGAAGATGTCAGGCCAGCCGTCATCGTCATAGTCCAGAGTAGAGATGCTAAGTGCATAGTGACCGTTGGTCTGGTCGATGTGGGCCTTAACCGTGACGTCTTCAAAGCTGCCATCGCCACGGTTACGATAGAGGACATTCTTGGCCGGCGTCAGTCCTCGCGGCCCGCACATTACCGGCGCGCCTTTCCAGATACAGGAAGGACGATCTCCTGGCGCAGGCGCAGTCGAGAGATCGAAGTCAACATAGTTAGCGACGATGAGATCGAGTCTGCCATCGCGATCGTAGTCAACGAAGGCACAGCCGCTGCCCCACGCCTTCCCTGATCCCCCGACTCCAGCCTTGTCGGTAACGTCAGTAAAGACGCCGTGATCGTTGTGGTAGAGACGGTTCTTGCCGTAGTAGGTGACGTAGAGATCTTCCCAGCCATCGTTATCGTAATCACCAACGCAAACCCCTTGCCCCCAGCCAGTGGCATCGGCGAGGCCAGCCTTCGCCGTGACATCCGTGAAAGTACCGTCATGGTTGTTGCGATAAAGATGGTTGGTTGGCCCCTTGCCGCTCTTTACCGACTCTAACGTAGTGCCGTTGACGATGAAGATGTCCAGCCATCCGTCGTTGTCGTAGTCAAAGATGGCGACGCCGGTACCGGTGGTCTCGATGATGTACTTCTTGCTGTCCACTCCACCGAAGATCTCCGCCATCGTCAGCCCCGCTTTGTCGGCGATGTCAACGAAGTTGGCGATAGGCTGCGCTGGCTGGGTAGCCTGCTTCGTCGCTTGCTGCGAGGGAGTCTGCGCCAACAAGGGGTTCGCCACGATCAGGACAAGGAGAGCAACGACTCCGCCAGCAAGGAATTGCCAGAAAGAATACGGACCGGGAACCGAGAGCATTCTGCCTTTGGATACTAGGGTGCGACTGCGGCGGAGTCAAGGAATGGCGGAACGTTTGCATCCTGGGCTACGGCGTCATCCGGCCCAGCGTCAGATAGTCCTGCGGCGGCACGCCAAACGCATCGGCGACACGGTTGAAGAAGGCGAACAGCGCCGTGATGTAAACCGTCTCGGAGATCTGCTCCTCAGTCCAGCCGTGGTTGCGCAGCCGCTGGACGTCTTCCGCGGTCGAGCGGTACGCCGCTTCGGTTATAAGCTCCACGTACTGCATGAGGGCGTACTCCGCCTCCGTCAAGCCCGCCTCGTCGAGTTTGCCCTGCAATATCGCATTCACGCACTGATCGTCGGCCCCCTGAACACGCAGGAAGTAGGCATGGCTGTCCAGTCAATACGGGCACCGGTTAAGGTAGGAGACGTAGCTGGCGATCATCTCCTTGTTGCGGCGGTTCAGATGGCCTTCGGAAAAATGAACGGTGTTGGAGAACTCGACGACCTGGCGCAGAAAGTCAGCACGCGCGCCGAAACACTTGATGATCCCTGGCACTTGCTGCCTACCTGAACTCGCTCGCCAGAAGTCGTAGGCGGCTGCCGTCTCGCCGGTGGCGTCGACATCTTCGGTGATCCGGATCTTGGTGCTGTCCTTCGGACCTGGTTCGCTCATTCTCTACCAGCCTGCTGGTTCCGCGCCCGTTGCGCAGGCGCAATCCTGGCCAGGGCCTCAGCCAATAGATCCGGCTTGAAGCCGAAGGGTCCGGGCTTGGTCTTGAACGCCACGCGGCCCTGTGCATCGATCAGGTAAATACGGTCGGGCCAGCCGGTGTAGGCGCGTTCAGTTGAGTTGCTAAACTCATCCAGCACTGCGGGGAACTTGATGCCCAACTTCCGCACGCATGCTCCGGCGACATCGGCGCGCTCGTCTTCATTCCTGGGACTGGCAAAGACGACGCTGTCCCGCAGGTTGCTCCGCATCTGCCAGACGTCGCTGGGGTGTGCCTCAACGATGTACACCACCAGGAACGCGACCCGGCCGCCATACTGTTCGTACAGTTTGTTGAGGGCGGGAACCTCCCGCCGGAAGGGCGGTCAAGTGTAGCTGCCGAAAACCAGAACGACCGGCTGTGTTTTGTTGAGTTCGGAAAGCGTGACTCGTTCGCTCTCGTGCAGTTTCAGCAGCGAGAAGTCCGGCGCGGGATCCCCCACTCGCAGATTGCCGGCACGCGCATGGGTCCAAGCCGTCTCAAAGGGAAATAGGAGGAACGGAACCGGCCCCGGCATCTTGGACATCACCTTGCCAAAGGTCTCGGGCGGCTGGTACATGGACCACAAGACGAGAGCGGCGAAACCGCAGTAAGCGGCCAGCAGAAAGCCGAGCGTCCAAGCCAGCAGTCTGCGCGTACGCGGGCTCAGTTTTGGCCGCGTCTTACGCGGGTTTTCCTTGTCCTGCACAGCCGGAAGGGTGGGAGTGGACATCGCTTTCCTTACGTTGTTCAGTTTCTTTCGTGCCCCACAGAAATTGACTCAGCGTGACATCAACCCGCACCTCTGTCCATAGTGCGAACATAGTAGGAGAGCGGGCAAGGAGCGCCCTTCCGGGACGGCGCAAAAGCGGGTCCCAGCGCGCCGTCAAAAATCATTCACCAGTCTCCAGCTTCGCCCAGGACAAGCTCCGATACAGCGTACATGGTTTCCTATAGAGTCCTCTCCGTGATTTCGGTGCCTCCGTGGTAAATTCTCATCCCTATGGCTTTCGACGAAACCCTGGCAGCTAAGAGCGAAAGGTGAGAACCGGATGAATACCAAACTCAACGCACTGCTCATCAAGAGCATCATCGTCGGCGCCTTGGGCGGACTGCTCTTCGGCTTTGATACGGCGGTCATCGCCGGTACCACGCAACAGCTCACCGGTGTTTTCCACCTCTCGGCTTTCGAGTTGGGCGTTACGGTTTTCATGGCGCTGGCCGGCACAGTCATCGGCGCCATGTTCTCGGGGATTTTGGGTGACCGATTGGGAGGTCGCGAGAGCCTGCGCATTCTGGCGGTGTTCTACGTGATATCGGCTCTCGGCTGCGCGTTTTCGTGGAACTGGCCTTCGTTGCTGTTTTTCCGCTTTATCGGAGGGCTTGGTATCGGTGGGTCGTCCGTGCTGGGGCCGGTCTATATCGCCGAAATCGCTCCTGCCCGATGGCGCGGCATGCTGGTCGGCTGCTTCCAGATCAATGTCGTGGTCGGCATCCTGGTCGCGTATTTGTCCAACTATCTGATCGGGCTGGCAGGCTTTGGCATGAACGAATGGCGATGGATGCTGGGCGTGGCAGCCGGCCCCGCAATTTTGTTTCTCATTATGCTGTTCGGTATCCCGCGTAGCGCCCGCTGGCTGGTTACCAAGAACCGTATCCCCGAAGCGCGCGACGTGCTGGAGCAGTTGGGCTCGCCGGACGGGCAGAGCGAATTGGACGACATCATCGCTTCGATCCACGTCAATGGAGTCGCTCATTCCGAGCCGCTGTTTCAGCGCAAGTATCGCCTTCCCATTTATCTCGCCTTTACCGTGGCGGCCTTCAATCAACTGGCGGGCATCAACGCCATCCTGTATTACTCGAACTACATTTTCGGCATGGCCGGATTCAGCAAGCTTTCCGGCGATCTGCAGTCGGTGGCCATTGGCGCCATGAACCTGATCGCCACCCTGTTTGCCATGACCGTCATCGACAAGCTGGGACGCAGGACACTGCTGATGATCGGCGGCGCGGGCATGACCTTCTGCCTGAGCGGAGTAGCGGCTGTGTTCTTCACCCATCTGCACCAGGACCTGCTAGTGTGGCTGCTCGTCGCCTACATTGCGTTTTTTGCGATTTCTCAGGGTGCAGTCATCTGGGTATACATCAGCGAGGTGTTTCCCAACCGCGTGCGGTCCAAGGGCCAGAGCCTGGGTAGTTCCACGCACTGGATCATGAACGCCGCCATCGCATTGGTTTTTCCGGTGATTGCCAAGCGCTTCGGGGCTGCCTTCCCTTTCGCGTTCTTTGCGGTCATGATGGCGCTGATGTTCTTCGTTGTGCTGTTTACCTTTCCCGAGACCAAGGGGGTTACGCTGGAGGAAATGCAGCACCGGCTGGGAATTGAGTATTAGCAGCCAATGCTCGGATCGCGGGCATATAGTGGGAAGTGGAACTTTCTGTTTTACGACTTTCGGGTGACAGGCGAAGGTCGATCGGAGGAAAGCGTGATTCTGTCTGCTTGGCCTCGTTATCCCACATTGTATGAGATCAATACCTGGGTCTGGCTGGCAGAACTCGGCGCCAAGACCGGAGCCCCGGTTGACCTGGGCTCGGTGCCCGCGGCGGAATGGGATGCCATCGCCGCACTCGGCTTTGACGCCGTGTGGTTGATGGGAGTGTGGGAGCGCAGTCCTGCAGGTATTGCGGTTGCCAATCGGAATGCGAACCTGATGGCGGATTTTCAGCGGGCGTTGCCGGACTTTCGCCTTGAAGACAATGTTGGCTCTCCTTATTGCATCCGACGCTACGTGGTCGATAAGCACCTCGGAGGACGCGAAGGATTAGCGGTCGCACGCAAGGAGCTCGCGAAACGCGACTTGCGCCTCCTGCTTGATTTTGTGCCAAACCACGTAGCTCCCGACCACCCCTGGGCCGGTGAGCATCCGGAGTACTTAATCCAGGGAACTGCAGACGACATCCACAACGATCCCGCGTCATACATCGAGATCAACGACAGAGTGTTCGCCTGCGGCCGGGACCCTTACTTCCCAGCATGGCCGGATGTGCTGCAACTGAACGCGTTTCAGCCAGGGCTGCGCAAGGCGGTGGTTGAAACTCTCTCCGACATTGCCGGCCAATGTGACGGGGTGCGCTGCGATATGGCGATGCTGCTCCTGAACTCGGTGTTCGAACGCACGTGGAGCAGGCGAGCGGGGCCAAAACCAGTTACCGAGTATTGGGTTGACGTGATTCCCGCTATCCAGCAGTTGCGACCTGACTTCCGCTTCATCGCCGAAGCCTACTGGGACCTGGAGTGGGAGTTGGAACAGAAAGGCTTCGACTTCTGCTATGACAAAAGGCTGTATGACCGGCTGGAGCATGAGAATGCGGAAAGCGTCCGCCTGCATCTTTGCGCCGATCCGGCATATCAAGACAAACTCCTGCGCTTCATCGAGAACCACGATGAACCGCGTGCGGCTGCGACCTTTTCTCCAGCCAAGGAGCGCGCCGTTGCAGTAGCGACATCGACCCTGACGGGCGCGAGACTCTTTCACGAGGGACAATTCGAGGGCCGCAAAGTGAAGCTGCCGGTCTTCCTGGGCAGGCGACCGACAGAACCTGTCGATACGAACTTGCAGGAGTTTTATCGAACTCTGCTTGCGGCCATTGACAGTCCGGTTTTTCGAGATGGTCAATGGAGCTTGTGCGAGCGCACCGGCTGGCCGGACAATCAGAGTTGTAAGGACATCGTTACTTGGAGATGGGGCAGGGACGTAGAACGATATCTGATTATCGTGAATCTGAGCGAGAGCGCCGCTCAAGCGATGATCCATGTTGGCTGGGACGATCTCGCAGGACACGATTGGAGCTTAACCGACGAACTTTCGGGCGTGACATATCACCGCGCTGGCGATGCGATACGGTCTTCGGGTCTGTACGTTGATTTGGGACCTTGGAACCACCATTTCTTCCACTTGGAACGACTGTGAAGACCATATGAAAACCGGGGTCGTGAGTGGTTCTCGCTGTTGCGGAAGTTGTATCGTTAACAAAAGGCGGCCTTCACCGCCAGAAGGCAGCTAGAAGTCATGCCGGCAGCGCGGGATCGCGTGCCAACAACATGCGTCCGCTGAATTGCAACCAAGCTTTATGTACTATCTTATGTAACATAAGGAGCATTTTTATGACACCTTCAGATCAGAAAACTACGCCCCTGAATTACGTTGAGGTCACCGAACAGAAGCGGCTGAATGAGGCGCGTGAGAAGGGAGTGCCCTGGAAAAAGTGGGGGCCTTATCTCAGTGAGCGGCAGTGGGGCACAGTTCGCGAAGATTACAGCAAGGACGGCAACGCCTGGGATTATTTCTCGCACGACCAGTCGCGTTCGCGTGCTTACCATTGGGGCGAAGACGGTCTAGCCGGACTCTCCGACGACAAGCAACAACTTTGCTTCGCGCTGGCGCTGTGGAATGGCCGCGACCCCATCCTGAAAGAGCGCCTGTTCGGACTGACCAATAGCGAAGCTAACCATGGCGAAGACGTAAAGGAATATTACTTCTACATCGACAGCACCCCCACCCACTCCTACATGAAGTACCTGTACAAGTATCCCCAGCGGGAGTATCCCTATCGGGACCTTATTGAGACGAACCGGCGGCGTTCGCGGGAAGAGATGGAGTACGAACT
>Ga0074045_10000818_pt1 | contig 30520 bp, 25 predicted proteins | sample BogForMeECP23OM2_FD_94442 | JGI IMG/M metagenome (GOLD analysis project Ga0074045, IMG submission 94442) | Bog forest soil microbial communities from Calvert Island, British Columbia, Canada - Bog Forest MetaG ECP23OM2 | ecosystem: Environmental > Terrestrial > Soil > Wetlands ...
ACACTATCCGGTTCCGGTGCGACCGGTTCCACTGCCTCCGGTTGTGGTTCCCGTACATCCGGTTCCGATACGACCGGTTTTGCTGCCTCGCAGATGATTGATGACATTATAGCAAAATGGCCGGATGTAAAAATCATTGATTTTGATCAGAACGAATAAGGAGAATAAGGGGAAACAGTGCAAATGAATAAGAGAGTTATTTTTCCAACAGATAAATTGTCTAAAAAAGTTTTGGGTATAACTTTAGGTCTGTTATTTCTTCTCGGCATCATGGTCTCTACGGATGCGAATGCCTGGTGGGACGGAAAATGGCAGCAGAGAAAAAAAATCCAGTTTGACGCTTCAGACCAAGCCTCCAACATTAAGGAAAACCTGACCGACATTCCGGTGCTTATCCGTTTGCATTCAGGCAACTTCAGTTTTTCCGGCGCCAAAGCCGACGGTTCGGACATAAGGTTCGTCAGCGCCGACGATAAATCGCCGCTGAAGTATCATATTGAAAAGTTCGATCCCAAGGAAGAGATTGCCCTCGTCTGGGTCAAGGCGCCCAGGATATCCGCGAACTCCAATCAGGATTTCATCTGGATGTATTACGGCAACTCCTCCGCTCCGGATGGTCAGGACTCAGCAGGCACTTATGATGTGAATCACGTGGCTATTTATCATCTGGGCGAAAAAGACGGCAATCCGCGGGATGCCACAGCCTATGGCAATCACGCTACGGCCTTTACCGGGAAACTCGGAGCGCCTTCCATTGTGGGAAATGGCGTTGTGTTTGACGGCAACGGCGAACATATAACGATAGCCGAATCCGAGTCCCTGACTTTTACCAAGGGATTCACTTTTTCGGTCTGGGTTCGCAATAACCAGACAGGAAAAGATGAGCATCTCTTTTCGTGGGATGACGGGAAACAGTATATTATTATAGGTCTTGACGACACAAAAGCTTATTGCAGTTTAAGCACGGAAGGAGGGAAATTCACCACACCCAAAACGATGGTTTTGACGCCAAAAATATGGCACCACCTGGCCGTCACCATTAATCCGGAAGGACGCATAACCATTTGCCTTGACGGAAAGGAATCCGGCTCGAGCAATTTCAAAGGAAAGATACCCGCGCCCGCAACGGATATTTTTATTGCTTCATCAGCCAACGGAAGCAACGCCTTTGCGGGAGATATGGATGAAATTCAATTGTCCAATATTTCCAGAACTCCGGAGTGGATTAAAGCGGAATTTTTAGGGCAGGGACCGGACAGCACGCTAACTTCCGTTTTAGACGAAGAAACAGGCGGGGGAAGCAGCGAACCCCTCACGATACATCTCATGAAGGTTATTATCCGGACCATTACCCTTGATGGGTGGCTGATCATTGGATTTCTGGCCTTAATGGGTTCGGGGTCCTTTGTCATCTTCATGCAAAAGATCAATGTCATCAACCGGGTAAAAAAAGAAAACAAAACGTTTGCCGAACAATTCCGTAAGATTGAACATCCGCTCTCTCTTTCGGACAAAGATGAGGACTTTCCCAACTCTTCATTATACCGGGTCTATAAAGCCGGCGTCGATGAACTGAAAATTTTACAGGACAGGCGAGGAGAAGAATCTTTTAAGAAGGGCAATGGGCTTTCTGGCAGAGCCATGAATTGTTTCAAGGCTGCCCTGGAGAAGGCATCCATGATGGAGAGCAGAAGGTTTGCAGTCGGGATGATCGTTTTGAACATGAGTGTCGCGGGCGGCCCTTTTTTGGGTCTTCTGGGAACGGTATGGGGGGTTATGAACACGTTTGCAGGCCTGGCAGAGGCCGGAGAAGCTAATCTGACAGCCATCGCGCCCGGAGTCGCGTCCGCGCTTGCCTGTACACTGGCGGGGCTGCTGGTCGCGATACCCGCTCTTTTTGCCAGCAGTTACATTACCGGCCATTTAAAAGACATGAGCGCCGATCTAAATGTCTTCATCGATGATTTTATCCTCAGTCTTGAGGAGGAAAAGGAGAACATGCCATGAGAAAAAACCCTTATGATGAACATGAAGTGTACAATGAAATTAACGTGGTGCCGCTCCTGGATCTGGCCTGGAACCTTCTGCTGGTGTTTATGATTGTCGTTACGGCTTCCGTTCAGGGAATCAGCGTCAATCTTCCCAAAGCGAGCGCCATTGCCAGCAAGATAAAGCCGTCAACGAAGGCGATCACGATTACCGGTGAGGGGACTATTTACCTCGACAGTTTTCCGGTGACTATTACAGAACTGGAGGCAAGACTAAAGCAATATAAGGGGGCAGATCCCAATTTTCCGGTGGTGGTTCGGGGAGATGAAAAAATATCTTACAAAAGCGTCATCGAGGTTTTGGACGTGCTTCAGCGGCTGGAGATTAGCCAGCTTGGACTGGTGACGCAAAAGCTTGTGAAGTGAGACGGCGTTGAATTCGGCAGCGAGCGCAAACACCTTCGCTTGCTGCTTACGTAAGCGAGCGAATATAGAATTATAATTTACTTTAAGAATCGAAGATTCTCCTGCGGAGAGCAGCGGAGAGCTTCAATATCACGGAGGAAACAAAACCGATGTCTGTTGAAAAAAAGAAAAAAGATTCCCAAATTTCATGGGTACTCATTGTTCTGATGGTCTTTTTTCTTGGAGCATCGGCATATATCGTTAAGATGGTTCTATCCGACGACTCTCCGCGCAGGAAGAGTTCTATTGCGACAGTGACCCTGCTGAAGCCGCCGCCTGTGCAGGTTAAGGAAAAACCGCCGGAGCCGGAACCGGTCAAGGATATAAAGAAGGAAGAGATCGTTGATCCTACACAGGTTAACGATCAACCCCAGGATGCCCAGAGTCAGGACGACACTCCTGCAGGCGACAGGCTCAGTGTTGATGGAGAAGGAGCAGCCGGGGGTGACAGTTTCGGACTGGGCGCAAAGAAAGGTGGAAGAAGCATCTTAGAAGGCGGCGGTGGCGGCTTGGGGAAACGGTCTCTTCTTAGTAAATTCGGCGGGTATACGCAGATTGTTGAGACTGAAATTAGAAAAAGAGTCATGAAGCAACTGGATGAAGAGGGCGGATTTCCCAAAGGAAAACTGCAGACGATTGTCCGTGTCAGCCTTGATGCTAACGGCGGTATCATTAAGTATAAGATTATTGGCTCTTCGGGAAATCATAAAATGGATGATGCCGTTAAAAATTCGCTTGGTAATATTAAAATCAGCGAACCGCCGCCGGATGGAATGCCGCGGACGATGAGCATTAAGATCTCATCCCAGGGATGATTAAAATCGTACTAAAAAGTAATGATGAGGAGAGTTAATTTATGAAAAGATGTGAGGCAATCATTATATTTGCCCGCTTAAGGGAAGTTAGAATATATGTCCGCTTGAGCTTGTGTTTGTTTTTGATTCTGTTATTTTTAGGATGCGCCGCTCCCCAACCGTTAATCATCAAGAATCATCCGGAGGAGCCGCCCCCGCGGAAGAGCTTTTTCTCATCCATATGGCCCATCAAGCATAAGCAGGAAAAACCGCCTCAGAAGAGCACTGCTGCGCTTCATCAGGAAGACCAGAAAAAGGTTGCCAACAGCGATATGGCAGATCTGCTTAACCTGTTGAAGAGTAAGAACGTCATCAGTGCCGATGAAGCGAACCAACTTGCTAAAAAATATGGGATTACGCTCCCCACAGTAAAGAACGATAATCCTGCTGCGAGTAAAAATGATAACGGCCGCGCCGAAAAGGCCGCGGCAAATAAGACTGATGAATCCCGGGAAAGTAATCAGGAGCAGTTCACAAACAGTACAAAGGAAGAGTCATCTGAAGAACTCAAGAAAAGTGACAAGGAGCAAAAGAAGGAAACTCCGGCAAACACAGAGGAAGAGATGAAAAAAGATGTTTCAGGTTCAGCCGGAAACGACGAACAGAAGGATGTTTCTTTAGAAGATACAAAAAGCGATAAGGGACAAAACGAGAAGACTCCGGCAAACATAGATAAAGAGATGAAAAAAGATGTTTCAGCTTCAGCCGGAAACGACGAACAGAAGGATGTTCCTCAAGATGCTGTAAAAAATGACAAGAAACAAAGCGAGAATATTCCGGTAAGCATAAATGAGGATCTGAAAAAAGAAATTGAGGAGCAGGTTAAGATTCAAATACAGAAAGAAGTTCCAAAAGAAATCAAAGAATTAGATTTAGCCTCAGCCGTGCCGGAATGGATTAAAAATATCCGTTTCGGAGGAGATATGCGTCTGCGGTACGAGGGTGATCGTTTTGACCAGAATAACGGTTATTATTTCATACCGAGCACTCCAACACAATTGATGAACACCACGACTGATCATGATTACTTCAGATACAGGGTTCGTGTAGGAGTGGAGGTGCCGGTCAATGATCAGATGGAGGCTATTATTCGTCTCGGTACGGGAAATAACACAGTTCCCGTATCAACGACCCTCACCATGGGAAACTACATGGAAAGGGATACAGCTTATCTCGATCTGGCTTATATCAGGTGGCATCCCTGGAACTTTCTAACTTTCGAGGGGGGAAGGATGCCCAATCCCTGGTTTTATTCGGATCTGGTCTGGTCCCCCAGCCTCAACTTCGAGGGATTTGCCCTAAAGCTGAATAAGTCCGTTACGGAAACATTGACACCATTTCTGACCATCGGCGCCTTTCCCCTGCAGCAGGATAGCTTATCCAGTAACAGCAAATATCTTACGGCCGGACAGTTAGGTCTGGAAAGGAAACAAGAGAAAGGAATCTCCTGGAAGATCGGCACGGCCTATTACTGTTACAGTAATATTACGGGAGAAATGAACAATCCAAGTAATCCTGACTTAATGGACTGGTCGGCTCCCCTGTATATGCAAAAAGGGAACACTATTTTTAATATCGCAACCACCGGCTCAGCCAACCCTTATTTATTTGCTCTTGCCTCCCAGTTCAGGGAGTTCAATGTAACGGCGAATTTCGATATCGGTTTCTGGAACCCTGTTCATATCATTTTCCTGGGCGACTATGTGAGGAACCTGGGCTTTAACTTGTCTGACGTCGAACAGCGAACAGGTTTACCTAATGCCGGCGATATTGATGGGTATCAGGTCGGAGTGGCCGTGGGTTATCCGGAAATCAAGGAATTCGGCCAGTGGAAGGCATACCTTTATTATAAATATTTAGGGGCGGACGCTGTTGTAGATGCCTATACAGATTATGATTTCCATCTGGGAGGAACCGACGCCAAAGGATGGATTGTCGGAGCTGATTTAGGTTTGTCCAAGAATTTATGGCTTACGGCCCGGTGGCTGACGTCCAATGAAATACACGGCAACCAGTTAACCCAGTCCGGTTTCGGTGGCCCGCTGGCCATCGATGTGATTCAGTTGGATCTAAATGCAAGATTTTAATTTTGGAGAAAAGAAATGAAACAGATACCTCAGCTACAAAAGATTATTATTCCCATTGTTGCCATAGTGATTGGCCTGTCCATCGGATTGGGCGTCGGGCATCAGCAGCTAAAAAAAGAACAGAAGATCTTTCAGGATAAGATAAAAGAATCCGGTAAAAAGATGGCCTTCATTCAGAAAAAGATGGCCGAAGAAAAAGACGAAGCGACTGCATCTCTGGGGCAGAAATGCCAAAGTGACACGGATAAACTGCAGAATGAAAAAAAGGCATTGAGCGGACAACTGGCCAAATTAAAAGAAAAGAAAAAAGATTTGGATGGAAGGATTGAAAAAAAAAATAAAGAAACGGAAGATTTAATCGCCAAAAACAAAAAAGATTTGCAGGAAGCCGGGAAAAAATATGATCAGGCCATTCAGCAAAACAAGGATTTGGAACACAACCTGAAAAAAGTGAACGGCGAGAAGGATAACCTTCAGGCGCAGTTGAAGAAAACCGCCAAGGCGTTGAAAAGTTGCAAGGAGAATAATGCCGCTCTCTGCGTCATTGGTGAGGAACTTGTGAAAGCCTATAAGAATAAGGGAATAACGACAGCCATTCTGGAGAAAGAACCCCTGACTCAAATCAAGAAGGTGGAGTTGGAACAAATGACTCAAAAGTACAAAGAAAATATTGAACAACTTAAAATTAAGCAATGAAAGTGAGGATAAACTATGTCAAGAAAAATTTCTTGTTTGTTGATAATCGCGATAACGGTGGTCTGCATGATTGCGGTTTCTTCCGCTTTGGGAGAAACGAAGAAGAATCAGAAGGAAGAAAAAGTTGCTGTTGTGAACGGCGCACCGATTGAAAAAGACGAATTCGACGGGGAAGTTTTCCTGGTTCAAAAAACCGTTTTAGGGTTGGGCAAGCCCCTTTCCTGCGAACAGGTGTCGTCGATTCGCAGAGAGGTTCTGGAGAGCATGATCAGAAGAGAGCTTCTTCATCAGGCCGCCCGGAAGTCTGGTATTAAACCCGATGAAAATGCCATCAACAAAGATATTAATTCCCTTAAAAAGCAGTTTTCCGATGAAACCGAATATAAGAATGAATTAAGCAGGCGGGGGATAAATGAGGAAGTATTGCGTGCCAGAATGATCAGGAACAGTCTGGTTCAAAAATATGTATATAAGGAATTTACCGATAAGGTCGATGTTACCGATAAGGAGATTCAGGATTATTATCAGAAGAATATCGATCTTTTTAAACAACCTTTTCAGATCCGGGTAAGTCACATTTCCATCCAGTCCGATCCTAAGGACGGTGATTCCCATAAAAAAGAATTGCGCGGCAAAGCTGAAAAGATTCTGAAAAATTTGAAAGACGATCAAGATTTTGCGGATCTCGCCCGCGAATATTCCGACGGCCCCACGAAAAATAACGGAGGCGACCTGGGTTATCTCCGCAAAGGACAACTGGAAAAACAGTTTGAAAGTAAAGTGCTGGCTCTCAAAAAAGGAGAGATAACGGACATTATTGAAACCGAATATGGATTTCAAATATTCAAAGTGACGGATATTAAACCGGAAACGATACTGGCATATGAAACCGTTAAAGAAAAAGTAAAAAAGTTTCTGGTTGATGAGAAAACAAAACAAGCGGCTGATCTTTATGCAAAGAAGCTCAGAGAGAAAGCCGGCACCGGAATCGAGATTTTTATTAAAGAAGATTTAAGCGCAGCAAAACGGTCATGATCATATCTGTTAAGGTCATCCCGTAGCCCGGATTTTCGGGCTAACATGTTTTATAAACGGCTGGCTAACGTTGATTTCCGATGAAAAAAAGAAATCATGTAATTCAGAGAGCGGAGCTTTACCTTCTCTTTACCAAACTAACCTGCAATTCTTTTTTCTTCTACAGAAAACAGATATATAAAATTATTGTAAGGAGCGCATATGAAAATATTTGTAACCGGAGGCGCCGGCTACATTGGTAGCCATGTAATCAAGGCTTTGGGAAGTGAAGGTCATAATCTTCTTGTTTTCGATAATCTGTCCACAGGACATTCATGGGCTGTCCTGCACGGGAAGTTTGTTAAAGGGGATATTTCCAATATCCCGCTTCTGAATCAGACTATGGAGATATTCAGACCCGAAGCGGTCATCCATTTTGCAGCGTCCATCCAGGTGGAAGAGTCTGTCAGGGAACCCCTGCAATATTATAAAAACAATGTAAGCAATACAATAGACCTTCTGGAGGCCATGAAACGTGCCAATGTCGGGAAATTTCTCTATTCATCCAGCGCCGCAGTGTACGGAATTCCGGACAGGATTCCGGTTGATGAGACGGCGGACATGAAACCTATCAACCCTTATGGCGTGACAAAAGCCATGATGGAGAATATACTTCGGGACATATCTGCCGCGGGTGATTTTTACTACATTGCCTTGCGATACTTTAATGTAGCCGGAGCCGATACAGAAGGCCGCCTGGGACAAGCTTACGCAAAACCGACCCATCTGATCACCAGGGCGCTCAAGTGCGCCAAAGGCGAAGCGGCAAAGCTTTCCATTTACGGCACTGATTACCCAACTCCTGACGGGACTTGCATTCGGGACTATATCCATATCGATGATATTGCCCGGGCTCATGTAAGATCTCTCGAATATCTAGTGAATACCGGCAAGTCAAATATAATGAACTGCGGGTATGGACGCGGATTCTCCGTCAAGGAGATTGTATCCATGGTAAAAAAAGTTACCGGAAAGGATTTCCCCGTTGAGGAAAGCGATCGCAGACCGGGCGACCCGCCTGTAATAGTTGCGGACAGTACGAGATTGAAAGAATTGACCGGTTGGATGCCAAAACATGATGATCTGGAGTTCATCATCCGTTCTGCATGGAAATGGGAGCTTAAACTTGGCAGGAAGCTTAACCTGAAACTTGTCCCTGGCTCGGTTACCTGAAATTCATGTCCGGGAAGATTCGCGATAAAAAGGGAACAGTGTTTATAGGGATGGGCATTGTTATTATTCTTCTGGCTGGTTTGAGTATATCTTCCCGTTACTTTGTTTACTCAGACATGCTCGCAAAAAAGAGCGACATCATCGTTCTTTTCATCGGGTCGGATGAGGAAGCGAGAAAAAATGAGGCCAGGCAGCTCATGCAGGAAGGATTTTCAGACTTCCTGTTCATTTCCTCTTATTTGAGACTTTACCGGGCCGGTGAAAATGGAAACACCTTATCCTCTATTCCTTTTCCAACTATCAAGACCAATGGTGATCTGCTTAAACCGAAATCTGAATATGAAAACAACGGGTTGTATTTTAAAAGAGTCAGGCGAGAGTTTGACTTCCCCTGTTTTTACGAAAATACCCATGTGGAAATTCTCCTCACAAAAAAAGTTATGGACGCCTATGGATTCAAAAGAGCAATTTTTGTCAGCTCGCCCTATCACATGAGGAGAATAAAAATCATTACAGAAAAAGTATTTGGTTCCGGGTATGATATCAAAATGACGCCCAGCCGTTTTGAAAGAAAAATCACAACCGGATTGCCATCACTTTACGACGTGCAGAACACTTTTACGGAAATCGCCAAAATAATCTGGTTTTTCTGCTATGAAGCTTTTGATCGATGACGCCTGTCATGATACGCATATTTCACGAAGGCACAGAAGGTTTCAGGCGTTTTTATGACAGTTACCCTAATGATTTTGATATGGGGAATATCAGATTAATCATTATAGGAAAACAGGAGCATTCATGTGGCCAATAACTAATAATAATCATAAGAAATGGGACTACTGCAAATCGCGTTTACAAGGATTGCTTGGTTTTATTGCTCTGCAAATTTTGAAATATACGTCTACAAATCAGGTAATGAGGTCAGAGGCACGATTTAAACATGTGTATGACAAATCTTTGCCTGTTGATTTTAAAATAGATTTCCTACTGGACTATTGTAAAGGTAAACGAGTGGCACATTTTGGTTTCGTCGATTCGCCATTCACTAAAGAGAGTATCAAATCAAATGCCTTGCTTCATTTGAAATTAAAAAAAGTATGCCGCGAATTGATTGGCATTGATAATGATGCAGATGCTGTGAGACTATATTCTCAGCAGACAGGTGATGATGATGTTATCATTGGGGATATTTACAAAATAGATTATTCATTAAGTGTTCTGCAAAATAAGGATGTCTATCTGATGGGCGAAATACTCGAGCATCTGAGCAATCCGGGCATGGCCTTAAAATCAATTTATAATATTATGGCGGATTCATCAGAACTAATCGTTACTGTCCCTAATGCATCCAGTATATCAGCATTTCGGGCAGCTTTGCGCAATGTCGAAATTGTTCACCATGACCATGTCTGCTGGTACAGTATCCAGACGATGACATCATTGTTTCTAAGACATGGCTTTAAGGTCAAAAACATATCTTTCTATCTCGCAGGTTCTGGCAAACGTCCGGGGTTTATAAATCAGACGTTCCCCTTCTTATCAGAGGGCATCATTGGAATATTTCAAAAAGAAGATAAAGAAAAATAGTGGTTAGTGTCCATCTTTTTGAACAGGGGAATATTCAATCGGACTGACACATTGGGGTTTTGCACGTCATTGTATAGGTAAAAGAAAATAATATATGGATTTAGATGTTCGCGAAAAAGAAGCCGAATATTACGACGGACTACATAAAGAGATTACTACTTTCTATCAAAGATATCGTTTTCAAAAATTTCTAAAAATGATAGTCGGTTAGGCAATGATCCTTTCAGACTCGCTTTTAAAGAAAGCGATATTAAATAGAAATGTATAGCAGTTGTTACCAAATATTGTGATAACCGGTTCAGCGTTTGTTCAAATAATTATATTGGGAAAGTATTCAGGTGCCGGTAAATACGGCTTCCTCGTGTTACAGGATGCGCAATAAACACTTTTTTAGAAGTTGACAGTTCAGCTGTATAAATTTACCTCACAGGCACTTTCCCACTGTTCTATGGCAAATGCAACATCAACCGGCATTACCAATCTTGTTCTTAGGAAATTCATCACAAATTCCTCATACCAGCTTTTGTCATCCATTGTTACGACCACGGCTGTATTGATTCAGGCAATTATTCTGGGCCGGTACCTTGGCGTTTTTAACTATGGAATTCTGGCTCTTTTAATGACATACGCCCAGTTTGTTGATCAATTTGTCTCCTGCAATATGTGGGAATTCGTCATTAAGTACGGCACCGATTTTCTGGCAAATAATGAACGGAATAAATATCTGGCGACTGTGAAATTGGGTTATATGGTCGACGCGGCATCGGGCATGGCCGCGTTGCTCATCATTGTAATCGCGGCAAAACCGGTTGCGATGTATATCTTCCATTCGCCGGCGATAGCCTCCTATGCCGGTATATATTCATTAATAATTCTTTGCTCTTTTGTCGATAACACCTCCAATGGTGTTTTGCGGATAAATGGGAAGTTCGGATTTATTTCCCTGCGGGACGCTATTTTGGCACTGTCACGTCTTGCTTTCGTCTGGATTATGCTCATGCTTGGCCATGGCATTAATGGCGTGATTACGGCGATGTTGAGCATCAGTTTTATCCAGATGATCATTAATTTAATGATCACCTTTAAGCAGCTTGAATGTTCTCCGATAGAATTGATGCGCGGCGCCGATCTTGGTTTGCTCAAAAGTCAGCGCAAGGAAATGAAGGCTTTTCTGGCCAATAATTATTTAACGCAGTGCTGGGCTATGGTAATAGCGAATGCCGACATGATAATCCTCGGATATTATTCTTCGCCTTTCCAGGCAGGTCTTTATCGAATGGGTAAGAACTTTGTCAATATCCTCGCGCGGGTCGTAGATCCTTTCTACACGGTTATCTATCCTGATCTCGTGAGCGCGCGGGCAAAAATGAACTATGAAAATTATCTGTCTCTCATAAAAAAAGGCACCGCGGCCGTGGCAATGCTCGTCACTCCCCTGGCGGTCATTATATTAATCGGGACACCGTACATCTTAAAGTTTGCGGTGGGTGAAAATTTTATCGGCGCCGCGGCGCCGGCACGGCTGCTTGTTTCCGGCGCGTGGTTCGCGGCATTGTTCTTCTGGGCACGGCCGGCCCTGCTAGCGATGGGGAAAGCAAGAACTCAGACGGTAGTAAATTTTTTCATTATGCTGATTTTCATTATTGCGTATCTGATTATCATTCCTCAATATGGCATTATCGGCGCGGCCGGAGTGTATTGCACGGTGCTTATGTTGGGGAATATCATTGTTGCTTTATTTGTGTATAGACACTCCCGGACAGGCTTTGTTTAGAATTATGAAGGTTTGTTATTTTATACCAATGCTCGATTATGCCACGGGCTGGGGACGGTGGACGGTTGACCTGCTGGAAAAAATTGTCGAGTTCGGCGTTGAACCGGTATTAATTATTCCCGAATCTCAACGGGAAGAACATCTGAAATCCGGACTGGAATTCGAAACGCATTTTTGGGGTCCCGAACCTTACGCTTGGTTTCATCAACTCTATAGAATAAATACGCGGGGGCTGAAAGACTTATTCTTCATTAAGAAAAGATACGGAGCACTGGATGGAAAGGGAATTTCCCTGATTCATGCCACGGATATGTATCCATGGGGGGTTTTTGCCGGTCAGTTGAAAGAAAAGCTTAATGTGCCTGTCATTCTCACAAACCATTCAAAACTGCTCTTTAATCCGTGGTTCAGCGTCATTGATTTTTACTTATGCAGAAAGGCGGTCAAAACCTGTGACAGAATCGTATCTGTGTCGGATTGGTCGAGAAAACAAATACAGAATGAACTGGGCATGCATGATGAGAAGTTTCAATTCATTCATAATGGAGTCGATGTTGACAGGCTGAAAAAATGCTCGGAAGAACTTGAAGCGCAAACCGTCCGGGGCAGTCGAGGGCCTGTAATCATAAGTGTAACCCGTTTCATTAAGCTCAAAGGCATCGAGATGGCGGTGCTGGCATTCAAACAAATCAAGGATGAAATGCCCGACGCGCGATATTATATCATCGGTCCCCACTCGAATCCTGAATACGTCGATTACATCAAGAAGATCATAGCGGTTCACGGCATAAAAGATGTTTACCTGACGGGCAAGACCGGATCAATTATGGAATTATGCGCGTATTACAGGATGGCGGACGTGCTGGTGCATACATCCAACTCAGAGTCATTCCCTTTAATATTTTATGAGGCGGGATACTTCAACGTTCCGGTTGTGGCCAGTGCTGTGGGAGGCGTTCCGGAAGCCGTGATTGATGGTGAAAACGGTTTGCTTGTGCCGGCAGGCGACGTGGCCGCGACAGCGCGAAGCATAAGAAAGATTTTAACCGACGCGGAACTTGCAAAAAGACTCGGAAACGATAATTACAAAAAGGCCATGCAGTGCACCGCGCGTAAAGTCGCTTCCGAATATTACAAAATATATCAGGAATTAATCAGGACATTCTAAATGATCTATTTGCTGTTAACTTCATTTTTTTATTCCGATGTGATTTACCGGCTTCCGGTAGGCAGTTACGGATATGTTCTGATAAGCGATATTGTCTCCTGGGCGGTTATTTTCTTTATATTATTTCGAAATATGTTTATCCGGATTAAGGCAAGAAAATTTGACAGGCTTGATTGGTCTCTTCTCGTTCTTAATATTTTGATGATCCTTTTGCTTATCCAGATATATTTCACCGCAGTCCGCACATTCAGCGAATTAGGCCGCGCCGCCGCCGATACCCTGCGATTTACCCAATTCATCGTATGCTTTTATGCGGTTCGTTCATATATGCGCGCTTCATCAAAGGCTGTCCGCTATCTTATTTGGGTTTTCGCGCTGGCGACAGCGGTGTCGGTGTTTGGACTCATTGTCGATGTCGGAATGCAATTGCCGAGAATGTACGCGGGAATTACCATTAACTCTCTGAGGCCTAAAGAATTCTCCGCGTTCTTCACAAACAACCATGCCAGTGCGTCCATTTACTTGCTTACGGCTTTTTCCCTGGGATTTGGCTTAATGCTCATGAAGAAGAACCCTATGCTGAAAGGGCTGGCCGTTTCAGGCATGGCAGTCATCATCCTGGCGATCATATTCAGTAAATCAAGATCAGGCATTTTTGGCCTCGGCATTTCGACTGTATTTTTTCTTCTGTACTACATCAGATTTCGGGGCGGTAGTATCCTGGCCTGGGGAGGCATCATTTTAATGGCGGTGATTTTTGGGGCGGCAGGGTTCTATTCTTTTACGGACAAAGGAGTCATGGACAGGGTAGGCATTAGCAGTGTTGAAGATGTCCAAAATTATGAGCGCAGGGCTGATTACATTCATTCGTATGATAGAAAGATAGGCATTATTTCAATAAGAGCGCGTTTTCAAAACTGGAAGGAGTCCATTGGTGTTATCAGGGACATGTCATTTTTCATATTTTTTGGCTATGGCGTCAATCAGCAATCCTATAAAGTTAATTTAGGTGGCGCTCACAACAACTTTATGCAGGTTATAATCGATTTGGGTATTGTGGGATTGGTTTTTTTTCTTTTATTTTTGTATGAAGCCGGAAAGCTGTTGAGGAAACCGCGCAACATCGGCGATAGCGATTTGTCTTATTATGCCATGCGGATAGGTATGCGCTGCGGTTTCTTCGGCATTATCGGCACGGCCTTAACTCAAGAAACCTTTTACATGGCCCCGGCAATGGGCAACTTTTTCGGTTTCTATCTGATATTGCTGGCGATTGTGGACAACATAAAGGAAAAAGACGTAAAAAAAGAAGAAATCCCCGGCGGGCAGCCTCAACAGATTTCAAATGCCGTTTATAAAAAAATATGACAGAGCGGAATCATCCGGTGATGGGTTGGAGCATTGAGTGAGAAGAAAAGAGAATATTTCAGGACCAAAACGGGAAACGTTTTTGCGGCATGCCGCATTCTACCTGGCTGGAGTACTATTTTTAACGCTGTCAAAGATCAAATCACTCCTGTTCGGATACGTTTCGCCAAAACCCTTTGGTATCTCCGATTATGACAAATGCTTTCAATACGACATAAAAGTCGTAAATGCGTGGCTTGACCATCTTCGGGAATATACCCGGGAGAATGATTTTATAATTGGAAAGAATGTTCTTGAATTAGGTCCCGGTTCTGATCTCGGTATCGGTATGTATTTGTTGTCGCTTGGAGTTTCGGAATATAACGCTTGTGATGTAAACGATCTGGCAAAAAAAACGCCGGATGATTTTTATGAAAAGTTTTTAAAAGAGCTTGGATGCCTGCGTAGAGATATACCCATTGATTTGATAAGAAATGAACTTAATAAGGCGAAAGAGAATTCTCATTCAAAACTTAATTATATTGTGAAAAACGACTTTGATCTTATTTCCGCCTTCGGTGAAGCGGTAATGGATATAGTTTTTTCTCAGGCGGCATTTGAACATTTTGATGATGTCGAGGAAACGATCAGACAGCTAAGCATAGTATGCAGACCGAAGGCGGTCATTGTTGCTGAAATTGATCTCAAAAGCCATTCCCGGTGGATACGTGATAAGGATCCGAACAATATCTACAGATACAGTTTAAATATGTATAATATGTTCCGGCTTCGTGGAATTCCTAACAGGATGCGTCCATATCAATATCAGGATTTGCTTAAGCGCTACGGTTGGGAAAATATCAAGATAATTCCACTCACAAAAAAAGAAAACAATGTTGAGGAGAAACTGTACAGGATTTTTTGTCACGAACGCAATCAGATGGAGTGCTTATCAATAATCATTTGCGCGCAAAAGAAAGAAACGGTCTGAATATGACGACAGCGACTCATTTTACACCGCAACAGAAGCTCAGAATACTTTTCATTACGGATACGGATACCGACGGATTAGCGGTTACTACATTTATTGAAATAACCCGCGCCATGAGAAAAATCGGGTGTGTGGTGGAACCGGTTTTTCTGTGTCATGAAAGTGCAGTCAATATACCCGATGTTCAGCCGATGCATTTGCTGATTTATAAGTTTGGGTCTTATCTTTCAAGCATACAGGCCTACATCAAGCTTATTGCGTTAGTTGTAAACAATCGTAAGCGATTTGATTGGATCATGACAGAACCGACTTCCGCGCTTTTTCTGGCGCCTTTTGCCATGCTCCGGCCTGTAATTCCTTCGATACCGAAGATCGTTCTCGATGTGAGAACCCAGCCTGTCGAGGTGCCTGATAACTGGCGCGGTTATGTCACCCGGAAGAAATTCAGCATGACGATAAAGGCCGCCGCCCATTGCTTTAACGGGATGCTTGCTATTACGGATGAAATGGCTAAGTACCTGAAAAAAATTACCGATATTCGCATGCCGGTCGGCATTTGGACCAGCGGAGTAAACTTGGACCTGTTTAATCCCGATAAATTGTATGAGCGTATTCCCGGCATCGAAAAGCGGTTTGTTATCATGTACCATGGCGTTTTTACTCCAACGAGGGGCCTTGACATGATTATTCTCGCTATTGATAAAATCCGCCAGGAATATCCTGAAGTACTGATGTTTTTTCTCGGCGACGGTTCCATGCGGGAAAAGATGAAGGCCATGGTGCGGGAAAGAGACATGGATGATCATGTTGTCATTTGTGGGCCTGTTCCGAATAATGAAATCCCGCGATATCTCCACAACGCCCATATCGGGATACTCGCTTTCCCTGACCATGAATGGTGGAGTGTGCAAAGCCCACTGAAACTCTTTGAATATCTGGCAATGTCAAAACCAGTGATCATATCGGACATTCCGATGAATCGCAATGTGGTCGGCAACCGCAATATCGCTTTCTACATAAAAGATAATTCCGTCGAGCAGATTTGCGAAGGAATTAAGACGGCGGTAATCAATAGGCAACAGCTGTCCGCCATGGGAGAAGAGGGGCGGAAAATGATTGTGGAAGAATACAGCTGGATGAGTCAAGCCGGCAAAATAAATAATTATTTGCTGACAGTTTGAACGAGGCCCCTCAGGCCTCTTCAATTTTTTAAGAAAACGAATTGCCGCGTGGCAGAATTTTAACCGGCGTTTTTTCGTTAACGGCATAAAATAATCATGAAAATTCTAATGCTTGTAGACTGGCAAGTCGCTCGATTGGAAGCGGATTCCGATGCGATCCCATCGCCCGATAAGCAGGTCATAAATCGCCCATACTGGTTTTTTAAACATTGGCCTGATCCCCGGATTGAACTTGATATTATAGATTTTTGCAAAATGCCCTTGATACATGTTTTTGAAAACAGGGTGCTTCATTTTTATGTTCTGCAATCATTGATCGCGTTTCTGAAAAGGAAGAAATATGATTTAATTATTTCGCACAGCGCGCGCAGCGCTCTCGTTTTTGCTTTTTTGCGTTCGGTAATGAACGAAAAATTGCCCCCGCATTTGGTAATAGACGTCGGATCTTTTAATGGCGGCAGGAATAATCTTCTAGAATTGTCTTTGATCAGGAAAGCAAGCCGGTCACTTGGCGGGATCATCACCCATAGCAGCATTCAATCGGAATACTATAATGAATATATGCCACAAATCCCGTATCGATTTATACCTTTTGGCGTTGATGCCGACTATTTCATTCCGAGGCAGGTTAATCAGGAAGACTATGTTTTATCCTTCGGCTCACTTTTCAGGGATTACACCACATTGATTGAAGCATGGAAAAGCATCGGACATAAGAATGAGCGGTTGAGGATTATCGGCGTCGATCAGGTACCCTGTGTTGTCAATGTACCCGCCAATGTAGAAATCAGGGGACGAGTGCCGATTCAGACTCTCATTGAGAACATACATAAGGCGCGGTTTGTCATCATCCCCTTGCCGCTGTTAAAACACTCGTATGGACAAATGAGTTTTCTTCAATCAATGGCTATGGGTAAGGGTTGTATCGTGACGAAAACACCAAGTTCGCAGGATTATTTGACACATAATGAAGACGCGCTCCTTGTGCGTCCATACGACCGGAAGGATTTGGCCGAAAAAATAACGATTTTCCTTGAGAATCAACGTGTAATTGATCGTATCGCCCATAATGCGCGCAGAGTGATCGAAAAAAAATATAATGAGAAAAATATGGCCGCGGAAATGTATGATTTTATCTCAGAACTCATATGATTTGCTTTACTTCCCCTTATACAACCAGGAGAAAATGATACGTTAGAGACTATTCCATGTAACTTATGTGGCGGATCCGAAACAGAGCAATTATTCGAGATAATTGAAAATATCACCGGCCGGTCCGAAACGTTCAACGTGGTTCGTTGTAAAGCCTGTGGTTTATGCTTCGTAAATCCCAGGCCTTTGAGAGAAACAATCGCCTTATATTATCCTGAGGATTCATATTACTCGTATCAATTTAATAATCCTGCCAGTCAAAAGCAGAGAATCAGGAACTATGTCCTGGAGGAACAGGCCGGATATGCTCATAGCGGAAGAGACGGCGTCCTGGTGAGAGTAGCCGGGCAGCTTATAAAACGGTTAATGAAGAATCAAATTCTTATGCGCATTCCATATCGACCGGGTGGGAAAGCCCTTGATATTGGTTGCGGCTGCGGGGAACACTTGCTTTGGCTTAAGAATCACGGATGGAGCGCGGTACACGGGGTTGAGCTATCGCCACGCGCAGCGCAGTTGGCAAATGAGCATGGTCTCAATGTCTTTTGCGGTGAACTCGCCGCCGCCCGTTATCCGGAGAACTACTTTGACTTCATTACGATTGGCCATGCTCTGGAGCATATGCATGATCCAATGATGACGCTGAAAGAGATTTATCGCATTCTGAAAGAGGATGGGGTGCTTGTTATCGGAATTCCAAATTTTGAAAGCTACGAAAATCTGGTCTTTGGCAAAGATCAGAGTCTCCTCAAGGAGGTGCCGCGTCATCTCTATCACTTTTCCATGAAGACAATGAATGCTATGCTTAAAAAGAATGGTTTGCGGGTAGAAAAGACGGTTGGAAAAACATTCTTCATACCAAAGGCCAACAGAAGTAGTTTTAAGGCATTGCTGGAAAACGGCTTCACGGCAAGTTTCATATCAGCATTATATAAGATTTATGTTCAAAGGCCATTTAAGTACATGCTCTCTACAGACAAGGAAAGCTTCGGCCAGCTCTTTACGTTTTATGTAAAAAAAAATAAACGCAGCGACTGCAGAATACAGGAATATAGTCTTGGAAAGCAGATGAAACGCTTGACTGAAGATGAAAAATTCCCAATTGAATCCCACAAGTTAGGCATTTTAAAAGATTGACATATTCCTGAAAATTATGAAAATATTATTTTTAAATAAATTCTATTATATGAAGGGTGGAGCCGAACGGATTTTTTTTGAAGAAATATCTGTTTTGCGACAAAAAGGACATAAGGTTATTCCTTTTTCAAGGCAGCATCCAAGCAATTTCCCCTCTGAATACAATGGCTTTTTTGCGCCGCAATTGTCTCTTGACGCGCACCTGTCCCTCAAAAGCCTGAAAACGGCATTCGACATCATATATTCATTTCAAACAAAGACGGCGCTGAGAAAATTGATTTCACAGGAACGCCCTGATATTGCTCATGGGCATAATATTTACGGCCTTTTGACAACATCTGTGCTTGATGAACTTTACGCTAATGGTATTCCGGCCGTGCTCACATTACATGATTTTAAGATCATCTGTCCTAACTTTCAGTTTTTGAATGGCGCCAAGATGTGCGAAGATTGCAAAACACATAATTATTACAAAGCAATATTAAATAAGTGTGTTCATGGTAGTATGTTCTATTCTTCTGTCTATGCTCTTGAGAACTATTTTCATTACATTACGGGAAAGTATGAAAAGAAAGTGAGCAGGTACATTGCTGTCAGCCGTTTTATCAGGAACAAATTTATTGAATACGGATTTCCTGAAGACAGGATCACATTTATTCCGAACTTTATCAATGCAGAATTGTATGAACCAGCATATGAAAATCAAAAATATTTTTTATATTTGGGCCGCCTGGTGCCGGAAAAAGGTCTGATGACTTTGCTGAAGGCATTTGCCCGATTGAAGACTACCAGAAATCGTTTGGTTATTGCCGGCGAGGGTCCCCTGCGTAGAGAACTTGAAAAGGAGATTATCGATCAAAGCATAAAAAACGTTGAATTAACGGGGTTTCTAACCGGTGATCTCCTCGCAGATAAGATAAAAAAATGCACATGCACAATAATCCCCTCTGAAATTTACGAAAATTGCCCCATGTCTGCTTTGGAATCATTCGCCTACGGCAAACCGGTCATTGGGGCTGATATCGGAGGAATACCTGAACTGATAGCTCACAAAATTGATGGTTTAATTTTTAAAAGTGGAGATATCGAAGATTTGTCATATTGTATGGAATACATGGCGAGTCTATCTCCTATGCAACTAAAAGAGTTGGGAACAAATGCCCGCATGAAGATAGAACGATCTTATAATGTTAAACAACATTATGAGGCATTGATGACATTATATCATGAGGTTCTTCATTAAAAATTGTTATGCCGGAATCAATGAATGATCATGATATCATAAATATAAGATCTTATGAGGATGGCGATGAAGACGGCATTGCACGCCTCATGCAGCAGAATTTTCCGAACACGCCTGATGCGTCTTCTATTCGTCAAACGTGGCGCTGGCAGTTTAAAAATGATTTTTCAAAAGATGGCAGCATTGCTGTGGCGGAGGTTAATTCCAGTATTGTTGCTCATTATGCTGTCATGTGTTTTGAAATGAATTATCAAGATCAAACAATAATAGGCAGCGTATCCACCGCCACCGTAACGGAAAAAAGTTTCAGAGGGAAAGGCCTCTTTACTAAACTGGCCAGGAATGTGTACAATGATTTGTCAAGAAGCGGATGTAAAATCGTTTTCGGTTTCCCCAATTCACAATCAATAAGAGGTTTTATTACGCGGCTCGGCTGGTTTAATGTATGCCCATTTCCTCTGCACATCAAGTTTATCAAAATGAAACCTATGCTGAGTAAGGTACTTGGTGATCATGTTTTTACAAAAGCGTTAGCCTGGTGCGGAGATAACGCTCTGAAACTCATATTCAATATTATCAGCCGCAAAAAAAACAATCATGACATCATAATCCGCCGTGTCGAAGAGATTCCGGAAGATATAAAGTCCATCTGGTCCAACAGTTTCGCATCTCATAAACTCGCCATTATCAGAAACAGGAGATATTTGGAATGGCGCTATCTGGAGAAACCATTTGTAAAATATAAAATCTATTGTGCCATGATGAATGACAGTCCCGCAGGCTATTTTGTAACCTATACCGGCTGCAAATATAACTCTAATATACTTTTCGTAATGGAGATTGTTGCCAAAGACGACAAAAAGGTAATCTACAAAAAAATGCTGGACCATCTGGATGTCATTGCCAGGGAAGAATGTGCGGATGCTGTTTCCATTATTATCATGTCTAACAATCCCTGGTATTGGCTTTTTGTAAAAAAAGGATACCTGCCGGTACCTCGGATTTTATTTCCTCAGGATATAAATTTTAGTGCGATGGTTAATTCGCATTTAATTGACAAGTCCTATGTTAAAAACAGTGATAATTGGTATATAAGCTGGGGTGATCTTGATGTTGTCTGACAATAATCACATCATTCTAACCATAGATGTTGAAGATAATTTTACTCCTGAAGAACTGGCCAATCCCGATGATTGGGAAATCTACGAAGGGCAAGTTGTTCAGAATACTGATCATGTGATTAAAACATTGAATGATCTGAATGCGGATGCAACTTTTTTTGTTCTTGGAAAGGTTGCACAGAGGCATCCGGAAATTGTTTCTCATATCGAGAAGGCAGGATATGAAGTAGCCAGCCATGGATTCGCACATGAACTGGTTGATAGTATGACCGAGCAGGCCTTTGAGGATGATCTGAGAAAGTCACTCGATGTTCTGCAGTCTATTACCGGTAACAAGGTAAAGGGTTTCAGAGCAAGATCATTTTCCATTTCCATGCGAACTTTATGGGCGCTGGACATTCTGGCAAAGTATCATCTGGATTACGACTCAAGTATTGTGGATACTGAAGTGGAAAGAATTATGGAAGGGGAAATAATTGGACCGAAAAAAATATTACATTACTCTTTTGTTGAGCTTCCCATAAGTACTACCCGTATTTTAGGATTTCAACAGTCGATCTCTGGAGGCATAGCATTCAGGCTTATACCGTTTGCTATATATTTCAAGATACTTAAGTGCTCATCCTCTTTCATGAATAACCGGGTACTCTACTGTCACGTCTGGGAGTTCAACAAAGATCAGCCCAAACGGAAGATTAGCCTTCTTCAGTCGATTGCTCAAGCTCCCTGGACATATACAACAGAGTCTAAAATAAGAAATTTGGCTCTCCATTACAAATTCATTTCCATACGCAAATATCTTAAGTTATTGCATGCTTAATTCATAACAAAACAGGACTGACGTTAAATAATGCGTATAGCCTATTGCAGTGAAGGGCATAACCTCCGAGAGTGGAATCGAGGAAGTAAGGGAGAAAATCTGCCCCCGTTGTTTTTATAAACTGTTGAAAAATAATCAATTCTCACTACTTACATCTTCATAAAAACATGACGGACCTGTCATATGAATGCAATAAATATTTTATAATATACATAAGATATACATGTCAAAGATAGTTTTGATCAGTAGCCAAATTATAGGAAAATAAAATTACTCATGAAAATCGCTTATGTGGCAGTAAAAGGAATTCCTAAAGGAGGCGGAATAGAAACGGTTACCGAGGAAATTGGATCACGCTTGGTGCGAAAGGGCCATGAGATATTCGTATACTCAAGTCGGGATTACGGGACGACCGATGGCAATTACAAGGGAATGCAAATAATAACGATACCTTCGATTAATACCAAAGCGCTGCACAAGTTGTCCATTTGTTATCATGCCACATGCGATATACTCCGGAAAAAGCATGTGGATCTGGTTCATGTCCATGCTGTCGGACCTTCAGTGTTTTCCATCTTTCCCCGAATCAAGGGAATTCCTACAGTAGTTCAAACCCATGGTCTCGAATGGAAACGGGATAAATGGGGTTTTATCGGCAAAACATTTCTCCGGATTTCGGACTACAGTGTTGTTTATTTTCCCAATAAAGCCACTTCTGTTTCTAAAGTGCAGAAGCAATACTACAAAGAGAAATTTGGTAAAGATGTCGTTTATATTCCTAATGGCGTGAGTCCTGTTGATTGCAGGCCACCAAAATGGATTATCGAAAAGGGGATCCAACCGAATGGCTATATACTTTTTGCCGCACGTCTTGTTGAAGAAAAGGGAGTCCATTTTCTGATTCAGGCCTTCAGGAATCTTAATACTGATATGAAGCTTGTCATTGCCGGAGATGCTGCTTATTCTGAAAAATACAAGGCTGACCTGAAAGATCTGGCCAGTGGCGATTCACGGATTATCTTTCTCGGATTTGTTACAGGGCAACCCTTGGAAGAACTCTTCAGTAATGCTTATCTGTTTTGTCTGCCTTCAACTATAGAAGGCCTGCCTGTCGCGCTTCTGGAAGCGATGAATTACGGCAATTGTTGTGTGTGTAGTGACATTCCGGAGAATTTGGAGGCTATGGAAAGTTACGGATACACTTTTCGTAGCCGGGATTTTCGGGATCTGCAGAGAGTGTTGGAGTACCTGCTTATGCATCCGGAAAATGTAAACACGATGAAAACGGAGGCATTGAGTCATGTGCGGAAAAATTATTCATGGGACAGCGTTACAGATCAGATGGAGGAGCTTTATTGCTCTGTTATAAAGAAATGAAGGATATTTCCTTTATAAATGGAAAAATTCAATTAAGGTTTTAAAATGGACGGGATTCTTGCGGTAACCTATAGATGCAACAGTCGTTGCAGCATGTGCCATACGTGGCAACATCCGAGTAATGAATCTAAAGAAGTGAGGCCGGTTGATCTGGAAAGCCTGCCTCAGATGATCAGGCTCAATATAACCGGTGGAGATCCTTTTCTGAAGCATGATCTGAATGATATTCTTGACGTTGTTAAGAAGAAAGCCAAGCGCGTTGTCATCAGCACAAACGGATTTTCGACAAAGAGGATTCTGGAAGTTATGAAGAATCATCCTGACGTGGGTGTCAGGATCAGTTTTGATGGTATCGGGGACACCCATGACCAGATTCGAGGAGTAAAACTTGCCCATCGACGAGCATTGAATACCCTGAAAGGATTGAAAGAGCTTGAAATCAGGGATCTTGGCATTGCTGTTACCATATCCGATCAAAACGCTAAAGAGCTTGTCCCGCTTTTCGATCTTGCCTGTGAGCATGACGTGGAAATGGCAACGGCAATTCTTCATAATGCCTATTATTTTCACAAAGAAGATAATGTGATTAACGATAAACGGCTTGTGGAGAAGGAGGTCATGAATCTCATAAGGGCATACTTGCGATCCCCGCATCCCAAAAACTGGTTTCGTGCTTACTTCACGAGGGGAATCATAGATCATATGAATGAAATACCCCGTGAATTAAAATGTACTATGGCGAAGGATTCTTTCTATATTGATCCCTATGGCTATGTGCGGCCATGCAACGTAATGGATATGCCTTTTGGAAACATCAAAGTAAAGCCTTTCCCTGAAATTTGGACCAGTCCGGAAGCAGATCAGGCGCGTCGATGCGTTGAATCATGCACAAGAAACTGCTGGATGATTGGAAGCGTTGGTCATTTAATCAGGCAGAAGATATGGGTACCTTTTCTCTGGATCGCCAAAAATAAATTGGGCAGCCTGAAAGTGATTAATTCATGATTAAATTGAGATATCTCGGAGAAGACCTTCGGGTACAGATTTTTACCCTTAGTGTTTTTTTCGTCACAGCCTACTGGGTTCCGCTAAAGGTCATGGTGAATACCTGGCGGAATAATGAAGATTATTCCTACGGATTTCTGATTCCTCTTATTTCCGCCTATCTGTTTTGGGAGAAACGAAAAGTATTGAGGGAAATCTCTTTACAGAGCTTCTGGGGCATATTGCCCATATTAGTTCTTTTCGTTCTGTTCTCTCTGTATGGAATTCTTGGGTCAAGCGGTAATGTTTCCATGCCTTCCATTCCCATTTTAATTATCTTATTTACTGGTTTTTGTTTCGGTATTGAGTCTGTAAGAAAACTGATACTGTCCCTGGGTTTTCTTTTTTTCATGATTCCGTTGCCGCCAATTATTGACCGATATATCGGGCTGTATTTGAAAACCATATCATCGAAGTTGGGCGGCGCTTTGATAGGTCTTTTCGATATACCCGTTCATGTAAGCGGTAATGTGATTGATCTCGGGGTCATTCAACTTCAGGTTGTCGATGCCTGCAACGGATTAAGATATATTTTCCCGTTACTCGCCTTGGGAATTCTTTACGCATATTTCTTTGAGCGGGTTGCCTGGAAACGAATATTCTGTGTTTTAGTGACCGTTCCTTTAGGGGTTTTAATCAATGCTTTAAGAATTGGCGTCACCGGAATTTTAGCAAACTCATTTGGACGTCAGTTCTCTGAAGGATTTTTTCACGCATTTTCAGGATGGATTTTGTTTATAACCGCTTTTATCATACTTTTCCTAATTGGCCGTCTTTTGGCATTCTTTCCGCCAAATGTAAAAGTGAGCAAAGAATCATTTGCGTCAATACCCGTCTCTGCCGTAACTTTATATGCAGATGGCAAGAAAACAAAAAAAGCTTTTTTACTATCCATCGTTATTCTCTCCTGTGTAGCCGTTCTGAGTCTGAGCACCGGAGCCCTTCCAGCCATAAAGATCAAAGGTGGCATGCAGAATTTCCCGCTTCAGTTCGGTAACTGGCGAGGGAAATATGAACTCGTTGATCCGGTTATTATAAAAGAGTCCGGTGCGGAGGATGCATTCAGTGGTTATTACAGTAACTTGTCCGGGGATGTAGTATCTCTTTATATAGGTTACAGAAGCTCTGCCTTCCTTTCCGATGAGAATTTTTTCCATAGTCCCACTGTTTGTATACCCTCTGCTGGATGGGTGGAACAGGAGGTAAAAAGAAAAACAATCGCGAATGTGCCGTATTTCGATAATTTGGATGTAACCATGATGGTTATTGAAAAGGGAGGAGTAAGACAACTGCTGTATTTCTGGTTTCAGACCAAGGATGAAGCGACATATGATAAGAACATCAACCGATTCCATCTATCCATCCATGCTCTAAGAAGGAACAACACTCACGACCTGTTTATCCGGCCTGTTACAACACTTTCAGAAACAGAAAGCATAGAAAATGCTCAGAAGCGTCTCGATGGTTTTACCAGAGAGATGATGACGGCACTTCTTCAGTACCTGAAAGAGAGACAGTTTGAAGAATGAGGATTAAACAATAAAATTATGCTTTATTTATCAACGCTTCTTCTTTCTGTATTTATCACAGTCAGCCTGATTCCATTTATGACAAAACTTGCCACACGTCTGCAATTCGTTGATTTTCCTAACCCGCGTAAGGTTCACACTATGCCCATACCAAGAATCGGTGGGCTGGCAATAGCTATTGGCGCTTTTATTCCGGTAATCTTCTGGGTAGGAATGGACGATTTTGTCAGGGCTTTTCTTCTGGGAGGGGGGGTATTGGTGATCTTCGGTCTGGTGGATGACATGAAAGGTCTCGGGTACAAGATAAAATTCACTGGACAATTTTTCGCGGCTCTGATTGCTGTTTTTTACGGCGGCATCAGGATAAATTCCCTGGGTACTTTGTTGCCTGGAGCGACACTTTTGCCTGAATGGTTTGCCATATTTCTTACAATTTTAGCAATTATAGGCGTTACGAATGCAATAAATCTCTCTGACGGTCTTGATGGCCTTGCGGGAGGTATTTCTCTTTTAGGCTTCTGCTGCATAGGTTATCTTGCCTATACAGAGGGGAGCAATATCATACTCCTGCTGTGCTTATCGCTTGCCGGAGCTATATTTGGATTTCTCCGGTTTAATACTCACCCGGCAAGTGTCTTTATGGGAGATACGGGAAGTCAACTTTTGGGGTTTTCGGCCATTGTGCTTGCTATCAAAATCACGCAGAATAACAATGCGTTAAGTCCCGTTCTGCCGTTGATCATTCTCGGATTTCCCATTCTCGATACTCTGACTGTTATGATGGAGCGGATAAGAGAAGGAAGGTCTCCTTTCTCACCCGATAAGAAACATTTTCATCATCGCCTCATAAGACTGGGATTTTATCATGCCGAAGCAGTCTTCATAATATATTTAATCCAGGCACTGATGATCGTCACGGTTATTTTATTCAAGTATTATAACGATTGGATGCTTGTGGCTTCTTATGTGGCTTTTTCCGTCTTCATCCTTTGGGGTTTTATCATTGCGGACAGAACAGGTTTCCAATTCAAGCGTTATTCATTGATTGATCATGTCATCAAGGGGAGGCTAAGAAAAATCAAGGATGATAATTGGATATACAAAATATCTTTCGGAATATCGAAGATAATAGTTCCATTATTTGTCTTGTTTTCCTGTTTTCTTCCCGCAAGCATACCCGAATACGTTTGCATCATTGCCGTCTGTTTCAGCTTGCTCATAGTGATAGTCCGCATCCTGTTTAAAAAGTATATGAGTGTTTGCTTAAGATTTGTTATATATCTGATGATTCCTCTTTTTCTATACCTTGTGGAGGAGGGAAGAGCAGCCTGGGTCGGTGCGCAAATGTTATTCCTGTATCACTTCATGTTTGGTGTGATCGCTTTTTTTATTATTCTCACAGTAATGTTTTCCAGGAAAGACGAAGGATTCCGGGTAACGACCATGGACTTTCTGGTTATTTTTATCGCTATGACAATTCCTAATATTCCGAATCAGTTTATCCAGGGTCATCGCCTGGGATTTCTGGCGGTGGAAATTATCGTTCTGTTATTCAGTTATGAGGTCATGATTACAGAACTTCAGAAAAGAATTAATAACCTGGCAATAACTACTGCAGCGATCACATCATTGATAGCTGTTCGAGGTTGGACAGGATTTTGACTGAACTATCAATATAAACGATGGTTGCCAGTCAGGTTGCAACCAGAAGAAATGAAGAAAAATTGGAGGAAGTATGATGCTCATTAAAAATAGAATTTTTAAAAAATGCGTAGTGATTTTGCTCTTAGTATTTATCATATCCTGCGGCGGGCCGGAAGAAAAAAAGGTTAAGTTTTATAATAAAGGTAAAACATTTTATGAAAAGGGTAACTATATCAAGGCTAATCTTGAGTTGAAAAATGCTATCCAGATTGATCCTAAATATGCCGATGCCTACTACATGCTGGGCATGGTTGCGTTGAAATCAGGGGATTACAGAGGAGCCTATGGGTGTTTTTCTAAAGCTATCGAACTTTCACCCCAAAATTGGGATGCACAGATCCAGTTAGGCAGGTTTCTTCTGGGCATGGGTAAAACGGATGAAGCAATGGATAAAGTTGAGCTGGTTTTGAAAAATGATGCGAAAAACGAAAACGCTCTCATTCTGAAAGGGGCTGTTCTGATAAAGAAAAAAGACAACGATGGCGCGCAAAAATTTTTGGAATCAGTTGTAGGTGGAGATGTCCGCAAACCGGAGGGTTACTTTTTCTTAACTGATATTTACATGCAAAAGGGAGATACACCCAGAGCCGAGAAAACTTTGCGCGAAGGAATCAAAGTCAATGATAAAGCCGTTCCCCTCTATCTTGCCCTTGCCGATCTTTATCTGAAGAATAAAAAAACAGATGAAGCGGTAAACCTTATACAAAAAGTTATTGAGATCGAACCTGATGTAATTCAGCATCGCCTCTTTCTTGCTGGGATTTACTGGGCTTTGGGCAAAGAGCAGCAAGCCATGGGGGGTCTTGAATCTTTTATATCAGAAGCGCCGAAAAAGGAGGAAAGATGGATAGATGCGGCGTTATTTTATGTGGCAAGGAATAAAGAAGCCGATGCCGAAAAGATACTGAAAGATGGCATCAGTCAGAACCCCAAGAGCTTCCAAATCCGTTTTGCTTTAAGTAGTCTTTATTTAAGTACAAACCATACGGATGAGGCAGTTTCCATTCTTAATGAATGTCTTGGATTGAAGAAAGATCCTGCTGATCAGAATATCATTAATACGAAGAATGCTTTAGCTAAAATCTATTTTGCGCGGCAGGAAATAGATAAAGCGAAACAGTATGTGGATGAAATACTCAAAGAAAGCCCGAAAAATGTTGATGCTAACTATATCGGAGGAAACATAAATCTTATGAAACGGGAAGGCGTCAACGCGGTTTCCGCTTTTCGCACGGTTACAGACGAAAGTCCTCAATTCATCCGCGGTTATATAGGACTGGCATATGCACACGCACTAAATAAAGAGCCGAACCTTGCCTTTGATACACTCCTGAAGGCGTTGAAGATTGCGCCCGGTTCGCGGGATGTTATGCAGGCCACTGCCCGTCTCTACATGGAACAGAAAGATTTCAAGAATGCTGAAAATCAGTATCTTAAAATTCTTGATGCCAATCCGAAAGATCTGGAAATACGGACCGAACTGGGTGATCTTAAAATGAAAGCAGGCGATTTTAAAAGTGCTGAAAAGGAATATACGGAGATAAAGAAGCAGGCTCCAAAGAATCCATTAGGTTATGTAAAGCTGAGTTCTCTTTATATCGCGCAACAAAAAACGGATAGAGCCATTGCTGAAATGGACCAGCTTGTGATGATTAATCCTGCTCTTTGGCAGTCAACCAACGACCTCGCGTATTTGCTGGAAGAGTATGGACATGGAGGGAAAGACCTTGATAGGGCTTATGTCCTTGCTCAAAAAGCAAATTCCATGAGTCCCGATAATCCGGCTATATTTGATACATTGGGCTGGATTCTATATCATAAGGGAGAGATGAATCAGGCCTTGGACTGGCTGATAAAGGCACAAACCAAGGTTCCGGGAAATCCTGTTTTCAACTACCATTTGGGAATGACCTATTACAAAACCGGCAATGTAGGAAAAGCGAAAAAATGTCTCCAGGTTGCCTTGGCGTCTAAAATTAAATTTCCGGGAAAAGAGGATGCGGAAAGGACCATGGCAGGGATTCATTAATTAGTAACATGCCTTTTCGGAGACAGGATGAAATTATTAACATTTTAAGTTAGGAGTGAAAGAAAAATGATTCAAAGAATATTGATTTTTTTTACAGTAGGTTTGCTTGGAGTATTCTTGTCGGTTCTGTCATGGGCCGGTAATAAAGACATTACACCTCTCGCAACCACTCCGCCTGCGTCGGAAATGAAAGCGCCTGTTGAGACTTCAGCTTTTGTGACGGCACAGGAAGAAGGTGATTATATTATCGGTCCAGGCGATGTGCTGGATATATCCGTATGGAAGGATGAGGCACTGACCCGCTCTTGTGTCGTCCGTCCGGACGGATTTATCTCATTTCCTCTGATCGGAGATGTCCGGGCATCCGGAAAAACATCCCAGCAGCTTAAATTGGAAATGGAAAACAGGCTCATCCGATACGTTCCGGGTCTTACCCTTTCTTTGGAAATCAAACAAATCAACAGTATGATCGTTTACGTTATCGGTAAAGTTAACATTCCCGGACGATTCGTTGTGAATGCCAATATTGATGTGCTGCAGGCTCTTTCCACCGCCGGTGGACTTAATCCCTTTGCGAAAGAAAATGATATCAAAATATTTCGTAAAGATAAAGACGAAACCACTATATTCCCGTTTCAATATGACAAGGTCGTTGACGGGAAACGTCTGGAGCAGAACATCCAACTCAATAGAGGGGATATTGTCGTCGTTCCATGAGGTCTTTTATGCGATTATTCATAGGGATTATCCTTTTAATATTTTACCCATCGCTCGTATTGGCAAGCGACTTCAGTCTTGTTCCGTCCATCTCCTTCAAAGAGGACTACAATAGCAATATTTTACTTTCATCTGATAGTATCGCTAAAAGTGATTTTCTTACCACCATTTCTCCCGGTGTTGAAATGGTTAACCGTACTGAACGATTTGATATAGATTTGTTGGCTCGATGGGATCAGCTTGAATACGCCGATAACTCGGA
>Ga0074045_10000820_pt1 | contig 30455 bp, 23 predicted proteins | sample BogForMeECP23OM2_FD_94442 | JGI IMG/M metagenome (GOLD analysis project Ga0074045, IMG submission 94442) | Bog forest soil microbial communities from Calvert Island, British Columbia, Canada - Bog Forest MetaG ECP23OM2 | ecosystem: Environmental > Terrestrial > Soil > Wetlands ...
CCCTTCCACCACCGGATTGATCGCGGTGGGGTCGGCGTTGAGTGTGACCTCAATTTTCATCATCAATTTGCTGCGATCGAACGCTACAGTAGGTAAGTTGCCGGGCTCCATGGTTCGGCCCCCCACATGAACCGCGCTTGGTTACTGTTACAGAAAAGCTTGGATGGGGTCAAGTGAGAAGTCACAAAATCGTGACAGGGGATGGCATGTTCGTGGGGTGGAGAAAAAGTAAGTTCCAGCCAAATAGTCCGGCTCTAAGGCAACTTGTGCGTCAGACCGTGACGAGAGCCGATCATGGCGAAGACAGTTGCGCCTTGCATCGTTCGGAACCCATGCGGATTGAATCGTAGAAATTCGTCTACAATTAACCGATTATCCGGCGCGTCTCGAACCATGAATAGCCTGCATCCGGGCCTGACAAAGATCACAATTGCGCTGCTATTCGTGTGTCTCCTTTCCGGCTGCGCATTTGCTCAGGAGATCACGGTCGCGGCTGCTGCCGACCTCAATTACGCCCTGAAGGACCTGGCTGCCCGATTCGAGCAAAAGACCGGCGACAAAGTGACGTTATCGTTCGGCTCGTCGGGAAACCTGTTCTCGCAAATTCAGAGCGGCGCGCCTTACGATCTGTTTTTTTCTGCTGATGAGCAGTATCCGCAAAAGCTCGCGGCCGCTGGCTTGATGGACCCGGCCTCGCTGCGGATCTATGCGGTTGGACATCTTGTGCTGTGGGCGCCGGACGCAACCGGCCTCGATCCGCGAGAGCTGAAAATGGATTTACTGCTCCAGCCTTCGGTGAAGCATATTGCCATCGCTAATCCGCAACACGCACCTTACGGTCGTGCAGCGACGGCTGCGCTCGAACACTACGGGCTGAACGACAAACTGGTGAGCAAACTGGTCTTCGGCGAGAACATCAGCCAAGCTGCACAGTTCGTGCAATCCGGCAACGCGCAGGCTGGGCTGATCGCGCTGTCGCTGGCGATGTCTCCGGCGATGAAGGAGGCAGGCAAGTATTGGGAATTGCCCCCTGATTCCTATCCCGAGCTCCGTCAGACAGCCGGCATTGTTTCCTCGTCGAAGCGCAAGCAGGCAGCGCAAGCGTTCCTAAGCTACATGACTTCTCCGGAGGGCACGGCCGTGCTTGAGCGGTACGGCTTCGTGGTGCCGTCGGGAAAATGATCACTCAGGCCCTCACGCTGACGCTGCGGTTAGCTGTCGTCGTCTCGGTCATCTTGCTTGCGATTGGCTTGCCCCTGGCTTACTGGCTTGCCTTCTCGCGGCAACGGTGGAAGTTCTTCGTCGAAGCCGTTGTCTCGCTGCCCATCGTGCTGCCTCCGACCGTGCTGGGCTTCTACGTTCTCGTCGCCATCGGCCCGCTTAGCCCGGTCGGACGCTGGTATCAGGCGCTCACCGGCCACAGCCTGGCGTTCACCTTTGAAGGGCTCGTGGTCGGCTCGGTGTTCTACAGCCTGCCCTTTGCGGTGCAACCGATGGCGGCGTCGTTCTCTTCAGTTGATCGCAAACTGCTCGACGCATCCGCGCTGCTGGGTGCCTCCGCTTGGCGAACGTTCTGGCGGATTGTATTGCCGCTGGGCTTGCCGGGCGTGGTCACCGGCTTCGTTCTGAGCTTTGCGCACACCCTCGGCGAGTTCGGAGTAGTGCTCATGATCGGCGGCAACATTCCGGGCGCGACCCAAACCGTTTCCATCCTCATCTACGACCAGGTACAGGCGCTGGATTACGCTGCCGCCAATCGCACCGCCCTTCTTTTGCTCGCCCTCTGCTTTGCCCTACTAACGATTTTGTATGGTTTGCGACGTCGCAGCGCGTGGAACGTCTGGGGGTGGAAGTGAACCTCTCCGCACCAATGCTCGATGACGATTTGGGCGTCCGCCTCCAGAAGCGCTTTCCGAGGAATGGAGATTCGGCGTTCACGCTGGATGTGGGCTTCGATGTGTCCGCCGGTTTCACCATTTTGTTCGGGGCTTCCGGAGCAGGCAAGACGACGCTGCTCGACTGTGTTGCCGGGCTGCAAACCCCTGACGACGGTAGTATCGCAATCGGCGGGACCGTCCTGTTTGACGCCCAGTCGCGACGGAACGTACCGCCAAACCGTCGCTCCGTGGGATACCTTTTGCAATCGCTCGCGCTGTTTCCACACATGACAGCAGAGCAGAACATACAGTATGGTCTGGCCGCGCTGAAGAATTCGGAGCGCGAGGCGCGTTGCCGCGAAGTACTGGAATCGTTTCGAATTGCGGCCCTGGCCCAGCGGCGTCCCGGCGAAATCTCCGGGGGAGAGCGGCAGCGCGTTGCCCTGGCCCGCGCACTGGTGACCCGGCCGCGCGTCCTACTCCTGGACGAACCGCTTAATGCTCTTGATGCTGTGACCAAAGCGCGCATCGTGGATGACCTGCGCGCCTGGAACAACCGCCATCAGATTCCAATCCTGTATGTGACCCATGATCGCGAGGAGGTGTTCACCTTCGCTGATGCGGTCATCGTGCTGGAATCGGGACGAGTCGTAGCTCAAGGACTGCCGCACGATGTCCTAAGTCGGCCACAGTCCGAAACCGTAGCGCAGCTCGCTGGATTCGAAAACATATTCGAGTGTTCGGCGATCGGCTTGCACGCTGAGCAGGGAACCATGACTTGCCGAATTAACGGCTCTGCGCTACAGATCGAAGTGCCTCTCACGCGCGTCGATCCCTCGCAGCCACTGCATGTCGGAATCCGCGCCGGCGACATTTTGCTGGCCTCCGTCGCGCCGCAGGGACTAAGCGCCCGCAATGTGCTGTACGGGTCCATCAATTGTCTGGAGCAGCGTGACATGACTGTAATCGCCAAGGTGGATTGCGGCGTCGAATTCGAGGTCCACCTCACTCCCGGCGCCCGCCAGTCGCTTCACCTGGAGACGGACTCAAAGGTGTGGCTGGTGGTCAAGACCTACTCCTGCCATGTGCTGCAGGACAGGGATAGATTCTCTAGCGATTGACTTTTATCTATCTACTAACGACCATCCACAGTCTACGTTCACTCCTCACATCGTCAAGTGACGACGCTCACTGCGTCTTGGTATGCAAGGTCCATACTGGAGATGTTAGGGTTGCCCTGAGTCCGGCGTGGGATACACCCACTCCGCAAGCGAAACCCGGCTGGCCTCGGCATCGAGGCTGGCCGTGGATCTGGCTCGCGGCACGCCCCATCGAGGTGAAACAAATGCCGACCGTTATAGAACCCAACGTCAAAGAGGACGCGAAGTCGCAACCCGTAACTCCCACCAGTTCAGAACCCGAACTCTTCGCCGCTGAGATTGAGATGGAGCGGAAATCGGGCAATTTTATGCCGGTTGTGCTGATCCTGGCGCTGGTGCTGGTCGTTGGCGGGACCATCTTCTACTTTGTGAAGGGCGCCCGGGATGTGTTGACCGTTCCTGTCGCGACCACATCCATCAACAGCATCCTGCATGCGCAGGGTCCGTCCTCTGTTCGCTTCAGTACCGGTACCGTGGTATCGAATCTGAACGAGAAGCCGATGGATCCGCACTACAAACTGCTGGCCCAGGCTGGGATCATCACCACCAAGCCGAAGGGATACAACTCTCTGATCGTTGTTCTCAATCCTGCGGGCGAGAAGCTCTTCAGCGAAATCCAAGGCGTGCAAAAGACCACCAATCCGGACAAGACAGTCACTTATGTGGTTCCACTGGCCGAGCGCAAACTGGTGGAAGTAAACAACGTCACCATGATCAAGCCACACTTGGCTCAGGTTGCGTACACCTGGAAGTGGGTGCCCAACCGGCTGGGCAAGGAATTTGATGCCTCTGGCAGCCTGGTGAAGAGCTTCGGCACCTGGGACCGCTCGACCCTGATCAAGTCGTACGGCGCCGATTTCTACAGTGGCGATCCGACCAAGGCTACCATTGTTCTCATGGAAGGCAACGACGGAAACTGGAAGCCGTACACCGAGTAGCGGCGATCAGCGCTAGGCGCCTAGCGCACGCGTTGCGTCCAGATGCAGTGAAATCCGCGACGTTGGTCATCGTGCATGATTCGAAGGGAGAAGCGTCCAGCTTCTCTCTTTCGTTACTCGAGCACCGCAGTAGCATATGAAAGTCAACTGGCCAACTACTACTTGCTAACCCGCAGCCACGCTAACCCGATTGCCATCGTCATTAAGGTCACCGGCACGCCAATCTTCATGTATTCGAGAAAACTAATATGCGCCTCGGCTCGCGCTTTCTCCACCACAATGATGTTGGCCACCGAACCAGTAATGGTGAGATTGCCGGCCAGCGTGCTGGACATCGCCAGCAGCAGCCACGCGGAATGGGCGTCGCGAAATTGCGGGATGAGCCCCTTCAGCAGCATCACCGCTGGAACGTTGCTAACAACATTGGACAGCAGAGTCACTACCACGGCGAAGATGCCTGCGTTGTGCAGGTTTAACCGCTCGGCGACGCCCAGCAGCTCCTGCGTAATGCCGGCCTGCTCCGCTCCGCCCAGAATCAGGAACAGTCCCAGGAACAGAATCAGCAACGACCAATCGACGTCGCCATAGATTGCCTTCGGAGAGCGATGCCGCTGCACCAGCAGCAAAGCGCCTCCCGTGGCGGCGACCAGCGGTGGCGGAAATCCCATCAGGAAGCCGACAACCACGCCAAGAGTGACCGTCACCGCCCAGGCAGGATGAATTTGCGGCTTATTGACAGCCTGTATTCGTTGCTTATCAGGCGCCAGTGATTCTGCGCTCTGGTGCCGCAGAAAAATCCAGTACAGCAGCGCCCAATCTACAAATAGCCCTATGAGTGCCACCGGTCCCAGATGTGCCAGGAAGTCGCGGTAGCCAATTCCGGAAACCGACCCGATGAGAATGTTCTGCGGATTGCCAGTGATCGTCGCCGTGCTGCCAATGTTGGACGCTGTGGCCAGCGCGAGTAGGTACGGCAGCGGCCGCACGCCCATTCGCCGGCAAACACCCAGCACCAGCGGCGCCATTACCAGGCAGACGATGTCGTTCACCAGAAATGCTGACAGGACGCCGCAGGTGAATACGACACCGGGCAGCAGATGCCGCGGACTGAGGTGCTCGATCACCAGATGAGTGAGCCACTCGAAGAACCCCGAGAGGTGCAGGCTGGCAACGATCAGCATCATGGAGAAGAGCAGGATCAGCGTTGCGAAATCAATGCTGGCGATGGCTTGCGCCGGCGCGAGCACGCCGAACACAAACATCAGCACCGCGCCGATCACCGCCATCGCTGGGCGATCGATCTTTGTGCCCGGCAGCCGTCCGATGGCGAACACCAAGTAGCTAGCCAGGAAGACCAGCCACGCGACCACAATATGGAAGTGCGACAGGTTATGACCGATCGTCTGAATCATGGGCGCTGTTACGAGGACACGATCTGCGCATCGCAAACATTGGATGCAACCAAATCATGACAAGCCTACCGCATTCCGGCAAACTCCTTCTTCTCGCACAGCTTTTCCTCAGCAAACTGGCGCTCTTCCGGGACTAGCACGACTTTCCGCTTGCCCAAGGCTCGCCGCCGACTGCATAATATATCTTCGCTTTTTCTTCGACGACTGACATGCCATGAGCAGCAACGGACATCCCGGCTTCACGCCAACGCCGCGCCAGCGGCAAGCCATCGAGCACAAACACGGGCCGATGCTGGTGGTGGCTGGGGCTGGTACTGGCAAGACCGCCGTGCTTTCACGACGCATCGCGCATCTCATCAACACCGGAGAGGCCAACCCGGAAGAAATTCTCGCCGTTACCTATACGCGCAATGGCGCTGCCGAATTGGTCGCTCGTGCCGCCGCAGTCCTTTACCCAGACCTCAAACCGCAAGACGCTGCTACCAAGCTGTTGGCCGCAGGTCTGCAGGCCAATACCTTTCACTCGTACTGCTTCAAACTGCTGCGCGAGGCCGGAGTCAAGTTTGCTCTGCTTGATGACGAGGACCTCTTCGTTCTGCTGCGCCGCCGCATCGGCGAGCTCAGGCTTAACCGCTTTATCAAGGCTTCTGATCCCGGCAAGTTTCTGCGCGACCTGATGGAATTCTTCCGTCATTGCCACGACGAGCTGCGCACCCCGGACGATTACGATGCTTACCTTGCGCAGGTCGAGCGCAATGAAGTTCCTCCGCCGCGCGTCGCCAAGTCGAAAGACGCCGAAGCCATGCCGGCGGAAGAAGTGCTGGGCCGTTGCCACGAAATTGCGCGCGCCTTTCGTTACGTCGAAGATCTACTGAAGCAGGAGGGCCTCGGCACCTTCGGGCACATCATCACTCGCGCCGTCGAGATGCTCGGCCGCCGGCAGTCTGTGCTGCAATCCGCGCAGAAACGCGCTCGCTTTATCCTGATCGACGAGTTCCAGGATTCCAACGTGGCGCAGATACAGCTTGCGAAATTGCTCGGCGGAGAGGAAGCCAATGTCTTCGCCGTCGGCGATCCCGACCAGGCAATCTACCGCTTTCGCGGCGCAACTAGCGGCGCCTTCGACCAGTTCCTGAAGATCTTCGGTCCCGACCGCGTGCGGCGCGTCACTATGTCGGAAAATCGGCGCTCGACGCCCCCCATTCTGGACTGCGCCTACCAGGCGATCCGCTGCAATCCCGAGGTTGGCAGCGTGGAGTTGGAGGACGGCGGCTGGCCGCGTGAACCCCTCACCTGCGCGCGCCTGGAGCGGGAGAAGAACCTGGCCAAGGCTCCGTTGGTCCATGCCATCGTGCACAACAAGGACGCAGATGCCGCCTTCATCGCCGACACCATCGAAGCCACGCTCCGGCGCAAGCCTACGATGAGATACCGCAATTTTGCCGTGCTATACCGCCAGCACAATCATCGCGAAAAAGTGGCCGACGAACTGCGTCGATGCGGAATCCCGGTTCAGGTCCGCGGTGCCGACCTCTTCGACGCTCCCCAGGTGCGCGACGCTATGGCGGTGCTGCGGACCCTCGATGGCCCCGATCCAGTTGCCCTGTTTCGTGTGGCGGCACTGCCGCAGTTTTGTGTGGATCCCGAGTGCTTCCGCGCCGAGCTCGCGCTGGCTGGCAGAAACGCGTCCCTCGAATCGGTGCTGGAAAAAGTCCCTGGCGGCTCTCATGTGATGGAGACGGTCCGCGAGGCGCGGCACGATCTGGCCACCGCCAACGGCATGTTGCCTGCTGCGATAAGAATCATGCGAACTTCGCTCCAGATTGGCGACAGCTTTCCCTTGCAGCGTCTTCAGGAATTCGCCTCCGATTGGAGCAACAAGCCGCGGCAGATCACTCGCGACGGAACGTTGCGCGAATTTCTCGACTACGTCGCGCTCTTTCAGGAAGCGGGTGGCATGCTGTCGGAAGACAGCACCGATGACGATCCAGTGGCCGCGCTGGCCCCGAAGGAAGTCACTGCAGAGCCGCAGGACGCCGTGCAGTTAATGACGGTGCATGCTGCTAAGGGGCTGGAGTTTCCCTGGGTCTTTGTTTTGCGCGTCGTCTCGCAATCGTTCCCTGGTCAGTACAAGGAATCGCTGGTGGAGTTCCCGCAGGAGTTGCGCAGCAAGGACACCGCTACTGAGGGCGAGCCCAAGACGCTTCATGAGGAGGAAGAGCGCCGCCTGTTCTACGTTGCTCTCACTCGCGCCATGGATGGTCTCTACATCTGCGGACAATTCGGGCGCAGCAAGAGGGACCCGACGCCTCCAGGCTACATGCGTGAGTTGCTGGACAAAAAGAACACTGTGCTTCAGGGCGCGATCGAGTATCTTCAGCTATCGCAGGGCACGCTCATCGAAAAATTGCACGCCGCTGCTGAGCCGCTGCCGCTGGTCTCGGAATGGGTGCAATTGCCGCCGCGCGCCGACGCCCGCCTCGGCGAGTTGAGCGCCAGCGCCATCGATCAATATGAGCGCTGCCCGCTGGCTTACAAACTGGGTCGCGACTGGCGAATTCCCGAGGGGCCGGTGGCCCGGATGCAGTTTGGCGGTGCTATGCACCTCGCCCTGAAGGCCTACTTCGACGGCGTGAGCGCCGGACGTCCGCCTGATGAGGAAACCGTCATCGCCTGCTTCCTGGATGAGTTTGCCAAGACGAAAATCGAGGAAGAGATTCAGCGCCAACTCTACGAAAAGGAAGGGCGCGCACAGCTCACACGCTTCCTGCGTTCCGACCTGGCAAAACCCCATGGCGAAATCCTGAACACCGAGCGCAATTTTTCTTTCGTGGTCGGCGAGACCAACGTCCGGGCCAAGATGGACCGCCTCGACCAGACCGGCACGGACCAAGTTGCGATCGTCGATTACAAGACCGGCAAGCCGAAGACCCAGGAAGATGCCGACAAGAGTCGTCAACTTTCCATCTACGCGCTGGCCGCCAGGGACAAGCGCCTTACGGCGTCTTCGCTGGTGTTCATCAATCTGGAGAATTGCTCTGCGGTGCATTCCTCCCGCTCGCCGAAGGATCTCTTCGAGACCGAGCAGAAGGTCATCGAAGTCGCCGCCAAAATTGCGGCTGGCGAATTCGAGCCCAAGCCGGGCTTCGGATGCAATAGCTGCTCCTACCACAGCATCTGCCCCGCGCACGAGGTGGTCGCGTTCGTGCCGGCCGAGCAGCTAGCCGGCAAAGCAAGCAAGACGTCTATTGTTCCCCATCACGAATGAGATTCACCACGGAGGCACGGAGTTCACGGAGGCCTCGTTTCTGTAGGGTCGCTCTCCGTGATCTCTGTGCCTCGGTGGTGATTTGGTTTGCGACAAAAGCGAAGGGGACGCTTGCGCGCCCCCTTGTTTGGTCGAAGAGCAGTTATCTCTTCTTTTTCTTAGCGGCCTTCTTTGTAGCCTTCTTTTTCGTTGCCATTGTTTTCTATTCTCCCTTCCATTTGTCATGGAACATTGCGACATTCATTTCATCGCAATTTGATAGTTGTATAGATTCATTGAAAAAAATAGTCAAGAGAAAAACGCACACCGAAACGCAGGCCGGTTGAAGTACGAGCGCAGCTTTGCACCCTGTCGCCCCCAAAGAATGTTGCACAGCGTCCCAGGCGCTCGCCTTGTCAACTTTAACGCATACGTGGGAGCCGCATGAACACTGGCGATTTCATGTGTCGCCAAATTGGAGTGTTCAACGCATCGGGCACGGCCGCATCGTCATCGTCGGATAAGAGCTCGCACATCATGATGCAATGCGTCCGAAAAATATTTTGCGAAGTTCAGCCGCCGACTCGTGAATTGTGCATTTATGACGTGCGAGGCATCGCCGGCATCCTCGATTTAACATGGACACAGGAGGCGCTGATGAAGCGAGTGCTGGTGGCCACGTCGAATCCCGGGAAAGTCCGTGACCTCATCGGAGCAGCCGCAGCCCACAACGTAAGCATTAAGACTCTGCCCAATTTCGCCGCACTGCCGGACGTGATCGAAGATGGCACCACCTTCGAAGCGAATGCGCGCAAGAAGGCCGAACACTACAGCAAGCACGCTGAAGGTGAAGTGGTCATCGCAGACGACTCCGGACTCGAAGTGGAGGCGCTGGGCGGAGCGCCCGGTGTGCGCTCGGCGCGCTACGCTGCCGATGAGCAAGATGCGCCGGACGATGCGCCAAACTCAACCGACGAAGCCAACAATGCGCGTCTGTTGCGCGAACTCCACGACGTTCCCGACGAGTACCGCGTCGGCCGTTTTGTCTGCATGATCGCGGTTGCGCGCAACGGACACACTCTGGCAACTTTCCACGGCCAAGCCGAAGGTCTCATTTTGCGTGCGCCTCGGGGCGCCAACGGTTTTGGCTACGATCCGCTTTTTTATTTTCCGGAGATCGGCAAGACCTTCGCCGAACTCACCGCAGAAGAGAAGTCGCGCTACAGCCATCGCGGTGCCGCGTTTCGCCAGTTCCTGGAGTGGGAAGACGCCAGCGCAGAGCGCCACCCACATCATGATCACCGTCAGCATGATTGAGGGACGTCCGTTGTATTCGAAAAGAGCCGCCGGAATGAATTGGCGGGCGCGACCTCGCAAGGCCGCGCCTTGCCTGTTTTATTCAGTAGCGAGTTTTAGGTTTGCGTAAAGCCAGCCTTGCGCTGTGTTTTCGCACTTCCTGCAGCAGAACGTTTTCCCGTCAAGGGCCCGGCTTGTGCTTTTCAGGTATTGGGAATAGCACCACAGACAGACCGCTGTGGAAGTGGTTGCGTTGTATTGGTTTGGTTGCATGGCCTCTCCAATGGAATGTCAAGATAGGCTAAGTTGGCGGCAAACGCAATGAGCAAAATAGTGGAGTTGGTACCACCAAGGTTCGTGGTACGGAAGTGGCGGTTGCTAGATGCGCTCAGGTGCCAGCAGGTCACTCACTGATTCGCGCTTTCGGATCAGCCTGGAGCCGCTGCCTTCGACCAGCACCTCAGCCGGTCGCGGCCGCGTATTGTAGTTCGACGCCAACGCCATTCCGTAGGCTCCAGCATCGAGGATTGCCAGCAACTCGCCTTCCGCCGCCTTATGGATTGTCCGATCGCGCGCGAAGAAGTCTCCCGTCTCGCAGATCGGGCCTACGACGTCCACTTTCTCAGTCGTCTCGTCCTCATCTCCCAGCACAACAGGTACGATCTCGTGGTACGCATCATAAAGTGAAGGCCGCAGCAAGTCGTTCATGGCTGCATCCACCACAATGAATGCCTTGCCGTTGTTCTGCTTGCGATACACCACGCGAGTGAGCAACGCTCCCGCCGGACCAACGATCGCGCGGCCGGGCTCCAGCAGCAGATGAATCCTGAGACCTTTCAGCGGCCCCAGCAGCGCCTTGGCGTATTGCTTTGCGGCCCCCGGGAAATCCATCCCACACTCCCGCTCGTAGGAGATACCGAGTCCTCCACCCGCATCCACGTAGCGAATATCGTGTCCATCGCTGCGCAACGAATGGACCAGCGATGCCACGCGATCCATAGCTTCACGGAATGGACCGAGGTCTGTAATCTGCGAGCCGATGTGAACGCTGACCCCGGCGGCTTTGAGTCGCTGGTTCTCCGCGCCTCGCCGGTAAAGACTGGGAGCACCGCGCCAGGGCACGCCGAACTTGTGCTCATGCAGGCCAGTCGAAATGTAAGGATGGGTTTCGGCCGTCACATCAGGGTTCACGCGAACCGCGAATTGCGCGGTCTTGCGAAGATGCGTCGCGCGCGCCGCCAGCAACTCCATTTCGCTGGCGCTCTCCACATTGAACAGGAGGATTCCGGCACGCAGCGCGAGGTCGATTTCTTCAGCCTGCTTGCCGACCCCGGAGAACACCACGTTGCGCGCAGCTTTCCGGCTGATCTCCTGCACTCGGTGCAGTTCGCCGCCGGACACCACGTCGAATCCCGAGCCGAGCCGCGCCAGCAACCGCAGGATCGAAAGATTAGAGTTCGCCTTCACCGAATAGCAGATGCTGTGTTGGCAGCCCCGAAAAGCGTGGTCAAACTGCTGGTAGCGCTCGCGGATCGTCGAACCGGAATACACGTACAACGGCGTGCCATACCGTTCGGCTAGCCTGCTGAGAGGAACAGCGTCGGAGTGCATCTCCAGCACAGACTTGCGGAAGAGTTGCTTATCTCGGCGGTACGTAAACCCAGGCGGTCGCTCGGCAGGACGTTCGGCTTTCACTTTTTGGCGGACGTTCCTTTCACTTTGAGAGCAACGATGGTCTGGTCGTCGAAGGCCTCAACGCCTTCAGTGTGAGCGGAAACGGCGGCAAATATGGTAGCAACCAACTCCTCGGCGCTGCGCTGTGCCTTCTCGCGAACGATCTTCTCCAGGCGCCCGCGACCGAACAGCTCGCCGTTCGAGTTCGGGGCGTCGAGAATTCCGTCGCTGAAGAAGAGAAAGACGTCGCCCGAGTGACCGCTCAGGTTCAACTCATCATACGTCGCATTGTTAAATAGTCCGATCGGCAGACCCGTTGCCTGGATCGCCTCGATCTTTCCTGCATGGTAATGAAGCGGGCGCGGCAAGCCCGAGTTCGCAATCTGCAGCAGTCGCTGGTTGTCGTCCCAGATGGCGTAGATCATGGAAACGTATTGCCCTTCGATCGGACGTTCTGAGAGCGACAGGTTGATCGCTTCAAGCATGCCGGCAGCGCTGGGTTCCTCGCTGGCATGAGAGCGTGCAATACCGCTCACCAGTGCCGCGTAAATCGCCGCGGGTGCGCCTTTGCCACTCACGTCGCCCACCAGGATGCCGGTCACGCCCTGCCCACTGTACTTCAGGAAATCGTACGAGTCGCCGCCCACCTGGCGTGCAGGTGCAAAGCGCGAGGCCACCTCAGCGTGACGAAAAAGCGGCAACTTCGGCGGCAGCAAGCGGAACTGAAGCTCGCGCGCCAGCGCCAGGTCCTGTTCCAACTTCTGTTCCTGGCGGGCGATCTGCTCATACAGCGTCGCATTTTCAATCGCGATGGCCACCTGTGCTGCCAACGTGGTCATGATGCGCACGTGGTCTTCGGTGAAGTACCCTTTTCGGGTGTGCTCAATGTCGAGCACGCCAATCACCTTGTCTTTGTAGATCAGGGGAATGCAAAGCTCCGAGCGAGTTTCGGGGTTCGCCGGAATATACCGCGGATCTTTACTGACGTCGGGGACCAGCACCGCCTGGCCATGTTCAGCAGCGTAGCCCACCAGTCCTACGCCCAAAGGGACCTCGTGCTTGAGCTGCACATTCTCCTTAAAACGCAGTGAAAACCGGTGCTGCAGGACGCTCCCGGTTTTGTCGAGCAGCAGGATGGAGAACATCTGGTAGTCGATGATGCGGGTCACCAGGTCGGCAATGCGCTTCAGTAGTTCGTCCACGTTGAGGATGGACGTCAGCTCGCGGCTGATCTCCGTAAGCAGCGTGAGTTGCCGCGCCTGACGCGACACGCGGGTGTACAGTCGCGCATTCTCGATGCCCACTGCGATGCGCGAGGCGAACAACGTCAGCAGACGTTTGTGCTCTTCGGTGAATGCGCCCGCTTCACCGGCTTCAACATCGAGCACACCGATGACCTTGTTCTTGACAATGAGCGGTACCGCCAGCTCGGACCGCACGCCCGGCGTGCAGTTGATAACGTTGTCTTCTTCCGTAAGATCGTTGACCAGCACAGGCTGCCGGGTCTGCACTGCGCGCCCGGTGACGCCCTCACCGACCTTGATGCGGATACGCTCCGCAACTTCGGGCGGATGTCCCACCTGGAACCGCACCCGCAGCTCTTGCGTTTTGTCGTTCAGCAACAGGATGGCAAAAATTTCGTAATCGAGGAAGCGTTTGAGCATCTCCGCCACGCGCTGCAGCAGAGTGTTCAAGTCGAGCGTCGTGTTGACTGCGTCAGCCACTTCAAGCAAATAGCTGTCTACAGTTGACGACACCAGGGGTTGTGGGATGGCGGACGGCATCAGGCTGGAAATCTTACTCATCATCATAACAGCGGCGCTAATGGACCTGCATTACCGCAGCATGGTAACACTGCGGCGGTTGTTGCGATTCGAATTGCGGCTCAGTTGCGGCGCTGCTTCGCAGCCACTAGAATTCTCCCGGACCACAGGAGAAGCAGCATGTCATTGCCTGAGTTCAAACAATTAGTAGATGAGGCGAAGTCACAAATCAGCGAAATCGGCCCCGACGATCTCCGGCGCATGCAACAGGCGGGGGAAGACTTTACGCTGCTTGATGTGCGCGAACGCGACGAGCAGGCGAAAGGCGTAATTCCGGGGGCAATCAAGCTACCGCGCGGTATTCTAGAAGGTAACATCGACCAGGTCACAACCGACAAGGACCGCAAACTGGTCTTGTATTGCGGCGGAGGCGGCCGCTCAGCCCTGGCGGCGCTCAACCTCAAGAAGATGGGCTTTCGCAACGTCTTTTCGCTCGCCGGTGGATATCGCGATTGGTCCAAAGGCGACACTCTCTAACTTTTGATTGAGGGAACCATGGATCTGCAAGGCAACCGTATTACGTGGCTGGGCCACGCGACCTTTCGCATCGAAACCAAAGACGGAGCTACCGTGATAGTGGATCCGTGGGTCATGGGCAATCCCATGTGCCCGGAACCCGACAGGCAAGTGAAGAAAGTTGATGCGCTCATCTGCACGCATGGTCACGGGGACCACATTGGCGATGCGGTGGCGATTGCGAAGCAGCACAATCCCACGGTGGTCGGCATCTTCGAGCTTTGCGCCTGGATGGAGAAGAAGGGCGCCAAACAGATCGCTCCCATGAACAAGGGTGGAACGCAAACCGTCGCCGGAATAAAGATCACGATGACGCACGCCGTGCACTCGTGCGGCATTCAGGACGACGATGGCAGCATGGTTTACGGCGGCGAAGCCTGCGGCTACATGCTCGAGCTGCCGGGCGGACTGAAGCTGTATCATGCCGGCGACACCGCCGTGTTCGGCGACATGCAGATCATCCGCGAGCTTTACGCACCCGAGATTGCAATGCTGCCCATCGGTGACCATTTCACCATGGGCCCGCGCGAGGCCGCCTATGCGTGCAAGCTCCTGCAGCCCATAACCGTGATCCCGATGCACTTCGGTACCTTCCCGGTGCTGACCGGAAGGCCGGAAGAACTACGAAAGTTGCTGGGTGCTGCCGGACCGGAAGTGCTGGATTTGAAGCCGGGCCAGACGCTGAGCTAACGGGAGATTCGCCTGATGCCGATCACCGACGAACGTGTCGAAAACTACCTCTACGCCATTCTGCCTGAGCGCGATCCTGTCTTGCAGGAGATGGAGCGCCAGGCGAAAGAGCGCGACATCCCCATCGTTGGGCCGGCCGTTGCCCGCCTCTTCTTTCAGTACGCACGCCTGCTCAACGCGAAGACGGTCTTCGAGATGGGCTCGGCCATCGGCTACTCCACCATCTGGTGGGCGAAGGCGGTCGGCGCAGGCGGCAAAGTGCATTACACCGACGGTAGCCGCAAGAACGCTGACGAAGCTCGGCATTACTTCCAACAGGCCGGCGTTGCTGACCGCATCGAAATTCACGTGGGTGATGCGCTGGAAATTCTCTCCGAGCGCAAAGAACAGTTCGACATCCTCTTCAACGATGTGGACAAGCACGACTACCCGCGCGTCTTCCACATGGCCGCCGCGCGCGTGCGCACGGGTGGTCTGTTCATTACCGACAACGCTCTCTGGCACGGCGACGTGGCCTACGCGGCCGGAAATCCGGACCTTCCGAACGCCGAACCCGATCGCAGCACCAAAGGCGTTGTCGAACTCAACCGCCAGCTCTACTCGTCCGCGGACTGGTACACAACCATCGTTCCGCTTCGTGACGGCGTCGCCGTGGCGATGCGATTGTAACCGCAATGTCCGAAACCGCGACCTTCGACATTCTGGCCATTGCCGCGCACCGCGACGATGTCGAGCAGACCTGCGGGGGCACGCTGCTGAAGATGGCCGCGCTCGGACGCCGCACCGCCATTCTTGATCTCACGCAGGGCGAGATGGGCACCCGCGGCACAGTCGAGGACCGGGCCCGCGAGGCCGGCGAAGCCGCACGCATCCTCAAAGTCGGTTGGCGGCAGGCGCTCGACATTCCTGATGGCCGCGTCGAGAACACCTACGACAACCGCCTCAAGGTTGCGCGCGTCATCCGCCAGCTCTGCCCACGCGTCCTGATTCTGCCGTACTGGCAAGCGCGCCATCCAGACCACGCCACCGCGTCGGTGCTTGGCTACGAAGCTGCATTCCTCGCAGGACTGGCCAGGCTCGACCTTGGCGCTGCGCCGCATCGGCCGTTCAAGATCATTTACGCCAGCCTTTACGCCGACGTGCGGCCGACATTTGTCGTTGATATCTCCGAGCAGTTCGATACCCGATTCGCCGCGCTGATGGCCTACCGCTCGCAGTATCAAGACCAGGAGCAGGGAAGTAAGCTGTTCCCGCGCGAGGCCGAAATTCGCGAGCGCATCGCCGCCATGGCTGGCTTCTACGGATTGCTCGCCGGAGTGCGCTACGCCGAGCCGTTCGTCCAGAAGGAAGTAGGCTTGGTGGACGACCTGCTGGCAATTCCGGTGCAGTCGATCTGAGGGACGCTCGACAGGTGATGGCTAAATCGCCCGAAGCCAGCGAGGGTTGTCACTGTGCTCAGGATATTTTCACAAACACAAATCCGTAGTGCGAGGGCACGATGACGGTGTGGAATTCACTGTCTGAGGCGACGCTGAGATCGTAGTGTGAAGGGCGAGCGTCGTCATCGATCATCTCGCGGTAGGTGCCGGCCTTGGGAAAGGGCACGGCGATGCTTCCCGAGTTGTCGCCGAAGTTGAGCAGCACCATGGCGAACTCCTCGGCATTGCCGGCATCCGCGGCGGCGTGGCGATGGTAGGCGAGGATCGCCGTTCCCTGCAGCGACTGCTGGAAGTAGAAGTACGAGTCGCGGCTGCGTAACGCGCGCGACGTCCGGCGCAACGTGCCCATCCGGCGGTACAGACGAATTAACGCCGCCCCAGGATCGTCGTAGAAGTATTCCCAGTGCATGTCCCGGCGAAGTCCGATGCGCGCGTCGCCGCCACCCGGAAGTTGATAGTCGTCGGCGAATTCCTGGCCCTCCCACAGCATGGGAATACCTTGCGTAGTGTAGAGCGCGATGGCGAAAGGTTGCAGCCGGTAAAAGTTGTTGCGATTGCCCAAAGCGAGGGGGTCCGAACTATCCGTTCCGGTAAATACGATCAACTGGCTGTGATCGTGCGATTCCAGATATTGAAATGGAGCGACCGGCATATCAACCGGATTTCCCTTATCATCCACGACGGTCTTGGTTTGCGGATAGCCGGAGAAGTTAGTGTCCAGCAGGTGTGCGAAATCCTCGTCCGCCGAGCTGCTCTCGATCATGCCTTCTGCTTTGTTCAGCAGGTCGTCCTGCCATGCGGCGTTGGAGTACGTGTTCGCCAGGACAGCGCGCGCGAGAGACAGCGCTTCGGCACATTGAATGATGCGGCTGTAGCTGCCTGCGTGGCGGAACCGATCGATGCCGAGCGAGAAGTTGTAGGTATCGTAGGCGAGCTTCGCATAGGCGGTGTCGGTCGGAGAGAAGTAATAATCCGTGACCTCATCGTAGCGGAAGCCGTCCACGTGATACTCCGTAAGCCACATCTGGTTTGAGGCCTGGAGGTACTGCTGCGTGAAGGTCTGCGAGAAGTCGCACTCCGGCCCGAAAGGACCCATGGCGCCAATCATAGGACTGGCGACGGCGGGCGCACCACCGGTCTGCGCGACGTTTTGATAAACCAGGTTGTAGGGAAAACTGGGATCGACGTGCTGGTACACGACGTCGAGAATGACGGCAACGCCGCGCGCGTGACAACTGTTGACCAGGCGCTTCAGGCCATCGCCCCCTCCGAACTGAGCGGCGGGAGAAAAGTAGTGCAGCGGGCCATAGCCCCAGTCGAAGTCAAGTTTATGACTCATCACCGGCATCAGTTCGAGGCAATTCACTCCCAGGCTCTGCAGGTAGTCCAGACGATCGATCACGCCGTCGAACGTGTTGTTGAACTGCTCGATGTGCAGCTCATAGACGATGAGATCGTCCAGTTCAGGGGTCTTATATCCCTTGTCGGTCCAGGCAAACGCCGTCGGAGTTTTCGTCAGAGTGAACGCAGAGAGCTGGCCTATGTCGGTGGCGCGAGCGAACGGATCCACAAACCACTTCGTCACCACGTTCTTCGTTGGCTGGCCGACCGGGGCCCACTGGAGCTGATAGCGATAAAGATAGGTTCCTTCGCTGCCGAAGTTCGTGCCCGCCACCGGATCGATCGAGGCATTGGTGCTCCACAGGTCCAATGCCGAGCCCGGCTGCCATTGCAGCGCAAAGTCCCGCGGAGCAATGCCGGGAACGAAGCGGTCCAGACTGTGAATCACACGCACAATGACCGCGAAGCCATCGGAAGCGCGCAGTCCCGGAAGATAAACTCCGAACTCGACGTTGAAGTGTCCAGACGCATCGACGGCAGGAAAAGCACCGACTTCAGCCGGGTTGATCATTGCGAACCTCCACGGAACAGATCAGGTTAATGCAGACAAGGAAGGGGATGAGTTAAATTCTGAACAATCGATCGCGACGGCTCAGAGACGAGACGCTACCCCAACGATACTCCACTTCGCGACAATGAGCATTGTTCCTGAAGCCGCATGGGGCCGATCCAGAGAAAGATGACCGGCACCCATCCAGCCATACAGCATCGTAAATATGATGCAATTGCTTAACACTTGCATCAATCTAACAATAGAGCACATTACTGACATGAGAACGACAGTAAATCCTCGATGATGAGATAGCTGCGATTGCCGTGCAGTACGCGGAGAGCCGAGGCCTGTCGCTGAGCGAGGCGATTGCTGAGTTGATTGTGCGGGGCACGCGGAAGACTCCGCGCATCAAGTAGTGGACGGTCTGCCGGTCTTCGATCTGCCGAAATCTAGGCACCCAATCACCAGCCAGCCGGTGAAGGCGCTGGAAGCAGAAGAACCATGAGTTTTCCGGACCTGTGCGGCCATGAGCGACCCTGTTGACATCCTGTTTCGAAAGGGCGCGGCTTTGAGCCGCGCCGAAGAAGGCTTTCTTCATAATTTTGTCATCCCGAAGGAGCGCGAGGGAGCGGTGCGACTGAGCGCGACTGAGGGATCTGCTTTTTCCGCACGACACCTGCTGGTTACCCTCCCTCCCGAATGTTACGAAAGTACAGTTACCCACCCTGTACCTTCGTAATCTTGACAAAGCCTGACGCTGCGCTACTGTGGAGCATGGGGCCGCCTTTGCGACCACGAAGGACTCGTGTCCTCACCCCGCCCCAGGGCGCGGGAATCGTTGTTTGACAATTCGAGGGCCGCGGGTTCGTGGCGCGAAAAACGGCTGGTTGCACGATTAGCCGGGGAATCGGCGAACTGGCACTCGCTTCCCAAAGAGCTCCCCTCCGACCCGAAATTACGCCCGTAACTGTTGCAATAAAAGAAGTTGCTTGTAACTATATTCGGAATCAATAGCTTGCCGGGAAAAAGTGGCTAATCTCATGATTCTAAAGAACCGAGGGAGGGGGAGGGGGAGGGCTTGGAGACAAATTAAGGAGGTGATCCGGTCCGGCTCACTTCTTGCGCTCGACCAGAAACTTTGCCAGCTCACGCAAGCTTGCGGCCCGATCGCCAAATTGCTCCAGCGCGGCGTCGGCTTGGGCGACAAGTTCGTCTGCCTTCTTGATCGACGCCTCGACACCGAAAAGCGCCGGATACGTGGCCTTGTCGTGCGCGCTGTCTTTGCCTGCGGTCTTGCCCAACTGCTCCGAGGTCTGGGTAACATCGAGCACGTCGTCCACGATTTGAAACGCCAGCCCGATGTTCTGACCGAAGCTGCGCAAGCCGGCGATTTGCACCTCGCTGGCGCCCGCGTACAAGCCGCCGGTGACCACGCTGGCGGTGAGCAACGCGCCCGTCTTGGAACGGTGGATGTACTCCAGCGTCTGCGCGTTCGGATGCACGTGCTCGGCTTCCAGGTCCATCACCTGGCCGCCGATCATGCCGCCGATGGTGCCAGTGGCGTGCGCTACCTCGGCGATGATGGCCACCCGCGCCTCGGCCGAACACTGTAGGCGCGCCAGCACTTCGTAGGCGAGAGTTTGCAGCGCGTCGCCGGCGAGGATCGCCGTCGCCTCACCGAAGGCCTTGTGGCAGGTCGGCCGGCCACGGCGCAGGTCGTCGTTATCGAGCGCGGGCAGGTCATCGTGAATGAGCGAGTACGTGTGCAGCATCTCCAGCGCGGCGCCCAGTTCCTCGACGCCCGGTGGGACGCAGCCGTGCGCCATCTGCGCAGCCTCCATGCACAGGATGGGCCGCAGACGTTTGCCGCCGGCGAAGACGCTGTGCCGCATGGCCTGATGAATCGATGCTGGATATTCGGTGGCCGGCGGAAGCAAGCGCTCCAGCGCGGCGTCGGTCAGAACGCGGCCTTCTTCGAGGATGTCGTTGAGCATGAACAGGAAAGTATAACAATGGCGGGGACGTTACCCGGCGGCTGTCAGCCTTCAGCCGTCGATCGTTCACGACCGACGGCTGAAACTGATGGCGGACTGCCGCTACGCCGCCGCGGCGTGCGAGTTGCTGAGCGACACATAGCGCTCCGACGCCAGCAGAATGCCGCGCGCGTCCCTGGAGTTGCAGCAATCCACCGCGCCATTCGCCAGCGCTTCGGTCCACATGCGGTCGTCCGCGAGGCGGTGAACGCATACGAACGCGGTGGACGGGAACTGATTGCACAGTTGTTTCAGCGCAGCCGCAGGGACCATTTCCAGGTCCACGACGGCAAACGGAGCGCGCAGCCTCGCGATGGAAGAGCTGGCTTCATCCACCGACTTGGCAACTACCAGGCTACGAAACTGTTTGCGAATCGATGTTGCCAGATGTTCGGCGGAGCGAGGATCGTGATAGGCGAGAACAACGTTGATAGGCCGCATGGCAAACCCCTTTGAAATGGCGGAGGGGGACGGCAATTGCCAATCCGGTGACGATGTTTGGTTGACGGGCCAACAAATTTGCACCCAGCCGGTGCGGTGCCATTGTAATGGACGAACAGCGACTCTATTTGATAGCGTCGCCCGATTGCGTTGCGGGTTCGAAGGCTTCCGGCTGGAGCTTACCATTACGCTTCAGCAGGATTTCGACTTTGCCTTCGGCTTCTTCCAGTTCCTTGCGGCAGGAACCGGAAAGCTTCATGCCCTCGTCAAAAAGTTCCAGCGCCCGGTCGAGAGCGACGTCCCCTTTTTCCAGTTCGGCGACGATTTTTTCCAATCGCTGGAGAGACTCTTCAAACTTGGGCAAACTCAAGCTCCAAGATAATTGTAGTCCAGATTGGGCACGATGAAACGTGAAAATTTAGGGCCTCAGGCTGAGGTCACGGCCTAGAAAATTGAGAACAGGCGGCTTAGAGGGGGATGGTTGGCATGAACGGGCCATCACGCTCATACCCGGATGCCAGCCCGACGCATTGGGTCGATTACCCATACATTGGCGATGCCCATTGAACGGTAATCGTCCAAGCGCGCCTGATAGCGGGAAACCCGGTCTTCGGGTGAAAGGACCTCGATTACCGCGACCGGCGGCTGAGTCAGAACATCCTCAAAGGGGATCTTGATCGGAAGGATAGCGACGTCGGCAATTCGCACTCGCGTCGGCGACACCCGCATTCTGATCTCCGGACAGGCTTCTAATTTCCATTGCTCTTCGAACGCTGCGAGCCACTTGATGAAGAACGCCTGCACGATCGAATGTTCTTTCTCACCCGCGTTGCGTTCCTCAACCTCGCCGTCCACATAATCGCAGTCCGGTCTGTAATCCGTCTTGAGGTATTCATTCAGCGATACTTGTATGGTTGCCACGGCTGGTGCTCTCCCTCGAAGCACAGCATCCGATCTACGTCGTCCTTTGAACCACCTGCCGCGTGTTTTGGGGTTCCTATACCGTCGCGCCCTTGCTTGTCCCCAGCGCTTCCAGCACATCCACCGCCGACGAGTACCGCCCGAAGGGAGCGCTGATCTGCGCGCCCTGCACCATGTGGCGGACGGCCGCCAGCATGTCGCGCGCGATGGCCACCCCTTCGGCGCGCGCCGCGTCGGCAGTGGTCGCCTTGGCCATGCGCTCGAAGATTTCGTCCGGGATGGAAACCCGCAACTCGTTCTTCATGAACTCCGCATTGCGAGTGCTGGTGAGCGGCCATATGCCGGCCACTACCGGCACGCGGCAGTGCTCAATCTTTCGCATGAACTCTTCCAGCAGGCGGATGTCGAAGACCGGTTGCGTGACTGCCAGCTCCGCGCCCGCTTCGACTTTGTATTCAAAGCGGCGGATTTCCTCGTCAATATTCGGGCTGCCGGGATTGGCGCCCACCGCAATGACGAACCTGGTCGAAGCGCCGATGGGGTTGCCGCCAATGTCGAGCCCGCGGTTCAGATTATGGACAATGTTGACCAGCCCGATAGCATCCACGTCGAAGACCGCAGTCGCGTCCGGGTAGTCGCCCATTTTTGGCGGATCGCCGGTGATACAAATCAGGTTGCGAATGCCAATCGCGCTGGCGCCCAGCAGGTCAGACTGAATGCCCAGCACGTTACGATCGCGGCAGGTGTAATGCAGAATCGGCTCGATGCCGACCTGCTGGTGCACCAGCAGACAGAGCGCCTGATTGCTCATGCGCGCCGAGGCCCGCGGGCTGTCGGGGATGTTGACGGCATCCACGCCGACGGACTTCAGGAAGCGCGCTCCTTCGATCTCCCGGCTGCCGTCAGTGCCGCGCGGGGGAACAATCTCAACCATGGTGAGGAATTCGCCCTCGGCAATCTTGCGTCCCATCTGCGAACGCTCCGCCAACGGAGGCACTTCGACCGGCTCAGCCTTGGGAGGCACGGCGGCCTTGCGCGCGGTCGCACGTCCGGGAACGGCCCGCAAGAACGTCTTCATCACGTGAATGTGGTCGGGCGTGGTGCCGCAGCAACCACCGATGAGACGCGCACCGACGTCCACGAATCGTCTCGCGTATTCCGCCATGTACTCCGGCGAGCAAAGATAGATATTGCGTCCCTCGACCGAGCGTGGCATGCCGGCATTCGGCTGTGCCGAGAGCGGAGCCGCCGTTACCGCACGCACCCGCTCCAGCGCGTCCAGCATGGCCACCGGTCCCACGCTGCAGTTGCAGCCCACTACGTCGGCGCCCCAGGCTTCAATCTGCGGGCCGTAGTGCTCAGGGGCCGAACCGTCCAGGCAGGTGCCATCTTCCTCGATGGTGACCTGCGCCACCACCGGCAAGTTGGGGTTCACGTCGCGGGCGGCAAGAATCGCCTGATGCAACTCTTCCAGGTATCCGAAGGTTTCCAGGATGATGAGGTCAAGGCCTTCTTCGTTCAGGGCCGTAAGCTGCTCGCGAAAAGCATTGCGCGCCTCGGCCAGCGAAATTTTGCCCAAGGGCTCGATGCGAACGCCCAGCGGCCCAACTGCCCCGGCGACCAGTGCATCGAAACTCTTGGCGGCCTCGCGGGCAAGGCGAGCGCCCATGCGGTTGATGTCCACCAACTTGTCGAGACATCCGTGCTTCGCCAGGCGAAACGAATTCGCGCCAAAGGTGTTAGTTTCAATGACCTCCGCTCCGGCTTGCAGATACTCCGAATGGATACCGCGAATGAGGTCAGGCTGCGAGACGTTCATCTCGTCGTAGCAGCGGTTGATAAAGATACCCTTGGAGTACAGCAGTGTGCCCATGGCGCCATCGCATAACATAGCGCCGGCCTGCAAGCGGGGAATGAGCTCTATTGGCATGGACGATCGGGACCTTTAGGGAGTGCTGAGCTTGATTGAACTTTATCGCAAATGGCGGGAAATGGCCATCGCCGGCGTCATGAGTAGTGGGTCAATTTGCCTTTGCCGGCTTTGGGGCGCAGCCGAAATTGTCATCCCGAGCCAGCTTCTTGCGCAGCGAGGGATCTGGGCGCGCCGATTCCCTCCAATCCGCGAAAGACGCGCTTCTATATTGCAAACTGACCTACTACCGTGCGCCGAGGCGTGCGCCGCGCTCTGCTATAATTCAACCGTTTCCAACAACTTATCTGAAATCATCATGATGTCTGGGGTACACGCTTGAAGCGGTTGGCAGTCCTTGTTCTCTCCCTCATTTTCGTTCTTGCCCTTGTCTACTGTGGAGGAGGTTCTTCCAGCGGTGCGCCCAGTAAGACCAGCCATCGCGCCTTCGTGAGCAACACCTACTCGGGTGATCTGCAGATCATGGACACCCAGAACGATACGACTCCGTACACGCAGCAGACCACCAACTCTGCTGGGCAGATCATACCAGGATCACCGGTGACCATTGCGGTCGGATCCTCCCTGACGTGGGAGGCCGTTACTCCGGACAGAACCAAGACCATGGTGTTCGACCCTACCAGCAACCTTGTGTATTTTGTGACCAATTCCAGCGAGACTCTCCTCGCTACCATTCCGCTCTCCGGCCCTGCCAACATGGGGCTGTTTTCCCCGGACAGTACCACTGTGTATATTCCGGTAAGCACTGTCCCCATCACGGGTGGCCGGGCCGGCGGAGTACAGGTCCTCAGTATTGCCAATGCGAATATCTCGACGACCTACGCGGTTCCGTCAGCCAGTTACGAGGCGCTCAGTCCCAGCGGGCAATACTTGCTGGTTTTTGCTGGCAATTCGGACTCGGTTTTCCTCATCGACTTGACCGCAACCACGATTGCTGCCGTTGAAATCCCCGGCTTCTCGCGGCCGGTGAACGCCTTCTTCAGCAGCGACAGCAGCACGGCTTACGTGATTAATTGTGGCTGGGAATGCGGGGACGCTGCTCCCGGGCAGGCTTCGGTGGCGCAGCTTAATATCCCTACGAAAACCATCCAAGCCACTGTGCCGGTGGGAGGCGCCAGCGTAGGCCTGCTGAATGGCACTACTCTGTACGTCGCCGGAACGTCGTACACCCTGGGCCCGACCTACGATTCGGTGAACGTAGCCACCATGACCCTGAATACCGCCAGCTCGGTCCCCATCACCGACGGTCTGCATACCACGATGGCGCTCTCCATGAACAACAAGCTCTACATCGGCGCGGTGACCTGTAGCAATACCACCTATGGCTGCCTGTCGGTGGTGAACGTTTCGAGTAATGTCGCCGACCCAGGGTTGCCGCCGAAAGGCGCGGTGACCGGTATGGTTGCCATTTCCAATCGCAATGTTGTCTATGTCATCGAAGGCGGGTACCAGATTATCTACGACACCACCACCGACGTGCCGCAGAGCACGCAGGTGATCTTCCACGGCGCCCTCTCCGACATCGTGCAGGTGGATCAGTAGCGATGTGCGCGTCTTCACCCGGCGAGATACGACGTTCCCTTTGAGCATTGAACCACTGGACAGGTTCCCTTCGACCGGTATATAGTTTTCGCGTCTTGGGAGCTGACACGGGAATCCGGACTTAAGACGGTTAGGGCTGGAGTTCTTGTCTGGCGCTCGATTCACCGTTCCTAACAAGAGGCAGTGGACTCCACCAACAACGCAGTTTCCAACCCCAATTTTCGAGCCACGGGTGTGGGAATGTGTACGAATAGAACTCGCGGCAGGAGGCATGAATGAAACGAATGGCATGGTTGTTCGTAGGTATCCTGTGCTCGGCGGCGTTACTGTGCGCCGCAGATAAACAGACGAAAATGACCGGTAGCATCTGCGACGCGAAGTGCGTCACCAAAGTGAACAACCTCAATACTTGTGACTCCAACTGCACCACCAAGAGTGGGACTATGGTGTTTGTCGGTAATAAAGGCAAAGTGATGCAGATTGAGAACCAGGAGATGGCGAAACCCCACGAGAACAAACAGGTGAAGATGACGGCTGTGCCGTCGGAGGCACAGAGGGAGAACACGCTCCGCATCATAGAGCTTTCCGAGCAAGGACCTTAGGTCCGGCCAATGGATCACAGCTCCGCGGCAGATCTGGGCCCTGAAGTCGGACAGACGCCAGGGACGTGATTCCTGTTAGCGGGACAAAAGGGCTTAGCTCAGCCGTACGCGCTGGGTTAAGCGCTTTCGCTCCTGCGGTGCTTGTGCGCCGCGAGTTACCGCCTCTCTTGCTCCACTCTTGATCCTGCCAGCACAATCTAAGGCCTCCTGGCCTTAGCCAGTAACCACTGCCTCACGGCTCCAGCCGCAGATGATGCGCTCCCGCCCGCTCCACCGCCTGCTGCGAGAAGGGCAGCAGGAACGTGCGCCCGTTGTAGTACGCGTCCCACTGATCGTTGTAGTGCTCGTCAAAGATGTTCCCTGACTGGCCGTTCACGATGTCCAGCGTTGAATTATCCAAGTCCGAAAAATCCACGGTCAGGCGCTCGGATGGCCCGAAGTGATCTGCGACCTGCTTCACGGTTTGGCCGTCGCCGGACAGAGGCAAGCTTCCCGGCCCTGCGCCTTTCTTCAGGATGGGAAAATTACTCCAGAAAGGATGCTTGATGTCCACGCGATGCACACGGCCCCACTTCCATAAAGCGAGCGACTGCGGAGTCCCCGCATCATCCAAAGCGGCTTGCACGGCGGCGGTCAGCAATTCGTCATAGTTGGCGTAGCCCTCCGGCAACCAGCGCGCGGGCTGATGCGCCAGCACGTTCTCCAGCCATACGGTACTCATGAACCAGCGATACTCTTTCCACTCGTCGCCCAGCTTGGGCTTGAGCAGCAACTCTTGCAGTTTCTTGCGCGAGAAATACGCGACCGTCGGCGCGACCGAGCCGGCGGTCATGGTACCGTCCCAATTGCGCATTAGGTCAGCAGCTTGCTTCGCGCGGGGCGACGCCGTCGGTGTTTGATCAATGGCATACACGAAGCGTTCGGCGCAGTAGCGATCGAACTCCGACAGGATGTCGGTCTGGATCGCCAGCATGTCGGGCGGCGCGAACTTCTTCTTCGCATTGAGCAGCCTGTAGATGCGCTCCGTCCGATAGGGCCCCATCCACTGGATACTCACCAGGTAGGGATATCCGTCCGGCGCGATGCGCCCATTCGCGGTAGCGATGATGCCGGATGGCGGGTCATACACGCTGGGTAGTTGGTCGAAGGGCACATACCCTGTCCATTCGTGCGCGTCGTCCTCGCCCGGCACGGAAACTGAGCCATCACCGGAGGCACGAATCGGGACAAAGCCCGTAGCCTGGTAGCCGATGTGCCCATCCACATCGGCGTACACCACGTTCTGCCCGGGCGCGCCAAAGTGCGACAACGCCTCGCGAAACTCCTGCCAGTTCTTTGCCGAGTCCACGTCAAAAAAGACCGTGCTGGAGACCTGAGGATCGTAGATGACCCACTTCAGCGCGAGCCTGCGCGTTTCTCCCGGAACAACTTCGCTGATGATGGGCCCGTGTCGCGTGACCACAACATCCACATTGACTTCCGCCTTGCCCTTCACGCGAATGATTTCCTTGCGATGCTCCGGCTGCACCCAGCCTTGCGGCGTCAGATATTCGCCCGCCTCGTTGAACCTCTCGATGTAAAGGTCCTCGACGTTCGGGCCGAGATTGGTGAAGCCCCACGCGATGTATCGGTTGTGCCCCACAATGACGAACGGCACGCCCGGCATGGTCACTCCGGCAACGTCGAAATCTCCGGCTGTGAGATGCGCCTCGTACCAGACGTTGGGAATGTGCAGATCAAGGTGCATATCGTTGCAGAGTAGCGGCTTGCCCGACGCGGTGTGCGCTCCGGAAACCACCCAGTTGTTGGAGCCGGGCTGCAGGCGCTCGTCCGTCGACTCGCTCAGCGGTTTGCTTTGAAGGGGCACGCCTTCAGGCGTGCCGCTGCGCCCCTTATTTTTGTTATCCCGAGCGAGCGCAATATTATTACGCTTGTCATCCCGAACGAGCGCAATATTATTATTCTTGTCATCCCGAGCGAGCGTAGCGAGTCGAGGGACCTGCTTTTCCGCTTCTCCTGACACAATATTTTGCAGGGGCACGCCTTCAATCGTGCCGTATAAGGTCGAGATTGCGCTGGGCCTTAGCCCCTGAGGTAACGGCAGCAACTTACTGCGCTTTCCCGGTTTCCCATCCGGAGTTTTGTCGTGCGGTGCCGGACTCTCCTCCTCATCCGGCGTTGTCTCCCCCGGAATCTCATTCTCGATGGAATTGCTCTCCGCTCCCGGCGGATGATCGCGCCACGACGAATTCACGAACAGATCAGCCGTCAACTCCGGCCCCAGCTTGGCCAGGACCTTCTCCTTCAGCAGCTTTTCCCTGTAAAGACCATGATTGAGAAACTCGGTCATCGACAGCCCGACCAGCGCCGAATCTTCCACCGTCCACACATGAGGGAAGTAAGTGAGGAAGCGAAACTCCAGCGGCAGCGTCTTCTGATGCTGCGCGATGTAGGCATTCACGCCCGCGGCGTAGGCCTCGAACTGCGCCCGCTGCGCAGCACTCATATTGGCAACGGACCGCTCCGCCACCTGCCGCAATCCCAGGATGCGCTGCTCGCGATCGATCTTGACGTACTCCGGCCCCAGCACCGCCGACAGGTCGCCCGAAGCATAGCGCCGCGTCATATCCATCTGCCACAGCCGGTCCTGCGCGGTGATGTACCCCTGCGCGAACAGCAGGTCGGGCAGGCTGGAGGCGGAAATGTTTGGTACTCCCAGCGAATCGTAGGTCACGATGACGGGGTTGGTGAGTCCTGCCAGATGAATCGTTCCGTCCACCTGCGGCAACGCGGCACGCACCGCGCGATAAAACCAGAAGTCGAAGGCGAGGAACGCGATGAGCAGCAATAAAAGAACCGCAACAACTGCACGAAAGATGAATTTTCGATTTGACGAGCGGGCCGGCGGAACAATTGTCGTAGCAACCATGGAAACTTCGATTGTAGCGAACTTCGCTGCCGCGGATCTGTACAGTTCGGTCCTTCCTAGGGATGAATATTCACCACGGAGGCACGGAGATCACAGAGAAAACTTTGGAAAGCAAACCTCTGTGTCCTCTGTGCCTCTGTGGTGAATGATTTTTGCCGGGCCAGGTACCCCGCGGAGCGGTGTTATCCTGATACCAATTGTGCCCTCCTTGCTCCAAAAGCGGATTGATGATCAGCCGACCATTTCGCGCGAGATGGTGCGCGAGGCGGAGGCCATCTTCCACGGACATCTCAAGCGCGTCGGCCTGAAGCACACCGGACAGCGCGACATCATCCTGCGGACCTTCCTCGATACCCGCGACCATCTCTCCACCGACGAGCTCTTCCGCCTGGTGAAGAAGCGCGACGAGCACATCGGCTTCACCACCGTGTACCGCACGCTCAAGCTGCTGGCCGAATGCGGCTTGGCCAGCGAGGTGGCGTTCAACGACGGCGTTACCCGTTACGAGCACCAATACCAGCGGCGCAATCATCATCACATGGTGTGCACCGAGTGCGGCAGCTCGGTGGAGTTCTTCGCCAGCGGAATCGAGCGCATCGAGCAGGAGATCGGCCGCAAAAACAAATACCTTCCCACTCGCCATACATTTCAGATTTACGGTATCTGCCAGAAGTGCCAGAAGAAGCAGAAACGGTCTGCGTCGTGATGGATTCTGAAGGGCGTGTCATCCTGAGCGGAGTTGCGGAGGCAACGGTCTAGCAAAACACGGACCCCAAGGCGGAGTGCTGGGCAAAGATGGGAATCGAAATGGGTCCTTTAGGGACCCTTTGCGAGACGTGCCCTTGCTGGTACTGGCGCGATCGGCGTACTCGAGTTTTATACACTGCATGACAAGTTGGGATCTTTGTCCGGTTCACTTGTCCGAGATGCCGACTTCTCGCTCATGTGGATTGGGTGCCAGGCTGATCCGCCTCGACGCAGTTTCGCGACACATGCCACGGACAGCGGACCTGTGTTGTATCTGTGACCTCCGGCACTTCCAGCGCCCGCAAGACGAGATCACCAAATGCCGGCCCATGCGCGATTTCGCGCCGCCTGGGGTAAGATGGACGCGCCAAGAGCGGGCGAGGAAACCTGTGTTCGAGTTTAACATTTTCGTTTCGTCCACATTCGAGGATCTCAAGACTCACCGGAAGGTTGTCCGTGATTTGATTACGGAGCTCGACTTTAGGGATATTGCCATGGAGCGTTTTCCGGCTACTGATCGCCCGCCCGTGGAAAAGATCCGACCCGCAATTGCCGAGAGTGATGTCTACCTCGGCATCTTCGCATGGCGATATGGGTCGTGCCTACCCGGAAGCAACCTCTCTTATACAGAATTCGAGTACCAATTGGCTGAGGAGCTAGGCAAGCCGAGGCTGATCTTCCTCGCGGACCCGACAGAACCGGTGCTTCCGGCGTTTGTTGAGAAGGGACCGAATGGCGAGTCGATCGATCGATTTAGAGCTAAGATTCAGGAAGACAGCACGATTACATGGAAGTATTTTAAGAATGAGCGGGACTTAGAGCATGAAGTTTTTAAGTCTCTGATTCAATTATTCCGCCTTTCCCCGAGATACGGGAAGCTTGCTTCAAAAGACGCCGTCCTCTTGGACCTCCGGCTCATCACGCAAGAGGACTTGGCTGCCCGCCGGAATGAGATCGACAACAATGGCAACGAGAGCGGAAGGCGATGGTTCATTCCCACAATCGGGCGATGTACAGTGGGCCGGAACTTCATACCGCGGACCACCATCCGGCAATCGGTTGCCGACTGGCTGCTACAAGACGAGACGCCGTACCTCTTTCTGGTCGGGCCTTCAGGCATTGGTAAGACCAACTTCCTTGTCGATCTCATCGATTTGGTCGCGCGCAAGAAGCCTTCAATGCATCAACGAACAGCTCTAATGATTTCGTTGGGCACGTATGATCCGGGATGCGCGTTCCCTGGGAATCTTCAGGCAGTCCTGCGTGATCAACCGCGCCTGGTGAAGGGGACCGAAGCGGTCTTGTCCAGGGTAAACGATGGCGAGATTGTCTTGATCCTCGACG
>Ga0074045_10000821_pt1 | contig 30446 bp, 27 predicted proteins | sample BogForMeECP23OM2_FD_94442 | JGI IMG/M metagenome (GOLD analysis project Ga0074045, IMG submission 94442) | Bog forest soil microbial communities from Calvert Island, British Columbia, Canada - Bog Forest MetaG ECP23OM2 | ecosystem: Environmental > Terrestrial > Soil > Wetlands ...
CCATGAAGGCGCGCGTCTCAGGGTCCGCAGCCGCCGCCAGTGTGCCGTCGGTGCCGCCCGGCGCGAACAACACGGTAAGGTCGCGGGGGCAGGTCTCGAAGGTTGCGGTCGGTATTATCGTTACCCCAGCGTCGCTCGTCACCGGATCTAGCGACTTGGCGACGAGCAACACCTTCGCCCCCATGAGCGCCCCGAACATGGATTGCGGCCCGATCAGGTCGAGCACGGTCATCCCCGGATACATCAGCATCGCGATCTGCTCATTCCCCATCCAATGTACCTTGCTCGAGTCGTCTTCCGTCATGCTCATGTCGTGGCCTGCATCTGGCGCCCTGGGCTGAGGCTTCGGCGTCTGCGCGCCAGCAGAACCAGCGGCGAAAGGGGCCAGAAGCGTGAACAAAGCGGCTGTGCGTCGGTCGATGTCGATCATATTTTGGTCTCCCTCAGCCACTGCGCGAAACAATGTTTGCCGCTATGCATGCGCGTGCGGACTGACATCACTTGGGGAATCGCCCCCTCGCGCTCATTATTGCAATTCCGCGTCCTTGCCAGAATGACATAGTTCGATCATTTTAGGACATGACCCGAACGATCGCTTTCTTCCTCTTCGACGACTTCCAGCTGCTCGATGCGACCGGCCCCATCGCCGCCTTTGAGGTTGCGTCGCACGGCGCCGCCGATCGAGCCTATCGCATCGTTCTCGCGGGAAAGGCTTCCGGCCGCGCACGCGCGTCCGTGGGAGTAGCGCTCGACATAGAAGCGCTTTCCAGCGTTGGAACCATCGATACATTGATCGTGGCGGGCGGCGTGGGGACGAGTCGCGCGATGGCCTGCGAGGCGACCCTTCAATCCATTCGGGAAGCCAATCAGCGTGTTCGCAGGCTTTGCAGCGTCTGCACCGGCTCATTCCTGCTCGCTGCGGCGGGTTTGCTGGACGGCCTTTCCGCCACGACTCATTGGGAGGCCGCGTCGGAGTTCGTCCGAAGGTTTCCGAAGGTGCGGATGCAGGCGGATCGAATTTACGTTCGCCAAGAAAGGGTTTGGACCGCGGCGGGCGTCAGCGCGGGGATTGATCTGGCCTTGGCGCTGATAGCGGAAGATCTTGGCGAGGAGGCCGCCAAGCGCACGGCGCGTGGAATGGTCGTCTACCATCGGCGGCCGGGTGGACAGTCGCAATTTTCGGCGCTGCTCGAGCTTTCCTCTTCCGACAATCGCTTTTCCGATCTCCTCGACAAGGTTCGGGGACGCCTCGATTATCGCTGGACGGTCGAGGCGCTCGCGGAGGAGGCGCACATGACTACGCGCCATTTGAGCCGCGCCTTCGCCGCCGCCACAGGCATGAGCCCGGCCAAGGCGGTGGAGCGGCTGCGGCTCGAGAGCGCGCGCGAGCGGATCGAGGCGGGCGTCGAGCCGATCGAAGTCGTCGCCGTCAAGGCGGGTTTCGGAGATTCCCACCGCATGCGCCGCGCGTTCATCCAAAGCTTCGGCGTGCCTCCGCAGAGCCTGCGTCGGCAGGCGCGCGCGTCGACGCCCCAAGTAAAGCAGGTGGAACGATCGCCAAGCGACGCGTCGCCGCAAAACCGCGATGCTCGGCTTTCAGAGAAGCGCGCCACGTGACCCGCAAGCTGACAAGGCCTATTGCTGGACGGTTATCTACAACAGCTCTAATTGACCGGGGATTTAACATGACTGAATTTGTATATCGCGAAGTCTCAAGCTTTGATTTCTCGAACGCACCAACTTACCGAAAAACCTCCCCGTTGGATAAGTCTCAAGTCGAGACAGCCGCTAAAAAACAAGATGTCGTCAGTATTATCAACGGCCTGGAAGAAACCAGAAACACGGCGGGGCCCGGTGACAAAATCATCACCGGCGTGAAGGGTGAACGCTACGTCATTAAGGAAGCGAATTTCGGCGATCTCTACGAAGAAGACCCGTCCAATCCGTCGCGTTACATTTCAAAAAACGTGATTCTTGCCCTATCACTTAGCGAGAATACGGAAATAAGGCTCCTTGGGGTGAGAAGCAGCGAGCGTATAAAGGAGGATTTGTTGTTCAACGGGTAGGCAGTCAGAGCGGCGTTTACCTGATTGAAGAAGCTGCGTTTAAGGCAATGTATTCGCTCGAAATCTCTGCACGTCCGGGTCCGGCTGCCCACGCTGTTGCAAACACTGGCAGCAATGCGGGGACGAGCGGACTCGTTTGAATGGTGCGCCGACGGCGCTGGTTGACCCATTTCGGGCGACCGAACATCGAGCGTCAGAAAATGAAATCGCTTGGTGTCGGCGGATACCGTTGAAAGAGTCGCCGGGACATTGATGGATCTGACGGAAAAATCACATAACTCAATTAGTTATGAAGCTCCGTGTGCGAATTTTGCACACTGCCGTTCTGCTTTTCTTTGATTTTCGTTCCTGCGCAGAGCCTCGATCCGGCGCGCTGGGCTGCGGCAAAGCGCGCGAGCGCACTCCGCACCCGTAAAATTTGCGCCGGCCTCTACTCTCAGCACGCCCACACAAGATTATTGGAGTGGCGTTGCGATCTTCATCTGCTGACGAAGCCGCCCGTGGGAGTCAGCTCTGATGCGGTCCTCAACGGCGCCTCCACTCCCTTCGAAAACGCGCGCAAGAAAAGACAGTTTGAACGTTGCGCCCCCGCCGGGGGTATCCTCGACCCATATCCGGCCGCCGAGCTTTTCCATCAGGTCTTTGGCGATCGCGAGACCGAGGCCCGCGCCGGGATGCGCTTCGCTCTCGCGCCAGAACGGCTCGAAAATCCGCTCGCGATCTTCGGGGGCGACGCCTTTGCCGTGATCCTCCACTTGCACGCCCCCGCGGCCATCCATGCGCACGAGGACGGTTCCCCCCTCCGGCTCCATCTTTAGGGCGTTGTCGATCAGATTGCCGACCACGCCCGCGATGGCCGCGGCGTTTCCCTTGACGAGACCCGCGGTCTCTGACGTCTCGAATTCGATTGAGCGACCGCGTTTCACGCCTAAGGGGAAAAAACTTCGCACGACCTGCTGGACCGTCTTCTCCAAATCAACATCGGCGCCGAAGGCATCCTTGCGCTCCTCCAAGCGCGCGGCGCATAAGGCCTGCTCCACGATTGTCTGAAGCTTGCTCGCATCGCTCATCAGATTGACGACGAGCGTCGATTCCTCGGCGTTTTCCAGCCTCGCTCGCATGATCGCGAGCGGTGTGCGCAGCTCATGCGCAGCGTTTGCGAAATAGCGTCGCATCCGTTGGGCGCTGCTGTCGACGCGTGCGAGGGCCTCGTTGACGGCGTTGACGAATGGAGCAATTTCTCCTGGGACGTCCTTCTCCGAAAATCGATGCGAGAGACGGTCGAGGTCAACTCGTGAAGCTTGCGCAGAAAGCGCACGCAGAGGGCGCAGGCATTGTCGCATGGCGTACCAGCTAACGCACGTCGAAAACAGAAGAGCGCCAACGAGATATGGCATAAATCCAGAAATTACATTCTTGACAGTGTCGATGATATCCGACAACCGCGGTTTTTCATTATAAATTGCCAAATAATAAGGACCCTGTTTCGTCCAATGCGGCCCTAACATCCCATGAGCCCTCTTCACTTTGTCTTCTGATAAGAAAAAGTGTAGATGCATTGGCCTGAGACGGAGCGCGTCTTGCAGCTCCTTGACCAAAACAGGCGACGAGCCCGCGAGCGGAGCGTTCGAATGAGCGTCAAAGGCCGCGAACAGCAAATCCGGGGTGCGCTGCAACTCCCGCTTCAGCTCGACGTTTGGCTCGATCCGTATGTCGCCACTTTCATCACGAATCAGGGAATCGGCGACGAGGGTCTCGATTCGATCCGCAGAGAGTTCTTCCAGGCTGATGTCGTTCGACCAAAACGACAGGCTCAAAGCTACCAGGGGGCCAAGGAAAAGAACAAGAATTTGCGTCGCAGCGATCCCAATCAGCACGCGTCGCGCCAGAGTAGACGCCTGCGTCATGCGTCGCCCCGCGTTCTTGTGGCGATGAGGTATCCGACGCCCCGCGCGGTGTGAATATCGACGCCGGCGTTCAGCTCGGTGAGCCTCTGCCGCACGCGCGACACGAGCGCCGTCAAGGCGTGCTCCTGAATCTCCTCGTCGGGGCCGTAGACCTGTCCGAGCAGAATCTCGCGCGGCACGACGCAGCCCGCGCGAGTCAGCAGCGCACCCAGCAGCGCGAGCTCTCGGCGCAAGAATAAGATGGGCCGCTCGTCGACGAAGGCCGTTCGCGCGCAAGGGTCGAAGCAAAGCGAGCCCAATCGAATGCGGCCCCCTCCTTCCTTTCCCGGCCTTCTCAGTCCGGCCCTGATGCGCGCCATCAACTCGTCGAGGCTGAAGGGCTTCGTCAGATAATCGTCGGCGCCGGCGTCGAGACCCTCGATGCGATCGTCGATTGCATCGCGCGCCGTCAGCATCAGGATCAAGCTCGCCGGGTGGCTTTCCCGCGCGCGATGCACGAGCGATAGGCCGTCGCCGTCGGGAAGACGCCGATCGAGCAGCACGACCGAATAGGGGCAGGCGCCGAGCGCCGATTCAGCCGCCTGGATCGTTGGGACCTGGTCGACATCGAAGCCCGATTGACCGATTCGCGAGGAGATCTCGCCTGCAAGCGCGCTCTGATCCTCAACCAGCAGGACCCGCATTGTCAGTTTCCGCATTGAGGGCGCCACGGCGGATAGGCCGCTGCGTGATTTGCGGATCGGTAGAGAAGATCAAGATGGCGTTTTTGAGCCGTTAGGTAAGCTTAATTGAGGCAGAGGCGCTTCCAGGGCTGTGGCTAATCCGCCACACTCAAAAAATTTCATTCCGTCCAACTTCCCGCATGAGGTTCACATGACCTTTCTTCTCCATTGTCCCGCATTGGATCAGGCGAATCCGTGAGCGTCTCTGCAGCCTCAGCAGATCGCGCCCAAGAGGAAATCACCGGTTCAAAAAGATGCGATGTGAAGAGGCCACTATGCGAATGACCAAACTCCTGTCTGGCGCGTCCGCCACGGCTGTCGCGATTTCCCTCTACTCGACGGCGCTGCTGGCGCAAACGTCGCTGCCGACCATCGACATCGGCAAGCCGAAGCCGGTTACGCATGCCGCCGCTAAGCCAAAGCCTAGTCCGCATACGGGAGTAGGCCACGTCGCGCAGGGCGGACGCGGGAACTCACGGCCCGTTCGGGGTGAAGGGACGGGCGGCGCCGGCGGCGCGGGCGGGGGCGCCGGCCAAGGCGGCGGCGCCGGCGGCGGTGCGGGAACGGGAACGGGCGCGGGCGGATATGGCGGCGCGGGCGCGGCGCAGGACCCCTACAACAAGAGCTATGTGCTCCAGAACGCCTCGACCGGCACCAAGACCAATACGCCGGTCATGGACACGCCGCTCAACGTCCAGACCGTCACCCAGAAGGTGCTGCAGGACCAGCAGGCCATCACCCTCAGCCAGGCGCTGCAGAATGTCAGCGGCGTTACCGTGACGGACGGAACCAATACTGTCACCGGCTACGGAAGCAGCGGGATCTTCGTGCGTGGCTTTTTAGAGCAAACCTATTACCGCGACGGGTTTCGTGTGGATTCTAGTTATTTTGGAAATGGTCTTGGCAACAATGCCGTGCAGCTCGCCAATGTCGCGAGCGTGGAGGTGCTCAAAGGTCCGGGCGCCATTCTTTACGGGCTCGTCGAGCCGGGCGGCATCATCAACCTCACCACCAAGGAGCCGCTGGACGCGCCTTATTACGCCGTGCAGCAGCAGATCGGCTCGCTCGCGGATTATCGCACCACGATCGACGCCACGGGCCCGCTCAACGCCGACAAGTCGTTGCTCTACCGAATCAACATGTCCTATGAGAACAATGGCGCGCCCTTCAACTCCTTCATCGATCTCACCCATAGTCAGAGTCTCTTTCTTGCGCCGGTTGTCAAATGGAACATCGATGGTGCGACCTGGGTGAAGCTGGAATCGCAGTATAATCACTACAGCTCAGACATCTACTTCCCGTTTGACCCTCTCTTGGATGGGGTGCCCGCGAACGTTCCACGCAGCACCAACTATGGCCCAAGCTCACCATACTTGCAAACTGAGCTTTTTGCGGCGCTCACTTGGTCGCATCAATTCGACAAGGACTGGTCGATCAAGCAACAGATCGCTTACGACTATACCGATATTAACGAGGAGAATGCTTTCCCCTTCTCTATCGTGTCCACTCCCCCGGCAGTTACGGGCGGCACAATTCTAGGCGCGTTTGCGCAGACGACTTATTCCACCAATGTCGATATCACTGGCCATATCAACACATTTGGGGCGGAACATACCTTGCTCCTTGGCGGAGACGCCTATTGGATGGCGGGGAGTGCTTCATACTCTTTTATCGGGTTCACAACCAACAGTCTTACCAATCCGTTCCAGCTCGGACTCCCAGTTCCCCAGTGCGACCCGGCCGCATTCCTCGCCTGCTCCCCATCCGGAACTCTCTTCACGCAAGACACTGCCGGCCTTTATCTGCAAGACCAGATCAAGCTGCCCTATAATTTCTTCCTCCTGGCGGGCGCGAGATATCAATATATCCGCCAAACCAACGCAAACGGCGAATCGCTGCAGGATTTGGGGCCCCCCGGTGGAACGGTGTCGCCCACGCTGACCGGTCAGGCGCTGACGCCGCGCTTTGGCCTGTTGTGGCGGCCGCAGGAGTGGGTGAGCCTCTACGGCAATTACACCGAGGGCTATGGCCCCAATCAGGGCTTCATCTTTCCAGGCGAGCTCACCCCGCCCACGAGCGCCAAGAGCTGGGAGGCGGGCGCCAAGCTCGAATTCTTCAATGGAAAGCTGAGGGTCACCGGCGGTTATTACGAACTGGTCAAGACGAATATCCCCGTTCCCGATACGAATCCGGCCCACAACTGCGGCCTCGGCGGACTCGGAAGCTGTTCCATCATAATCGGGGAGGGGCGCAGCACGGGGCCGGAGCTCGATATTCAGGGCGAAATCCTTCCCGGTTGGAACGTGATCGCCAACTACACCAATGACGATGTTCGCGCCACGAAAAGCCCGCTGAACCCTTATCCGGCCCTCGGCGGCAGCCTGCCCGCGGCGGGTCAGCGGTTCCCCGGGGTGCCGCGCAATCAGGCGAACCTCTGGAGCACTTATGAGTTCCAAAGCGACTCCGTTCTGAAGGGCTGGAAAGTCGGCGCCGGTTACCACTATATGGGCTCGAGGCCGGTAACCGACACCGCTAACTACGTCCCCTACGTCTGGCCCTTGATACCATCCTACGGCACCGTGGATCTGATGGCGGCCTATAGCTTCAGCTACGCGGGCTCGAAGATGACGGCGCAGCTGAACATCACCAATCTCCTCGATAGGACTTATTACGGGAGCGAATTTAATGCGTTAACCCTGGCCGGCGGGCCACAGGGCGGGTTCTACCGCTCTTATGGCGCGCCCTTCGCGGTCATGGGCTCGCTGCGCGCCGAGCTCGACAAGGGGGCGACACCCTCACCTTACTTCCTGCCCGTGCCCTCGCCCGCCTCGGCGTCGCTCTCACCTTACAACTGGACCGGCCTCTATGTCGGCGGCCAGATGGGTTACGGCTTTGGTGACAACGACGGCTCGGTCGGCTGGGCCACGGCTCAGGGTCAGGCCAACCAGAACGAGCTCGGCAGTGGCGCGCAAGGCGTGATCGGCGGCGTTCATCTCGGCTATAATCAGCAGTTCGACCAATGGGTCCTGGGTCTCGAAGGCTCTGTCGACGGCACGACCTTGAACAAGAATGCGTTGGTCCTCGCTCCCAATCTCATTGCGGATCCCATGCAGTTCTCTGGCATCGGCGGCACGGTGAACAGCAACGTGCAGTCCGGCATTCAGGGCAGTGTTCGCGCCCGCGCGGGCTACGCCTTCGGCCGTCTGCTGCCCTACGCCACGGGCGGCGTCGCCTTCGGATCCTTCCGGACCGACGCGCAACTGTTCGGCACCGACCTCGACGGCGTGACCACCTTCGCCGCCAGCGGCGCCAATTCTGCGTTCCGCGTGGGCTGGACTCTCGGCGCCGGCGTCGAATACGCGATCAACAACCGCTGGTCGGCGCTGGCCGAATACCGCTACTCGGATTTCGGCCATCTCGCGATTGCGGCCGACCCTTCGGCGGTCGGCGCGGTCTTCGCCGTCGACCGCCATCTCGATCAGCAACAGGTGCAGGTCGGCTTCAGCTACAAATTGTTCGCCGACCCCGAGCCTGTGGCAGTGCCCATGATCGTCAAGGGCCCGGCGCTGGCCGACAACAGCGTGTCGAAGCCTGCAGGAGCGACGCCCGCAGTTCCTCCGCCGCCGTTCGTGCCGAATTGGACCGGGTTCTATCTAGGCGCCCAGATCGGCTACGGCTGGGGCCTCAACGATGGGTCGCTTACCTATGCGACGCCCGGGGGGCTCGCCGGCCAGAGCAATCTTGGCAGCAGCGCGATCATCTCCGGCGGCGGCAGCAGTCGCAATGGCGACGCGATCGGCGTGATCGGCGGGGTCCATCTCGGATACAACAAGCAGTTCGACAAATGGGTCGTCGGCCTCGAGGGCTCGCTCGATCCCACGCTCATGGGCCGGGCGCCATTCATCAACGTTCCCGACACGGCGGCGGCGAACGCCACCGGCGCGCCGGGCATCGGCGTCTCAGCGACCGGCGCGATCTGGTCGCGTATCCAAGGTTCAGTGCGCGCCCGCGCGGGCTATGCTTACGACCGCATGCTGTTCTACGGCACGGGCGGCCTCGCACTCGGCGAATTCGGCAGCAATTTCCAGCTCTATGGAATCGACAACACGACCTTCGCGCCCTTCTACGCCGCCGACCAGCGCTCGGCGACGCGCCTCGGCTGGACCGTCGGCGGCGGCGTCGAATACGCCGTCAATCCGCATTGGGTGGTCAGGGGCGAATATCGCTACACGGACTTCGGGCATCTCGGCGATGTCCCCGCGCCGACGTCGATGGGCGTCTTTTACACGGCCGATCGCCATCTCGATCAGCAACAGGTGCAGGTCGGCGTGAGCTACCACTTCAACGGCGGGGCAATGGCCGCCGTCGAGACAAAAGCGATCGCCGCCGATCTTCCCTCGATGAAAGCCCCGCTGACGGTCTCTCCCTCGTCGCCGCCGCAGTGGACGGGCTTTTACGCCGGCTTGAACGCGGGCGGAGTTTTCGACGTGAACGCCAGGTCGCACAGTTTGGCGGGAGACCTGTTCGACGACGTCAATCCTGCAGCGGCGGGAGCCGCTGCTGCAGCGAGCGCGTCGGGGAAAGCCGAGGGCACCTGGGCCAACCTCATCGGCGGCGGACAGATTGGCTACAATCATCGGCTCAGCGACATATTCGTCGCCGGACTCGAGGCGGACATTCAGGGCGTTCCCGGTTCGAGCGGCGCCGTCGCCTCCTCGGCCGGCGCGGCGGATCCGCTGGGCACCCCAACGACGATGACCACCTCGGGGCGAATTCAGCATTCGCTCGCCTACTTAGGAACGGTGCGGGGTCGCGTCGGCGTCCTCGTCTTTCCCTCTCTGCTGGTCTACGGCGGGGCCGGTCTCGCCTACGGCGGCGTGAATCTGTCCACCGCCTACTCCACCGCCGACCTTGCGAACGTCTATGGCCCGGGATCGGGCTATGCCTCCTATTCGGCGGCTCGCGCCGGCTGGACGGGCGCCGGCGGCCTGGAATGGATGTTCGCGCCGCGATGGAGCGCCAAGCTGGAATATGTCTTTTTTGACCTCGGGACGGCGACGACGAACACCGTCATAGCCGGGCTCAACAACACGACGGGGACGACGGGCTACGCCTATGCGACGTCGACGAGCCTGCGCTTCAGCAGCAATCTCGTTCGCGCCGGCCTCAACTATCACTTCAATTGGGCGGACAACGCTCTTCCAGTCGTCGCCACATATTGATCGAGTGGCGGTTTGGACGCCTTTGTGCTCCTTCGCGTCTTTGTGATGAAATTCAACCACGAAGACACGAAGAACACAAAGGCCGCACGAAGTTTGGAACGATAGCCTTCCAATATCGCCGATGCGTGGAGTCATGCAAATGGTGCGGCAAGTCTTCGTCTTCATCCACCGCTGGGCGGGCCTGGCGATGACAGTCTTCTTGATCCTCGTCGGTCTGACCGGCAGCCTGCTCGCCTTCAAGACCGACGTGGAGCGTCTGATCTGCCCGCGGATTTACGCGACGCCGCGCCCCGGCGTCCCGCCGCTCGACATGGCCACGCTGGCGGAGCGCGCCCAGGCGCTGGTTCCGCATGGCCAGGTCGTAACCGTCAGCATCGAGGAGCCCGATCAGGCGCTGGTGGTGTTCGATCCACGCGAGGATCCGGCGACCGGCAAGCCCTACGAGCTTGGTTTCGGTCAGATGTTCGTCGACCCGTGGACCGGAGAAGAACTCGGCCGGCGTCGATTCGGCTATCTCTCGCAGGGCCTCATCAATCTCATGCCTTTCATCTGGTCATTTCACTACACCCTTGCGCTCGGGAGGCCTGGCTTTTGGGTTGTAGCCATTGTCGCGCTGGTCTGGACCATCGACTGCTTCATCGGGTTCTATCTCACTCTGCCGGTTTCGAGCGGCGCCTTCTGGCGGCGCTGGAAGCCCGCCTGGCTCGTCAAATGGAAGTCCGGCGCTTATCGGCTCAACTTCGATCTCCATCGCGCCGGAGGCCTCTGGGTCTGGCCGATGCTTCTCATCTTTGCCTGGTCGAGCGTGATGCTCAACTTGCCTTCGGTCTATGATTGGGTGACCGGCACGGTGTTCGACTATGTACCGCTCTCGGGGCACGACATGGGGACGAGCTCAGGTCCCCCACGCCTGGACTTCCGCGCGGCGGTCTCGACCGGCGAGCGGCTCATGGCGGAGCAGGCGACAAAAAATGGTTTCTCCGTGCAGCGCGAGGTCATGCTCTATCGTATGGGCGGGACCTATTCCTACTTCGTGAAAAGCAGCCGCGACATCAGGGACAAGCTCGGCCTAACTCAAATCGATTTTGACGCCAACACGGGCGCGTTGATCTCGCTCGACCTGCCGACGGGCGAGCATAGCGGCAACACCGTCACCAACTGGCTTCGCGCCCTGCACATGGCCGACGTGTTCGGCCTGCCCTACCGCATCTTCGTTGTCGTGCTCGGGCTGATCATCACCATGCTTTCGGTGACGGGCGTCTACATCTGGTGGAAGAAGCGCAAGGCGCGGCTTCATCGCCAGGGCCGGCTTGTTCCTGAAGGCCGCTCGGATGAAGGCGCTTCTGCGTCGGAAGAAACGCCGGCGCCAGTGCGCCAGTAAGCGGGAGCTCACGCGAATGGTGCGGCAGGCGTTTGTCTTCATCCATCGCTGGGTCGGCTTGGCGATGACCCTCTTTCTCGTCATCGTCGGCCTCACCGGCAGCGTGCTCGCCTTTCGCGAGGAGCTCGATACCTGGCTCAACCCCGAGCTTTTGACGGTCGCGAAGCGCGACGCGCCGTTGCTCGACGGATTCACGCTCCGCGAGAAAGCCGCGGCGCTCTATCCCTATGAGCGCTTCGACGACGTCCCGTTGCATATTCAGCCTGACCGCTCGGTGCGATTCTCGCAGATGCCCGGCATGAAGCCTGAAGACAACATGATGGAGAAGATCGCCGAGTTTTATCTCGATCCCTACACCGGTGAGAAGCTCGGCGAGCGCCCCATCTGGAGCAGCCCTTCGCTCGAGCGCAAGAACATCATCTCCTTCCTCTACCGTTTGCATTTTTCGCTCGCCTCTCCTTGGGGCGGCTGGTATGTCGGCGGTCACAGCGTGGGCGCATTCATTCTCGGCGTCACGGCGCTCGTCTGGACCATCGATTGCTTCATCGCCTTCTATCTCACCTTTCCGTTGCGATGGCGCCTGTCGGGCGACGGTTCGCGTCCCGCGAAGTCCTGGTGGAGCCGCTGGAAGCCGGCATGGCTCATCAAGCTGAACGCGGGCGCTTATCGCATGAATTTCGACGTTCATCGCGCCTTCGGCCTGTGGACCTGGGCGATGCTGTTCGTGTTCGCTTGGTCGAGCGTCGCCTTGAATCTCGGCGAAGTCTATACGCCGACGATGAAGCTGCTTTTTGGCTCGCCGGAGCAGACCGCGAATGCGCCGGCGCCCGCAAAGCCGGTCGAAACCCCGGCTCTGGGCTCTAGAGAGGCCTATGCTCGCGGCAACGCTCTGCTGCACGCCGAAGCGAAGCGACGCCGGCTCTCGATCGAAAGGGAGAACGATCTCAGTCTCAATCGCGACAGCGGCGTCTATACGCTGAGCGCGCGCAGTTCGGGCGACGTCACCAAGACCGGGATGACAACCGTGAGCTTCGACGCCGACACGGGCGAGTTGCGGGAGGCGTCCTTTCCCGGCGATCCACCGCCGAAAAACACGGGCGATGTGATTACGTCGTGGCTCATATGGCTCCACGTGGCCGCGGTCTTCGGCCTGTCGATGCAGATTTTCGTCTGCGTCATGGGTCTCGTGATCACGGCGCTCTGCGCCACCGGCGTCTATATCTGGTGGAAAAAGCGAAAGGCGCGGATGTATTCGCTGACCCAAAGCCTTAGCTCAAACTCATCTCATACGGGTTCAGGCAAGCTCGCTTCGGCGCTCGGCACATCAGCCCAATCTCAGGGAAGCGTAACCAACTTGCGGAGCGCTCCGGATGAATGAGCTGTCGCCTGGTGTTCGATCCGGTGGAGGCTTTGGCCCGTGAGTAGCGCGCGCGCGGTTCTCTTCGGCTGGCCCGGCTTGGTAATGGCCGTCGTGCTCGCCTCCTGCGCCGTCGGGCCGGATTTCGAGACGCCGACGCCGCCGCAAGACGAGCGCTTCACCAAGGAGCGAACCGCCTCGCCCGGCAACGGCCAACGCTTTCGTGAGGGCGGCGAGGTTTCGGACCGCTGGTGGATGGAGTTCCGCTCGCCGCCTCTCAACGGTCTGATCGAGGACGCCCTGCAGCGCAATACGACGGTCGAGGCGGCCGCGGCTGCGATGGGCGTGGCTAACTACAACGCAAAAGCGAGCGTCGGTGCTCTCTTCCCCCAGGTCGTGCTCAATTCCTATTCGAGCTACAATCTCTATTCGGCGGATGCGACCAACTCCACCGTCACGCAAGCGCCCTTCTCGTACTACAACAAAAGCGTGCAGATCAACTACGCCCTCGACGTGTGGGGAGGCGCGCGCCGCAACGTCGAATCTCTCGAGGCGCAAGCCGAGAACGCAGGCTTCCTGATGGCCGCGGCGCAGGTGATGATCGCCGCCAACGTTGCGAAGGCCGCGATCGAGGAGGCGTCGCTGCGCGCGCAGATCGCCGCGACGCGTCTTGTCATCGGCATCGAGGCCGAGAGGCTCGAGCTGGTGCGGCTGCAACTTTCCAAAGGCGCGGTTTCCTCGACCGACGTGCTGTCGCAGGAGACGAGCCTCGCGCAGGCGCGCCAGCGGCTTCCCGCGCTGGAGACTCTGCTTGCGCAGCAACGCGATCTGCTCACCGCGCTCGCCGGTCGCCTGCCTCAGGACGAGGTCGAGGAAACCTTCGCGCTGTCGGAGTTTTCCTTGCCGCGCGATCTTCCCGTCAGCCTGCCGGCGACGCTTGTCGGACAGCGGCCCGACATCCGAGCGGCGGAAGCCAATGTTCATTCGGCGAGCGCGCAGGTGGGCGTCGCCATCGCGGCCCGCCTGCCGAACATTACGCTGACCCCAACGGGCCAGACCGGCGCCTTCTTTCTACCGGCTCTTTTCCATCCCGCGACCTACGGTTATCAGCTCGCCGGCAATATCACGCAGACCGCCTTCGACGGATTTGCGCTGCAAAACAAGCAGAAGGCCGCCGAGCTCGCGCTCGATCAGGCCAAGGCGCAATACCGCGACACGGTGGTGAAGGCGTTCCAGAACGTCGCCGATTCGCTGCGCGCGCTGCAGTCCGACGCGCGCGCCGTCGCCGCCGCCCGAGCCGCGGAAAGCTCAGCCAAGCGCTATCTGGAGAGAGTGCGTCTGCAGCAGAAATTCGGCGGAGTCTCGCAGCTCGTCGTGGTGGACGCGCAGCGATCTTATCTCAACGCCGCGCTCGCGCGCGTGCAGACTGAGGCGCAGCGCCTCTCCAACACAGTCGCGCTCTACGCCGCTTTGGGGGGAGGGTGGAGGACAAGAGATGGGAGTTGAAAGACGCCAACATGTTCAGCGATGAGAGTCGCAGTCAATTCAAACGCGAACCGTCGCCTGAGGCCGCCGAATGTTCGGCGACAGCCGCCCATAGATTGGGCTGATTTGGATCGACTAGGCCACTCGTGCAACGGAGACTGGAGGCGTGACGAACCGCGAAAAGTTCTTTGCCGCTATTGCTCGCCTCGGCAAAGGTGGAAAGCGTGCTGTATGGGCGGCTGCGCTGCTTCTTGTACTGTTCGCGTTCGTCCTCGCGTGGCCCTTTCGGGAACGTTTCCAGAGGCCGCTAGCTGCCTATGAAACGCATCCTGTCGCCCTTGGCGTTGTAGAGCGGAGCATTTCGGCGACCGGGGCAGTGAAAGCGCTCGTGACCGTGGATGTCGGATCGCGTGTCTCCGGCACGATTTCCGAGGTCAAAGTCAATTTCAACGATGAAGTCAAAGAAGGTCAGTTGCTGGCCGTGATCGACCGCGCTCCCTTCGAAGCCAAATTGTCGGCGGCGTCGGCCAGCCTCGCCCAAGCCCGAGCTGCGGTCGGCCTTCAAGAAGCGACGCTCGCCAAATCTCAAACCCAATCCTTCCAGTCTGATCGCGACGCCAAGCGCTATCGCGGGATGGCGAGCGGGCAGGCAGCCTCGCAAATGTCCATGGAACAGGCCGAAACGCAGGCCGCTGTCTCGAAAAACGAAATCGCGATCGCGCAAGCCCAGCTGGCTTCGGCCAAAGCCGCCGTAGCTCAGCGTGAGGCCGATATCCGGCAAGCGGAGATCGACCTCGACTACACCCAAATTCTCTCACCCATTCACGGCGTGGTGATTGACCGAAAGATACAGCCAGGTCAGACTGTCGCCGCGATTTATCAAACGCCGATCCTGTTCCAGATTGCCCACGACCTCTCTCAAATAACCATCAACGCTCAGGTTGATGAGGCGGACATCGGGGCCGTTCACGCGGGATGTCCGGTGAACTTCTCCGTCGAAGCCTATCCCGATCAAGCTTTCGAAGGCAGGGTCGAGCAGGTCCGGCTTGCGAGCGTGAAGAACGCCGGAGTCGTCACCTACACGGTGCTCGTGACGGCGCAAAATCCCGAGAAGCGGCTGCTTCCCGATATGACGGCCACGGTGCGGATTGTCTGCGGTAGGAGAGAGCACGTAAAATCTGTTCCCAACGAGGCTCTGAGGTTTCGTCCGGCGCTTGTGAATGCGGCGGAGGATACGCAGGGGTCAAAACAGCATGGGTCTGAAGACGCAGTCTTGTGGATAATCGGCGGCGATGGCTCGCTCAGGCGCCGTCAAGTGCGGCTGGGCCTTAAAGGCGACACATCGACCGAGTTGCTCGGTGAAGACATCGCGGTTGGCGATTCGGTGGTGTTGCGCGCCAAGAGCGTGAGCGGCGCGGAAGGTCGTTGAGCGCCATGAGCAATGCGCTCGAATTCACGCCCGCGATCGAATGCCGGAATTTGAGCAAGACGTATGCGCGCGGGGCCTCGAGCGTCCGGGCGCTGAAGGACGTAAGTTTCCGCATCATGGCCGGGGACTTCGTCTCGATCATGGGGCCGTCCGGATCCGGGAAATCGACGCTCGTTAATCTTCTCGGCGCGCTCGACACGCCGACCGCCGGCGAGCTCCTCATCGATGGCGAGGCCGTTTCGGGCATGTCGGACGACAGGATGGCCGAGCTGCGCAACCGGAAGATCGGCTTCGTCTTCCAACAATTCAATCTGCTGCCTCGCATGAGCGCGCTCGAAAACGTCATCTTGCCGTTGAGCTATTCGCGCCCTTCCAGAGTGGACAAAACGGAGCGGGCCGTTGCGCAGCTCGAAGCGGTCGGCCTCGCAGACCGGCTTGATCACAGACCAAACCAGCTGTCGGGCGGCCAACAGCAGCGCGTCGCCATCGCGCGCGCTTTAATCAACAGTCCGCGCATCCTCCTGGCCGACGAGCCGACCGGCGCGCTCGACACCGCGACGTCGCACGAGATCATGAAATTGTTTTCTTCTCTTCACGCCGCGGGCAATACGGTGATCGTGATCACGCATGAGCCGGACATCGCGGCTTATGCCCCGAGACTTCTACGCTTTCGCGATGGAGCCCTTGTCGCAGATATTCTGCAGGAAAGTCGCAACTCGATGGCCGACGGGAGAGCAGAATGACCTTCGGCGGCAGCATCGGGGAAGCTGTCGCGGCCCTGCGCAGCAATAGATTGCGCAGCGCGCTCACGGCCATTGGAGTCATCGTTGGAACAGCCGGGGTCATCGTTCTCGGTTCGGCTGGCTCCGGCGCAAACAAAACGATAGAGCAGCAAATCGCGAAATTGGGGGCGGACACTTTGTTTGTGTCGACGGTCAGCGCCGAGAATTCCGCTCAACGCGGCCCTGCCGTGGTACTGACTGACGGAGATGCGGCGGCGATCGTTATGCAAGCGCCCGGTATCCGTTCGATGTCGCGGGAAATTATGGGCGAGGTAATCCTCGTCGTCGGAAACCAGCGCATGAAGAGCTGGTTTCGGGGGGTCGACGCGAGCTTTGCCGACGTTGCAGGCTTCGAAGCTTCGGAAGGGCGATTTTTCAGCGCGGATGAGGTCGTCTCGGGCTCACGGGTGGCCGTTCTCGGCGCCGCCGTCGCAGCCAAATTATTCGGGAGCAATTCCCCGCTTGGCCGAACGCTCCGGATGGGGGACCTCGCTGTGCGGGTCATCGGCGTGCGCACCAAACTCGGCTCGGTATTCGGACAGGATCAAGACAACTTCGTTTACGTTCCCGTAACGATGGCGCGCTCGCGCTTGCCGCAAGAAGGTAGAACGGCCGCCAATCAGATCAGCTTCATCCACCTGAAGGCTCAATCAGGAGCTGATCGGAGTGCCGCCAGCGAATCTGTGCTGGCGCTATTGCGCGAGCGAAAGCACGCACGGGAGGGCGCGAAGCAGATGTTTGACATATTCGACGCCACGCAGGCCATCAGGACTTCGAACGAGACGCATGCGACGCTGAGCTACCTCCTGGCGGCGACGGCCGCGACCTCTCTCATCGCTGGTGGGGCGGGGATCATGAATATCATGCTTGTCTCGGTCACGGAACGGACCCGCGAAATTGGCTTGCGGAGAGCTGTCGGCGCTCGTCGGCGTGACATTCTCGCACAATTCTTGATCGAAGCGATCCTTCTTTGTGTCGCCGCCGGTGCGGTCGGCGTCGTGCTCGGGCTCGTCGGCGCTTACATCGTGGCGTTAACGTCGGGCTGGCCTGTGATTATTCCGCCGACCACGGTCGCCCAGGCGCTTGCGGCCGCTGTGGGGACCGGAATCGTCTTCGGTTATCTTCCTGCGCACCGCGCCGCCTCTCTGGACCCGGCCGACGCCTTACGGTGCGAGTAGCGTCGCGAAGGAGGGGATCGCGATGACATGGGTCGTGCTCATTTTGGGCGCAATACGTTCGCTGCGAGTCAACACGCTGCGCACAGCGCTCACTGCGACGGGCGTCATCACCGGCGTCGCCGGCGTCATCGTCTTGGGCGCAACCAATGCTGGCGCAGGCAAGGTGATCGAGCATCAAATCGAAGTTTCCGGATACAATGTCGTCAACGTCTATGGGGTCGTTCGGGACCCGATAGAAAAGCGCGGCCCGGTTGTGGTTTTGACGGATGAGGATGCAACAGCCTTAGCCCAACAAGCCCCGGGCGTCATCGCCATGTCGAGAGAAGTCTGGAACAACATCACGGCGATTGCGGGCAACACCAGCTGGGTTACCCAATATTGGGGGGTCGACGCCGACTACCCTCGTCTCTATGGCACGAAAATGTCGGAAGGCAGATTTTTCGACGCGGAAGAGGTTCATTCGGGAGCTCAGGTTGCGGTGCTTGGCGCAACGGCCGCAAGAGAGCTGTTTGGGGGCGTGTCGCCGCTCGGCCGACACTTGCGCTTGGGCGGTGTTCCGGTGCGAGTGATCGGACTCCGCGCAAAGCTCGGTTCTGTCGGCGGCGGAGACAGGGATGATTATATCATCGTTCCGGTCACAATGGCGCGGGCGCGCCTGCCCCAGGGACCCAGAGCGAGCGCCCATCAGGTCGCGACAATCCATCTGAGATTCATCCCCAGCGTTACTGTAGCGTCCGCCAAGGCGAGCATCCTCTCTCTTCTGCGCGAGAGAAAACATGTCAGGGACGATGAGGAAGACCCTTTCCTGCTTGCAGACTCGAACAGTTATGTCGAGGAGTTGAACTCCACCCGCGCGACATTGTCAGCGCTCCTCGTCGCGAGCACGGCGATTTCGCTGTTGGTCGGCGGCGTCGGGATCATGAATATCATGCTCGTATCGGTCACCGAGCGCACGCGTGAGATTGGCCTTCGCCGGGCGATTGGCGCGCGCAGGCGCGACATCCTTGCGCAGTTCGTTGCCGAAGCCGTCATCCTTTGCGCCATGGCGGGCGTGGCGGGATTGGCAATTGGCGTGTTGGGCGGACTCATCGTTGCTCACCTCTCCGACTGGCCGCTCATCATTGCGCCTGCAACCGTTGCGACCGCGTTCCTCGCGTCGGTGGGAGTCGGCGTCATCTTCGGATATCTTCCAGCGCATCGCGCCGCAGCGCTCGATCCTATTGACGCACTGAGGCGCGAATGAATGTCCCACAATCCGGATGTCTCGGCCTATGTCCCACGATTGCTGTGGCATCGTGACGGCGCTCTTGTCGCGGAGTTCGAACAAGAGAAGCGCAATGCGACAGCCGAGGTCAGTAGGGCATGACCTTTGAGGGCAGCCTTCGAGAGGCGATCGCCGCTCTGCGAAGCAACGCGCTGCGAAGCGCTCTTACTGCGATTGGCGTCATCATTGGCGTCGCCGGAATCATCGCCATTGCCGCCGCCGACGCTGGGGCCAGGCAAACGGTCGAGGATCAAGTCGCGATACTCGGCGTCAATCGACTGTCGCTGGCCTGCGTCCAATCCTCGAACTCTGGGCTACGCGGCTCAGCCGTTGCATTGGTCGACGATGACGCCAAATTCGTCAAGGACAGATTTCCGGAAGTCGCAGCTTTCAACACCGAATTCGACAGCTCCGCGACCATTGTCGCGGGCGACGCCTCTTGGAGCACTCAGGTCTGGGGTACGAGCGCCTCCTACGCTCTGACTCACGACATGAAAATGAAGGAGGGAAGATTTTTTGACGATGAAGACGATCGTCGCCGGGCTAAGATTATCGTGCTCGGCGCGACTGTCGCGCAGAAACTCTTCGGCGCTGAGCCCGCGGTAGACAAGAGAGTGCGCGTCAACGGCGTCCCCATGCAGGTTGTCGGCGTTCGCCAATCGCTGGGCAGGCTCGGCGGAGAAGATATGGACGATCATGCCTTCGTGCCAATAAACACCGTGCGCTCTCGACTCTTGAAGGAACCTTTGGCGACCCCGCATCAGGTCAATCTCGTCACCGTCCGGCTGGCTCCCGGGAACGATCTGAACAGGATGGCTCAGGAAATTGCTCGAGCCGTTCGCGAACGCAAACATCTGACGGAGGGCGGACAAGAGAAATGCACGGTGGATAATCCGACCCAATTTGTCCACTTGATGAACAGCACGCACTCGGCCCTCAGCGATTTACTCGACGTCACGACGATCGTGTTCCTATTCGTGGGCGGCGTCGGAATCACCAATATCATGTTGGTGTCGGTAACCGAGCGAACCCGGGAAATCGGCCTGCGCAGAGCTTTGGGCGCCAGGCGGTCGGATATATTAGCTCAATTCCTGACTGAAGCGGTTGTGCTCTGCCTCGCCGGAGGCGCGCTGGGAGTGGTTGTCGGAATCGCCGCCGGCTATGTCATTGCTCAGTCCTCGGGGTGGCGACTCATTATCGAGCCCTGGGCCGTCGCGGCAGCGATATTGGCTTCCGTGAGCATCGGGGTGACCTTCGGATATTTTCCGGCCCGCCGCGCCGCCTTGCTCGATCCTGCGGAAGCGCTCGCCCGTGACTAGAGGAATCCTGTAGAGGAGCGACGGAGGTAGAGGAGCGACGGAGGGAGCGGCTCGCCAGAGTATACGCCAAGCGATGTCGCGCCTTTGGGCGTCCACCCCGTCCGCACTGCTTTCCCGCAGTCGGCCCGGACCGCGGATGATCTCTGACCAGAAAACCTGCTCAGCTCGGCCATCGGCGATGCTGCGCTGCGGAGACGGCCGGTGTGACCCTGCTTCCTACTCGAATGCGGCAAAATGGTCCTTGTGAAAAGCGCCTAATTGGGCAATCTTCTCGCGTGACCCAGGGCTAAGCGGCGAGCCCCGGCCTATCAAGCGTACGTCTTTCACCCATATCGTCGCGCCAATTGTCATTGCGACGCGGGCGGGTGTCAAGATGAGAAAACGGCCCAGACGTTTCGTTCCTGGAAGGCTGCAACCAGACATCAGCCTGAATTCCTTCCTCGATCTAATCTTGAATATTTTGCTGTTCTTCGTCTTCGCGACGGAGCTCGCGGTTTCGAACACGCTGAACGTCGCCGTTCCCAAAAGCGAGTACGGGGAACAGAAGCCCAAGGACATCACGACATTAACGATCGCGGTCACCAAAGACAGCAGGTATTTCCTCAATGGAGAGGAGGTCCCCGTCGGCGAGCTGGCCGAGCACCTGCGGCTCCGTAAGCAGGCGAACCCGGACATCGAAAGCGTAATCGTGCGAGGAGACCTCGAGAGCCGTCTGCAGGCGACGGTCGAGGTGCTCGGCGCCTGCAAGCAGGCGGGCCTCGCAAAGGTGAGAATTGAGACGGAGAAGCCTTATGCCGATAGAAATCTCTGAGTTCACGCATGCAATCGGCACCCGATTCGACGAATATGTCTTGCGCGGCGGCATATGCATGGCGCTGCTGGTCCCCCTCTCCGTGTTTACGCTCGGCGTCATCATCCAACGCTTCCTGGACCTTCGGAGAATCAGCATCGTTCCTCCCGGTCTAGTCGAGAAGGCTTGCGCGGTGAAAGGCCCGGAGGAATTCGCCGCCTTTCGCGACGGGCTCGTCACGGACGGCCGTCCGCTGGCGCATGTTCTGCTGAGCTACATTGAGGCAGGCGAGCGCGGAGAGCCGTTCCATCCGGATATCAACCGCGAGCCGATCGAGGAGACGACCGACCGGCTGTATCAATCGCTGACGCCGCTTTCGACCGCCTATGTCGTCGCGCCTCTGCTCGGCGTGCTCGGCACGACGATAGCGATCATGGGCACGTTCAAGCAATTCGCCATCGCCGGCCAGAGGGACATGACCGCGCTGGTGCTCGCGATCGATCAGTCTCTCGTCTCGACGATGTGGGGCCTGTTCATCGCGGTGCCCGCCTATTACTGCTTCGCCATGCTGCAGCGGCGCGTCTTTCACTACGAGCGCCATGTGCTGCCGGCCTTGAGCAAAGAGATCGTCAGAAAGCTCGCGCCCTTCATCCGGCTCCGGGAGGACGATGTGCTCGTCAGCGGTTCAGCCGAACCGCGCCACGTCGAGTTCAAACCCTATGACAGCAACTGCGGCGTTTCCTGAGCGGCGGCGCGAGGATCGGTCTTCCCAACTGGCGCCTTTGGCGCGGCGCAACCTCGGTCACATCCTGTCCGTGGCGGCGCATGCTGCGCTGTTCGCGTTCCTCGCCGTGACAGCGCCGGAAATCGTGTCGCCGCTCGACTCGCTCAGCATCGATTTGGCGCCCCAGGGCGATACGAGGCAATCCGAAGATGCGCCGGCAACGGAGGTGTCCGTGACCCAGCCCAAGGAGGTCCAGCAGCCGGACCCTGACGCCCCGCCGCTTCCGGTCGAGAAGGAAGAGGAAAATCGGGTCAAGCAGATCGAGCAAAAGCAGAACGTAACGCGCTCAGACCGCCGTCAGCAGGCCTCGGTGAAGCATAAGCTCGGCGCCGAGGGAGGCCGCGCCAACGCGATGTCGCGCGCGAGCTACATGGGGTTGCTCGCAGCGGCGATCGCGCGTCATACGCCATCTGTCTCACGGCTCGGGCCCGGTACGGCGGTTTGCCACTTCACCGTCACGAGCGCCGGCGCGATCACGGGCGTGTCTTGTTCGGGGACGACCCCGGCGCAGGCGGCGTTGCTGCGCGCGTCGATCCTCGCGACACAGACTCCCGGCCCGCCGCCGGGCGGCAGCCTCTATACTTGGCAGCCGGCGAATTTCCATTGAAGTGCGGCGTACGTCTCGCAACCGACCCCGCACCGTCAAGCGAAAGTCTGCAAGTGATCATCTGGATTAATGGAGCGTTTGGCGCAGGCAAGACGACCTTGGCGACCGAGCTCGCTCGAGCGATCGAACCATGCATTCCCTTCGATCCTGAACTGGCGGGGTCGCTGCTGCAGAGAACTGTGCCTGCGGCGTCTTCGGGTGACTTTCAAGACCTTCCGGTCTGGCGCGACACGGTCGTGTCCATCGCCTTGAATTTGCGCCGACGTTATCAAACCCCACTGATCATCCCGATGACGCTCGTCGTTCCGGAATATCGCCGCGAGATCTTCGGCGCGCTGAGCATGGCCGGGGAAAGGCTGTTTCACGTTTTTCTAAATGTAGATGCGGCTACGCTCACCAAGCGCATTGTCGCGCAGGTGATAGATCCTCGCGATCCGGCCCACGACGCCGGGGTTCGGGCGTGGCGGCTCGGACAGATTCAGAGCTGCTTGAACGCGCGGGCTTCGCTGCCGCCGGACACTTTGATTATTGACGCTGCGGCATTGACGGCGCGTCAGCTCTCCGAGACCGTGATTGCCTCGATCGGCGCTTCGTCGGCGATTAATATTCGCAGTTCCGGGGCAAGCGATGATTCGGGACGTGCCGAGCCCAATCGATTTTTTGGACATAGAGCAGGCGCGAGCTTGGATGGCCGACACGGTTGCTCGCCGTCCGTGTCGGACGCATTTCTTTGAAAAATTTTGCGACGAGATCTCGGGGCGCTTTGAAAGACCGGTCAGCATCACTGAGCTTGGCTCCGGTCCCGGGCATCTGGCGCGAGCGATATTGAGCAGGTGTTCGGTTGTTACGTACTCCGCGGTAGATTTTTCTCCCGCGATGCATTCGGTCGCACGTGAGCATTTAGCGACTTTCGCGAGTCGCGTCAGCTATATCGTCGCTGATTTCCGCCGCGGCGAATGGATTGGAGACGTTCCACCGGCTGATGCGCTCGTCACCATGCAGGCTGCCCATGAAATGCGCCACAAGAGCTATCTTCTCCAATTCCTGCGTCACGCGCGCCAAGCGATACGGCCAGACGGCATGATCCTCTTCTGCGATCACTATGCCGACGCCAACCCCAAAAAGAGTTCGGACCTCTATGTCTCGCGGGATCAGCAGGCGGAACTCCTTTCAAGAGTGGGATTTTGCGTGGTTCGCCTCGTCCATGACGAAGGAGGAATGGCGCTTTATTCCGCCATGCGATTATGATGCCTTTTGGAAATCAGAAATCCGCGCCAATCGACGATCGCGCCGGACCGGTTGAATTTACGATTGTGGAGCAGGCGGCGAACCAGATGTTTCTTCCTCCCGAAATTCATCAGCTGAAGGATGGCGCCACGATCACGCTCCGCAGCGCGATCGCGCGGGACGCGGCGCCGCTGCTCGAGGTCATTCGAAGCTATATCCATCAGAATGACGGCCTCTTGTGGGAGCCCGACGAGTATCAGAAGACCGAGGCCGACATCCGGACATGGATCGGCGGCACGTTCTCCAACGATTGCGAAATCCTGCTCCTCGCCGAGCAGGCCGGCGAGATTCTCGGTAATATCGACTTTCACATCGGCGGGCGTCGTCGCGTCCGACACACGGGGGAGCTCGGGATGGCCGTCGCCCCCGCGCATCGCGGGCGGGGGATCGGCGGCCTGCTACTCGGGCGCATGATCCTTTGGGCCGAGGGGATCTCGCAGATCGAACGGATCGAACTGCGCGCGATTGCGACCAATGCCGCAGCGATTGGCCTTTACCGGAAATTCAACTTCAAAGAGGAAGGCTTGCGCCCCCGCCACGTCAAATATGCCGATGGCTCCTACGCAGACGACTTGCTCATGGGACTCGATCTGAAAGTCGCAGGATCCTTGAACGTTTCTTGAACGTCATGGCGCATTCGTCCTTCGCAAGAGGCCGGGAGCCTATTCCGCCGTCAAACCGATCGAGAGGGAGTGATGCCATGATCGTCTTTGGGCGGGACAAAGCAGCTTTAGAATCTTGAGAATGCAAATCATGGCTTGCGGGCGGTAATCCAGAGGAAGCGCGCATTTTCATTGTCTTGTTTTCGAATTTCAGCGCTTTCATCGTCAATCCCGCATCCGCCACCAGACGCTTTGTCGTGTCGATGTCGAAGCAGCTAATAAACATGGTCGTGCCGAGCCATTCACCGGTCCAACCTTCCACCGCCGACGCGCCAAAGCTACCGACAAAACGTCCTCCAGCTGAGAGCCAATTGGCTATATGGCCTAACAACATCGCGTGCTCATCCCGTGGGACATGCGTGATCGAATAGAACGCGCCTATCGCTTCAAAGTAGGCGGATGGAAAGCTTATGGAGGTCATGTCGGCATGAATGAAGCGCGCCTGTGAAACATTCTGTCGCGCACGTGCTATTTGGCAGGCCGATCCATCTACGCCCGTAACCTGGAAACCCCGTCCAAAAAGTTCGCGTGAAACTGGCAGCCCTGCGCCGCATCCAAGATCGAGCACCCGCGCAGGAGGGCGCAATCCATACATTAGCTCAAGCAGCTTACGATCGCGGACTGCCGAAGCGCCGAACCGGCCGAAGATAGGCTTCGGCGATTCGATCGTATCCCGATGCGACGAGCCGTTTAGGGTCGGTGGCGGGGTTCACAAGAAATGGGTTATCCTCTCCAAGAGCAGGATGTAAAACGCCTCAACAGCCGCAGTTTGAAAGTTCGGCCGCTGCCGCCTCCGCCACCGCGAGCGGCCACTCCGCCTCTTCGTCGTCATCGAGCAGCCACGCGGCCGAGAGGCCCGCATAGGCCAGAATCCATTGCAGCAGCCGTAATCGATCCATGCCCGCCGCTTGGGCGACGATGGAGGCCTGGCGCGATAGGCGTCCAGGAGCAGCGGCGATCTCGCGGGGATTGCAAAAAATGTTCGCATAATCGAAGCCCCGCTCGCCCAGGAGACCCTTAGGATCGATAGCCAGCCAGCCGCGCGCGCCAAAATCGAGGATGTTGTCGTGGTGGATGTCGCCGTGCAGCACGACAGCATTTTGGGGCGCTCCGATCAGATCGCCTGCGGCAGCTAAGGATCTCAGCAATTTTCCGCCGTGTCGAGCAGCTGCGGGTCCGAGCTCTCGAAACCACTGAGCAAGCGGAGTGAGCCCATCAAAGGGTTCGATTTGTACGGCGTGGAGCTTCGCGACGACGCCGCAAATGATGCGGCTCACTTCGTCATCCTGCCCATTTCTCGCGAGAGTAGCGAGCGACCTTCCGCCTTCGGCGCGCTCCAGCAGGATCGCATCGCCGTGCTGCGCCAGCACGCGGGCGGCGCCTTCGCTGTTCCAGTGCAACATAAGGAGCCCGCCACGTCGTTCTTCATCCGAGGAAGCAACTTTCAGAATGGCTGGCATACCGTCTTGTCTCACCGGCAAAAGGCGGCTGCTAGGCGTGATGATGGGCTCCCCGTCCGACGTCAGCCCCCATCGTCTGAGATGGCTCCCGAACATGGACTTGAGGCTCCCTTGGCGTCAGACTGGCCAACAAGGCCAAATTCTAATTTGAATTTGTCTCGGCGTGAACCGACCAAGAGGCCGAGTTCCCTGATTGTCGCACGCGCCACTCACAAAGGCTGAGCGCCCATGGTGAACCCGCGGATCAATCCCATCTTCACATTTGCCCTTCAATTGCTCCGCCCGTACTGGCGGAGGCTCCTGCTTGCGACCTCCATCGGGTGCCTGAACAGCTTTGCCGCCGTTTCGCTGCTTTCGATCATCGATCGCGAGCTCAGAAGCGGAACGGCCGCGTCGCTTAGCGCGCTCGGGGCCTTCGCGGGGTTCTTCATCGTTATGCTTTTAAGCGAAATCGCCTCGGGAGCCGAGACCGGTCGCATCGGCCAGGGGATCGTCGCCGGGCTGCGCAAGGAGATGACGAAGAAAGTTTTGATGGCGCCCATTCCGGAAATCGAGCGGGTCCAGAGCCACCGCATTCTCTCCGCCCTGCAGCAGGACGTCGGAAATTTAAGCGGTTTCTCGCGCAGCCTCACCTTTTTCGTCGTGGCGGTCTGCGAGGTCGCGGGCTGTGCGATCTATCTCTTCTATCTTTCCCCGCCGATGTTCCTCGCCTCGGTCGCGGTGTGGGGCGGGTCCTACTGCCTGACGCGATATGTGCTGAAAGACGCTTACGCGACGCTCGCCGACGAGCGCGCGGGATACGACGATCTGCAAAAACATTATGGCGCGCTGATCAATGGCGCAAAGGAGCTCAAGATCAGCCGAGAACGGAGGAGCCGCTTCTATCAGGGAGAGCTGCTCGCCACGATCGATCGGCTTCGCGAAGTCATCAACAAGAGCGCCACGCTCTTCCTCGTCGCAGGCGCTCTCGACAACGCTTCCTTCTTTCTGCTCGCCGGCGCGCTGCTGGCGCTGGCGCCAGCGCTCGGGGCGGGGGCGACCACTCTGTCGAGCTTCGTCCTGGCGCTTCTCTTTCTTCGCACGCCGGTCAGCGTGGTCATTCTTTCGCTGCCGGGCTTCGCCCGCGTCGGCGTTTCCTTCGTGAAGGTTCGCGAGCTTTATGAGCGATTTGCGAGCTTCGAAAGCGATTTGCTCGCTAAAGTTGACGGCGGGAATTCGAAGACGGGGTTCGAGCGCCTCGAATTGCGCGGCGCGCAATATGTCTTTCCGCACGCCTCCGGCGCCGCGCCTTTCGCGCTCGGGCCGATCGACCTCGTTCTGGAGATGGGCGAGATTCTCTTCGTCACCGGCGAGAACGGCAGCGGCAAGACGACGCTCATCAAGCTCATTCTCGGCCTTTATCCGCTGAAGCACGGCGAGATCCGGCTCAACGGCGAGCTGGTCACCGACGCCAACCGCGACGATTACCGCCAGAATTTCTCGGCGATCTTCTTCGACTTCTATCTGTTCGATGATCTCATCGTGGCCGACGAAGCCGCTTCGGAAGCCGTGCGAGCCTATCTCGAGCGCCTCCACATCGCTCACAAGGTCACGGTGGAGAACGGTCGGCTCTCGACCCTGGAGCTTTCGGCCGGTCAGCGAAAGCGTCTCGCGTTGATCGGAACCTATCTAGAGGAGCGACCGATCGTCGTGTTCGACGAATGGGCGGCCGAGCAGGACCCGACCTTTCGGCGGATTTTCTACACCGAGATTTTGCAGGAGCTAAAGCGGCAGGGAAAGTCGCTCATCGTCGTCTCCCACGACGATCGTTATTTTGACGCCGCCGACAGAATTCTCAAGATCAAGAACGGAAGGATCGCCGAAGCGGCCGCGTCAGCGCGCATCGCCGAGGGTGGAACGGAGGAATATGAGGGGGAGCCTCGAACAGGCCTGTCATGAAGCCCCATGACCTTGGGTCGAAGGACGCGGCGCCCTGCAAACCCGCGGGGTTTTTTCTCACCGGGCTCGCCTATTGCGCCCAGGCCAGCGACACCAAAGCTTATCCGCGCGGCTCGCGCCGGCGAAATTTTGGCTTGGCCTCCCATCGCGAAGTTGGCCTTCCATCGCGAAGATCGTCGCACCGCGTGGTTGTCAGCCGGGTAAGGAAACCTACGTAGACAAGCTGGCGGGGGTCGAAGAAGGGGAGAGTTTTCGATGGAACGTCGCGAATTTATGACGACTCTGGGCGTGGCCGCCGCCGTGCTGTCAGCTATGCCGGCAATGGCGCAAAACGCGGCGACGGGCATGCAGCATATGCATCCGCCCAGATACAAGGCCCTGAGCGACGCCTCGGGGAAATGCGTTCTCGAAGGCGACAATTGTCTGCGCCACTGTTTCGGCATGCTGTCCATGAACGACTCGAGCATGGCGGAATGCACCAAGGCCTCGTTCGATCTCGTCGCCGCTTGCCGCGCGCTGGCAACGCTCGCAGCCGTCAATTCCTCCTCTACGCCGGCGCTGGCCAAGACGGTCGCCGATATCTGCATCGCGTGCAAAAAGGAATGCGACAAGTTCCCGCAATATTCGGAGTGCAAGGCGTGCGGCGACGCCTGCCAGGCCTGCGCTGACGAGTGCCATAAGGTCGGCGCCTAACGGCTCAAAGCGCGCTCTCCTCCAGTGGGAGGGTGGCGCCCCCGACGTTTTGCTTGAGCGGTTTCGCGGCTTCAACGAGGATCCATGATGGCTTCGGCTCCCCGACTCAAGGGCGCCTATGATCGAGATTCACCGAGGTGGTCGCGCTTTCCCACCTATGGGCGTCGCATTTGTCAAAGCCTGCTCACTGATAGAAATCAAGTTTTCTCAGGTAAATCAATATGCCGCATGGGGACCGCGACGAGTGCGCGTATGCGGGCGTTATTCGTCCTCGGCGCTATTTGCGCCGTCACGATCGGCTTAATTGGCCCGGGTTTTTCCCCGCCGGCGATAGCGGTGGCGCGCGGCGTCCCCGTTGAATGTCCCCATCACATCGGCAAGCAAAATGTGAGCGCTGCGTCGCCTGTCGGCCTACCTTCGCAGGCGCCGCGCCGCTCGAGCCTTCCCGGTTGTCCCCATTGCTGTTTGGCCGCCTATCTGGGGACGGCGGTTTTACCCATGCGCAGCGCTTCTTTTGCGCGGGCTGAAAGGCGCGTCCCTTCGCGCGTGCGTTACGCCGACTACTCGGCGAGCGCCATCAAGCCCGTGTCTACGCAGGCCGCCAATGGCGCGCGCGCGCCGCCCGTGGCCTAACTCCCTCTCCCGATCTTCCCACGTCCGCGTTCGCTCAGGCGAGAATGCTCGCGCAACGCGGCCAACAGCCAATGAGCGCCCGATCTCCGCGAAGAGCGGCGATGCAAGGGCTGCAGAGGAACACCAAGCCATGGACTGTTCATCCATCAACCCGCACGCGATGTTCTACGTCGCCGGCATCGTCGGCAAGTCGGTTACTCTCCTCCTCAGGGCGGCTCCTGCAAGCCCAGGAGGCGCCAAATGACCGAAGTCGGAGCGCTCCCATCCTTTGTGCATCAGCCGTCCGAAGGCGGCTTTCCGCTCATCCGGCCGCGTTGGCTAGGACCCCTAACGACCACCGTCGTAGTCTTGGCCCACCTGGCGCTGGGCGTTCTGTTCATGAACTTCGCGCTCGACAAGATCGTTCCGCTCGACGAGGTGGGCGTGGACCTCATTCCCGAGGGCGACCAGTTCGAATCGGTCGAGCAGGCCGAGCTCGATGACGTTGCGCCGCCCGAGGCGATGGAGCAGCCGGACTTCGCGATTCCGCCGCCGCTGGTCATGCATCCCGACGCGCCGCCTCTGCCGGCAAAGAGAGAGGTTACCGAGCAGCAAGAGCGTATCGTCGAGAAGCGTCAGGAGGTCCAGCAGGCGGAACGCAAACAGCAGGCGCAGGAGCGTCACAGGCTCGGCATGGAAGGCGGTCAGGCCGCCTCTGGCGGTCTGTCGCGCGCCTCCTATGCGGCGCTGCTTGCGGCGGCGATCCGTCGCCACGTGCCGAGTTCGACAGCGCTGGGTCCGGGTTCCGCCACCTGCTCCTTCCATGTGAGCGTGGGCGGCGGCATGACGGGCATCTCCTGCTCGGGCTCGAGCCCGGCGCATGCTTCGCTGTTGCGCATGGCGATTGCCTCCATACAGGCGCCGCCGCCCCCCGGCGGAGGGTTCTTCGCCGTGCAGCCCATTAACTTCCATTAGCGGGAGGGAGGAGCGTTCTCTGTGACGCCCGAAAAATCCGGTTTTTCTTCAAGCTTGGCCCGCACTGAGTTCGTGGAGCGCCTCGAGCCGCCCTAACGACCCGCGGGCTCTTCGATCCCCACTGGCTCTACGCCCAAAAGCTCCCACATCCCGATGCCTAGCCGCCTCGCAATCTCAATGACAATGAGCAGCGACGGATTCGAGTCTCCCCTCAACATTAGGTATAGCTGCGGCAGCGAGACGCCGATAACTTTCGCGAATTGCTCCTTGTCCAACCCGCTATCAGCGTACTTTCTCCTCACGACCACTGACAGGTTTTTCGTCATCTGCTTCGCGGACAAGTGGCGGCGATGTCCGAGTTGGCAGTCCTCCAAGAGCTCGTAAAGAGGCGTTTTCAGCTTGGCGGAAATCTTTGCAAGCATCTCGATTGAGGGATTCGCGGCCCGACTGCGCACATAACGAAACTGAGAGCCCGACATGCCGATCGACTCGGCAAATTCAGGCTTCTTCATCCCGCTTTCTTCAA
>Ga0074045_10000822_pt1 | contig 30408 bp, 29 predicted proteins | sample BogForMeECP23OM2_FD_94442 | JGI IMG/M metagenome (GOLD analysis project Ga0074045, IMG submission 94442) | Bog forest soil microbial communities from Calvert Island, British Columbia, Canada - Bog Forest MetaG ECP23OM2 | ecosystem: Environmental > Terrestrial > Soil > Wetlands ...
ACTTTCATAAAATCAATAATCTGTTTTTTTATTTCTAACGTCCTCAGTTTTCAAATTTATAATTTTATGCTAGCTTATAATCAGTAATCGTTAAACAATCCTTCTTTATTGAAAATGTTCTATAGCTGTTTGAAGTATTAGCAATGATACATATGAACAATTTTATAAATCAATATGGGAATAAATGATAAATCTTTGCAAACCCAAGCAGGTGCAAAATGACTAGAACTGCTCGATTCATCTCTACATTTTTTGGATATGTTTTCACAATTCCTTTCGTCTTGCTTGTTCATTTCCTCAGATTGCTGATTGGCAGGCCCAATGCTGTAAGATTAACCGGGAAGTTGGTAACAAAGACGGCTGCTCTGGGTATGGGAATTCTAATACCCAGAACAAAATCTGCTTTTGAATTCGACAGTTTTAAGAAAACATTAAAAAATAATTTTTTCATAATAGGACCAATCTATGATCTAATTTTAGTGGAAGAAACAAGCAATAGGATAGAATTCAAGATCCAATATTGTCCTGTCGCATCAACATTTAGAAATCTTAAGATGGGAGACCTGTGTAAATACTCGTGTGCAGCAGATTTGGTAGTGGCTAAGATGAATAAAGGTTTATGGGAATTTGAAAGGTCAAAGACAATTGGAACTGGTTTCGACTGTTGCAACCATACTTACATGAAGATAAAGAAAAGTTCAGAAAGCCAATCATAACCTGCCTCCTCACTTAGACGCGCACAAGCTGCGCCTGTGACCCTCGTTTTTACTCTCTTTCAATCGATAATCTGCGGGATGGAGTATTAAAGACGCGGATTTGTGTATCCAGAAAATCCTGTCCGTACAAGAGTTTCAATGCCGATGGTGTGTCATCAGGCGTGGATCATGTTAATAACGGTTTCATTTTGGAGAAATTCTTTTTCCTAATTTCTCAATTTCACTGCCTGTATCTTTGAGTCCTTTTTCGACATCTTTGGCAATCACGTTTCCTTTTTCCTTCAATTTCAGCGAAAGGCTTTTGGATTTTTCAATGGCTTCTTTCGTATGGGTTTCAACCTTCTGGCCGGCCCAGGCAAAGCTTCGTTCCAAATACCTGGAGGATGAACCAAGCGCATCGCCGGTTTTTACCGATTCTTTCCTGGTCCATGATTCCGCTGACTTGATATGCCGGTCCGCCGCCAAAGCCAGATAGGCGCGCGCGAAAGGCTGTTCGATTTTCTTTACCGATTTCACGGTTCCTTTTTTCACATCAACGGACAGTTGTTCAAGTTCCCGCGCCGATAACGTCAGCGCCTCTTTACCTTTAGCCGATGCTTTTACAGATTCAGCCTTCATATAATCCGCGCCCTTTTTAATTTGCCCGGCCGCGGAATCCATGTCTTTCTGCAGGTAATCCTGCTTGGCCTTTTGAAAAGTCTGCTCGATCGATGATGGTGATTCCGATTCAGCAAAAACTGCCAGGGGCAGGATTCCCGTTACAAACAACGCAAATACAACAACTACAGCGGCACGATTTAAGCGATACATAGTTCATCTCCTTTTACATGATATATGTTTAAAAAAATGGATACCTGTTCTCATTGAAGCTGGTTGAGTAACTGGTAATACTCCCTAAGATTATGAATGGATTCCATTGTTGCCTGAAACAGGATTAAACTGAGCACCAGTATTATTACTGAGAGACCGACCTTCCACGGCCATGTTGTTTGCGGACGCCACCAAAGCAGAGGCAATGCCAGAGGTCCCACACAACAGATAGCAAAAATAATAAACGATTTCCGGAAATACCATTTAAACTCCTGCTCCGCAGTGCGCGGGTCATTGGAGACATTCAGAAATTCACCGCAGTGTTTACACTTTATCGCGTCATCCTGAATTTCTTCAGCACAAAATAGACATTTTTTCATAATCAACTCTTTGGGACAAAGTAATATTTATATATACCTGAAATACCTATCATCCTTTTAATTCCATTCATTCATGGCCCATTATACTTTTAATTCCCCGGACAGTAAACTTAATTATACATACCGGAAATCGAGCTTGAAATATTGCATGGATGTATTATACCAATCCTAAATCAAAGCGCTATTTTTGTTGGTGTCGTTGTCGGCGTCCTCAACGTATGTATAATACGCCTCGTCGCCTCCGCCTAGCCGCCTCAATATCATCTTTGATTTAGGATTGGTATTATTTCATCCGGCTGAAAAGCACACTCCCTATCAAAAACATAATAACCGCGAAGAAAGTGACGACGATAAAATCAACATAAAACGGGAAAATATGAATATTGAGCAATGCTCCCCTGACACCGTCTACGGCATAGGTAAGGGGATTAATCTTTACCAGTCCCCGCAGCCAGAAGGGAAGCTTGTCGTCAACCGGAAACAGAGCGCCGGATAAGAAAAAGAGCGGAAATATCAGAAAAGATGAAATAAGCTGGAATCCCTCCAGACTTTCAAACAAAGAGCCGAGTGCGAGCCCCATCGAAACCAGCGCGATGGATGTAATAAACAATAACAGCAGCGCCTGAGGAATGCCCCAGGGATTTATAGACGGAAACATAAACGAGAAGAGAAAGAGAATAATAATCTGCATCGTAACATCCGTGCATCCGCCTAAAACCTTTCCCATAAAGACGGACAGACGCGACACCGGCGCCACCAGTATGGCCTTGAGCACATCGAGCTTGCGGTCCCAGACAATGTAGAGGCCGAAGTATACCGATCCGAAAAGCACAAGCATGGCAAGTATGCCCGGATATATATAATCCTGATAATTGATATTGCTTACGCTGACGCTCGCTCCCACGCCGCTACCGAACAGGAAAAGCCACATGAGCGGTTGAACAATGCTCGAAACGATTCTGCTTTTCTCGCGCTGGAATACTTTGAATTCCCGCCACCAGACAGCGTAAATACCCATCAATTCCCTGCGGATAAACCCGTTATTTGCAGCATCAGGCATAGCCATCACGATCCTCTCTGACGGTAACGGACTACCGAATCCACCCAGCCTCCGGAATCTTCCGGGGCATCTTCCCGGATATCTCTTCCGGTCAGCTTGATAAACACATCGCTTAATGTGGGTACTTTGATTTCCACGCACTCCACATTTTGAATATGAGAAAGGAGGTCAGGCAGGTGCTGATTAGCATTTCTCATCGTAATCTCAACCAGGCCGTCAATTACAGCGGCTTTCGATACATAAGGCAGTGAACGTATTTTTTCCAGGTCGGGCTCTTTAACTTTCAGCATCACCGTATCGCCGCCCATCGATTCTTTCAGAGCATCGGGAGAATTGAGTTCGATTATCCGGCCATGATCGATAATCCCCACACGGTCGCAAACCTGTTCGGCTTCTTCCATGTAATGGGTCGTAAGCACAACGGTAGTTTGCTCCACCTGAGCCATTCTTTTGATGTATTCCCAGATACGCGCCCGCGTTTGCGGATCAAGCCCCAGCGTCGGCTCGTCCAGAAAGAGCACAGCCGGCCTGTGCAAAAGACCCCGCGCCAGTTCCAGACGTCTACGCATTCCGCCCGAGTATGTGCGGGTCAGATCATCACTGCGCTGCCGCAGATCCACCAGTTCCAACATCTCCGTTATTCTTTTTTCCCGGACAGCCCGGGGAATTCCGTAAAGACGCGCGTGAAGTTCAAGGTTTTCCCTTCCGGAAAGAACCGTATCGAGCGTGGGGTCCTGAAACACTATGCCGACTTTGCGTCTTACCTGCGCGGGCTCCTTAATGACATCGCAGCCTGCTATTGCGGCGGTGCCGGATGTCGGGCGGACAATCGTGCAGAGCATGCCGATGGTCGTGGTTTTGCCGGCGCCGTTAGGCCCGAGCAATCCGAATATTTCGCCTTTTTCTATGTTCAGGTCGATGCTTCGAACCGCTTCTATTTTACCGTAGTTTTTTGTCAGGCCTTTCGTAGTTATAATACTCATCTTCAAGTCTTCCGTCAGTCTTCCGCTTTTTTATGTCCCCCGCAGGCGGGGGATTAAGGGGGTGGAATTTCTTTGATTCCTCCCCCATTGCTTCGCGAGGCCCCCTCTAAAGGGGGACAACAATGCTGCTTCAACACCGCCAACGCATCAGTCGGCGTTTTTTATACCCAAAAATTCCAGCTTCGTTGCTCTTTTCATTTTTTTTATTTTGTATTCCAATTGTCTTGCTTTTGTGGAATTATCGCAAGATAATATTTTTGCCAACTCAAACGGCCTCCATGCTCTCACAAATTTGCTTCCCCTGCCTTCTGCGTGCTCCTTGAGGCGTTTTTCAAGATTATTTGTGATTCCCGTATACAGATAATTTTTTCGGCATTTAAGGACATAAACAAGCCATTTGCCTTTACTTGATTTTTTCATAGGGTTCATCATATTGGCGCAAGTCAATGCGGCGCGTTCGGTTGAGAGCGCTCAATCAAGAATACGGCTCGGATGACTGATCTTCAATATCAACTTCAAAAGTGTTGAGAAAAATACTTATCATCATATAACACCCCACAGCGATGGCCAGTTCGACCAGCACTTCATAGGTAAGATGCTGGCTTATGGCGGCGAAGGTTTCATCGCTGACATTGCGGTCCCGAACTGTTTCTTCGGTAAAGCTCAGAACAAGGCTTTCTAATTCGGAAAATACCGGTGATGTTGAACCCGTATAAAGCGCTTCGATTTTTTCTTCCGGCATGCCGACCTGCCTGCAAATCTTGCGGTGCTGAAAAACTTCGTATTTAGATTCGCATACGATACCCGCGCGGGTAATGGCCATTTCCCTGAGGATCGGATCGAGTTTGCCGCACAGGAGCACTGCCGCGGGCAGACTGATAAATTGACGCGCCACATCTACCGGGGCGTGAGTAATGATTTTGAAAATATTTAGATCATTGGGCGCTGTTCCCAGTAACTGAATTTTCTCCGTCTCTGTCTCTGACAATTTGCAGTAGGGTATACGCGCCATAATAAATCCCCCTTTAATTAATCGGTTTTTTTGTAAAGTGACGTTTCATGCCACTCAGAACGGTTACGCATCTGGCCAGTTCTCTAAAAGCGGGCAGTCCCGCGTTTTCGGCGAGGTCTCTTAAATACTCGGCGAAATCCTTTCTTCCTTCTATCCATAACACGACAGGCTTTTTATGCTTTTTGACAAGATCAGTAAGTTCATTAAAAAATTCCTGCTTGATTAACGGTGTGGCGTAGGACTGAAATATAATCGAGTCAACACCCGGATCATTCATGACCGCGTTGAGAGAACGGCGGAATACTTTTTCATAACCGTGCTGTTCAATGGCTATCCAGAGATCAAGGGGATGATCGGGTTTGTTCCATGAAGGAAAAAGTTCCGCGATAGACGCGAGTGTTTTATCGGAGAGTTTTGCCAGCGAAAGTCCGCAATCGTCCATAAGATCGGTTGTAATTGTTCCGGCGCCTCCGGAGAAGGTGAGAATAGCCGTGCCTTTTTGGGGATCAGGTTGAAAAGGCATATTCTTCGCGAAAGCCCGCGCCATGTCGGTGAGTTCAGCCGGATCGAATACCTCAAGTACTCCCGCCTGCCGAAACGCGCCGCTTGTCACCTTGTAATTACCGGAGAGGCTCGCCGTGTGACTTTGCGCCGCTTTGGCTCCTTCAGAACTTCTGCCTCCCATTACAACGATTACCGGCTTTTTCGTTTCCTTAGCGAGGTTGATAAATCTTCTTCCGTCCACGAGTGATTCGAGATAGCAGGCGATGACTTCAGTATCGGAGTCGTTTATCATATATTCAAGGATGTCGCTTTCATCAATATCGCACTTGTTGCCGATGGAACACACCTTACTCACGCCCATGATTCCTTCCTGCAGGGCGTGAAGCAGGAAACCGGCGGAAAGCATACCGCTCTGAACGATAAGGCCGACGTTTCCGCCTCTGAGCACATCCTGCCACACCAATGAATGGATAAACGAAAAGACGTGAGTTTTATTGCCGTCAATGAAGCCCATGCAGTTGGGGCCCCATAACCTTATGCCCGCCCTGGCCGCGTTCTCGAGGGCCAGCTTCTGAAGCTTCGCGCCTTCAACGCCTGCTTCGGTGAAGCCGGCCGATTCGATGATGATTCCCTTCACGCCTTTTTTGGCGCATTCGTTTACCGTTTCCGGCAGCGCTTTGGACGGTATGAAATATATGGCAAGGTCGATATTACCGGGAATCGATGCCACATCGGGATAACATGGAATCCCCAGTATTTCGGTGTAACTTTTATTAACCGGATAAATTTTTCCGCGGAATCCGGCCATTACATTTTTAATAATATCGTATCCGCCCTTGCTTTCGTTATTGGATGCTCCAATAACGGCAACGCTCTGAGGGTTGAAAAAACAATCTAACATTTTAATTCTCCATTTTATAAGTAGCGTACGGGGCTATGTTTTTCATTATATGCTTTTTTGTGTCCCCCGCTGGCGGGGGATTAAGGGGGTGGAATTTCTTTGTTTCCTCCCCCGTCGCTTCGCGACACCCCCCTCTAAAGGGGGACAAAAGGGGGTGGAACCAAAACGTAGTATGGGTTTTTAGACCCGTTAAAGCGCAGATAAAGCAACGCACTACATGATATTTTTATCCAACTCTTCCCTTGTCATTGCGCGTTTAAGTAAATGCTCGCGGCAATATCTATTTCAAAACAACAAGAGCGTCGACGGCAACCGCCTGGTTTCCGGATATAATCAGCGGATTGATATCTATTTCGGCAATGGAATCGTACTTCATTCCCAGGTCTCCCACTCCGACAAGAGCCCTCGCCAGAGCTTCCCTGTCAACAGCAGGGCTTCCCCTGAACTCACCGAGCAATTTTTTCGTTTTTATCTCGTCGATCATCTCAAGGGCGTCCTGCTTCGAAAGCGGCGCAACCCTGAAAGTAACGTCTTTTAATGCCTCCGTGAATATGCCGCCAAGACCGAACATGACGCATGGCCCGAACTGCGCGTCACGTGAAAGGCCGATTACAAATTCGCGTGACCCTTTTACCATCTTCTCGATGAGCACGCCGTCAAGATTTTTTGCTTTGTCCGTAAATTCTTCAAAAACAGCCGCGACCTCCTCGATATTGCCGATATTAAGCGCGACCATGCCCGCTTCCGTTTTATGGGCGAGTTCGGCGGAGCATCCCTTCATAACCAGGGGGAAACCGATTTTCGCGGCCTCGCAGATAGCTTCTTCCCGTGTCCTGACCAGAGCCGCCGGCACCACCGGAACGCCCGCTGATTCTATCACCAGCCTTGACTCATATTCCGACAATGTCTTTTGTCCGTTCTTTAAAGCTTTTTCAATAATATCCAACATAAATATCTCCTTTTAAATTAACCTATAATAATTAGTTTATTTTGCTCAGGATTGTCAAGGATTTGTTAATACGATCATCAAAGTCTTACGCATCTAAGGTTCGAGCAAACGGCGTATCCTGGCCCGCTGTATTGCACCGAGGCCAAGGTCGCACTTGCCGGGGAAATGGTAATGGATGGAGGAATTTTTAATTCCGAGGGATGCGGCAATATCGGCATAACAAAAGCCGTTAAACCTCTTCTTCAGGAGTAATGTTTCTCCGAGATCTAATATCTTTGATTTTATATCTCCGGGTAATTTGGTCATCTTGTCTTCGTCATTAATTTACCTACTAGTAGATATAATGTCAAGCGGTAATATGCGTTGTTTAATTTTCCCCTTGTAATATGATTTTTAAATCATATCATTTGCCAAACTAAATTATTCTATCCGGGAGAGCAATGACAAGGAAAGAGAAATTGCCGCAGTTCCAAAGGGTCACCTCCAATGACGATGGAGTACTGGATACCGGCCTGCGCCGGTATGACAAGGGATCGAGGGATTGCCACGCCGTCTCCATCTGTCATTACGGATGTAATGGCAAAAAATGTGTGCTGCTTTCTTACTTTTTCAGATAAAAAAACAGTTAAAAAATGCCTTGCATTATAGAGATGAAAGTCCTCGAAGAGCACGATGACAATTTTTCATAAAACTAAAAAATCCCGCTGCAATCTTTGCGTCTTGTAAATAGTGAAACGCATTAGGCAGCGAATTTTAAAGCATGCTCCTTGCCCGTTTAAGATCGCTAATAATTCTTCCTCTTTCAGGAGATATATAATAATTTCATATTTGCAATTATTTTTTCTTGCATTATTCTTTAAAAAAAGGTTAATAAAACTTCGTTCCACTTTATGTGGAGGGCATTGATTATTCCCGTGCTTCCGCATGTATCACTAAAAATAAATTTAAAATATTAATTGGATGTTGGAAACTTATTTTTCAAGACCTGATCCTGTAAACTTATTATATTAGTATTTCAAATAAACAAGATAAAATGTTGTCATTAAATGTTGACCAATGGAGGTATAATAAATATGTTTTGCTCAAAATGCGGAAAACCGGTTGAAGAAGACGATATCCATTGTAAAAATTGTGGCAACAAATTATCAGATAACCAAAGTAAATCACAAGATGATTCTATGAATCAAACATATAAAAAAGAATCTGCATACATAGAAAAACGAAAAGTAATTACGCCTCCAACTAAGAAAATTAATCCGCATATTTACTTAATATCCGTATGGGGCGGATTATTATTGCTAATTGCGTGCGCTATATTGAAGGATGACAACTATTATGTGTTAAGTGAAATTTTGGGTTGGCTGGGCATAGCTAGTCTAATGTTTGGATTTATTTATTCATTAGTATGTATATACAAATGTTGGAAAATTCTTCAGGGCTTTACTGCAAGAACAACAGCAGGTAAAGCCGTCGGTTTTTTGTTTGTACCTTTCTTCAATATTTACTGGATATTTGTTGCTTTGAAAGGTTTGGCCGATGATGCCAACGATTTTTTTGAACAAAGGCAATTAGATAAAAAAATAAGTGTGGGATTATCTGTAACAGCAGGAATATTTTTTGTCATCCCATATTTCGTCATTCTTGTTCCCATTTTTATAAGCATTCTTATCTATCAATGGGCAAATTTTTATAATACAGCAATAAATAACTGGGATGTACTTTCAAAAATGCCTGTTGTCGATATTAAAAGGAGACAAGAAGGTAAAAATATGGTCGCAATTATTATCGCAGCTCTTATTGGCCTGATCATTATAATAGGCATTCTTGCAGCTATTGCAATTCCTCAATTTGTTCAATATCGGACAAAAGGGTATTGTGCTACAACAAAATCTAATTTGCAGAACGCTTATTCTGCATTTCAATCCTATACTGTTAGTAACCCAAATAGAAACATAACTGATATCAGTGATTTAACAACTTACGGTTTTCAAAAGGCCGATGAAGTTAATATACGTATACTGAATATGACAAATGACAATTTATCGATGGAAGCAAGTCACCCGCAATGTGATAAGTTATATTACATTGATTCACGAGGAAATATATCCGAAGAAAAGAAAGCCGATAAATAAACTTTGAGGTATTTTAAAATGATAATAAAATCTGAAAAATGGGCTTTGTTAATGATGCGGGGAATTCACGGGACAGCATACTTAATCACGCGCAGGGTCAGGTCTTGAAATATCAGTTTTGAAATAAAGGATAATGCCCTATAGGAGATGAATCATGCTGGGAATACAAAGTTTTAAAAACAGGATTGCCATTGTTACGGGAGCCGGTTCCGGCATCGGCAGGGAACTGGCCCTGCAGCTCGCGGCCAAAGGTTCGGATGTCGTTATTACGGATATCGTCCGGGAACGTATTGATCATGTGGTCTCCGAGCTCAGGGGCAAGGGTGTGCGTGCCGAAGGATATCTTGTAGATCACTCCAAATTTGAAGAGGTAGAGAAATTTTCGCGCGACTTTTTTCCCAAATGGGGTCATGTCGATATTCTGTGCTGCAATGCCGGCATCGGCGCGGGCAGCAATTTAAAGGAACTTCAGCTTAAGGACTGGGAATGGGTGATGGGCATCAACCTTTGGGGAGCAATCTACATGGTTCACCTCTTTGTTCCTTCGATGATCGATCGAAAAAGTGGCAGTGTGCTTATTACGGCAAGCGCCGCGGGTCTCATCGGCATTCCCGGGATGGCGCCTTATTGCACCAGCAAATTCGCCATGGTGGGTCTTGCCGAATCCCTGCGGGGCGAATTGTATAAACACAATATAAAAGTAAGCGCGCTTTGTCCCGGAATAATCAATACCAATATCATCAGGGACGGCAAAATACTTTTCGCGGACAAATCCGGCCAAACCGTCCAATCCATGGTGGAGAAGTTTTACAGCACGTTCGGCGTTTCTCCGGCAATTGTCGCAAGGCAGGGAATCAGCGCCCTGCGCCGCGATACGGGAATAAAAGTTTCTCCCGGTTTTCAAATGTGGCCGGTGTATTTCCTGAAACGGCTCTCGCCCACGGTATATCAGGCGCTGTGCAGATTGCTTTATAAATATGTAATGTTCCGTGACAGATAACAGCACAGACCATTAAATTTAAACTCAATGCGATGTCACGAAAAGGAAACTTTTGGCCCGTCGCGGTTTAACCTGAAAAAAGGCGGGGGTATGATATATCCTGATGATCCGCGTTTTTATATGCCGTGCAGTATTTCAGAACGCCGGATCAACGCCGCTATATCTTTTTGTTCATCGCCTGTGATCTGCGGAAGCGGACTTCTGACTTTTGCCGTAATCGGGTGACCCAGTTGACGCAATGTTTCTTTAAAGACACTCTGCCGGGATTTCCTGCCGATCATGGTGGGAGAAGGCAAACGGCTTGCGGCCTTAAACGCGTACTCTTGAATAGCGGCGGGAATGCCGAAAGTATTCATTAATCCGATGTGTCTATAGACGGCATCTTCCAGCCGATGTGCGGATGCTATATTGCCGGACTTCCAGTTATTATAACATTCAATAACCGCGCGGGGCGCCACCGACGGTATGGAACACATGACGCCTGCTCCGCCCGATTTTAAATTTGTCAAAAGAAGCTGACTGGTCCCGCTGAATAATAAAAAGTCTTTACCCGCTGCCGCCCGGATATCCCGTTTCATCTCGGATACGCACACGGAACTCTCTTTGGCTCCCGTTATACCCTTGATATTGTAAAGCCGGCTCATTTGTTTCGCGTTGAAAAACAATCCGGTTATCTGCGGGAAATGATAATACATAATCAATTTTTTAGTATGTTGAACTACGCGGGAATAAAAAGCAAAAACATCATCATAGCAAAGCGGATAATAGTTGGGCAGCGCGACCAGATAGCCGTCAAAGGCAAGCGTGTCAACTTTTTGCATAAAAAGCAGGATTTCGGCCAGGCTAAAAAACGTGCAGCCGACAATGACCGGTATCCGGCTTTTTACTTTTTGGGCCACCGTTTGAACAACACTGCATTTTTCATCGAGTGAAAAATAGGGCGATTCGCCTCCGCTTCCGAGAATCAGGAGCCCGTGGCAGCCCTCTGATATGTAATACTCGACAAGATGTTCAAGTCCGGCAAGATCGAGGCTTTCATCTTCTTTTAAAGGTGTGGGAACAACAGGGTAAACTCCGCGATATTTATCAAAGCCGCTCATCGTGTCACCTCAATGATTTATTTAAAAACACTATATCATATAAAATAAACTAATTATAAGATTGGAATCTCCAATGCCCGAGCTATTAACAATAAAAATAATCCATGATTGCCGACTGAAATCAAGGATTATTTTCAATGGTATTTCTTATGGATTCCCTGAAGAGGGAATGACCTTCGGTTCGTTTTGATGATGCGCTGCGAATCTATAGCTTGAGCTTCATCACCTTTAAGACTTCATGATATATTTCTATAAAACAGCCTGTGACGGCGAGCAACAGAAAACCCAGCATGAATTTCGGGGCTGTGCCCAATGATTCATCGATAAGGCGGCCCAGCCAGAGGAAAAACAAAGAGGTAATCACCAGCGCCAATCCCCACGCGGATAACGTAATTATTATGCGAAACAAATCGGAAGATAAATGGTGTGTTTTACTGGTGATTGTTGACATAATTCATTTCCTCCTCTCGGCTTTTTGATTTTGTAAATCAATCATCATTCCAAACGCCGCGTTAGCCGACACTGCCGTTGTGCTTCAATTCTAAAATAATCATCATTTCACAGTTTTCAAGAGGGCAGTATTTTGTTTATGATAATCCGGCGAGGTCGTAATGGTTTTTGAAAATCGGTGGTGTTATTTCGATAAAAACCCGGATTCCGCCCCGTCCAGCGTTTAAACGCGCGGTAAAAGTTTGATAAATCACCGTAACCCAACTCCTCGGCAATCTGCTGTGTTGAATGGGTTGTCGTTTGAAGCAGCTCAATAGCCTTGTTTTGCCGGATATCCTCAACAAGAGATTTATAGGATGTTCTTTCACCGGTCAGGCGCCGCCTGAGTGTTCTGGGCGAGATATTCATGTGCCGGGATAGTTGCGTGAAGCTCGGGAAAGTTTCTTTCTTGAACAAAATTTCCTGCCGAACCTGGTCGGTCATGGTCTCTTTCACTTTCAGACGCTGGCATTCAGATTTGCATTCCTGTTCGTACGTCTTTTTGGCAATGGGATTGGACATGGGCAGCGGCATGGAGAGTAACTTTCTGTCGAAAATTATCATATGTCCGAGGGCATTAAATTTAACCGGGCAATGGAAGACTTCTTCATAGGAGGAGGCATATGCTGGTTTTGGATAAGCAAACCTGATTTCATTTAACGGAACGGGCGCTTTAAGGACATCGCTGATAATACGGTAAATGGATACAAATTCTCTCTCGCAGACAAAGACACGAAGATCTTTCAGGTCGATAAGTTCTTTAATTCTCAGAGACGCAAGGTTGTCTTTTACCGTCAGCTCATACTGGAAGTAGGTCAGGGTAAGGGCAATATACTTGAAAAACATTGTGACGGCTTCGAGGCCGGTATCGCTGAAAATAGCTGCCGCGCCCAGCTTGCCCTGTACGCCGATGTGGTACTGCAGCCCGATGATAAGTCCGATCTTCGGGTCGGGAACTAAAGTGATGATTTTGCGCATCACCGCGAGTTCCTGTTCCGGGGTTACAAAAATATCGGGGTTGTCCAGATCGCGGGGGTGAATTCCGCTTCCGGCAAGAAGAACATTAACATCGAATCCCCGCATCCGGACATAATTGGCCAGTATCGCCAGACTATTGACCGAGCGAAAATAGGGCAGCGTTGGGCTCGATACCAGATGAATGGGATCGGTTTTGAATGGTTTATTCATAGGTTTACCCTGGCCGTAAATGACAATATAAATGTCTTCACTTGCCATTGTCAAGTTTCTTTATTTAGAGTAGGATTAGTCACATCAGTAAAAAATAAAAGTCGCGTGAAATAATTTGATTAAGGGGGGAAGACTATGAGATTTTCGGCACTCCTGTTCATTTTGTATCAAGTCCTGAAATGGGCGGCGAAACTGAAACCGGCCTATCGGAATTACATCGGCTCCATTCATTCAGTAAAAATCATGATCAAGACGGCTGACGGGAAATGGGGAAGGCTTTTTATCTTCGACAAGGGAGCGGTGAGCTCCAAAGGAGGCGCCCATCATCCCTACGACGCGGCCATCGTGTGGTCGGACGCCGCGACGGGCTTTAGGGTCATGGCGTCAAAAAGCGATACAGAGCAGTTTAAGGCTGCCGCTGCCGGAAAGATGAAGCTCGACGGAATGGCTTTTTTCGCGCAGTGGTTTAATGACGGCGTGAAACTTGTGATGTGATTCCATGGGAATTCAAACAAAAAGTATTTATTTTAAGGAGGACGTTCAATGGCAATGATCAACGGCGGTCATCTGGTCGGCAAATACTTAAAAGAAGTGGAAAAGGTCGAAATAGTGTTCGGCATTTCCGGCGGACATCTCGAATCGATACTGGACGGTTTTACGGAATATAAAATACGAACCATTGACGTCCGGCACGAGCAGGCGGCGGCGATGATGGCGCACGCGTGGTTTGTTTACACCGGCAAGCCGGGAGTGTGTTTCCTTACCGCGGGCCCGGGTTTTACCAACGGCCTTACCGGCATCGCCAACGCGTATCTTGATAACGCGCCGCTTGTGGTGCTGTGCGGCAGATCGCCCCTGCGCGATGACCTCAAAGGCGCGCTTCAGGAAATGAACCAGATCGAGGCCGTCAGGCCGATGACGAAATGGGCCGCCACCTGTTACGATATAAAGCGCATCCCCGAATATCTCGCGCTGGCGTTCCGAAACGCCACAGGCGGAAGGCCCGGGCCTGTCATGATTGAGCTGCCGCCCGATATCCTGAATATAAAGGTGGACGAGTCGCTTGTTCCCATGCCGTCAAAATCCAATCCGAAATATTCCGTTCATCCGGACGACGCCAATCTGAAGGCCGCGGCGGATATCATTAACAACGCGAAAAAACCGTTATTTCTTGGCGGTTCCGGCGTAGGTTTCAGCGGCTGCGCGGGCGCCCTCAAACAATTCGTTGAAAAAACGGGCATTCCCTTCATGCTGCTCAATTACGGCAGGGGCGAGCTTCCGGACGATCATCCCCTGTCGGTCATGGATATGGGAACACTCAGCCTGTTTTTCAGCATCGGCCAAAACGATGTGATCATTGCGGCCGGCCTTCGGTTCAACTGGCTGCTCCAGTTTGGCCAGATCATACCGCCAACGGTGAAAATGATCAGGATAGATATCGATCCGAATGAAATCAACCGGAACGTGGAGGCTCATGTAGGTCTTGTCGGAGACGTGGGTTCAGTGCTCGAACAACTCACCCCCCTGGTCGCCAAAAATGATCATACCGAATGGATGAATACCTTAAAAGCCGCGGGACGTTCACTGCTCGACTTTGAGCTCCGGACCCGTGAGACAGTCTCCAGTCCTATCCACCCGATTCGCATGGTCGCGCAGATACAGAAATTTGTGGGCGATGACGCGATCTACATCGCCGACGGCGGCGACACGCAGTATTTCGGGCTTGCCGGGTTCATGTCAAAGCAGAAGGCCGGGGTGGTGGCCTCGGCAGCGGGGCTGCTGGGATGCCTTGGCACCGGCATACCCTTCGGTATGGCGGCGAAGCTTGCCCGGCCTGACAAAAAAGTCGTGGTGTTAAACGGCGACGGATCATTCGGATTCAACGGGATGGAATTCGACACCATGGTGCGCCACAATATCCCAGTGGTGGTCGTCATCAATAATGACTGCGCCTGGGGCATGATCAAGCACTCTCAGGAATTGTCCATCGGCAAGGAACGTCTGCAGTGCTCGGAGCTGGGCATCCGCCGTTACGAGAAAGTGGTAGAGGGTTTGGGCGGACACGGCGAGTATGTCACGAAAGACGAGGAGATCATTCCGGCGCTTAAGCGCGCGTTTGCTTCCGGCAAGCCCGCGTGCATAAACGTGATGACCGACCCGACGGTGACAAGTCCGGCGACGCCGCTCTTTTACCAGTCGCTGAAAATGGATTAGCGCCAAACGTCTGTCATTAAGAGCCTTCTCTTGACAAAGAGAAGTAGGGCGCGTTTACCCAAACGCGCCGCCCGGATCGGCAGGGGTTCGATCCCTACATTAATATGCTTTTATTATAATCACGGGATTGCCACGCCGTCTTAAGAGACGGCTCGTAATAACAACGGAGGTCTTCAATGAAAGCTTTGTTGCTCAATCTCGATCCTTTGCGCTTTGTGGCGTTAAACGTGCTTCGGCCGCTAAGCAACAAGTTTTGCTATCGGGGTCCTTTTTCCACAGTCAAGCTTGCCGATATTCCGGAGCCTTCCCTGCCATCCCCTCAATGGGTCAAGATAAAGACACGGCTCTGCGGTCTGTGCGGCAGCGATATCAATCTCATGTTTATGAAAGACTCTCCTTCGGCGATGCCTTTCACTTCGTTCCCCTGCGTGCCGGGACATGAATTCTGCGGGGAAGTGGTTGAAACAGGCGCGCAGGTGAAAAATGTTAAGAAGGGAGACCTCGTCACCGCGGTTCCGGAGCTGAACTGCCAAACGCGCGGCATAGAGCCTGTTTGCCGCAGTTGCGCGTCCGTCTCAAAAGCCAATTGCGAAAATTATGCCGAAGGCGCGATCTCGCCGGGAATGTTCATTGGCATCTGCAGGGACATCAATGGCGGCTTTGCCGAGTATGTTGTGGTGCATGAAAGCCAGGTCTATGTTGCGCCCGCGGGAGTAACGCCTGAGTCGGCGGCGCTTGTGGAACCGCTGGCTGTGGGCCTGCAGGCGGTGCTTGACAACCGGCCGGCGGACACGGACAAGGTGATGATCATCGGCGGCGGCGTCATCGGCGCCATGGTGGTCAAGTCTATGCGCGGGCTTGACATCGGCTGCGATATCACTGTAGTCGAGCCGTCGGCTTTCGCGGCACAGTATGTGAAAAAATGCGGCGCCAACCGGACGATCAGCGGCGGAATCATCGAAGCCGCCGCTGACATCGCGGGCGGTCGCGTCTATAAGCCCGAGCTGGGCGAACGCGTGGTGATGGGCGGCTTTGACAAAGTGTATGATACGGTCGCCAATAGCGATACGCTGAACAAGGCGCTGCGGGTCACGGTAACCAAAGGCATGCTTTCCGTTATCGGAATCGGCAAATCAGTCAAACTCGATCTGACGCCAACATGGCTCAAAGTGCAGACCATCAAGGGTTGTTACGGTTACCGTTATAACAATATCGCGGGGACGCAGAAGCACGCGTTTGAAATAGCGCTGGATTTGATCGCATCCAAAAAAATTCAGGTGGACGATATGCTCACTCATAAATTCCCCCTTGAAAAATACCGGGAAATGATCGAGGTCAATCTCAGTAAAGAGGCCAACCGGGCCATAAAAACCGCTGTTTGTTTTGAGTAGAAAAGGAGGCAGCCATGGAAAAACAGGATATTCGCGGCATCACCCGTATGAAACTTCCAAAAGTCGGCCAGATCGGCATCCTTGTGCGGGATATCTCCGAAGCAGCCGCTTATTATGCAAAACTCCTCGATATCGGGCCGTGGTACCGCTCCAATACCGTGAAGCATGAGGCTGTCTATCGCGGCAAGTCCATTTCGCCTGATCTGGATATCGCGATTGCCTTTCAGGGCGGCATGGAAATCGAGCTTATCGCGGACAAGGGCAATGCTCAAAACGTTTATTCCGGTATGCTCTCAAAATGCGGCGGCGGCATCCATCATCTGGGGATTATGGTATGCGGTTACGAAAAGAAGCTTGAAGAAATGAAAGCAAACGGCGTTGAGGTCCTTCAGTCCGGCGTCATCACCACAAAAGGCTCCGCTGTAACCAGATATGCTTATTTAGATACTATTAAACAATGCGGCATTGTATCTGAATTAATTTCTACAACATTGATGGGGTTTCCCATGCCGCATGGCAGACTTATCATGGATATAGGCTGCCTCACCGGCGACGTGGAACGTATTAAAGTGTAAACCGTTTTAGGTCCCCGATTGTCGCTTTATCAGTTTCCGCCGGCAAAAGTGAAAATGTTTTAATCCTTCAGGATTTTCTCTCCCAGTTTTAAATAATTTAAATATTTCATTGACACACACAACCATCATATTTATAGTCCCTTATTCACAAAGCGATGGCTTATCAATCTGAGAAATATGAGGAGACCGCATGCATGCATTTCAACTGGAAAAACCGGACAATCTTGTAGAGCTTTTTGAAAACAGCGTTAAAAAATATTCGGAAAGGCAGTATCTCGGCACCAAGAACAAGGATGGCGAGTATGAATGGGTCACTTATAAGGAAGTCGGAATTCGCGTGGATAATCTGCGGGCGGGGCTTGACGGTCTTGGCATACAGAGGGGTGACGCGGTGGGTATCATCTCCAATAACAGCACAAACTGGGCTGTCGGGCATTATGCCGTGGCCGGCCTTGGGGCTTTTTATGTTCCAATGTACGAGGCCGAGCTGACAAAAATCTGGGAATACATCATCAAAGACAGCGGGGTAAAAGTTCTTTTAGTTTCCAGTCCCAAAATTTTAGAGAAGATCAAAGATTTTCCGTCCCGCATTCCTCATCTAAAAAAAATCATACTGATTGACGGAGAAGGGCCGGACTCGCTTTCTGAACTGGAAAAGGCGGGAGCAAAAAAACCGGTCAAATCCATATATCCCGCGGCCGAAGAAGTTGCCGTGCTCATCTATACTTCAGGGACCACCGGAGACCCCAAGGGCGTTTTGCTGATGCATATGAACGAGACCAGCAACTATCACGCAAGAACCGTATGCTATCCCGATGTAAATGAGGAAGACAGGTCTATTTCGATACTGCCCTGGGCCCACGCGTACGGCCTGGGAGAACTCCACACCTTTACCGGCCACGGCGCTTCGCTGGGATTTATGGAAAGCCCAGGCACGGTAGTCGGCGACATGGCAAAAATACGTCCCACGTTCCTTGTGGCCGTTCCACGAGTCTTCAACAGAGTCTATGACACGATCATTACGAAGGTGAATGACGCGGGAGGCTTTAAAAAGAAACTTTTTTATATGGGCGCCAAGGCTGCCAGAGAAAAGTTTCGCCTGGCCCAGGAGGGGAAAACGGATTTTATGGTGAACCTCAAGTTCAAGATCGTGGATAAGATCGTATTTGGCAAGATCCGCGAACTCTTCGGCGGGAGACTCCGCGCGTCGCTTACCGGAAGCGCGGCCATGAATCCGGATATCTCAAGATTATTCTTTGGCATTGGCATGCCGCTGTACGATGTCTACGGCATGAGTGAAACCTCGCCGGGCATCACCATGAACTGTCCGTCAAAATACAGGATCGGAAGCGTCGGCCCTGTAATCGACAAGGTCAGGGTCGCAATCGACCAGTCCGTGGTAGGTCCGGACGCCAATGACGGCGAGATCATCTGCTACGGCCCCAATGTCATGAAGGGATATCACAACAAACCCGAAGCCACCAAAGAGGTTATGACTTCTGACGGCGGCATGCGAACCGGCGATCGGGGACGTTTTGATGAAGATGGATTTTTGTGGATTACCGGGAGAATCAAGGAACAGTACAAGCTGGAAAACGGCAAGTATGTTTTTCCCGCGGGAATCGAAGAGGATATCTGCCTGAATCACTATGTCCAGGTTGCGCTGGTTTACGGCGCGAATCATGCATATAACGTCTGCCTGATCGTTCCTGATCCTGTCGCGCTGCAGGGATACGCTCACAAGCACAATTTGCCGGATGACTATAAAGAGCTTGCTCAAAATAAAGAAATCCGGAATATGATCATCACGGAAATAACAGACGCGATGAAGGGCAAGTACGCCGGCTATGAAATCCCGAAGAAATTCGCCTTTATTTCGGAACCCTTTACGCTGGAAAACGGTTTGGTGACTCAGACGTTGAAACTTAAGCGAAAAAATATAACGGATAAATACAAAGAAACGATAGAAGGTCTTTATAAAGATTGAAACAATAATAATACCGGGCTGTCTTCAAAGGATAACGGCGCAGAGAAGCAAAGTCAGTCTTTAAATGCGGCTCGGTATAAAACAGAAGAGGAGAATACTATGTTCGATTTTATCATGACAAAGGAGCAAATAAAAATAAGGGACGAGGCGAGGGAACTGGTGAAATGGGTGCCGCGCCAGATGATTCTGGATATGGATACGGACACGATCAAGTTTCCGAAGGAGTTTCTTCAGGAAGCAGGCAGACGTAATTTGCTGGGGTGCCGTTATCCGAAGAAATGGGGCGGCAGGGATATGGATTGGGTGACAACCGGCATCGTCATGGAAGAGATAGGAACCCTGGGTTACGAAATGGCCTGTGTTTTCGGCGTGGGCGCGGAACTTGTCTGCGACGCGATTATCCTGCACGGGACCGATGAACAGAAAGAAAAGTATGTGAAGCCTCTTTTGCGCGGCGATCTTTTCGCGGCGGAGTGTCTTACCGAACCCCGCGGAGGTTCGGACTTTTTCGGCGCGACAACCAAAGCCGAAGATAAGGGCGATTATTATCTTTTAAACGGCCAGAAGAGATTTATTGTAGGAGCGGAGGGCGCCGATTTTTTTCTTGTTTACGCGAAAACGAATCCCGAAGCAAAACCTCAGCAAGCGATGACCTGTTTTATTGTTGACCGCACCGAAGGCGTCGAAGTTAAATATCTGTACGGTCTGATGGGGTGCCGCGGCGGCGGAACGGGACGTCTGATTTTTCGTGATGTGAAAGTTCCCAAGAAAAATGTTGTGGGAAAAGTTCAGGGCGCTTATGCCGTTTTCAACACCATGATGATACCGGAACGTCTGGGAACAGCCACCATGACTATCGGCGCGGCACGTCCCGCTCTGGAAATCGCCACAAATTACACGGCAAGACGCAAGGCGTTCGGCCAGGTAATCGCTCAGTTCGAGGGCGTGAGTTTTCAGATCGCGGAGGCCGCGATGCTGCTGGATGCCGCGCGCGCCATGTCCTATGTGACAGCGCGGGCGGTGGACGCGGGCGCGGATATTAACAGGATAAGACGGATGGTTTCGCAAAGCAAAAAGTTTATCACCGAATCATGCCAGAAGGTTGTTCATAATTCCATGCAGGTCATGGGCGGCATAGCCTATACCAATGTTTTCCCCATTGAACGCATCTACCGCGACGTGCGGCTTGCCTCAATCTGGACGGGCACCAGCGAAGTCATGTCCATGATTACCGCTCATGAATGGTACCGTGAATATTTCGCTGAAAAGGCGAAACAAAAGACCCGCGATCTTGAACTCGACGCACAGGAAGCCTCCGATGAAGAGAAGATATACGACGACGATGATATGTGGAAAAAAGGGTGGTAAGGTTTAAAAAATGAAGCATGTAACATCAAAATGGATGATGGTGTTATGTCTGATGCTGCTATTTGCATCGCAGGCTTTTGCCTGGCATGACCAGACTCACCTTGCGATTTGCAAAGCGGCGGGATTTGACAATTGGTATAGCTGTGCGGGTCCCGATATTGCCAAACTCAAAGCGGGGGATATCGAAGCCTATAATCACTGGTTTAACAATACCGCGGAAGTTGAAATAACGCCGCAAATGGTTCTGAAGCAAATTGGGCGTTATAATAAAGATAATATATTTATTGATAAGGAAGGGCATTTGCTGGGGGCGATTATCGCTTCTTTACGCGCGTACGAAAAAGATCTTCGAGCCAATAAATACGCAGTGTATAATCTTGTTTATTGCGCCCACTATATCGGCGACCTCAGTATGCCCCTGCATAACACAGCCTATGATGATTTCAATAAAAAACATCATGGTATCAATGACGACATCGTAGAGGGCACGATTCTGAAAGAGCCTGAAAAAATAGCCGGACACATGTATCCCATAACCCTGGGCAAAAAAGATTTTGAGGCTGATCTGGCCGGTGAGATCGCGCGGATTGCCAATCTCAGCCGCAAGCTGGGCTACAAAATGCGGGCGGAAAATAGAAATATGACGAAACAGGAAGCCTACATACAACTGGGACACAGCGCCTCGCTTCTGAGGGCGGTTTTGCAGCACTATAACAGGCTGCCTGATTCGGCAAAAAATACCGTTCATTGACAGGTCACACGTTTTAAATGACAAAGGTCATACCGTCCGCTTCCTTCGGCTAACTTTGTTGGCAGCGTCGTCGGCTTCCTCAACGTATGTTTATATACGTCTCCGGAGCCTCCTCCTTGCCGCCTCGTTATCCTTTGGAATCGAAGCGGTATAAAGTTTTACAGGTGATACCGTCCACCCCCTTGATCCCCCGCCAGCGGGGGACATACAGGGATACAAACAAGTAACATAGTTTACAAAAGGAACCGGGTACATGATTTACGCGATAGGGTAAGGGGGAAATACACAGCAGCCCTGAGTGGAAAGTTCATTACAACTCACACATCAGGTCACACATCGGGTGGGTTCGTTCAATCAGGAATTATCCGGTATGGCCGGAATGGTTCCGTCTTCGTGAAGATTCCCGGCGGAAAACATCAAGCCGCCCTGTTTGAAAACCATTTGCGGTTTTCTTAATATCCGAATGTCATCCAGCGGATTATCATTGAGCACGACCATGTCCGCGTATTTTCCGGTTTCCAGAGAACCTGTTTTATCCGCCAGGCGAAGAATCTTCGCGTTGTTTATGGTCGCGCACCGGATAATCTCAATGTTGGTGAAACCGGCGCGTTTCATAATTTCGTATTCCCTGTAGTTGCCGCCGAAATAATTAAAAGGCATGCCCGCGTCAATGCCGCAGCCTATCAGAATGCCCGCCTGATTCATTTTTCTGAGATTAACAAAGCCGTTGCCGATCATGTTGAAAAAAACATACGGATTGACGAGAAATTTCTTTTTCTCCCAGAGATTATCTATTCCATATTTTTTGTAGTCTTTCAGGGCGCCAAGATTCTGCTTGTGAAGCAGAGGATTGCAATGTCTTTGGGCTTCGTTTTCGAAATAATCCCTCCTGACCTCTAATTCTTTTGTGATTTCCGGCGTTCGGTACTGAGGGGGGATTTCATCGAATGCTTCTTCCATAAGGAAAGACTGGCCGACTGTCATGGTGGGCACAATGGCAATATTTCGTTTGGCCATCTTCAGAATGTCATTATCGGACAGAACCGCGTCGGTAGCAATATGCTCGATTGAATGAAAGGGATAATCCATCGCGCGGTCAAAACCGTATTTGAACTGGTGATGTCCCGAGACAGGCAACCCTTTTTTGTCCGCGTAACGGAAGATAATATTGAGCTGCTCGTTTGTGTAAACGGGAATCTCCTTCTTTTTCTTGCAGAAGATAGTCTGGTTGTCCATGGTCAGTTTGATCAAGGAAGCGCCTTTGGCATTTTCTTCAAGGTCGTGTTCCATTTCGGCGATATCCCTGAAATTGTCCATGATCATTCCTACAAATAAAGAGACGGGCCTGGCGAGAATATTCATATCCGAAGGCGGAATTTCAGGATGACCGCCCATGAGGTTGAGAATGGAATTACAGTACAAAACGCGCGGGCCGGGCATATTTCCTTCTTCAATATCACGGATAAACATATGAAGAAGACCGGGGAACGCGCCCATATCTCTTATGGTGATCACGCCGGATTCAATGGAAGATACATAATTCTGTTTCTGCTGCCGGGCGTGGTCCATGATATCGATCATTTTCATGGAAAAGACACAAGACGCGGTGCTGTGGCAATGGGCGTCAATAAGCCCCGGCATCAGGTACCGGCCTTTCAAATCAAAAACAAGGAATTGCTTGCTTTGCGGTGCTTCGCCTGTCCCCTGAGCCGCTATATTTCCATTATCCACAAACAGCCAGGCATCCTCGGCAATCTGTCCGGAGTTCACGTCCACCAGACGGGCGTTCTTTATCAGGAACGTTTTATAATCAAGAGAAGGCACGTTTTTTTTGGGTATCGCGCAGCCCGAAATGGAGGGCATGGACGTGGCTGCCGTCATTAAAAGAGAGTATTTAACAAAATCCCTGCGCCTGAGATTATGAAATTCATGGTTCACATTCCCTCCATAGGACAGATATTTTGTGTTGAAGTATATTCAGAGGAGTTTTACGCGTCAAGTCATATTAGAATAAAAATCACCCCAGAGATATTTTTTCCCTATTGACATTAAATATCTGTTCTAGTATAAATTACGAAATTCATTACAATCTAATTGTTTAAACAGACGAAGTAGAATTTTACAAAAACCGTTCATCATAAATAATAAGTATAAAAGGAGGAATGTTATGAAGAAAATTGGCATGTTAATAACTGTCATCATGCTGATTGCTATTTCCACAATAGCACAGGCAGACATTAAAGCCGGCTCTTTCACAATTACCCCGTTTGCTGGAGTCTATACATTTGAGGGTAATGAGGAAGGGCTTACCAAACAAGCCTGGACAGGGGGTTTGCGAGCCGGTTATAACTTTACCGAGCATATAGGCATAGAGGGATTTGCCACCTACGTTCCAGCGGAAGTTCAAGACATGCCCGGTAATAATGGAGTTAATATCTATGGATACGGTGTTGAAGGCCTTTATCATTTTATGCCCGAGAGCCGCATTGTTCCGTTTCTGGCCGTTGGTATGGGAGAACTGCATTATGATACCCCCCCGGGGTTTGACAACCTGAACAAATTCTTTGTCGATGCCGGTGCCGGCGTAAAATTCTTCATAACCGAAAACATAGCCCTGAGGGCTGATGCCCGCTGGGTTCTTCCTACCAATGAAAATTATAATGATTTCATGGGAACTATAGGACTTACTTTTGCTTTCGGCGGACACAAGAAGGAAGTTGCTATGGCCAGGGTTGAAGAACCGCTTCCCCCTCCCCCTCCGCCTCCGCCTCCCCCTCCGCCTCCTCCGCCTCCTGAAGTCAAGGTTGAGCCTCCCCCTCCCCCTCCTCCTCCCGCTCCTGTGGTTGAAGAAAAGGCGCCGGTTAAGGAGAAAGTCACCATAAGACTTAATGTCGAATTTGATACCGATAAGTCTGTTATTAAAGATAAATATTATGATGAAATCAGTAAAGTCGCCGATTTCATGAAAGCGCATCCCGAAACTACTTGTGAGATACAAGGCCATACTGATAATGTTGATAGATTCAACAATCCGGATCACAATAAAGAGCTTTCTCAGGCCAGAGCCGACAGCGTTCGGCAATATCTTATCGATAAATTCGGGATTGATGCGTCCCGTCTAACCGCTGTAGGTTATGGACCCGACAGGCCAATCGCCAGCAATGACACAAAAGAAGGGCGTCAGAAAAACCGCAGAGTAGAGGGTGTTATTGACGCGATTGTGATAAAATAATTAAATAACATTTTCAGATATTATTAAACTTAAGGCCCCTTGACCATTGTAAGGTTAAGGGGCCTTTTCTTTGCCAATCCGCAAGGAATGTGGCGTCGGATGTGGCGTCACTAAAGCGACGGAGGTGGATAAACTGCCTTCTGTCATTACAGTATGTGTGGCGATCTGATATACCAACCAAGAGATTGCCATGTCGCCTAAGAGGCTACTCCAATGACAAGCTACGAGTCAACATCCTAAAAATTCAGCGTCAGCAGGATGGATGATAATTTCCCTTTCGGGTAAATTATTTCATCGGCATTGAGCTCATATAAATTTTCACTTGTTTCTTTTCCGATCATTTGAATTGATTTTTCCATGTGACTGATAAACTCCCGTGCGGGCATCATTTCGCCATAAGTTCTGCTGAATGAGTATATGCACACGCCTTTTTTTTCTACTTCCTTTGCGATAATTATGGCTTCTTTTATCAATTGCAATACTCTTTGAGCTGTCGCGACAGTGCGGATTGGTAAAAAGTCCCACAGAGCCACGGCATGGCAGAAATGCGTGGTCGGATGGTAGGCCTGAAGCGAAATTGAAGCTTCATGAATTTTATAGGATTTGATCATCAATTCTTTCGAGAAATCGAATTGAAACTGCGCAGGCATATCCTCTCTGCGAAAGCCCAGTTGCCATAGAACTTCTTCAGATGGCCGCTTCACAATTTCAGGTTTCGCGTCGAGAGGTTTTTGGGGATTAACAAATATATCTTCATCGCTTTTTAAAATTGTCTTCAGTATTCTGACTGTATCCATAAGGTACGAAGACCTGATTCCGGAAGGCGATACGGTCATTGCTTTTTCAAAAAGGTTTTCCGCTTCGTCAAAAGCCGCAAATGCGGATTGTTTCAGCTTATTTATTTCCTTGAGTTCTCCAATGGATGTGCCGTTTTCCCGTAAATATCTTACTGTCAACATCGCTTTTGCCAGATGGACTACCGCATGCTCGCAAAAATAATCTTCAGATTGGCTGATGCAGTTTTCCCGGATATACAGGGCCTCATGCTCCGCCATTTTGAAGAGTCCCAAAGCAATCGGATAGGAAGGGGCGGCGACAGCCATATTGCGGAAAAGCACCATTCGTAACGTCCGGGCGGTCAAATCAGTGGGATTAATCGAGAGGACTACGCGCATGATTTCGACAGCTTCGACAAACCTGCGGCGATAATAAAGCGTTTTGGCGATTTCCACTCCCAGTAGCGAATTATGCGGAAATCTGAAGAAAGTCTTTACCGCGTTGGGCTCGTCGGCTCCGGGCGGATAGGGCTCTCTTACGTCGGCAGGCCACAGCAGGCGGTTTAATTTTTCCATGGAGTCCGGATCGTTTTGCAGAATATTGTCATCCAGCAGATCGGAAACAAAATCAAAATACAGCATGCTCCATAGCGAAATAATCCACCAGATCGTCAGGGCCTCGCCGTTGAATAATGTTGTTTCCGTGGGTTTCTGGCACAGGATTACGCGGATGTCGTTAATCAGCAGGCACTGGCGGGCGTAGTCCGATACACGGATGACAGGATCATCCGGCAACCGGGCGTTCAAAAGAGGCAACAGATAGTTATCGATGCCTGTAAATTCTCCCGCGACAATACCAATTGATAAAAATCTGTTCTTTGTGCAGTATTTGGACAACGCCCATTTAACAGCTATCTGATGCGCCAGGGAAACAGCGCTGCGCAGGCACTGCCGGTAGGCTGCCGGATCGCTGGCCTCTTTTTCCTTGGGAAAGTCTATATATGTTGTCGTGATATCGTGCGATCTCACTTTTCCCCATTGGCCGTAAAGAAAGTGGCTGATGGATTGTTCGACATAATTTTTCAGGGTTTTCTTCAGCCAGTTTACAATTTCGTGATCGATAACGTCTCCCCTGCCCGAAAGTGAGAATCCTATGCGGACTCCTTCTTTGTAATTCTCCATCCGTTTGCTTTTGCCGCACAGTTTGAGCAAAGTCTCATAGTTCCATGTTGGAGCCAGATCCGCCCGTTCATGTCCCAGCCAGAAAGCGAAGCTGCGGAGGACATTTTTTTTATAGCCGGTATCCGCCGGTTCTTTTCTCAAGCGCGTAAACATGGAATTTGTCACTTTAGGCAGTCCGAGTTTCTCTCCCGCGATAAGCGCGTTAATCCTGTCCGTCAGAGCCCGTAGCGATAAGCTCAGGTGAAGTAGTTCATCCTTTTTGTCCAAGAGGTCTTCGAAATTAAGATGCTGGGGCGGCGCGTCACCCGCGGGAGTTAAATGATTGCTGATAAATAACTCCAGATTTTTTGAGTCGGCAGTCTTGATAATCCCGTTGCGTGCGGCAAAATTGATAAAGGAATCAAGGATAATGGCGTTATCGCTGTTTTGGGAAAACATGGTAAATGTTTCTGCAGCAGGAAAAACGGCCATCAGGGCGGATATTGCTTTTTCTTTTTTTGTCATAACTGCATGATCTCGTGTAAATTGATTAGTTAATGAATTATTATCAGAATTAACATCATCGTTTCAGGAACGGCAGCCATCATTTGAAACAGGTCAGTGTTTTACAATGAAACAGTATTTTTAATAAAACACTATGTAAAGTTGACAGTTGTTTTAGTAAGGCATATAAAGACATATCTGAATTTGTTAGTCAAGTGAATATCCGGCATTGGCTGATTTTTCTGCTTGACGCCGTTGCCGGTAAAAAATCGCATTCACAACATAAAATGAAGGGAGGTTTGAGTATGGAGCATTATAAACTGTTTATTGACGGGGAGTTTGTCGACGCGGTAAGTGGTGAGGTCTTTGAAACCATCGATCCGGGGACAGGCGCCCCTTTTGCCACGGTAGCCAAAGCGGGCAAGGCTGATGCCGAAGCAGCCATCGCAGCCGCGCGGCGTTCCTTCGACAGCGGCGTCTGGAGTAATCTCAGTCCGGCTGCCCGGGCAGACAAGGTCTATGATTTTGCCGATCAGATCGGCCAGCAGACCCTGCGCATGGCAATAACGGAATCGCAGGATGCCGGTCATGTTATAAAACTTGCCAAGTTTTGGGCAATGTTGGGTGCGGGAATGCTCCGCAATCTGGGCTATTATGCCAGTCGAGAATTTCCCTGGCATGAAGAAATCCCCTATTCAGGCAATGTTTTCGCTCCCGGCCGGGAATGGATCCGCCGCGAACCCATCGGCGTCTGCGTGGGAATTGTCCCCTGGAACTTCCCCGCCAGCATGGCCTTCTGGAAGATCGGCCTGTCCATTATCATGGGAAACAGCATCGTCCTGAAACCGGCCACCTCCACTCCGCTGACAGCGCTGATCATTGCCGAAGCGGCAAAGGCGGCGGGCATCCCCAAAGGCGTTATCAATGTTCTTCCCGGTCCCGGCGGAGAGCTGGGCAAGATTCTGTGTACACATCCCGATGTAGATAAAATCGCCATTACGGGCAGCACCGAAGTCGGCAGCCAGATCATGAAAATGGCCTCCGATTCTGTGAAGAAGGTCACCCTGGAACTGGGCGGAAAATCGGCAAACATCATTCTGGATGACGCCGATATCAATCTTGCGGTGAATGGCGCGTGTTTCGGAACGTTCTTCCATCAGGGCCAGGTTTGCGAATCAGGAACACGCGTACTGGTTCCGGCAAAAATTCATGATGAATTCGTTGAAAAGATGAAGAAGAGGGCGGAGGATATCCGCGTCGGTTATCAGCTTCTGCCGACAAGCCATATGGGTCCTCTGGCTAATTCAGCCCAGTTGGCCACGGTGGAAAAATATGTGAAACTGGGGCAGAAAGAAGGGGCAACCCTGCTGACCGGCGGCAAGCGTGTCATGATGGAAGGCCTGGAAGGCGGTTACTATTACGCCCCCACGATCTTCACCGATGTTAAGAACTCCATGAGAATTGCCCAGGAAGAAATCTTCGGGCCGGTAGTCTGCGTCATCAAGTACGAAAGTGATGAAGAAGCCGTGGCGATTGCCAATGACTCCATTTACGGCCTGGGCGGCGGCGTCTTCTCGCGCAGCAATGCCCGCGCGGTGCGCGTCGCGGAAAAAATCCGGACGGGAACCGTCTGGATCAACAACTACCATATATTTGCCGACTTCTGTCCCTTCGGCGGTTACAAACAGTCAGGCGTGGGCCGCGAACTGGGAGCGGCGGGACTTGCCGAATACACCCAGATCAAGCGCATTCACGTAAATTCCTTCGCGTCGGTAGAAAGCAACTTCACCATGTCGTGTCTCTCCGATGATACCAAAGTCGCCCTCGTCCAGTATAACTGCCCGACGAATATCATCTCCGGTCACGGAACACTTTCCGCCATCTATAAAGAGGTAGTCAATCTGGGCTGCAAGCGGGCCATGATCATGACTGATCCCGGTGTGGTGAAAGCGGGACTTGCCCAAAAAGTCAAGGATGCCCTCGTTGAATTCTGCGTGGGTGTTTTTGATGAAATCGCCCAGGATACGGATCTGGATATTGTGGATGCAGCGACGGCAAAGGCGCGTGAGCTCAAAGTGGATTGTATCGTCAGCGTCGGCGGGGGCAGCGTCATTGACACGGCAAAAGCTGTTTGCGTCGCCCTGAAAAACGGCGGCAAAGCCAATGATCACATCGCCCTCAACCGTCTCCAGGAACCGCAGACGCCCCACATCGTTATTCCCACCACCTCAGGAACGGGAAGCGAAGTTACCAATGTCGCCGTCATCAAGAGCAAGACAGCCGGACGAAAGGTCTTTCTGGTTGATCCCCGGATTATTCCCAATACGGCGATCCTCGATCCGCAGTTTACCCTGACCCTGCCTCCGGGATTGACAGTGACGACGGCAATGGATGCCATGACTCATGCGGTGGAAGCCCTGACAAGCATCTTGGCTCAGCCCATCTGCGACGGACAGGCTCTCCATGCCATCCGCCTGATCAGGGAAAACCTGCCCAAAGTCGTAGCCAATCCCCGGGATGAAATAGCCCGCAACCAGCTTCAGGTTGCCGCAACAATGGCCGGATGGGCCTTCACCATTGCCCAGGTCGGCCTGGCTCACGCCATGGCCCACACCCTGGGAATTTTATATAATGTGCCTCACGGCGCGGCCTGCGGCATTGTCCTGCCAGCAGTCATGCGCTACAATATAGAATTTGCCGCAGATAAACTGGCGTTGGTTGCACAGGCTCTGGGCGTCAACATCAGCGGTATCGATGACAAAACGGCAGCCGCGGCGGCCGCGGATGCCATCGAAAAACTGATGAAAGAAACAGGCCACCCCATGCGGTTGCGCGAAGTAAAAGTGCCCGAAGACGGTCTCGATATGGCTGCCTTCCATGCCATCTGTGATACGGCAGCACTTTTCAATGCCAAGCCCGTGAGCGATCCCGGTGAAATCGCAGTGCTGTATAAATCAGTGTATTAATTAATTCCTGCCGGTAACAATACCGCCATCCTGACTTATGTCTAATCAGGATGGCGGTTGTTTCCAAGACCACTTCTAAATCAAAGCGCTATTTTTGTTGGCAGCATCGTCGGTTTCCCAGAACGTATTACTAATACGTCTCGTCACCTCCTCCTTGCCGCCTCAATATCATCTTTGCTTTAGAAGCGGTTAAGAACAGTCAAGTTAGGCTGGGTCTTTTGTTCCCGGCCTTTCTTTTTTCACATTTTTCTTTATAATC
>Ga0074045_10000823_pt1 | contig 30404 bp, 30 predicted proteins | sample BogForMeECP23OM2_FD_94442 | JGI IMG/M metagenome (GOLD analysis project Ga0074045, IMG submission 94442) | Bog forest soil microbial communities from Calvert Island, British Columbia, Canada - Bog Forest MetaG ECP23OM2 | ecosystem: Environmental > Terrestrial > Soil > Wetlands ...
GTAAATATAGATGGCCGAAGGACGGCGCGAGCACGGGCGGAGGCCCGTGAGGCGCGGGCGTTCGCGAAGATGGTTTGCGCGGCGTTCGGGTGTAGAATGCTGGCCTCTTCCGAGAGACTAGATGCAGGAGGATTGTGATGCGCCGATTGACTGGCAAAGTGTTGATTCTCGTCGCTGTTTTCTGTGCCGGCGCTGCGCAGGCTGCCGCCCAGGACAAACCCGCCGACAAACCGGCGGCGACCGCTACCAGCGGAGTCTCCGGCATACGCGGGGAATTTCTCGATGAGGTGATTTACTACGAGCAGCGGTTCACGCAGCTCGCCGGGGCTATTCCCGCGGAGAAATATACGTGGAGGCCGGCGGATGGTGTGCGCTCGATCGGGGAAGTGTATATGCACGTCGTGGCGGCGAACTACGGAATCGCCAACGCCCTGGGCACGCCAATTCCGGCGGGCGTCGATCCAAAAGCGCTCATCGCCAGCGCCAATGACAAAGCGAAAGTTGTGCAAGGGTTGAAGGATTCGTTTGCACACATGCGCGAGGCGGTTCTGGCGATTAAGGATTCCGATCTCGATAAAGTGCAAAAAATGTTTAACCGCCAGACTACCATCCACGGCGCGTTCATCATGATCACCGGACATTATGGGGAACACCTGGGCCAATCGATCGCGTATGCGCGGCAGATCGGGATCGTTCCGCCGTGGACGGAAGAGAGAATGAAGCAGGAAGCGGCGAAGCCGAAGCAGTAGCACGGACGAAAGTCGAAAAGCCAAAACCGAAAATCGAAGAACGTAACACGGAGTCTTGGAGCGCCGGCATTGCGGAACGACGACTCGGCGCGCCAGATTGCTGTAGCTCAGGCCTTCAGGCCTGCGGTTTTTTCGCGCGCTGGCGTGGTCACCGTGCGAGCGGAAAGACTCACCCCTGAACGGGGGGAGCAGCAGTTCACACCGGAAAAGCGCGAGCAAGCTCTCGCACGCCAAAAGGAATGTCGGCGCGCCGACATGAGTCGATATGTAACGCAATCGGCGTGATCCGTGACTCATTGCACGTGCCGCGTGCAGAACCGGTGGGCTCTTGCGTGCAGATTCCAGAGAAAGAATGACAGGTAGAGGGGAAAATATGCGCGCGAAAGAGCGCGAAAGAGGAGCATGGCGCGACGAGGAATTTACGCGAGCGGCTGTAAGTGATTGATCGGAAGATGGTTAAACTGGCGGGGAAAAATCGATACCTGAAGTGGAAGCGTTCCTGCTGTAAGCAGCGGACCGGCCAATCCTTTAGGAGGAACGTCTAATGATCCGGAAAATGCTATTCACGGCGTCGCTGGGCAGCTTGCTGCTGGTGGGTGCGCCGGTGCCAACACACACGGCAGCGCAAACGCCGTCGCAGGGGAGTCCAACGAAACAGGCAACAAAAACAGTAACCGGGAAAGTGACGACCATCGGAGACCAGGGAAAATCGTTTGCGGTGGAAGTCGACAATGGAGGAGCGAAGCAGACCATGCAGTTCGTGGTGGATAAGAACACCGAGGTGGCGGGCCAAGTAAAAGCGGGGACAGTGGTAACGGTGGATTATCAGCCGATGGATGGTGGACAGAACCTGTGCGTGCGAGTGGCGCCGCAGAACTCCTAGTAGTCCGTACCGCCAATCTCATGAAAAGAGTGGCGACCGAGCGGAGTTTGAACCGCCGGTGGCCACTTTTATTGATCCAAGGATCTTATTTGGTGATGAATCGTCCTGGCCTGCGGTTCGGGTTGGCCAGCGATCCTGGAAGGACTTAGAGGAATTCCTGTTTGGCGAGTTGCTGAGTCTGGAGCGTGAGTTGACCGAGATAAACGACAGACGCGTTGGTCTTGGGCTTGACGTAGCCCTGAGCGGTGACGGAGAAGAGCGCGGCGAAGGCGGAGTTGCGCGCTCCCAATTCGCGGCCGGATATCATGTCGCGGCTGAAGCCGCGACCCCCTAAAGAGCAAGGCGCCCTAAAGAGCAAGGCGCCCGCCTCAGAAGGCGTCCGCTACAAAAGAAAGAGAAGAAAAGAAGCAGTCCAAAGACTGGCCACTTCAAAATGAGCAAAGGCACCCGTCCGCCCACGACGGTGCGGAAGGAAATGTTGATATGATGTGCGCCGTACGCGGTACGGAGGACGGATGAGCCTGGCGCAGCGGATCGACGAGGTGCGGGAAGGGTTCGAGCGGTCGTTCTGGGTGGCGAACGTCAGCGAGATTTTTGAGCGGCTGGCATATTACGGGTCGTTCGCGTCGCTGGCGAACTATCTGCGGGAGACACTGAATTTTCCCACGCAACAGACCGGGACGCTGACGGGAATTTTCGGCGGGATGGTGTGGTTCCTGGCGATTTTTGGCGGGGCAGTGGCGGACAAGCTGGGATTCCGGCGAGCGCTTTCACTGGCGTACCTGATTTTGACGGCGGCATATTTTCTGCTGGGGTCGATTGGAGCCCCATGGCTGGCGCCGGTGCGGACCTTGATGCCGTTGGAACTGTTTGTGGGATGCATATTGATTTTGCCGGCGCTGGGGATTTCGCTGGTGAAGCCAAGCGTGGTGGGCACGACGGCGCGCGCGTCGAAGGACAACGTGAGGTCGATAGGGTACTCGATCTACTACACGATGGTGAACATAGGAGGAGCGGCGGGCCCGTTGGCGGCATCGCTCGCGAGGAGGCACCTGGGAGCGGGGAAGATTTTTTATGTCGCGGCGTTCGTGGTGGGGCTGATGTTCATCGGGGTGCTGCTGTTCTTCCGGGAGCCGAAACGCACCGGAGATACGCGGGTACCGAGCGTGGGAGAGACGCTGCGAAATTTTCTGACGGTGCTGAGCAATCCGAAGTTCATGATATTTCTGCTCATTTTTACGGGCTACTGGATCGTGTTCTGGCAACAGTGGATCATGCTGCCGGTGTACCTGCACAAATATGTGAACCAAGAGATCGACGTGGAGCTGGTGCTGGTGACGGACGGGATCGTGGTGATTACGTGCACGATTCTGGTGAATTACCTGCTCCGGAAAGTGGCGGCGTTCAGCGCGATCGTGCTGGGGACGCTGGTGACGAGCTTGTGCTGGCTGGTGCTGGTGTGGAGGCCGTCGATGTGGGGAGCGGTGGCGGCGATTGTGGTGCTGGCGATTGGCGAGATGATTCAGCAGCCGCGCTATTACGAATATATTTCGCGGCTGGCGCCTCCGGGGCAGCAGGGAACGTACATGGGATTCGCGTTTTTGCCGCTGGGGATCGGGTCGTTGATTGGAGGATGGTTTGGCGGGAAGATGCTGCACTATTTTGGCGAGCAGATGGGGAAGCCGGAGTATGCGTGGTACGCAATCGTGATTGTGGGATTGGTGACCACGATGCTGTTGTGGATTTACGATCGGATTGTGAGGCCGGTGGAGAAGGTGGCCTAGGGGAGGGCGAGCAGGTCAAGGGAAACAACAGATCGGTGCCGCGCCCACGGCGCTCGATGTCGATGCGCGACGCGGACCCAGCCCTGACGGGCTGGGCTAGGGTTCCTTCTGCGGTGCTGGCGCTCGACGAGTGAGAGTGAGCTACAGGAACCGGCGCGACGGACTTAGAACTGAAAACTAGTTGACCAGGCGGCGGAGGGAGGCTAAGGCCTGGCGGGCTAACGTGTATTCGGGCTCGACATTGAGGGCTTCCTGAAAACAGCGAATGGCCCGGCCGTACATTTCCTTGCCGAGATAGGCGCGGCCGAGATTGTAGTGCGGAAAGTGGCGCGGCTCGTAGCGCGGAGCTTCGATGGCCTGCTGCAACCAGGGAATGGCTTCATCGAACTGGCCGAGTTCGATCATGTAGGCGCCAATGTCGTTGTACGGGTTGCCGAAGTCGGGATCGAGCGAGATGGCGCGTTTGCATTCGGCGATGGCATCGAGAAGCTTGCCCTGAAAATGATAGGCCCAGCCGAGGAACGTGTGGGCTTCGGCGGTAGGATGAAGTTCGAGAGAGGACTGGTAAAGTTCGACGGCGCGATCGTAATCGCCTTCCATTTGTGCTTGATAAGCGTCTTGCAGAACTTCCCAGGCGCGAGTCAGGGTCTCCTGATTCATGTGAGCAATTGTGAGCGGAAAAAGTGAGGGGGTCAAAGGTACGAAAGTGCTAGGTGTGCATGGCGGGAACCTGTACCTTTTGACGGGGGAGTGAGTGGAAATTACTTGCAAGAAAAGAGAAAATGGGGGCGCCGTTTCATGAGAAAGCGAGGGGAAACAGTGAATCGCATAATGCGGAATTGTATGGTGATAGCGGGAGGCGCGGCGGTGCTGGGAGCAGGAGCGCTGTTGGCGCAGGACACTGGAAAGAAAAGTGGCGGCGCGAGCGGGAACGCAGCGGCTGTGGCGCGTGGAAAATCGGTGTTCCAGCAGAAATGCGCGGTGTGCCACTACGATAACAGCGACCAGAAGAAGATCGGGCCGGGATTGAAGGGCCTCTCGAAGCGCGGAACGTTCAGCGTAAATGGAGCGAAAATCACGGACGAGAGCCTGAAGACGTGGATCGAGAACGGAGACCAGCTGATGCCGCCGTTCAAGGAAACGTTGGAGCCGGGACAGATTAAGGATGTGATTGCGTACGTAAAGACGCTGTAGGGGCGGAGCGAGAACGAACGGAAGAAGCCTCAGCGGCTAAAGCCGGGTTGCAGGCAAGCACATACGGCACCACAGAAGTCGTGCCCTCCCGAGCTATTAAAGAGAAACCCCCGGTGGCCTGCGAGAGGCAGGGCCGGGGGTTTGCAATTTTTGAGGCGCTCCCTTGCGGGAGAGAAAGCTACTTCAGAACGGCGTCTTTCAGCACCTTTGCGGGGCGGAGACGGACGACGGTCTTGGCCTTGATCTTGATCTGTTCGCCGGTTTGCGGGTTGCGACCGATGCGAGCCTTGCGATGAGCCTTCACCACGCGGCCGATTCCGGGGATGACGAACTTTCCGGCGGCGCCCTTGGCTTCCTTCACCGCGAGCTTGTGGAGCTCTTCAAAGAAAGTGGCGACGGTCTTCTTCGACGTGCCGAGTTTCTCAGCGATATGCGAAACGATCTTGGTCTTACTCAGTGGCTTAGCTGCCATTTAGTCTGCTTATCCTCCTGGTTTGTCTATCCGCCCCGAACGAATCGAGGCCAGCCACGAGCGAAAAAACCCCTATTTTTCGGTGAAAAAACTCGGGCCGCAAGGACTATAACCAAGGAAAACGAGGAACGCAAGGGGGAAACCGCAAAAAAGGCAGGAAAAATGCGGTTTTTTTGGGGGCATGTGCAAAACGTGCAGGATTCATGCGGGTTGGGAGAGTTCGCGGAAAGGGAAAAGTGGGCCATTGGGCGTGTGCTATGCTTTTTGATTGCAAATTGGACGAGGAGAACCCGCCATGAACACGACAACAAGTTGCAGGGCGCTGGAGGAGAAGATAGCGCGAGTGGTGAAGCAGGGGCGGCGCGCGGTGGCGGTAAGCTTTCGGGACAGCGAGCCGGCGGACGTGAAGAAGTTCGAAGGCACGGAGCCTTCGGGATGCAGCTTCTGGAGGCTGGCTGCGGCAGGACAAGCATTTTACACCGTGCCGGAGAATCATTTTAACTGCGCGGTGGGGGCGTATACGCACAACATCGCGCTTTCGCCGGAACGGGAGAAAGAGACGGAGCAGACCCTGAAGATGATGTTTGACCTGGGCTACGTGAAGCAAGAAGAAGTGCCGCAGATACCGCGATTGGCGAACGGGCCAAAGGCGATTGTGTATTCGCCGCTGGGAGATGCGCATGGCGAGCCGGATGTGGTGCTGTTCGCCGTGAAGCCAGCAGGGGCGATGCTGCTGCAGGAAGCGGCGAATCGCGCAGGGGTGGGAGCGGGAGCGCCGGCGCTGGGAAGGCCGACGTGCATGGCGCTGCCGGCGTCGTTGCAACACGGGGTGATCACCAGCCTGGGATGCATCGGGAACCGCGTGTACACGGGGCTGGGGGAAGAGGAGATGTACATCGTGATGCGCGGGAAAGACCTGGCGGCAGTGGTGGATGCGCTGCAAACCATCGGAAGCGCGAACGTGGCGCTAGAGAATTATGCGGAGGGACGGCGGGAACAGTTGTCGACGGGGTAAGAATTTGACGTAGTTTGCCGGATAGAAGCGTTTTGGGAAAACAGGCAGCATTCACCTGGCAGGAAAAATACCAGCGAGGTGAATCATGGGATCGTTCCGAATAGCAGCCATTCCGACAGCAATTGCCGAGTCTGTGCGAAGCACACAAAAAGCACCGGGATATGGATTTCCGGCACACAAAGCGGTGGCGGCTGGACGCGCGCCGTGCCGCCATTGCCTGCGGTTGATCAAGGTAAACGAAGAAGAGCTGTATGTTTTCGACTATGACCCCTTCCGTGAGCTGGGTGAGCCGCCCTTGCCTGGGCCGGTGTACGTCCATGCGCGGGATTGCGAACGGCACAATGGGGGAGCGTTTCCCGAAGAATATCGCGGGCGGTTGTTGACGTTGGACGCGTATGGAAAAGACCGCACATTGCTCGAAGAGGTGCGATTGGGTGGTGGCGAGGAAGAGAAGGCGGTAGAGCGATTGTTCGCCGATCCAGAGGTGAAATACATCCACGTGCGGAGTACCGAGGCAGGGTGTTATTTGTTTCGGCTGGAACGGGCGTGAAAAGCGGGCGACAAGCAGCCTGAAAGTGGAGGAAAAGCAGATCCCTCGCTGCGCTCGGGATGACAAACAACAAGAGACAACCGTCAAGACCAACCGGCAGGTTGGCCACTAGAAAAGCCGTGAAGCCCGGTGGCGGCGTAAAGCCGCCACTACAAAAAGGCTAGATCCTGGTAGAGATGGGCTATGGCTTTGATGCCGCCGTAGTAGTTTTCCAGGGCCAGATGCTCATCGGGCGCGTGAGCGTTTTCGTCAGGCAAACCAAAGCCGATGAGGACGCAGGGAATCTTGAAGGTGTCGTGCATCTGAGTGACGAAGGGGATGGAGCCGCCTTCGCGGATGAATGCGGCTTTTCTGCCGAAGCCCTTCTGCAGCGCCGATTGAGCAACCTGGAAAATGGGCGCGTGATAGGCAGCGACCCAAGGCTTGCCGGTGCTTAGCACTTCAAACTGGCAGTGGACCGACTTCGGAAGGAGTTTGCGCACCTGCTTTTCAACGAGCTTGGCGATTTTCGCAGGTTCCTGGCCGGGGACGAGGCGTGTGGAGAATTTCGCGAAGGCTTTGGAAGGAATGACGGTCTTGGCGCCTTCGCCCTGATAGCCGCCCCAAAGGCCATTCAATTCGAGAGTGGGACGAATCCAAAGCCGCTCGACGACGGTAAAACCCTTTTCGCCACAATAGTCGGGGGCGCCAACCGCCCTCTTGAAGTCTTTGGCATTCCAAGGAAGTGCGTTGAGAGCTTGGCGTTCGGCGGCGGGCACATTGTCGACGTCATCGTAGAAGCCGGGGATAGCGACGCGGAAATTTTTGTCGTGAAGCTTGGCAAAAAGTTCGGTGAGGATGGTGAGGGGATTGGGGACTGCGCCACCATAGACGCCGGAGTGAAGATCGCGTTGCGGGCCAGTCAGTTCGATCTGGTAGTAGTTGAGGCCGCGCAGACCGTAAGTAATGGAAGGTACGCCTTTGCCGAGCATGGAAGTGTCGGAGACGATGAGGGCATCGGATTTTAGTTTGGCCTTGTTTTTTTGAACGAAATCCCAGAGGCTGACGCTGCCAACCTCTTCCTCGCCTTCGATGAGAACCTTGATGTTAATGGGAAATTTTCCGTTGACCTGGTGAAGGGATTCGAGGGCCTTGAGGTGAATATGAACTTGGCCCTTGTCGTCGGCCGTGCCGCGACCATAGATGTTGCCGTTGCGGACGGTGGGCTCAAAGGCGGGAGAAGTCCAAAGGTCCAGAGGCTCGGCAGGCTGAACATCATAGTGGCCATAAAAAAGGACAGTGGGCTTTCCGGGAGCTTCGAGGGATTCGGCATAAACGAGAGGGTGAAGGTTGGTGGGGATAATTTCGACGGTTTTGAAGCCCGCCGACCGAAGGTGATCGGCAACCCAGTTGGAGCCGCGCTCGATATCGGGTTTATGTTCGCTCTTGGCGCTGACAGAAGGAATACGGAGGAATTCGTAAAGCTCGTTCAGATGTTGCTCGCGGCGACCTTCGATAAATTCAGCAAGGTTCATTATTTGGGCCTCAGGGGACAACTGTTAGGTCCGTAATTTAAGTACGTAAAATTTCAAACGAAAGTTGCGGCGACGGAAAGGAGCGGCAGCGAACAGATGCTGCTGTGGTCGCCATTTATATAGTACGGCTAGCAATGGTCGTGTACAAGGCGGCGGGCAAGAGGGCGAGAAGGGATTGTCGGGCGAAACTGAGGGAGTTACGTGCGTAAATGCCAAACGGGGGACAGGGGCACAGCTGCGGCTGGGCCGCCGCTTGACGATAGAGGACACCTGTCCCTAAGGGCAATTGACGGGTCCTAGTGGCAACCGCATCATGGGCATATGAACGAGACGGCATTTGCAACGGCCCGGCGAAGCCAGCGCATCTTCCACAAGATGCGTCTCGAGGCGCAGGGGCGCGCGCACGACGGAAGGAAGTTCCGCGAAGTGTGCGAGACGGTGGTGGTGAACGCACACGGCGGTTTGCTGATGTTGAGCAATGAAGTGGACCAGGGGGAAACGATCGTCCTGATGAATCCACTGACGCAGGATGAGCAAGAGTGCCGAGTCGTGTTTACGGGAGAAAGCGGAAGCAAGGGAATCCGCGTGGGAGTGGAGTTTTTGACTCCGGCACCGCATTTTTGGGGCATCGATTTCGAGGCGAAATATTCTTCAGGGCCGGGCCACGCGGGAAGAACGTCGTAGAAGTAAGTTATCAGTGATCAGAGCCTCGCGCCTATCACACCTCGTCACCTCCAAGGCGACTCCGTAGAACGGCAAATTCAGAGCCAGAAAAACCCGCACCCTCAAAAAAACAAGGGTGACCCCAACCAAAAGACCTCGGGACACCTAACAACCTTGGAACCGACCTGAAGGTCGGCCCCTACAGGGGCTTGGGGGCGGCGGCGGGAGCGAGCGTGCCCTTTTGGTTTACGAACCACGTGCCTACGCGCCAGAGCAGAAGAACGGCTAGGATAGCGGCGTACATTAGAGGTTCGCGGACATCGGATTTGACTAGCCAGTAGTAGTGAATCACGCCGCAGATGGCAGCAATGTAGATGGAGCGATGAAGAATTTGCCAGCGGCGTCCGCCAAGGCGGCGGATCCAACCCTTCGTGGAAGTGATCGCCAGAGGAATCAGCAAAACAAAACCGAGGAAGCCTACGGTGATGTAGCGGCGTTTTTCGACGTCCTTCCACATTCCGGCGAGACTAAAGGACTGATCCGGGCCGATGTAAGTAAGAAAATGAAGGCAGACGTAGAAGAAGGCGAACAAGCCGAGCATGCGGCGGAAGCGAATGAGTTCAGGAAGATTCAAGAGTTTGCGCAGGGGAGTGACGGCCAACGTGAAAAGCAGAAAGCGCAGCGTCCAATCGCCGGTGAAGTGCTGGACGAATTCGACCGGATTGGCGGTGAGGCGAGCATGGAAGCCGCGATAGACGAGGCCGCCAAGGGGCACGAGGCAAAGCAGAAAAACAGCAACTTTGGTCCATTTGCTGGCGAGCAGTTTGCGCAAAAAGGAACTCACGTCAGTGATACTTCTTGAGGTCCATGCCGGTATAGAGGCTGGCGACCTGGTCTTCGTAGCCATTAAACATGAGGGTTTTGCGCATGTAGATATCGCCGAGGCGGCGTTCGTTGGCCTGGCTCCAGCGAGGATGATCGACGTTGGGATTCACATTGGAATAAAAACCATATTCCGTTGAAGAATAAAGGCCCCAAGTTGTAGGAGGCTCGGACTTCACAAAACGGATTTTGACGAGCGACTTGACGCTTTTGTAGCCGTATTTCCAGGGGAGGATCATGCGAACGGGCGCGCCATCCTGATTCGGCAGAGTTTCGCCATACATGCCGACGCAGAGAAGCGTGAGAGGATGCATGGCTTCATCCATGCGCAAGCCTTCGACGTAAGGGAATTCGATGCCAGCATGGCTGGCTTGCGGCATCTGCGAATGATCGAAGTAAGTAGTAAAGGCAACGTACTTGGCCTTGTCCGTTGGCTGAGCGAGTTTCACGAGATTGCTGAAGGAATAGCCGATCCAGGGCACAACGATGGACCAGCGCTCGACACAACGATGACGGTAGATGCGTTCTTCGAGCGGGGCAAGCTTCAGAATGTCGTCCATGGTGAGTTTCATGGGCTTCTGGACTTCGCCTTCGATGGAAACGGTCCAAGGAGAAGTGCGGAAATTCTGCGCGTATTTTGCGGGATCACCTTTGTCAGTGCCGAACTCGTAGAAATTATTGTAGTGCGTGACGTCTTCGTAGCTGGTCTGCTTTTCGGTGGTGCTAAATGGGCTCTTGGAGGCGACGGGCAATTTCGTTCCGGCGTACAGCGTGGTTTCCGGCAATGCAAGATCGGAGACGAGTTTTCCGCCGATGACCATCGCTCCGGCGATACCCAGACCGCGGAGAATCTGCCGACGATTGAGATAGACAGATTTCGGCGTGACGTCGGCGTAAGTGAGATCGGGATCTTTGCGAGTGGTCATAGTAATTGAGCTACCTTCTTTGTTGTATCGGCATATTAGCGGAGCCGCCCTCGGGGGCAAAACCATTTCCTTAGGAGCTAAAGCGCAACGATGGCCGAGCAGTTGTTGTCGGAGCTAAGGCTCCGACCCCCTAAAGAAAAACCAAAGAACCACAAAAACGGCGTGTGGGGCACCCTCCCAAAGCCCTCGTGTTGGTGGGCTTTTCGGCACGACTGAAGTCGTGCCCTCCCGCATTTGCCAGATGCGGAGACGTCATGCCCACCCCAGAGCTAATCCCTGCCACAGCTAATATTTGTTAGATGCGGGGAGGACAATAGACGGCCGCTTGCCGTCCATGCAGTAGGATTCGGGCAGCATGCGAAGGTTACAGGAGGTTTGTCGAAAAACCAGCCAGGTTCGCCGGCTATTTGAGTTCGACTTTGCTGTTGAGGGGCAGATCCTTGGAAGAAGGCCCGGCCATAAATGTGTAGCTGCCGGGAACGAGTTTCCAGGCATCGGGATTTTCACCGTAGATGGAGAGATATTCGGCCGGGACTTTCACGGTGACTTCGCGGATTTCACCGGGATTCAGGTGGACTTTGCTCCAGCCCACGAGCCGCTTGGGAGGCTCTCCGGCGCTGTCGGGAAGCGCAGCATAAACTTGCGCGATTTCATCTCCGGGGCGAGGACCCGTGTTTTTTACCGTGAAGGTCACGATCGTTTCCTTGCCGGGATTCACCTTCAGGCCGGAATAAGAGTAAGTGGTGTAGGAAAGACCGAAGCCGAATGGAAAAAGCACGGGCTTGTTTTCGGCGTCGTACCACTTGTAGCCGACCTTGAGTCCTTCGTCATAAGTCACAGCAAAGGTGGGTTTAGCTTCGCCCGATTTCATGACGGCGGCGCGGCCTTGCGCCTCCTTCGGAGGAATGACGAGATTGGGATGAGGCAGATCGGCTTCGCTGTGAGGGAAGGTCATGGGAAGCTTGGCGGAGGGATTCACATCGCCGAAGAGAATGTTGGCGACAGCGTCGGCTCCTTTGCTTCCGGCAAACCATGCCTCGAGGACCGCGGAAACATTGTCGAGCCAAGGCATGGTGACGGCGGTGCCTGTTTCCAGAACCACGATGGTGCGCGGATTAGCGGCGGCGACCTGGGCGATGAGCGCGTCCTGATTGTCGGGGAGCGACAAGTTCGTCAAATCCCTTCCTTCGGTGGTCCACTGAGACGCGAAGACGATGGCGACATCCGACTTTTTGGCGAGGTCGGCGGCGGCGGCGGGATTTGCGCCGGAATCGAAGCCCACCGTTGCGCCGGGAACTTTAGCGCGGAGCGCTTTTAACGGCGAAGTGGGGAACCATATGTGTTCGTTCCACTTTGATGGAGGCCGACCGGGGGCATCGACTTGCGCCGAACCGCCGCCGGAAATCATGCCAGCGTCGGCGTTGGTGCCAATGATGGCGATGGAACGGAGTTTTGTGCGATCCAGGGGAAGGGTGGCGTTGCTGTTCTTCAGGAGGACGGTACTTTGTTCGGCGATGCGGCGGGCGGTATCGAAGCCGGCCTCGACGTCGACCACACTTTTTTGTGTGGGGAAATCGACGAGGCCAGCGGCGAACTGCGAGCGGAGAATGCGGCGGACGTGATCGTCGAGTTCGGCTTGAGAGACTTTGCCGGACTGCACGGCTTCCTTGAGTTTTTCAGCGAAGAATTCGTCCATGGGTTGCTCATTGTCGAGGCCGGCAGCGGAGGCTTTCACGGTGCTGTGAGTGGCCCACCAATCGGAAACAACGAAACCCGGGAAGCTCCATTCTTTTTTGAGGACATCCGTCAGCAGGTATCTGTTTTCGCAAGCGAAGTCGCCGTTGATGGCGTTGTAGGAGCACATGACGGCGGAGGGATTGCCGATGGAGATGCCGATCTTGAAGGCCAGGAGATCGCTTTCCTGAAGAGCGCGTTTGCTGATGACCACGTTGACTTCGTTGCGGCCACTTTCCTGGTCGTTGACGGCGTAATGCTTGATGTCGCCGAGAACGTGCTGGGCCTGTTCGCACTTGATGCGATTCCCGACGAGGGTGCCGGCAAGAATCGGGTCTTCACCCTGATATTCGAAGGTACGGCCATTGCGCGGTTCGCGGGTCAAATTGGTGCCGCCGCCGAGGGTCATGTTGAAACCCTGGGCGCGGAGCTCGCGGCCGATGAGCGCGCCGTACTCGCAGGCGGCTTGCGTGTCCCAGCTGGCCGCGGCGGCCAAATTCGAGGGAAGCGCGGTGGAGTAGCGACCGTTTTGGCCGCTGCTGCGCACGCCGTAGGCAGCGTCACTCATCTGAATCATGGGAATTCCGAGCCGCGCGACGCCGAGAACGAAGCCGGCGCCGCCGTTGCTGAGATAGTCGTTGGGACGAGGCTTGCCCACGCCGCGCATACCGTTGCCGTGTAGCAAATCGATCTTCTCGTCGAGGGTCATTTCTTTTAGGACGAGATCGGCGCGGGCATCGGGAGAAAGTTGCGAATTCATCCAGGGCTGCTGCTGAGCGAAAGAGGGAAAAGCGACAAGCAGAAGAGCGAAGATTGCGGCTGCGAGGAATGGGCAGCAGCGGACAGACAGGGTCATTGTCATCAGGGCGGCTCCGAGAGCGTTGGTTTGCTTTGCTCATCATAACCAGAAAGGAGGGCTTGGCGCTGCTCGGAGTTTGTGATGATTGCCAGAGTGGTCGCCGAGGACTGCGTTAGCGGATTGGAAAGGCGTACATGAGGCCGCCCTGCGTCCACAGGTTGTTCGAGCCGCGGGCCAGCTTCATGGGCGAGCCCGAGCCGAGGTCGCGCTCAAACATCTCGCCGTAATTGCCGACGGCTTCGATGATGCGTGCGGCCCAAGCATCGTCAAGGCCCAGGTATTGACCATAGCCACGCTGGAGCCCGAGCAAGCGGCGGATCACGAGGTCCTCACTCTTCTTCATTTCCGCGAGATTTCCCTGAGTCACTCCGCTTTCTTCCGCCTGAATCAATGCCTCGACCGTCCAGTTGACGATAGCCGCCCATTGCGGGTCGTCGAGGCGATAATCCGGCGCCAGCGGATCCTTGGCGATCACGTCCGGCAGGATTTTAAAATTCTGGGCCATGCTCTTGAAGGCGATGCGCTCGTAGGCGAGTTGCGAGACGTCGGCAGTGACCGCGGCGCAGTTGCGGGTGATGAATGCTGCTTCCATTTCGCCTTCTTCCTGAAAGGAAAAGGGCAGCCACTTGATTTTCTCGCGCTTCATGTAGCCTTCCAGCTGATCTTCGATCTCGGTGCCGCCGAGGAAACAAATCTTTTTGCCGGCAAGATCTTTGGGAGTGGTGATTCCCATGGTCTTGTTCACCAGAAACCCCTGGTAGTCATAGAAGATCGGCCGCGCGAAGCCCAGGCCAGAGTTGGCCGCAGTATTTATGAAATTGGGAGATGCCGTGGCGAGCAGTGCAATTTCGCCGGACTTGAGGGCCTTCAATGCATCCTGTTCATCGCGGTAAGGCGTGATCGTGAATTTGGCATTTGTCCCGAGCACAGCCACGGCAACGGCCTTACAGATGTCCATGTCGAGGGCGGAGTGATTGCCATGCGCGTCTTGCGTGGAATACTCGGGCTCTTCGGTGTTGCTTCCGCAGGGGAGTGAGCCGGCCGCTTTGATTTTCTCGACTGTGGAGCCCGCCTGCGCCCGTGCCCGAGTTCCCAACATCAACCATGCGATCGAAAACAGTAGTAAGGCAATTCTGCGCATTTCGCTTGTTCCTTCCAGGTGCCAATCATGAAGAGGATACGGCGACCGGAATAATATCCGGCCGCCGTAACGTTGTTCGTCAGGATTCTAGTTCGACGGCCAAGTGCCCGAGGTCGGCAGACCCGGATTGGTGCTGGGGCGAGGGTTGAAGTCGGCGGGCGCGGGATCGATCCGCACGCCCTTGACGATGTCGGTCGGAGTGATCTGAAGGACGCGGCATCCTTGCACATTGAAGTGCGGAAGAGCCAGAACCTGCGCCGCAGGGATCATGGCGTATTCGGCTGGTAGCGGAGGGACCATGCCCTTCAATCGGCCATTGTCAAAAGCGGAGAAAAGGTTGCCAACGCCTGGGGTATGGGCATCCGCCGGCCCGAGATATTTCTGGCCATAGGTTTTTTCGCCCAATGCGCGAGCTGCAGCTTCGTCGGGAAGATCGGCGAGTGGAGTCAAGCCGAAGAGTTCATCGATGAACTTGATGATGGAGCTGTGCTCGGTGGCTTCGTGATCGATGCCGTGAACAACGCTGTAGGGTGAAATCACGATCATGGGAATGCGAGGACCCTGATCGAGAGCGTTTCCGAGAGGATCGAAGGAGCGAATTTGCGGCTGGGTATGGTCGTAGAGTCCATCGGTTTCATCGTAGGTGATGATGATGGCGCTCTCCGGCCAATACTTGCTGCTGGCGATGGCGTTGATCGAGTCCGCCAGAAGAGCTTCGCTGATTTGCAGGTCCGAATAACCCGGATGGTCGTCATTTCCCTGGAACGCGGCCTTCACCGCCGCGCTGGGCGAGCGGGGCAGCAAGCCGTCGAGGTTGCCATAACCGCCGCGCACGTAGAACACGCCGCCGTCCTCCGGCAGGGCGTTGGTCTTGATAGCCGCAAAAAAGTCTCCAAGGCCCTTCAAGTGCGTCTTGGTTTCCAGCGGATTGTTGGCCTCATAGCCGAAATATTGCGGGCCATTGTGGTGCGCAATGTAGGTTGCAAAGGTCGCAGGGCCGTTGGCTGGATCCGTGGACTCGTGATCATAGCCTTCCTGGAACCAGCCCCAATTCACCGGCTTGTTCTGGTCGCCCGCAATCTTCTTGATATCTTTCTGGACATCCAGCAGATCGAATGCCGGGTCCCAATCGTGGGCGGTAATGTACTCAATGTCCTTCCCCATAAAGGAGAGTGGCAGGGTGGCGTAGGTCTGGTTGGACGCTGGATTGGTGCTGGGTGCGCCGCCGCTTTCTGTGGGCTGTCTCTCACCGGCAGGCGTCAGGACATCGAGAGCGGATCCCCAGAACGGTTGCGGATCGGCAGTGACCGGCAGTTGCGCGTTTGATGTCGTGAAGTTGCTGCCCAGTTCGGGGTGTTTCACCCACTGAGTCATCCCGGATTGGCCGGCGATCATGGCGATGGCGTTCGGCGTCGATGGGCCTATCACGGTGTCAAAGAAATTGTCGAAGAGCGTAAAGTGGTCGGCATAGAGCCACATAAATGGCGCGGTGTCGCAGTCCACGTGACCCACGACCAGCTCACCCTTTTGCACTTGCGCCTCTGTCGGGAATGGTCCGGTATACGTCGTTCCATCGGCGCTCAATTTCCCACTCAGGCCTTCTTCCACAAAGGCATAGCGGTCATTCTGCGCGACAAGACTCGTATTCAGGTCCAGCTTGACGTCGATTGCGGCGTGTCCGTGATTCACGGAGTCGGTGTCTTCCGGATAGAGCAGCACGGTGTTGCCGTTGATGTCGGTTACCGATTGGGGAATCAAGAATGGAGAGATGGTGCCAACTGTGCCGTCGGTCTTGACGATCGGTTGGACGAATCCGGGGGTTTGCCCTTCGGGCTGAGAGAACAGACCTCTGGCGCCCGGATAGGTGCCGAAATAGAAGTCGAAAGAGCGGTTTTCCTGGAACAGAACGAACACATATTTGATTTTCTTACGAAGCAACTCCAGTTTTTCCTCATGGCTGAGATAGGGGGCGTCCTCTACCCGCATGGTGTGGCGCTGGACTGCGTCGCTGGATTTCGGTGCGATTTCAACAACTTTTTTCTGGTCGACAGACTGGTCGTCCTTGGGATCTTGGGCCAGCGCGGTGCCTGGCTGCACCATCATGGCAGCCGCCAACAGGGAGGCACAACTGGACTTCACCCATTCCTTCGTGTGCATAGATACTCCTCTCTCGAATTGAACAATTTGTGCTTGTGCGGTTTTCACAGGGGTGCCCCCGGTTACCACCTGAGCGTGGGGGGTACGGTGCGAGGGAATACCGAACTGTCCATGTGATAACAGGAGGATGTGAACCGGGATTCTAGCTGGTGTGAACAGGTGATGAACAGTTTTCGCGTGCAAAATCACCGAAATCGTACAAGACCAGCGTGACTAAACGACGTCTGCGATGATGAGTGTGATGTCGTCCTGCTGTGGCGCAGAATCCAGCCGCCAGTGGCTTATGCCGGAGAGTATTTGCTCCGACAACCGTGAAGGCGGGAGCGATTGATCGCTGCGAACGATTTCTTCCAGCTTGCGATCGCCAAAAAACTCGCCCGCGCTATTTTCGGATTCGACCACCCCATCGGTGTAAAGCAGGAAACGATCGCCTGGATGGATCGGAATCTCGCGAATTGGATACTCCGAGTCCGGTTTGATTCCAATCACCAGGCCGTTGCTTTCGATGCGTTCCAGCTTTCCATCGCTCCAGCGGAGGAGCGGCGGATGTCCCGCGGCCGAGTACAATCCCTGGTGAATCTCCGTGTCGAGCCACAGATAGGCTGCGGTAACAAACTGGTCCTGCAGTTGGCCGAAAAGAATGCCATTCAGTCTGCGCAGCACTTCTGGCGGGTCATGCGCGAACGAAACCAACGATTGCATCGCGACTTTGATCATGGCGGAGATGAGCGCGGCCGGGACTCCATGTCCGGAGACGTCGGCAATCAGAAAGCCGATGCGGTGCTGATCGACAGAAATGAATTCGTAGAAATCGCCGGCGACAGCGGTCATAGGATGATAGGCGGCGTTGATACGAAGATGCTTCAATTCCGGGGCGCCGTGCGGAAGAATCGACGCCTGGATCTCGCGGGCGATGGCGAGTTCGCTTTCGATGGAAAGCAGGCGGCGCTCGTCGGCGAAAATGCTTTGTGCGGCTAGGTAGCCAAGTGAAACGATCAGCACCGCGAAGGCGAACGGCTCCAGGGCGGGATAGGAAGGCAGCCGGAGAAAATCCCTTAAATTGGAGTGGAGGGCCGCAGCCGCAAAAATGAGCACGCCGAAGGTGGCAACCCGGCTCTGGATAACCAGGAATCTCTTCGCCAAACTCGGAACCGCGGTTACGACCGCGAGTAATGAAAGGGTCCAGACTCCCAGCAGATTGTTAAAGGGCATGAATCGTTTCGGCGATCCGGAGATGAGGGTTGAGCAAACGCCAGCAACGCCGAATACCGACGCCGCGATGACCGTGATCAGCAATAGGCGGCGCAGTTTTCCACGGCTTAGTTCCAGCCAGAAAAGAACCGCAGGAATGATGAGCAGGAAGGTGATAATCCATACCACGTAAGGGCGACTGGACCAGGTTGATCGCGGCAGCATGTTAAATGCTGTGGGAGCCTGCGCCAGGATGCGGGTGCCATACATCGAACTGAAGATTCCCTGCAATACAAGGAGGCGACCTGTGGCGCCACGACGAATCAGCGCAATGCCGCAAGCAGCCAGACCGATGAAGAGAAAAACGGTGCCCAGCATGATGCCGCCGACCTGGTCGCGAAGCATCAGCAGAGTTTGATCGTCCAATCGCCCACCTCTGGGACGCCCGCGGGTCGCTTAAAGCGTCACTGGAACGCAAAAATCACACTGAAAGAAGTCCGGCGCGATGCGTCGAGAGCCGCCGTTTTATAGACAGGTTCAGCTACCGTGGCCCGTCGGCGGCGGCCCGCTTCAAGCCAACTCTTGAGATGGCGGCGTTTCCGGACCGTCGATGACTTGATCAATGGTGTAGACGGCTTCACGAACGCACGAGCGGCATCTCAGCAGAAATACGCGGGAGAGCAAATGTTCGTTCGCATTTCGCTCCTCGTTTCTAAGCGAATTGGCTCTGCGTAGAATATTCTTTGGAAGCTGAACCGGTTTACCGCAATAGAAGCAGAGTATGACGCGATGTGGAGGACTGATTGTTTCCTGGCTCATGTCTCGACTCCAATTCAGCGTGCTGGGACAGGTGGTATAGGGTGAGGAGCGAAGCATATAATCGTGCGGCGTTCCTGTCTAGGAGACCTAGCTCGGTTTTTCTCTGGCGACTGCAACCCCGGGTGCGTGACCCCGGTCACGGACTAGCCCGCTTCTTCAGCCTACATTCAAACTGAAATATTCCCGCGATTTTCGACGTTCCCCTGGCTTCCAACGCTGCCCCTGGAGGATTGCATGTCCCACGCCATTCCGGCCCCTGTGCTTCTTTCAGATGTCAGCGAAGTCCGCTGGCACTCCCTCTATCGGATCGCAGCTATTGCCGCGCTGATCAGTGTGGCGATATTCCTCGTGCAAATCGTGGCTTTCTTTGTGTGGCCCCCGCCTTCCACTGTGGCTGGGCATTTCGCGTTGCTGCAATCGCACCCGTTGATTGGTCTGGTCAGTCTCGATTTCTTCATCATCGTGGACGAGGTTCTTGCGATCCCGCTATTTCTTGCACTGTACCTCAGCCTGCGCCACGTAAACGAATCGCTGATGCTCCTCGCCACGGCCCTCTCGGCGGCATCCATTGTATGTTTTCTGATCGCTACGCCCGCCTTGAGCATGCTGGTGCTGAGCCAGCAGTACGCCGCGGCTACCTCCGGTTCAGAACGCGAAGGCCTGCTCGCCGCGGGCCAAGCGTTGCTTTCGTGCTGGCAGGGAACACCGTATCAGGTTGGCTACATCGTGGGAACAATTGGCATGCTGCTCGTTGCATGGGTCATGCTGCGCAGCGAGATCTTTAGCAAATCGGCGGCATACGTGGGAATCGCGGCGAGTGTAATCGGATTGGGACTGTACGTCCCTAAGATCGGCGTGTTGCTTTCTATTTTTTCGGTCGTGGTCATGCAAGTTTGGTACGTGATGATCGCTCTGGCCTTTTTGCGCATCAGCAAACACACCAGCTAACTTGCGATTCAAAGTGGGGCATCATGGGCTGGCTATTCCTAATGATCCTTCTTGTGTTTGTCGCGATCTCTGTGAAATGGTTGCGCAGAGTATGGCTGGTCTTTGCCGGGAATCCGCTGCTTCGCATCTGCGGCGTCATGCTCTTCGTCGCCAGTGTGTTTGTGGCCTTGACGGCGGTGTTCGGTGGTATCACGCTGGCGCTGGGGTTCGATAAGTTTCCGGCCGACTGGCTAAACGAAACGCGGTTCCGCAGTTACTTAATTCCCGCGCTGATATTGGCAGTAGTGGTGGGCGGAAGCGCGACCCTCGCCGCGGTTGCCGCACTGCGCAGGGCGGACACTGGCGCGTTGATCTCAATGCTGGCTGGCGCGATCCTTTTGGGATGGCTCGCAGGCGAACGCATCATTCTGCCCTCCAGGGCGTTTGTCGCCCAGTTTTGGTGGCTGGAGGCCATCTACATCGCCGCTGGGCTAATGATGGTGGCGCCAGCGCTGGCGGTTTGGCTGGCTGTGCATAGACGCGGGACGGCGACGTAATACTCCAAGACACATTTACGTGCTAGGCTCTCACTCGTTATTCCCACTCCTCTCTTCGACGACAAATCGGGCCGGTGCAGATTCGGTCATTCTGCGATCGCTGGCGGGTTCAGCTATGACCCACGGAAAGTGCGGCAATATGGGAGACGTCAAGATTCCGGTGAACTCGGGGGAGTTGCCGGTATTCGTTTCGATTCCGGAGCGGGCGGCGCCCTGGCCGGGCGTGGTGGTGCTCCACGACGTTGGTGGTATGAAGGAAGATCTGCGGAATCAGACGCGCTGGCTGGCACAAGAAGGTTTCCTTGCAGCGGCGCCGAATCTTTATTTTCGCGGTGGAATGATGAAATGCCTGTTTGCCATCGCGCGGGACCTGAAGGCGCGGCGCGGTCCGACCTACGACGACATTGAAGCGGTGCGCGGGTGGCTTATTCGCCAGGAAGGATGCACGGGCAAAATCGGCGTCATCGGATTTTGCATGGGAGGCGGATTTGCGCTGTTACTCGCGCCGGATCATGGATTCGGAGCGGCCAGCGTGAATTATGGCGGGCCGCTGCCGCCGGATGCCGAGACGTTTCTTTCGCGGGCATGCCCAATCGTTGGGAGTTACGGCGCCAAGGATCCCTGGAACCGCGGAGTAGCACAAAAGCTAGAGGAGACGCTCGCAGAAGCAGGCATTGCGCACGACGTGAAAGAGTATCCGGAAGCGGGGCACTCATTCCTCAATATCCACGAAACGTCATTTTTCAAAATGTTGCAAATAATTCATATAGGCTACGACGAACCGGCGGCGAAGGACGCGCAAGGAAGGATCGTCAGCTTTTTTCGAGAGCATTTGGACAGTTAGGAGACATCACACCCTTGTTGCACATCCATGACCACGAGCGTCGTATCGTCGCGTTGCGGCTGGCCATTCGCGAACGCCGATACTTCATCGAGGACGCGTCTGATGATTTGCTCCGATGTGGCACGACTGCTCGAGCCCAACAGAGTTTCGAGCCTTTTCACTCCCCACTGTTCTCCCTGACGGTTCTCGGCCTCCGTAATTCCGTCGGTATAAGCGACAAAAACGTCACCGGCCTCGAGTTGAAAACTGGTGCACGAGAATTGTGCGTCTCCGAAGATTCCGACTGGCATTCCGCTGGCGTCCAGGTGGTAGATTTCGCACCAGCCATTGCGCGGGCGAACAACGATCAGTAGGTTGTGGCCGGTGTTCACATATTACTGTCTCCGCCCCGCGTTTTATTTACGAACGCTCACCTCGGACCCAAGGAATTCCGAAGAAGCCGCGAAAACTCGTAAGATCGGCACGGGGCATCCATGCATCGAAGTATCTACCCCTCTGGGAACTGTAGCCACGCAACCCTCGCCTCGAATTCGAGGAAGCCGCTGTGATGTAAAGCTCTCGTCCCACCAGATCAATGTTGCGGCGGCAATCGCAGCCTTGTAGATTTTGAAATTTGCGGTTTCTGCGGGTAAGGGTATCCGGAGAACGAAAGGAGCAAATCATGTCTGAAATCGCGCGTTATGACGTCCTCGTGATCGGGAGCGGCGAATCCGGAAAGTACATGGCTTGGACAATGGCAAAAGCGGGCCATCGTACCGCGGTGATCGAACGCAGGCTGATCGGTGGTTCTTGCCCGAACATAGCTTGCCTGCCAAGCAAAAACATCATTCGCAGCGCCAAAGTAGCATCTTTCGCGAAGCGGGCAGAGGAATTCGGGCAGGAGCTGGGATCAGTGAAGACGAACATGACAGGCGTGCAGCGACGCAAGCGAAAAATGGTTGAGCAGATGATCCAGAACCATCTGGATCGCTACAAGGCCAGCGGAGCCGAACTGATCATGGGCACGGCGCGGTTCGTTGCGCCGAAAACCGTGGAGGTGGCACTGAACGGCGGCGGCACAAGAACGATTGCGGGCGAGCGTGTATTTCTCAACCTAGGGACACGCGCGACTATTCCTGAGGTTCCTGGACTTGCCGACTCCAAACCGATGACTCACATCGAGGCCCTGGACCTCGAACGGCTGCCAGAGCGTCTGATTGTTCTGGGCGGCGGTTACGTTGGGCTGGAACTGGCGCAGGCTATGCGGCGCTTTGGATCGTGGGTAACGCTGATTGAGCGAGGTACACAGATCGCCAGTCGCGAGGACGCAGACGTGTCCGCCGCGCTTTTGGAACTGTTCCGTAGCGAGGGAATCGAAGTAGCTCTCGAAACAGAAATCCGCGTGGTCGAGGGACGATCCGGCCAACAGGTGCGAGTGCACGTGAAAGACGCCGACGGAGAGCGCGTGATTGAAGGAACTGACCTGCTGGTCGCTACAGGCCGAACCGCGAATACACATGGGATCGGGCTCGCGCAGGCTGGTGTGCAATTGGATAAAGGCGGATTTATCAAGGTCAACGAACGCCTGGAGACAAGCGCTGCGAATGTGTGGGCGATGGGCGATTGTGCCGGAAGCCCGATGTTTACGCACGTTGCTTTTGACGACTTCCGGATTGTGCGAGACAACCTGAACGGAGGGAATCGCACAACGAAAGACCGGCTAGTTCCGTTCTGCATGTTCACCGATCCGGAACTGGCGCGGGTGGGCTTGAACGAATCGGAGGCAAAGAGCCGCGGCATCGCGTATCGCACGGTGAAACTGCCGATGGCTTCGGTGTTCCGGATGCAGACGATTTCGGAGACACGCGGTTTTCTGAAAATGCTGATCGACGCGCAGAGCGATCGCATCCTGGGGTTTACTGCATTCGGCGCCGAGGCCAGCGAAGCGCTGGCGGCAGTTCAGACGGCGATGTTGGGGGAGTTGCCATACACAAAACTTCGCGATGCCATCTTCACGCATCCCACGACGGCCGAGGGACTAAACGCGCTGTTGGCAACTGTTCCCGCGAAGGCGGCGCAGCAATCTGCTTAGTACTTTGCGACGCTTTCCGCGCCGTAGCGCAACCCACGCAATACAGATGACGGCCCAGCCTACAAAAGGGCCAGCAGCGGTCGACGTGACGGATGTCCTTGCGGCAACGGTTTGCCTGAGCGTAACCTCGTTGGCGGAGATCGATCCCCGGAGGTGCGTATGTTCTGCAGTGCCTGCGGAGCGCAAATTCAACCCAACTTCAGCATTTGCCCCAATTGCCAGCATCCGATTTCCGCGGCTATGACCCCATCGCTGCCCGGCCGTTTTGATCGGCACGTGCATACTTTGGGCATCCTGTGGATCGTCGCCGGTGCGCTCTTCCTAATCCCCGGGTTCATCCTGATGATCATCAGCAACATCGTGCGGTTTGCAATCCCCGTCCATGAAACACTTGGCCGATTCGTTGCGCCGCTGGTGTTGTCGATCATTGGAGGGTCGCTGTTCATCGTGGCTGCGTGTGGCATCCTTGTGGGCTGGGGATTGATCAGGCTTCAGCCTTGGGCGCGCATGGCGGCGATTGTGCTCGGCATCGTAGCGCTGCTGCACCCTCCTTTCGGCACCGCACTCGGCATTTACACGCTGTGGGTACTGCTCACCGATCAAGGCGGCGTGGAATACGACCGACTGGCTCACGCAGCCTGATGTGGGCCTTTTAGTAGAGAAAGTAGCTAATTTCACTTGCCGGTAAGGCGCAAGCGTAGGGAGCCACGATAAAATGAGAACCCATGCGCCTATAATCGCTGTCACCGGACTGCTCTTTCTCAGTACCCTTTCTTCTGGTATTGGGCTGAGCCGAAATCTCGCGCTAAACGACCCGAGGCTCTCGGGGAAACCAATTGCCGGTGCGCTATCTGCTGTCCACAAACTCATGGCGCTTGCGACCGTGATTACCTTGGCAGTGGCCATTCGCAGGCTGCATGGAGGCATAGAGTTCAGCGACATTGAACTCGCTCTCGTTATCGTTGCCGGATTGTTTTTGCTGCTCATGATCATTTCCGGCAGTTTGCTGAGCCTCGGCAGGGCAAGAAGCAACGAAATCCTAGCGATTCATAAGGTGCTCGCGGCGCTGACCATCATTCCCGCATTCGGAGTCATTTACCTGTTGACGCGTGGCAGGTGGTGAAGTGTATTTGGCGAATCAGTACTGAAGAATCAGGCTTTTGCGCGGCTGTGAGCGCGACGATCCGCGACCTTGCCCTTGTGCGACAAAGCCGCCGAGCCCTTAGCAACTTTCAGACACGAGTCTTCATGGTTCAGAAACCGGAGTTGGCTATCGAGTGCGTCCGGTTGTCCGCTCTTGCTGCTTCGGATGTAGTGGCCATCGCTTTGCAGATGATGGGATTTCTTTTCGTCGGCCAACTGAACGGTGAGAACATCCTTCAAGCGACGAAGCAACTTGGGATTGGTCACCGGGAAAATGATTTCGACGCGATGGCTCAAGTTGCGCCGCATAAGGTCGGCGCTGCCGAGATAAATTTCCTCGGCGCCTGCATTGCGAAAATAGTAGATGCGGCTGTGCTCGAGAAAGCGGCCCACGATACTGGTGACGCGGATATTGTCGCTGAATCCGCTGAGCAGAGGCCGCAAGCAGCAAAGTCCTCGCACCAGCAGATCAACCTGCACTCCCGCCTGTGAGGCCCGATAGAGCAGCCGGATCATTTGCGGATCTTCGAGCGCGTTCATCTTGAAGATCAGATGGCCACGCTCGCCCTTCTCCTGAAGCGCGATTTCTCTGAGAATCATTCTTTCGAGGCGCTGCCTTAGATTGACGGGCGCAACCAGCAACTCGTGCGGTTCGTTTTTCCGGGAATATCCTGTCAGTGAGTTGAAAAAGTAAGTGACATCATCCGCGATTCGTTCGTTGCACGTCAAAAGACCGAAGTCGGTGTACATGCGCGCGGTCGTAGGATTGTAGTTGCCCGTTCCCAGGTGCACGTACCGGCGAATCACTTCGCCCTCGCGCCGAACCACCAGGGCGACCTTGGAATGGACCTTCAGGCCAACCAACCCGTAGACCACATGCACGCCCGCATCTTCCAGGGTTCGCGCCCACTCGATGTTGCTTTCCTCGTCGAAGCGCGCCTTGAGTTCGACAAGTACGGATACCTGCTTTCCCTGCTCAACGGCTTCCAGGAGCGCAGCCACAATCGGCGAGTTACGGCCTACACGATACAAAGTGACCTTGATCGCCAGCACGTTGGGATCGTGCGCGGCTTCTTGCAGGAATTCCACAACCGGCTGAAAAGATTCGTAGGGATGATGCAGCAGAAGATCTTCGCGGCGAATGGCGGAGAACACGTCTTCGTCAGCATCGGCGGCAAGGCAGGGCGGGATGGATGGCAAGAAGGGCTTATCCTTCAAATCGGGACGGTCAATTGCACACAGGTCCATGAGCCGTCGCAGACCGATGGGGCCGCGGATGCGGTAGACGTCTTGTTTGTCGATGGGAAGATTGCTGGCCAAAATCTCGAGAATCTTCTCCGACATGTTGGTGTCAACCTGCAAACGGACGACGGAGGTGAAGCGTCGCTTTCGGATGGCCTCTTCGACGCTTTCCAGGAGATCGTCGCTCTCCAGTTCCTGAATGGCAACTTCGGCATCGCGAGTTACGCGGAAGGGGTAGGCCTCCACGATCTCCATTCCTGGGAACAGCAACTGAAGATTGGCCGCAATCAACTGCTCCAACCATACGAATGTCGTTCCAGACCTTGACGATTTGGAAGTCTTTCCTTGACGCGAACCGGAGATTACCGGAACCAACTGGCGCAGGGAGTCCGGCACTTTCACGCGAGCGAAATTTTCCGTGCCCTGGTTGTCCCCCACGACCACGGCGAGATTCAAACTGCCACTGGAGATATGCGGGAATGGGCGGCCGGGATCGAACGCCAAGGGCGTGAGAACGGGGAAGACGTTCTGAAGGAAATACTGATCCATCGCGGAACGTTCTTCTGGAGTTAAGGAAGAAATGTCCATGATCCGGACGCCTTCACGATCAAGGGCTGGCAGAAGCGTGTCGCGCAAGAAATCATGGATTTCCTCAACCATTTGCCGGACTTCCTGGCGAATTAGCTGCAGTTGAATCGCGGCAGGCAGGCCATCGACACTGGCTTCCTGAACACCACTCGCGGCCTGCTCTTGCAGGCCCGCGACTCGCACCATGAAGAATTCATCGAGGTTGGAACTAACGATCGAAAGGAACTTTACCCTCTCCAACAGAGGATTTTCCGGGTCCTGCGCCTGTTCGAGGACTCTTCTCTGGAATTGCAATAAGCTTAGTTCGCGGTTGATGTAGAGTTCGGGCGACTCCAAGGTGAGGTTCCTAGGAGAAGGCGACCCTTCCGAAGATGGCGGCGTGACGGGAGTTACGACCCCCGAAGACTCCTTCGGTTCCTCCAAATCGCCGATTGGGGAAGTCTGCATAGAAGCCCCTGTGCCACTTGGTTCCGGCAAGAAACAACCCCCTAAGGTCTAGAACAATGTGCGCAACGCAGCTTACAAGAAACTTTCGGCAAAGGCGTCGGCGGCTGACTTTGTGATGAGGCAGCAGCTTGCGACCGGTTCGATCTAGACCAGTAATTAGTTTCCTCGCCAAACCCTCCGATGTCAAAGCGAGCTCACCCGTCCAAGTCATCCATGGGTTGTGGCACGGGAAGAGGACGAATGAGCCTGAGATTCGTCGGCATGATCTCCAGCTTTTGCGCGCAACACGAGCACCGGGCAGGCTGCCTGCTCCACGACTTTCTGAGCTACGGAGCCAAACGCGATGCGGCGCCATCCGGTCATGCCGTGCGTGGCGATGACGATCATATCGACGTCGTCATGCCCTGCAATCCGCACCAGTTCCATGCCCACGTCGTTTGCGGTCCCGACTTCTGTGCGCACATTGAGATTTCGATCTTCCAGCCCGGTAGCGAGGTCCGAGAGCTGCTTTGAGGCGGTCTGATGAAGTTCGTTGTCGTACTCGCCCTCTTTGAAAATGGAGACGTCTTTGGGAAGATCAGGGATCGCCGGGACGATGTGCACCAGGAGCAAGGATGAGCCCAGGCGCGATGCCATGTCCGTGGCCACCTCGAGCGCCTCTTGCGAAGACTCGCTGAAATCGATGGGAACGAGGATCAATTTAGGAGGCATCATGGCGTACTTTCCTTTGCGCGGGCTTGCCAAGTGGCGATAATGGCGCAAGCCATGCTATCAGAGCAATTCTCTGCCAGATGACGGAAGTATTTCAATTTCGTTAAATTAACCGGTCGGGGCTTCACGAGGCGGTGAACCATGAAACCTGATGAAACTGGGCGGCTTGTGATTCTTAGTGGGCCATCCTGCGTGGGGAAAAGTCCGCTCTGCAAGGCGCTTGGTCAGTTCTATCCTGAACTGCACAACCAGTTTCAGAAGTTAGTGCTGTTCAACAGCCGCGATCCGCGTCCCGGCGAACGCGACGGGGTGGACTATCATTTTCGAACGCGTGTTCAGGTTGAGGCATTGCGGGCGGATGCTCGGTACGCTGTTCTGGAAGTGCGCAGTGACCTGCAGGCATTGGATCTTCATGAACTCCAGTCTCTGCTTCGAAGCGGAGATGTGCTGTTCGAAGGGAATGCATTTGTGGGCCGGGTACTGCTCACCCACCCTCGACTCGCAGAAGTCAACCGGCTCAGCATTTTCCTCTCGCCGCTTTCGAAGCAGGAAATCGCTTACCTTAGGGCCCCGGAGCGCAATGTGTCGCTTCAAGAACTGCTTACGGACGTTATGCGGCGCAAACTCTTAAGGCGGACGCGGCGGCAAAAAGGGGAGCTATCAGCTAAGGATCTGGAAAACGTGGAGATTCGCGCGTCCAGCGCCTATCGTGAGCTTCGGGAGGCGTGGCACTTCGAGTATGTGATTCCGAATCATGACGGCGAGGACAGTGATAACTGGGAAGCGTTTTATTACCTGATTGGGGATGCTCGCAAGACACTCGACGCTTTCGTGGCCTTGCTCAAAGGCTCCGTTCAGCCAGGCGTTGAGAAATGGGAGGAAGACCTCTTGCCGTCCGCGCACTGACATGACGGCTGCCGGCTACTGCTTGGTAAGTGGGACGCGAACCAGAATCGTGTCATCCACGCGAACGATCAACTCCGAGAATTTTGGCTTGCCGACATTGTGCATTGCCTGATACCGCGGGTTCAGCGAATCCACATCCACGCGCATGGGCGTCTTGGGATCCTTCGGCACAGCAAAGCTCACCCGAATATCCGGTTGGCCGTCGCCATCGATGTCCACGGACTCTGTCACGTGAGCGGGCAAGGCAGCCGCCGGCTTCCAGTCAAGCTGCACGAATGGTTTTTCGGTCTGCAACATGTGAGGATAAACCGCTCGATGAACCTCAATCGTGTACCCTTGCGCCTGAATGATCCGCGCCGTGGGGCCGCCGGAGTACATTTCGTCGACGTGCAATCCAAGCTTGGTGAACCCCTTGGCGAAGATCCCCATCAGGAGGAAGGGCACGAGCATGGCCACGACCACTGTCATGCCCGCAGCAGTATAGCCGAGTTTTGCAGTTGGCGATGTCATGCGCACCTCCTAAAGCACAAGATGCAAGATGGTTGCAAGCCCCTCGGTGATGATGCTGCCTCCAAACATCGCCGCCATCGCCCAAGCTGCGTAAAGAAACATCAGCCGCGCACGCTCCGGCTTCACCGCAACTTCCGTCCCCTTGATGTGCCACACCGCCGCGCCTTTCGGGCAGGCATCCACGCACGCGCCACACTTCATGCAGGACATCAGGGTCTCACCTTTCTTGATGGAATCGTCGGTGAGCGACATCGTCGGACAGCTTTTCTGACAGAGCACGCAGGGCGAGCAGCGTGTGCGGTCAATCTTGATGTCGAACACGCTGGTCTTGTTGAAAATGGATTGGAACGCGCCAAACGGGCAGAGGAAACTGCACTGCGTGCGTTTTTTGGTGAGAAGAGGCAGCACAATCACGAGCGCCGCAAACAGCAGCACGAAAATTCCGTTCTGGATTAGTCCCAAGGTATTGCGCGCCGCGACGTATTCCGAAACGGCTTTGAACGGGCACAGCCACATGCAGTAGGCAGGTTCAAACAGCGCGAGGGAGAGCAGCACCATCACCAGCAGCACGGCCCAGGGGACAAGCCTCAGACGAGGATCGATCTTCTTCCACTGCGCTTTCTTTGGCAGCGCAGCCATACCCTCTTCGATTCCTCCGAAGAAACAGGCATAGCTGCACCAGCCCTTGCCAACAACCAGCGTAATCGCCAGCCACAAACCCACCATGGCTGCCATGCCGGCGCCAGACATCCCGCCCCCGGGAAGAATGGAGCCCGGAAAGACCAGCGTTTTCGTGAGTGCTGCCGGGAGGATCAGCAGCGGAATCGGCAAGAAACAGAACGGTGTGCGGCCGGCAATCATCTCTTCGATCGGAATGCCCATGGTTCCGCGGAGGACCATGACGTTGTGAATGAAGCCAACCGGGAAGAGCACACCCAGGACCACGAAAAACCATCTTCGCCAGCGATAGGTGCTGGACGTCTTCATCATCAGGAAGAACAGCGCAACCATAAAAGCAGCCGTGAGAGCGCTGGCAATCTGCAAAGAACGATTGGGTTGCAGGAGCCCGCGCAGGGACATGAACAGCGACCACAGCGCAATGGGAAGCGTCAGCAGCACGGCCTTGCCCCACGTCCGCGGTGGCATCTTTGCGGCCGGCCCACACACGGCTTCAGCCATAGATCCTCCTCCCCGCGAGCATGGCAATTCCGGCAAGCAGGTAATACAACCCAACCAGGACGATGGCCGTCCGCGCTACGAAGATGACGGATTCGTTTCGGCGCACGCAGCTCAGTCCGACGAATGGCACGAACCATACAGTCGTTGCGACAAAGAACACGGCGAAAAAGAGGAGCGCGGCCAGCAGGCTCCCTAGTTCCGCCGCCCGCAAACCCGCCGCCACAAACGGTGGGCACAAGCTCACGCCAGTCAGGAAACCCAATAAGGCAGCCCCGGGCACTCCGCGTTTCCCTGCCGGACCGATACTCACCAATCCGGAGGCGGCGCAAGCGTGTGCGCAACCTTTTCCTATGGAATACGCGTACGAGAACAATGCCGCAGCCAGCAGGACATGAATGCTTCCGTAAATCAAAGTGCGCAAGCCAGGCGGAGGCGACGCCAGCACACCAAGTTCCCAGGCGATCGTCGCGAAAAGCAAATACCCAACGAAGCGTGTGCCGAGAAAGAAGGAAAGATAACGGGCATTGATGCGCAAGCCGGCGCCTTCAGAGAGCAGGGAAGGAACCACGACTGGGCCGCAGGACGCAACGCATGCGGGACCGGACGCCAAGCCCAGCAAGAGCGCCTCGCTAATAAGAAAAGGCCCGCCCATAACGGGCAGCTTAGCAGTATGGGGCTGCGTCGTCTGTGACGCATGAGCAGCAGGCGTGACTGAGGGCACAGACCGTGTCTGATGTCCAATGTTA